>ERZ773210.65-NODE-65-length-120958-cov-11.468591_pt1 | contig 120958 bp, 100 predicted proteins | sample MGYA00580528_ERZ773210 | MGnify/ENA primary metagenome ERZ773210 (study PRJEB29015, sample SAMEA2737769) | human gut metagenome | biome: human gut; feature: human-associated habitat; material: faeces | place: China | collected 2012 ...
TATTGTATAAGTGACTACCTTATAAAAAATGGTACTCTTATATATAAATAATGTCTACAATAATTGGGTTGGTGTCTACTTTTAGATTACCACTTCATTCCCGTAACTCTAACGTCCAATTCACCTCGCTTCGGCTTCCTTTTTGGACTTCCTCCGTGCCTCGCACTACTCTAGCGTCCAATTCACCTCGCGTTGGCTTCTCTTTTGGACTTCCTATGTGCCTCACACTACTCTAGCGTCCAATCTGCCTTGCTCCGGCTTCCTTTTTGGACTTTTTCTTGCTTCCCACAGTTCTAACGTCCAATCTGACTCACTTCGACTTTCCTTTTGGACTTTCTCCGTGCCTCACACTACTCTAACGTCCAATCCACCTCGCGTTGACTTCTCTTTTGGACTTCTTCTTGCCTCCCGCAGCTCTAACGTCCAGCCCGATGTGTCCCCGACACAAGGGCGCACCTCTGTCCGACACGAGGGCGCACCTCCATCCGACACGAACGCCCCCTCAGGGCACCACGACAATAAAATAAGTTCCTGCCAATCAGGCGCTTTGAGCCCGCCGGTACTTAATGAGCGTGTAACGCGAATTTAGTACCGCTGCGAGGCGAGAGCAGCGAAAGCGTGCCTGATTGGCAGGAACTTATTTTATTTCTTACCAGCTTATTACTTCGTGTCCGTCCTCTGTTACAAGAACCTGAATTTCCCACTGTGCTGAAGGAAGTCCATCAGCTGTAGATACTTCCCAGCCGTTCTTTTCATCTGTAACAACATTTACCTTACCCATATTAACCATAGGCTCTATTGTAAACATCATGCCGGGTGCCATAACCATGTCTGTTCCTTTTCTGGTGTTGTATCCAACCCATGGATCTTCGTGGAACTCAAGTCCTACTCCGTGGCCACCGATTTCTCTTACAACAGTATATCCATTAGCATATGCATGGTCATGTACTGCCTGTCCCATATCACCTAAGAAGCCCCAAGGTTTAACCTGCTCAAGTCCTAATTCAACACATTCCTTAGTAACATCAACAAGCTTCTTAACCTCTGGTTTAACATCTCCTATACAGAACATTCTTGATGAGTCTGAGAAATATCCGTGAAGAATTGTGGAACAGTCAACATTTATTATATCGCCTGACTTAAGGATAACGTCTTTAGACGGAAATCCATGGCATACCTGTTCATTAACAGAAGTACACACACTGAAAGGATATCCTTCATAATTAAGTGGTGCAGGAATTCCTCCCATATCAGTAGTTACATCATATACAATCTTATCAATCTCAGCAGTATTCATGCCCTCATGAATTGCCGCTGCAACCGCATCAAGGCATGCAACATTAATCTTGGCACTCTCCTTAATCTTCTCAATCTGTTCAGGTGTCTTGATTAACTTGTGTGATGGCACAATATGTCCAATATCCTCAAGATATCTTAACTTATCATCAAATGCTTCATGACACGCTTTGTATTTCTTACCACTGCCGCACCAGCAATGGTCGTTTCTTCCTAATTTCTTAATCATTGTTCTGCCTTCCTGTTACATATATTATAATCATACACAACTATAAGGCTTTCTTAATATTTTTTCAACATCTGTTTCAAATGATTAATTATTATTAACATTAAAAGCCTTAATTCCCGGATATAATGCGCTGGCACCAAGCTGTTCCTCAATTCTTAAGAGCTGGTTATACTTAGCAACTCGCTCTGACCTTGAAGGAGCACCCGTCTTAATCTGGCAAGTGTTAAGAGCTACAGCAAGGTCCGCAATTGTTGTATCTACTGTCTCACCTGATCTGTGTGAGCTGATTGCTGTATATCCTGCCTTATGAGCCATCTTGATAGCTTCAAGTGTCTCTGAAACAGAGCCAATCTGATTAAGTTTGATAAGGATTGCATTACCTGCTCCAAGTCCAATTCCCTTTGAAAGTCTCTCCGTATTAGTAACAAAAAGATCATCACCTACAAGCTGAACCTTGTCTCCAAGTCTGTCCGTAAGCTTCTTCCAGCCTTCCCAGTCCTCTTCATCAAGACCATCCTCAATTGATATGATAGGGTATTTCTCACACAACGCAGCCCAGTGTTCAATAAGTTCCTCTGCTGTATACTCTGTTCCTGCCTTAGGAAGTCTGTAATAACCCTTTCCTTTTTCGCTCTTCCACTCAGATGATGCTGCATCCATGGCAATCCTGAAATCCTTACCCGGCTTATATCCTGCCTTTTCTACTGCCTGCAATATAGTTTCAATCGCTTCTTCATCAGACTTAAGTGCCGGAGCAAATCCACCCTCATCGCCTACAGAAGTTGCAAGACCTCTCTCTTTAAGTATAGCTGCAAGTGCATGGAATACTTCTGCACACCATCTTAAGCACTCCTTAAAGCTTGGTGCACCAACAGGCATAATCATGAATTCCTGGACATCAAGCCCGCTTGATAATGCATGGCAGCCTCCATTAATAATATTCATCATTGGCACAGGAAGTCTGTTTCCTGATACTCCGCCTAAGAATCTGTAAAGAGGAATATCAAGCGATATTGATGCTGCTCTTGCTGCTGCTATAGATACCGCAAGGATAGCATTTGCACCAAGTTTAGACTTATCCTTAGTTCCATCAGCTTTAATCATTGCCGCATCAACTGCATATATATCAGATGCATCTATCCCAAATAGACAGTCATTAATAACTGTATTAATATTCTCTACTGCTTTAGTAACGCCCTTTCCCAAATATCTTGACTTATCCTTATCTCTTAACTCAAGTGCCTCAAATTCACCTGTAGAAGCTCCTGAAGGTGCTGCACCTCTTCCAACAGTTCCATCCGCAAGATAAACCTCTGCCTCAACTGTAGGGTTGCCTCTTGAATCAAGAATCTCTCTGCCTATAACCTTTTCAATCTCTAAATATGCTGCCATATAATCCTCCTTTTTTTTAATGCTTTGCAATTTCAAGTTAGTATATCCTAACTCAAGCAATGCAATTTTAACACCATGCAGGCAAATCCACAATGCAAGAAAATGGGAAGTTTTCTCATTAAAAAACTTCCCATTCATAATTATATCCAGCTATTCAGTTAGTATACACAAGATAAATCCTACTTTTCCATCTTCTGTAAAAATGCTTTGGTTCTTTCATTACTTGGATTGTCAATAACATCTTCCGGCTTACCCTGCTCAACAATAACTCCGCCATCCATGAATATTACCCTGTCTGCAACTTTTCTTGCAAACTCAATCTCATGTGTAACAATAATCATTGTCATCTTTTCATCAGCAAGCTGTCTTAAAACCTTAAGAATTCCTGCAGTAATCTCAGGATCAAGCGCTGATGTAGGCTCATCGAAGAAAAGCATTTCAGGATTCATTGCAAGTGCCCTTGCTATTGCAACCCTCTGCTGCTGTCCTCCTGACAACTGGCATGGATAACTGTCCTCCTTGCCGTCAAGTCCTACTTTCTTTAAAAGCTCTTTGGCTTCTTTCTCTACTTCATTCTTGTCCCTTTTCTGAACAGAAACAGGTGCATCAGTAACATTTTTCATAACTGTATAATGTGGAAAAAGATTAAAATTCTGGAATACAAGTCCATATGTATTCTTGATTTCTCTTAACTCTTTCTTTCCAACATACACTGAGGCTCCATCCTTGTCCTCACATGCAGTTTCGCCACCTAACTTAAGAGTTCCAGAATCCATTGTCTCAAGAAGTGTTGCACAGCGAAGCAGTGTTGATTTACCTGAACCGGAAGGTCCAAGAATTGCAACAACCTCGCCCTCATTAACTTCCATTGATATATCCTTAAGCACCTCAGTATCGCCGAAGGATTTTTTCAAATGTGTTATCTCTAATAATTTCTTCATTATAAAATCCTCCTTAATCAAAATACTGCATACGCTTTTCTAATTTTTCCATAACCATAGCAACAAGGAAATTGAAAATGTAATAGAACAATCCTGCTATGAATAATGGCATGATACTTGCTGTTGAAGCCGCTACCTGCTTGGCAAGAGTAAACATTTCTGTATAAGCAAGTGCAAATGCAAGTGATGTATCCTTAACAAGTGTTATAACCTCGTTAGTAACCGGAGGAAGCACTCTCTTTACCATCTGAGGAAATATAATCTTCCAGAAGGTCTGTACCTTGGAATATCCAAGCACCTCTGCTGCTTCATACTGTCCCTTAGGTATGCTCTCAATTCCACCTCTGTATATTTCCGCAAAATATGCTGCATAATTAAGCGCAAATCCGATAATTACAGCATAGAATCTGTATGTTGCCGTAACCTTCATTCCAAACAGATAATATGGTCCGAAGAACACAACAAGAAGCTGTAACATAAGAGGAGTTCCTCTCATTATAGATATGTATATTCTTGCAATCCATCTTACAATACCTATTCTTGACTTTCTTATTTCACATACAAGAAGTCCTAAAGGCATCGAGAATATAAGTGTTAAGAAGAATATTGCAAGAGTTGCTAACATTCCTGATGAAAGCTGCTTAACTATATCCACAAGTCTTTCACCAAATGAAGCCTTAGTTGTACTGGTGCTGTCAAGAAGGTATGCACTGTCTGTTCCTTCTTCGCCAAGACATACGCTGTCTGTAAGTCCCCATTTCTCAGCAATCTTGTCAAATGTGCCATCAGCAAGCATATCATTAAGGCTTGTCTGAACCTCATCTCTTAATGCTGTATTACCTAACTTAAAACCAATACCATACTGTTCTGATGAAACAGTCTCATCAAGCATTGTGAACTTATTACCTCTCTGTTCAAGCTGGTACTTTGCAACGCCCATATCCATACATACAGCATCTGCTGAACCTGATTCAAGATTCATAAATGCTGAGTTATAATCAGACACCTGCTGAAGTGTTTTAAACTGTGCCGCAAGTGCAAGATTCTCTTCTGTCGCATCCTCTCCGGTAAATGCTGCAAGAGCTGATGAATCAGCCTGTACAATGACAACCTTACCCTTAAGGTCTTCTAACTTCTTTATTCCTGAACCAGATTTAACTATAACAACTTGTGAATTATCAATATATGCCTTAGACCATGTATACTCACGCTCTCTTCCATTAAGCGTGAATCCGTTCCATATACAGTCAATAGAGCCTGAACTAAGCTCCATATCTTTAGAATCCCAGTCAATAGGCTGCTTAACCAGATTCCAGCCATTTCTTTCACATACTTCCTGTGCAAGATCAAGGTCAAAACCTACATACTCTCCACTATCATCCTTGTAACCATAAGGTGGGAATTCCGCATCAAATCCTACTGTAAATGTAGTTCGTCCATCATCGCTCTTTTTATTACTGCATGCTGTGAACATTCCCACAATCACAGACAACATTGCCAGTAACAGGACGGCTTTTCTGATATTCTTAGCCATATAAAAATCCATGCCTTTCTCGCTTTAATATGCTTTCACTTTACCACAGTAAATCAAGCTTGTCTATTATAACATGAATTACCAGATAAAAACACTATAAATATTCTAAATCAACCCAAAATTTCTTAATATAAATATCCATGCTGTAAGAGTCACACTTGAAAGTAATGTTGTAAGTACAACTATGCTTGATGACAGCACCTCATCATTATCCATCCCTTTAGCCATAACAAAGCAGGTAACTGTAGATGGTGAAGCAAGCATAATAAGAATTGCCATAAGTTCCTGATTACGAAATCCCATTTTTACTGCTATAGGAAGAAATATTGCTGCTAGACCCACGAGTTTTAAAAATGTAGCAATAACCGTAGGTTTAATCTTCTTAATTGCCTTTTTCCCTTCAAATGACGCACCAATACATATAAGTGCAACAGGTGTAGCTGTCTGCGCAATATTATTAATTGTCTTATTGATAATTACCGGATATCTTAATCCTGCAAGCGAAGATAACAACCCCAGCACAATTCCTATAATTATCGGATTAGTTACAATATTAAAGCACGCTTTTTTAATGTTTTCTTTCTTATCCGTAGATTGTTCTTCTGTGCTGCCATGACACTCAGGATGTGCCTTAAAGGTAAGCACTATTACCGAAAATATATTAAACAACGGAACTGCAGCAACTATCATAAGTGGTGCCATTCCAGTGCTCTGGTACATATTCTGTATGAATGCCATTCCAAGTATCGCTGCACTGCTTCTGAATGATGCCTGCACAAATGCACCCTTCTGCGTATCATCCTTCATGAATATCTCTGTACATATCCATATTCCGCTAAACATTATAGTAGTAACAATCATGCAGTACAGTACAAACTTAACATCAAACTGCGATTTAAAATCTGCTGCTGCTAAATCCCTGAATAACAGTACTGGAAGTGCCACCTTAAATACATATTTATTAGCCACATTTGCAAAATGGTCATCTATAACGCCAATCTGCTTTATTACCCAGCCAACTATCATAACTAAAAATATTGGTACCGTTGCATTTATACTATATAAGAAGCTGTCCATCTCTCTCTCCTTCTACTACTTATTAATATCAAGCCAGTATGTATGGTCAAGCGGGCCGCTGCCGCTTCCGAGATTAAGTCCTGCTTTCAATGCACCTGTAAGGTACTCTTTAGCCGCCTTCACACTTTCTTCTATTGATAATCCCTGTGCAAGATTAGCTGCAATGGCTGATGACAATGTACAGCCAGTTCCATGTGTGTTAGGGTTATCAATCCTTTCTCCATTAAGCCACACTATACTGCCATCTACGCACAGACAGTCATTAGCTGTATGAACTGCATGTCCACCTTTTACTAAGACAGCCGCATTACCGCCTTTTGTCTTCAGATGTTCATATATCTTTATCGCTGCTTTCTCCATTGAATCTGCACTCTCCACTGTCATTCCTGTAAGAACCTCTGTCTCCGGAATATTAGGTGTAATAACATCTGCAAGCACCATCAGGCGTTCTTTAAGAACCTCTGCTGCATCTTCCTTAATAAGTCTGCTTCCACTCGTTGATACCATAACCGGGTCAAGAACGATATTTTTTGCCTTATATGTAATTAACGCATCTGCTATTGTTTCTATAAGTTCCTTTGACGCAACCATTCCTATCTTAACTGCATCAGGATATATATCTGTAAATATTGCATCAAGCTGTGCCTTAAGAAATTCAGGTGAAGATTCCGATATTCCTGTAACCCCTAAAGTATTCTGTGCTGTAAGTGCAGTGATTGCTGACATTCCATACACCTTATGTGCTGCAAATGTTTTTAAATCTGCCTGTATTCCTGCTCCTCCGCTGCAATCACTTCCTGCTATTGTTAATGCTGTATTCATGTGCACCTCCTGTTGTTGCGGTATCTGTATATTCTTTGCTGCCTGTGTGCCACTATATGAGCGGTTCTCATACGCCATAACGAAGTTTTGGCGTTGTCGCACAAAAAAAGCACCGAGGTTACCTCGGTGCTTTTAGTGCAGTCGGCGGGACTTGAACCCGCACCCAAGCAATATGGACTAGATCCTTAGTCTAGCGCGTATGCCAATTCCGCCACGACTGCTTGTTTTGTTTTCTTGTCGCTTGCTGTTCGCTGACGACTTGATTATAATATCACTACATCAATATAATGTCAACAGCTTTTTTTAACTTTTTTCAACTTTTTTTGAATTTTCTGTTTTTTCATGCTTCAACTTCCTTTTTGGACTTCATCGTGTCTTACCTCCGCTTCAACGTCCAATCCAACAAGCCTCGGCTCCCTTTTTGGACTTCATCGTGCCTTCCATCCGCTTCAACGTCCAATCCAACAAGTTACAACTTCCTTTTTGGACTTCATCGTACCTTTCCTCCGCTTCAACGTCCAATCCAAACAGCTTAGACTTCCTTTTTGGACTTCATCATGCCTTCCCTCCGCTTCAACGTCCAATCCAACCAGCTTTGGCTTCCTTTTTGGACTTCATCGTGCCTTCCATCCGCTTCAACGTCCAATCCAACAAGCCCCGGCTCTCTTTTTGGACTTCATCGTGTCTTACCTCCGCTTCAACGTCCAATCCAACAAGCCTCGGCTCCCTTTTTGGACTTCATCGTGCCTTCCATCCGCTTCAACGTCCAATCCAACAAGTTACAACTTCCTTTTTGGACTTCATCGTACCTTTCCTCCGCTTCAACGTCCAATCCAAACAGCTTAGACTTCCTTTTTGGACTTCATCATGCCTTCCCTCCGCTTCAACGTCCAATCCAACCAGCTTTGGCTTCCTTTTTGGACTTCATCGTGCCTTCCATCCGCTTCAACGTCCAATCCAACAAGCCCCGGCTCTCTTTTTGGACTTCATCGTGCCTTCCATCCGCTTCAACGTCCAATCCAACAAGCCTCGGCTCCCTTTCAGATAAGAATTTTTTAAAAATGACAGCTATTCATATTGACACTTTTTCAAATCTCCTATAAAATATCAATGTTGTGTAACTTATTAAGTTTGTTATACATCATACATGCAGAAGTGTCGGAATGGCAGACGAGCAAGATTCAGATTCTTGTGCGGGTTACCGCGTGTGGGTTCAAGTCCCATCTTCTGCACTCATTAAAAGAACCGTGTGATTTTATGTCACACGGTTCTTTTTGGGTTCAATTATATAACTTTCCTTTTCAATATCTCCTGCATAACAAAAGCCTTGCGCATCTCATTCTTATCAAACTTCAGGTCATTAAGAATACCCTTACTTGCTGTCTGACTCTGTGGAACAATCTCATCATTATATTCATGTCCGCAGTCATACTGTGTAAATGTATGTCCGCCTGTCATATCAGAATATGTTCCAGTGCTTCCTGCCTGCATAACCGGTGAATGAAACTCTGCTTTATCAAGTGTCTTCATTGCAGGTGCTGCATTATCCGCTGCTGGCGGTGGAGTAACATATTGCGGAACTGGTGCCTCTGCTCTATGCGAAGTAACATTCTTGCCATTAAAATTATTTCTCTCACGAATCTCCTGCTTGAGTCTTTCAGCTTCTGCACTTGTCATCTTCTGAGTACCTGAATATGTCTGTTGTTCCCTGTTAAGATTAGCTCCATGGCTTAATGCGCCCTGTTTTAACGGGCCATTAACAGAATAAACATCCTGTGCCTGCTGCGCATTCTGGTTATGATCCTGCATATTACGCTGGTGTTCCTGCATGCGCTCATTCTGCATTTTCTTAGCTTTCTTAATATTCGATATAATTATCAAAGCAAACACTGCCCAAACAATTAATATTTCCATAAAACCCGCTTTCCCTTTTAATTCACAAGTCCATTATATAGTTGCCGGCTTCTCTGTTTCTCCTGCTATCGACTGTCTCATCTTAGTATCAGCCTTCAGATTCTGAAGATCATAATAATCCTTAAAGCCCATTCTGCCTGTTCTTAAAGCTTCAGCCAAAGCCTTAGGTACTTCTGCCTCAGCAGCTACAACGCTTGCTTTCATCTCCTGTTCAAGAGCAACAGCGGCTGCTCTTCTCTCCTCTGCCTTAGCCTGTGCAATATTCTTATCAGCCTCAGCCTGAAGACTCTGAAGATGAGCGCCTATATTTCTTCCGATATCAACATCCGCAATATCAATAGAAAGAATCTGGAATGCTGTTCCAATATCAAGACCCTTCTGCAATATAGCCTTAGAGATAGAATCAGGATTCTCAAGCACGCTCTTGTGCGAATCTGCTGAACCAACTGTTGTTACAATACCCTCACCGACTCTGGCAATTACAGTAGCCTCGCCTGCACCACCAACCAACTGGTTAATATTAGTTCTAACAGTAACTCTTGCCTTAACTAACAGTTCAATACCATCCTTGGCAACTGCTGAAATATTAGGTGTCTCAATAACCTTAGGATTAACACTCATTCTGACAGCCTCTAAAACATCACGACCTGCAAGGTCGATAGCTGCAGCCATCTCAAATGGTATGTTCATACCAGCTCTGCTTGATGCAATAAGTGCATTTACAACAGCGTCTACATGACCACCTGCCATATAATGTGACTCAAGCTGATTAGTGTTAAGCTGTAATCCGGCTTTTCTTGCCTGAATATGTGGAAGCACGATTCTTGCTGGCGGAACCTTCCTCAGTCTCATACCGATAAGAGTTCCTATACCGACATGGCTTCCTGATGCTAATGCTGTAATCCATAATCTCATTGGTACAAATGCGAATAACAATATAAGCAGTACCACAATGATAATTGGAATAATTGGAATGTAAGGCATAATTAATCCCCCTTTATATATTTTGATTTCCAAAAATATTATTACATATAATGATAAAAAATGCCACATTTATATAGAATCATTTTAAAAAATCTGCTATAGTAATTAGTAATCGATAATTTTTTGTCAATCATTACAAAGGAGGTTTCATTATGTTATCTAATGATGCTACTATTCAGAATATCAAGCATGAAATCCTGTATGAAGTTGCCAAGCTCGCATATGCAGGAAGATTTGAAGAAGAAAAGGACGAACTTGTGTACAAGATGTTCCCCGGTCCTAAAGCAAGATTCCGCTGTTGTGTATATAAAGAAAGAGAAATTGCAAGACAACGAATCCGCCTTGCAGAAGGCAAATGTCCAACAGAAAGTGACCATCCGGGTGCCAACAACATAATTCAGGTAATTGAAGCCGCCTGTGCCGACTGTCCGCTTTCTCACTATATCGTAACTGATAATTGCAGAAAATGTATGATGAAAGCCTGCCAGCAGGCATGTAAGTTCGGTGCCGTAAGTATGACAAGAGACAGAGCCTACATAGACCCTGACAAATGCAAGGAATGCGGCATGTGTGCCAAAGCCTGTCCATACAATGCAATCGCAGACCTCATAAGACCATGTAAGAAAATCTGTCCTGCCAATGCCATTACAATGGATGATAACGGCATCTGTGAAATAGATGAAAACAAATGTATCCAGTGCGGACAATGTATCCACGCCTGTCCATTCGGTGCTATCGGCTCTAAAACTGATATAGTTGACGTAATAAAAGCAATCGTAGACGGAAAGAAAGTCGTTGCCATGGTAGCACCTGCTGTTGAAGGACAGTTTGGAGACACAATAACAATGAGCAGCATCCGCACAGCATGCAAGAAGCTGGGCTTTAATGATATGTATGAGGTAGGTCTTGGTGGAGACCTTACTGCACAGGCAGAAGCTGAAGAATGGCTTGAAGCAGCTAAAGAAGGAAAGAAACTTACAACTTCATGCTGTCCTGCATTTGTTAACCTGATTAAGAAACAGTATCCTGAGCTTGCAGAACATATATCAACAACTATATCCCCTATGTTTGCGCTTTCAAGACTTCTTAAATCAGAAGAGCCTGATACAATAACAGTATTCATTGGACCATGTATTGCCAAGAAGAATGAAAAGCAGGAATATAAGGGTCAGGGAAATGCTGATTTCGTACTTACAATTGGTGAATTCAGAGCAATGATGCGGGCTAAAGAGGTAGTTCTTGAACCTGAGGAAAACAGCGACCAGCAGGCAAGTATATATGGTAAAAGATTCGGTAACGGAGGCGGTGTTTCCGCTGCTGTTGCACAGTGTATGCGTGAAGCAGGTGCTGACCCTGATAAATTCAATATAGAAAAATGTTCAGGTGCTGCTGAATGTAAGAAAGCTCTTACACTTCTTAAGGTAGGAAAGCTCCCTGCAGATTTCATTGAGGGAATGGTATGTGAAGGTGGCTGTGTTGGCGGACCAAGCCGTCACAGAAGCGGAAAGAATCCTGTTCTTGCTGCCAAAGACCGTGACAAGCTGCTTGCCGAGGCAGATAACCGTAATGTTTCAGACAATTTAAGCAAATATGACTTAACAGCATTTTCAATGCACAAATAGAATTACGCAAAAATAGCGTTGGCAATATTCACATTGTCAACGCTATTTTTTTAGTACTGCTTTTAAAGCGAATACAACAAATTTTTCAAATATCACACTCAATACAACAATTATAACCGTCCACGCCAGCAAATCATCCGTATCAAGATATATTTTCGACATATAAAGCATCTGCCCTACAGAACCTTTTGGCATTCCGATAATCTCTGCTGCCACCCCTGCTTTCCAAGCCATACCAGCAGTAACTCTTCCTGCTGATATAAGATAAGGTGAAAGCTGTGGCATGATAATATAGCGTATCCTGCGAATCCAAGGAATATTAAATACATCTGCCATTTCCCTGATGCCTTTATCAGCGCTTCTAAGACCTGTCAGCGTATTCTGGTATATAACAGGTACAACTATTAAAAATGCAATGAACACCGACAGGTTCTTTGCCGTAAACCATATAAGACATATAACCACAAAAGATGCAACCGGCACTGCCTTGATTGTAACCATCCACGGCCACAGGATATATTCAACAGGCTTACATATATATGCAAGCACCGCACATATAATTCCACACAATAACCCTACCAGAAATCCCACGACGATATGGTACATTGTAAACCACACAGTTCCTGCAAAATCCGGCTCATGCCATATTGTAAGTAATCTGCCAAGCACCTGCACCGGCGTCACTAATATTATCTGCGAATCAATCTTTAACGCGGCTGTTTCCCATAAAATAAGTGCCAGCATCACCGCCAGCACTTTATATATTACATTCAGTATCTTCTTATTAATATTCATAATAGAAATCATCTTTCGGCATACTGCCACCAACTGACTTAGGATTCTGGTCGTATAACACCTGTAAGAATCCCTTAAGCGCATTCTTCATGTTGCCATTAACATAACATACAATATGACACTTAGGAAGCGCTTTCTTAGCTATTGCTGCTGATGCAACAACACCATACTCAGCAATAAGCTGTGCTGTCTCATCAACATTGCTTGAAGTATAGGCAACACTTTCGTTGTATTCATCAATAAACTTCTTCAGCTGTTCAGGATATTTTTCAGCAAATTCTTTTCTTACAACGATTACACCTGTAACAATCTTAGAATTATCATTAATCTTTTCCCATGCTTCATTAAGATCCATAACAACTCTTAAATCACTTATCTGTGCGCTTGCTGCTGTAACAAAAGGCTGTGGCAGAACAGCAATTGCACCATCTTCTGACTTTAACTTAGAAAGTGCTTCTGTTGTATCTGAACACCACACAATATTAACATCTTTGTCGGCATCAAGTCCGTTACCTGAAAGAATATATCTTATGGTATATTCCGGCACAGCCCCCATTCCTGTAGCATATATAGTCTTACCCTTAAGGTCGCTGATACTGTTAACAGTGTTGCCTCTTTCTACAAGATTAAGGACGCCCAGTGTATTAACAGCAACAACCTGGACCCCGCCTTCTGTCTTGTTGTATATATTGGCTGCAAGATTAGATGGTACAGCCGCAATATCAATCTCTCCGGTTGCAAGTGGTGTTACAAATGCAGATGCATCCGTAGCAAAATCTTCAAATGCATATGTATTATTCGTATTGCCATTCTCTGAATCTTTACGCAGCTTAACCATTCCCATTGCTGTAGGTCCTGCCATAGCTCCGATTCTTATTGTTGTTGTCTCTTCTGTCTGACTCTCGCCTTCGTTATTGACTGATTTCCCTGCACATGCCGCAAATGAAAATACCATAATAACCGAAAGTGTAACTGCTAGTAATTTCTTCAACTTATTATTCTCCTGATATATTTAATTAGTATTCCATGAACTCCTGTATATCCCTTAATACATCCTCAATCTCGCCTTCTCCGTCATTAATTGTAAGCTGTAATGGTTTACTGATATCCAGACTGAACAAACCAACTAATGATTTGCCATCAACACAGCTATATCCTGATTCAACATCAAACCCACATGAATACTTACTAATTGTACTTACAAACCTTTGAACCTTCTCCACAGAATCCAAAAGAATCATCACTGTCAGCATATTATCTCCTCCGCTTCCTCATATTGTAATTCCCATATCAGAGACTAATATACACCATAAAACTTATAAAAACAACCATTAACTAAGACTAAAATATGGCACAGATGCCACAGAAAACGCATATCTCAGCCGTTTTCATATCATCCATGCCATATTCTGATAATCATCAATTAAAGATTAGTATATCCCATAAGATAGAAATCCACTGCTCTTGCACAGTCTCTTCCCTGTCTTATAGCTTTCACAACGAGTGACTGTCCTGTATGCATATCTCCTGCTGTAAATACACCCGGTACACTTGTTTCAAATCCGTCTGCTGCTGTCTTTACATTAGTTCTTTCTGTAAGTTCAACTCCAAATGCGTCTGTGACATATTTCTGTGAACCCAGGAAACCTGCTGCTATCAGTACAAGTTCACATGGAAGCTCTGCTTCTGTTCCCTCCACAGGAACCATCATTCTTCTTCCTGTCTTTTCATCAGTCTTAGACTCAAGCTTAACTGTAACAACGCTTGTAAGATTGCCCTTCTTATCCTTCTTGAATTCCTTAACTGTAGTTGTATATATTCTTGGATCATGCCCGAACACTGCAATTGCTTCTTCCTGACCGTAATCTGTCTTGCAGACTAAAGGCCACTGTGGCCAAGGATTGTTCTCCGCACGCTCATCTGGTGCTTTTGGCATCATCTCAAGCTGTGTTACCGATTTACAGCCGTGTCTTATACATGTTCCGACACAGTCATTACCTGTATCACCACCACCGATAACGATAACATTTTTATCCTTTGCAGAAATGTATCTGCCATCCTTAAGTCCTGAATCAAGAAGACTCTTTGTAGTTGCTGTAAGGAAATCTACTGCAAAGTATATTCCATTGGCATCTCTTCCAGGAGCATTGATATCTCTTGGATTAGCAGCACCACACGCAAGTACTACAGCATCATAATCTGCCATAAGCTTCTTAGCCTTAATGTTCTCACCAACATTTGCATTAGTTACAAACTCAATGCCTTCTTCCTTCATAATATCAAGCTTTCTGTCAATTATATGCTTTTCAAGCTTCATATTAGGAATTCCATATCTTAAAAGTCCACCAATGCGGTCAGCTCTTTCATATACAGTAACACTGTGTCCTCTCTGGTTTAACTGGTCTGCTACAGCAAGTCCGGCAGGCCCCGAACCTACTACAGCAATTCTCTTCTTAGTTCTTACCTTAGGAGGATTTGCTTTTGCATAGCCTTTGGCATACGCATGCTCAATGATTGCCATTTCATTCTCTTTGGTACATACTGCCTTGCCATTAAGTCCGCATGTACATGCCTTCTCACAGAGTGCAGGACACACACGGCTTGTAAATTCAGGGAAGTTACTTGTCTTGTGTAACCTGTGATATGCCTGTTCCCAGTTTCCTGTGTAAAGAAGATCATTCCATTCTGGAATAAGGTTGTTAAGAGGACATCCGCTAGTCATTCCCTTTATTGTCATACCAGACTGGCAGAATGGCACGCCACAGTCCATGCAGCGTGAACTCTGCTTTCTCTGCTCATCTTCTGACAGAGGTGTATGAAATTCATTAAAATTCTTTATTCTTTCCTTAGGTGAAACCGCTGCGGCTTCAACTCTTTCATAGTCTAAAAATCCTGTTGGCTTTCCCATGGTTAGCTCCTTTCATGTATGTTATAAACCTGCACATCCCTACGGGTGCACTTTCAAAAGCTTCGCTTTTGTCAGTCGCGGCTGCGTCTCAACCCTGCTTGGTAGCCGCATAAAATGCCTCTATCTGTGCCTGTTCACTGCTAAGTCCTTTTTCTTCCATCTGTACTATCATGTTAAGCATCTTCTTATAATCATGTGGCATGATTTTCTTGAACTTAGGAAGATATTCTCCGAAGTTGTCAAGTATTTCCTTGCCCTTCTTAGAATTAGTATAAGCAACATGTTCTGTTATAAGCTGCTTTAACTCAAGGACATCATATTTGTTAGAAACTGCATCCATTGAAACGAGCTGCTTATTAACTCTCTTGTAAAGACTTGTGTCTTCATCAAGAACATAAGCAATTCCACCGCTCATACCAGCAGCAAAGTTCTTGCCAGTCTTACCTAATACTACTACTGTACCACCTGTCATATATTCACAGCCGTGGTCACCAGTTCCCTCAACAACTGCTGTTGCGCCTGAATTTCTTACACAGAATCTTTCTCCGGCAACACCATTGATGAATGCCTTACCACTTGTAGCGCCATACAAAGCAACATTACCGATGATAATATTCTCATCTTCCTTATAAGTACTTCCTGTTGGTGGATATACAATAAGCTTTCCACCTGAAAGTCCCTTACCAAAGTAATCGTTACTATCACCAACAAGCTCAAGTGTAAGTCCCTTAGGAATAAATGCACCAAAGCTCTGTCCGCCAGCACCATTACATTTTACTGTGTATGTATCATCATCAAGCTTATCATCAAATCTTCTTGTAATCTCCGCACCAAGAAGTGTTCCTAATGCACGGTCTGTATTGGCAACATCAATTTCAAGACTTCTCTTGCTTCCTGTCTCCATAGCAGACTCAAACTTCTTAAGTAAAATCTTTTCATCAACTGTCTTCTCAAGTTCGAAATCAAATACATTTTTCTTATCATAATGTATCTTCGTCTGCTTAACATATGGATTATCAAGAATCTGTGATAAATCAATCTCTGCTGAACGTCCGCTCTTGGCAACATCCTTCTGCTCAAGCAAATCTGTTCTTCCTACCAGGTCATCAAGTGTCTTAATTCCTAAGTCAGCCATTATCTCACGAAGCTCCTGTGCAATGAATCTCATGAAATTAACAACGTATTCAGGCTTACCTGCGAATCTCTTACGAAGCTCAGGATTCTGTGTTGCAACACCAACAGGACATGTATCAAGGTTACATACTCTCATCATTACGCAGCCCATAGTTACAAGTGGAGCTGTTGCAAATCCGAATTCCTCTGCACCAAGCATTGCTGCAATAGCAACATCCCTGCCGCTCATCAGCTTACCATCAGTCTCAATAATAACCTTATTACGCAGTCCGTTCATTGTAAGAGTCTGATGTGCCTCTGCAAGGCCTAATTCCCATGGAAGTCCGGCATTATGTATAGAGCTTCTTGGAGCTGCACCAGTACCTCCGTCATAACCAGAGATAAGAATTACCTGTGCGCCCGCCTTGGCAACACCGGAAGCAACTGTACCAACACCAGCTTCTGAAACAAGCTTGACTGATATTCTTGCATTCTTGTTAGCATTCTTAAGGTCGTATATAAGCTGTGCCAGATCCTCGATTGAATATATATCATGATGTGGTGGTGGTGAAATAAGTGCAACACCCGGAGTTGAAAGACGAGTCTTTGCAATCCAAGGATACACCTTCTTTCCTGGAAGATGTCCACCTTCACCCGGCTTAGCGCCCTGTGCCATCTTAATCTGAATCTCCTGTGCGCTTACAAGGTATCTTGAAGTAACACCGAATCTTCCTGAGGCAACCTGCTTGATTGCAGAGCATCTGTTAAGCCCATCCGGACCTACCTTTAATCTGTCAATGTCCTCTCCACCTTCACCTGAGTTAGACTTACCATGAAGCATGTTCATGGCAATAGCCATAGTTTCATGCGCCTCTCTTGATATTGAACCATATGACATAGCACCAGTCTTGAATCTTCTTACGATAGAATCAACACTTTCAACCTCATCAATGCTGATTCCCTTCTTAGGGAACTTAATGTTCATAAGACCTCTTAAGTTCTTAACGCCCTCTTCCTTATTAACAAGAGCTGTATATTCCTTAAATGTCTTGTAATCTCCTGTTCTTGTAGCAAGCTGTAACAAATGTATTGTCTGTGGGTTATACAGATGTTCTTCCTTGCCGCTTCTCATCTTATGAGCGCCTGAGCTGTCAAGAGTAGTATCTGTAGAAAGTCCAAGTGGATCAAATGCCTTAGAGTGAAGTGTCTCAACATCTTCCTGAATATCCTTTAGTGACACGCCTTCAATTCTTGAAACTGTACCCTTAAAGTATTTATCTATAACATCTGAATTAATTCCAATTGCCTCAAATATCTTAGCACCCTGATATGACTGGATTGTTGAAATACCCATCTTGGCAGCAATCTTAACAATACCTGTGATAATTGCCTTATTGTAATCATCAACTGCTGCATAATAATCCTTGTCAAGCATGTTAAGGTCGATAAGCTCCTGAATACTCTCCTGTGCAAGATATGGATTGATTGCAGAAGCACCATATCCAAGAAGCGCTGCAAAATGATGGACATCTCTTGGCTCACCACTCTCTAAGATTACAGCCATGCTTGTTCTCTTCTTAGTCTGTACAAGATACTGCTGTAATGCAGCAACCGCAAGTAATGAAGGAATAGCAACATGGTTCTCATCAACACCTCTGTCTGAAAGAATAATAATATTAGCACCTTCTCTGTGTGCTCTGTCAACCTCAACAAATAAGTGATCGATAGCTCTTTCAAGTGAAGTGTTCTTATAATATATAATAGGAATAGTCTCTACCTTAAATCCTTCAACATTCATATTCTTAATCTTAAGAAGGTCTGTGTTAGTAAGGATTGGATCATTAATTCTTAACTGTTTGCAGTTCTCAGCCTTTTCCTCAAGAATATTACCCTCTGTTCCAAGATAAACTGTTGTTGATGTAACAACCTTCTCTCTTATTGAGTCAATTGGCGGATTAGTAACCTGTGCAAATAACTGTTTGAAATAATTAAACAGTGGCTGATGCTTATTAGAAAGTACTGCAAGTGGAGTATCAATACCCATAGCACCTGTCTGCTCTGTTCCGTTAAGAGCCATAGGAAGTATTGATGTCTTAAAATCCTCGTATGTATAACCAAATGCTTTCTGGAGTCTTGCTCTTTCTTCCTTAGTATGAACAGGAACTTTCTTGTTAGGAATCTTTAAATCCTTAAGCTGGATAAGATTGCTGTCAAGCCATTCTCCATAAGGATTCTTAGTTGCATATTCTTCCTTAAGCTTATCATCCTCTATAAGCTCGCCCTTAACCGTATCAATAAGAAGCATTTTACCAGGTCTTAATCTGTCCTTTAACTTAATTCTGCTCTCTGGGATTGGAAGTGCACCAACCTCTGAAGAAAGAATAAGATAACCATCGTTAGTAATATAATATCTTGAAGGACGAAGACCATTACGGTCAAGCACTGCTCCGAAGTAATCTCCATCTGTAAATGCGATAGAAGCCGGACCATCCCAAGGTTCCATCATTGTTGCATAATACTGGTAAAAGTCCTTCTTCTCCTGTGCCATTGCACCATTGTTAATCCAAGGCTCAGGAATTGTAATCATAACAGCAAGTGGAAGCGGCATGCCATTCATAACAAAGAACTCCAGTGTGTTATCTAACATTGCTGAATCCGAACCGTTAGTATTAACAACCGGTGTAATCTTTGACATTTCATCTTCAAGATATGGAGAAGTCATTGTCTCTTCTCTTGCTAACATTCTGTCTGCATTACCCTTGATAGTATTAATCTCACCGTTATGTACCATGAATCTGTTAGGATGAGCTCTCTCCCAGCTTGGATTAGTGTTAGTTGAGAATCTTGAATGAACAAGTGCAATAGCTGACTCATAATCAGGATTCTCAAGGTCGCCAAAGAACTGGCGAAGCTGTCCTACAAGGAACATACCCTTGTATACAATCGTTCTGCTTGATAATGAACATACGTAAGTTGTGTCTTCTGCTGTCTGCTCAAATACTCGTCTTGCAACATAAAGTCTTCTGTCGAACTCAATTCCTTTAGCTGCATTGGCAGGTCTCTTTACAAATCCCTGCATGATATATGGCATACAGTCAACCGCCTTTTTACCAAGAACATTAGGAAATGTTGGAACATCTCTCCAACCTAAGAATTCAAGCCCTTCCTTTTCAACAATGATTTCGAACATCTTCTTGGCTCTGTTTCTTGCCAGTTCGTCCTGTGGGAAGAAAAACATACCGACACCATAGTCTCGTTCTTCTCCAAGTTCTATTCCTAAAGGCTTTACGGCTTTCTTAAAGAATTTGTGTGATATCTGAAGAAGGATACCAACACCATCACCAGTTTTTCCTTCTGCATCTTTACCGGCTCTGTGCTCAAGATTCTCTACAATGCTTAAAGCATCAGATACTGTCTGATGTGTCTTAATTCCGTTAATACTTACGATAGCTCCGATACCACAGGCATCATGCTCAAGTTCAGATCTGTAAAGACCAGGCTGTTTGATTTCATTTTCCATAAGTCTAATCATCCTTTCGTATATTCTAAAGCTTTGCTTGCACATAATATACTCCTGTTTTATGGATTTTGTAAATATTTTTTTGCTCTAATTGTCTGATAATTTGACTATTGCTATTGTTTATTGTAATCATCAGACAATTGCAGAATTTGTCACAATATTATCTCTTAAAATGTAATATTATCTTTATTTATCATTATATGTTTTACACTTAATCCCTGCCTGTTTTTAAACATAAAAGTTGAATTGTTTCTAAATTGTGTCTGATTTTTACCTGTCGGCGTAAAATTAGTAAAAAAATAAAGTGACAAAACCAAACATACTAATTTGCAAGGTTTTATCACTTTATATTATTAATAATTATCTATTAGTTATTAGCAGGTACTCCTCCTATCAGGAAATCAACCGCTTTCTCCTTAACAGAAAACTTTATTTCTGTATGTTCTCCACCATATTCACCATCAAGTGTCCATGATACAGGCTGTGGTGATTCGAATCTTACAGAGCTGGTCTTCCATGTGCATACCCAGTCACATTTACTAAGGTCTTTAGTTATAAAAGCATTAATAAGCGACTGGACTGCTATAGGATTATTAAGCTCTCTTATCAGGGTAACTTCAAATAATCCATCCTGCAGATTAACATCATTACCTGTAAGATTCTTTATTCCTCCAACCGAATCTGTATTACTTATCATTCCATATACAAAATTTCCCTCAACATTCATCTCCTCAGAATATACACGCATATACTGTGGTTTAATCGTTGATAAGCTTCTGACCGCTTCAATTACATAAGCCTGATGTCCCAGTACATTCTTAAGATTCTGTGGAGTTCCATAAGAAACCCTTGTAAACGCCCCAAATGCAGCAACATAATTAAATGAGCGTTCTCCATTTACAATTCCTACATCGCAAGGAAAACGTTTACCCTTTGCTATATTAACAGCGGCCTTCGTCATATTTCTTGGAATTCCCAGACTCGCAGCAAAATCATTCGTTGTTCCACTAGGAATATACCCTATCGGCGGCTTCTCTCCTTTATACTTAAGAACAGCAGCTACCGTTTCATTCAGAGTACCATCTCCACCACTACATGTTATAACATCATACCTGCCTTCACTATCTAAAATGTGCTGATAGCCATCAAGCGGTGCCTTAGTCGGATATACAGTAATCTCATATCCAGCCTTAGAAAACACCTGTATTATCTTCATCAGCTGATTCTTAATCTGAGCTTTTCCTGAGTTTGGATTAAAAACAAACAGCATCTTCATCATAATCACCTGTCCCATTTATCACATAATGCATTAATCTGATCTGTAAACTTAGCCAGATCTTTATTCGTACCACCCTCATTGTGTGTAATAACTGTCATGAGGCGCTTTCCAGCTGCAACAAGTCTGTCAAATACAGTTTTACCACGCTGTGTACTCGTCGTTCTTCTAGTCTTTCTTTCCTTAACACCTTCAGAGATAACTCTGTCTGCAATAAGGTCATAACTTCCGCCTGTATATGGTGCCATGGCATCATAACCGTATTCTTCTTTAAGGCACTCCGTAAACTCGTCACACACACTGTCTTCGCCATGCACAACAAACACCTTTTTAGGCTTTCTGTCAAATGCATTAATCCAACAAAGAAGCCCATCCTTATCAGCATGGCCACTCGAACCCTGAAGCTGTACAATCTCAGCCTTTATCTGTATCGGTTCACCGAAAAGCTTAATTTCCTCTGCGCCATCAACTATTATACGGCCTGTTGTTCCAACAGCCTGATAACCAACAAATACAATCGTACACTCTGGTCTCCATAAGTTATGCTTGAGGTGATGCCTTATTCTTCCGGCTTCACACATACCTGATGATGAAATAATAACCTTAGGATTAGGATCAAAGTTAATCTGCTTTGATTCATCTCCCGTAGTTGCATACTTAAGCCCTGGAAATGTAAGCGGATTAATCCCCTTTCTTACAAGTTCTACTGCCTCATCATCAAAGCAGCTCTCCACATTCTTAATAAATATGTTCGTCGCTTCAATAGCAAGTGGACTATCCATATATACATCAAAATCTCTGCCAACGAGATTATCTTCTTTAATCTTTCTTATGATATAAAGCAGTTCCTGAGTTCTTCCTACTGCAAAGGACGGAATAACAACATTACCGCCTCTTTCAAATGTTCTCTTAAATATATCAGTTAAATCTTCCACATAATTAGGAGTTCCTCCGTGGCTTCTGTTACCATAAGTTGACTCCATAACTACATAGTCGGCATCCCTGACATGCTTCGGGTCTTTAATTATCGGCTTGTTAATATTACCTATATCACCCGAAAACACAATCTTCTCTGTTACATCACCATTCTCTGTCTTCTCTGTTGCCCATACCTCGATACTCGCTGAACCAAGAAGATGTCCAACATCTGTGAATCTAATCTTAATTCCTTCTGCAATATCATATACCCTGTCATACTCACAGCCTACGAACTGCTTGCAGACATTAACTGCTGCATCCATATCATACAGTGGAACAAATTCCTTGAGTTTTCCTCCTGATCTGGCAGCCTTCCGGTTTCTCCATTCAGCTTCAAACATCTGAATATGTGCGCTGTCTCTTAACATTATCTCACACAGCTGTGCCGTAGCTGATGTTGAATACACCTGTCCCCTGAATCCATTCACATACATAAGAGGAATCAGACCTGAATGGTCAATGTGTGCATGCGTCAGCAATATGCAATCCACATCAGATGCTGCAATAGGAAGTTCCTGGTTTTCATATACATCATTGCCCTGTTCCATACCGCAGTCTACAAGAATATTAAGACCTGCCGCCTGTAAGAAATGACAGCTTCCTGTTACCTCATGATCCGCGCCTAAAAATGTTAGTTTCATAATATGCCTCATTTCCGCGTCAACGCTATTTTTTCACGATATTTCTGATGTAATTGTAACATTTTCCTATGTAAAATTAAATACAATCATATATAAAAATTGTATTAATTCTCTGTATATTCTATATCCGTAAATGTAACATCCGCATTTCTCGAAACGAAGAATCCTGCGTATACATGCTTAGGGTCTACGGCTGTCAGCTTAAAGTCAAATCCGCCTGTTAAGAACTCCCCATCGCCTAATTTTACTGCATATCCGTCCGGATTAGACTTTATACATACTTCTACTGTATCACCCGGCTTAAGTTCTCTTCCTGTCACGCTTCCCTGCATAAGTTCGCTGTTCTTTCTTGCAAAACAGCTCCATGCCTGGTCTTTATAAGTAAGATTAAGTGGTGCTGCCGCTACATAATCGCCAAGTACATCTGGCATTTTCTTATCAATATACATGTCATCTCTTACCATAAGCCCAAATGACACCTGATTGTTATAGAAATAATCATTAATTGTCATCTTAGCCTTAAGGGTAAAGTTCACATTTACAGGAATCTTCTTATAGTACATTGCAATTCCGTCTGTAACAGCAGATATCTTGCCATCATTATTCTTAACCGCGATATGTATTCCCCCTGGAACTTCTTCAAGTATATAATTATCAGATTCCGTTGGCAGAGTTGTAACATCACCGAATACTGTGCCTTTGAATCCATATGCATCTTTAAAGTTCTTGCTGTCAGCAAGCTCATCACTGAACACTACCGGCTTGTATGAAGCATTTTTTTCAAGATATCTGTTCTTGTCTGGAAGCGGTTCATCTGCCCTTATATTAACTATATTCTCTGAAAGTCCTGATATTCCAGCCTTTTCAAGCTCCTGCATAACAAGAAAAGCATTAACCCTGCCGCCCCATATATTAGTGTGTGTATTGTCAACACTTACTTCTTTATTAGATGGCCATGCGTGAAGATAAATTGTCTCTTCTGGTCCTAACTTATCATATAAAGCCTTTGTCTTTTCGGTCATATCAACACAGACGATTCCAAGGTCTCTTGCAAGGTCACGGACTGCCTGTGAATAATCCCCTCCCTTAAACTGTGCAGCATCATCAGTTATGTGAAGCTCCTGCTTTGTCCACTCTCCTGTTGCAGTTCTTCTTACAATAGGCGTACACAGTATTGGTGTACATGAAACATCAAGTGCCGGCTTAATATAATTATCATATAATGATGCTGCAAATGTGCCTTCCTTATCCCTGCCGCCTATCGGGCTTGTATATCTTCCTGCCTCTGTTTTCTCATCATTATGTCCAAATCCTATTATAAGAAAATCCCCTGCTTTCATGCCCGCAATAAGCTTCTTATAATTCTCTTCCTTAGTGAAGCTTAAACTGCTTCTTCCTGAAAGTGCAAGATTATTAACCTGCACCTTGCTGTTAAGATAACAACCAAGCTTAGTGCCATATCCGTATCTTGGATAATAGTATTTGTCATCAAAAGAACTTAATGTTGAATCACCAACAACCCATAATGTACTCATCGTATGTCACCTCATTTTTTAATTAATGTTATCAATATGTCTTATTAAGGTAGTTTTCGCGGAGGTGTTCCTCCATTGCAGCTATCTCTTTCTCAAACTCTCTGGCAGATATAAGCAGACATCCCTGCCCTCTTATGATTACCTGCTCCACCCCGTCTGAGGTCGCCACCGTCACATTATATTTCTTTCCATTCTCATGTGCAAATTTTTCAATGTAATGGTCAGCAGTTTCCGCCGTCTTCGTAAATACAACATGAATATTATGGAAATCTATAAACTCCTCATCATGTCCAGGCACTCTGTATGCATCAAATACCGCAATCAGTTCGCATCCCTTCATCGCCTGATAATTACACAGTATATCAAGCAGCCTGCCTCTTGCACTGTCAAGATTGACCTGTGCAAGCTCTGATAGCTCCTTAAATGCATGTATTATATTATATCCGTCAACAAGAAGAAAACTCTTCTTATCTGGATTATATTCAGGTGCTTTAGGAGGGTTTTTAACATTGGCTTTACCGCCTGTAACATATCTTCCAACTGCTGTGTCAGCTTTTCTTTTCGATAACTTTCTTCTTTCATTATCGCCTCTGCTGTTAGAAAAATATGTTTCATTCAAGATTCTGTCTACCTCGTCTGTTCCAATCCACTCGTCAGACACTGTTCTTGAAGCCTGCTTTGCCGTAAGCTTGACCTCCCTGTCAGACTGTCCACCGGCAACCCCGGAATCCGTCACGGCTATCTCGACATGTGCATGCTCTCTTACTTCATTCCACGGCACAACATATCCCGAACCGCCTGCACAGAATACTGAATCTACCGGGTTTCTTGTATCACGCTCAGGCTCATATCCGAATCGTTCAATAACCTCTTCTGTATTATGGCATGGTCTGTAGCCTGCCATCTTAAGTGCTAGCCTGCCTGTTCCTTTTGTGTAGGCATTAACCTCTGCCTGATAGTTGCCAATCACTGAAACCGGACCTTCACCTGTGATAACAACATTATCACCATCAGCCTCCTGCATGTTAAATGCTGCTCCCATTCTCTCGAAGTCGGTCATTGCCCTGCCAACATAATCTCTCTTTACCTCAAGTGAAAATGCGTAGAATGGCTCTAACAATACTGATTCTGCCTGCATAAGCCCCTGCCTTACAGCTCTGTAGGTTGCCTGCCTGAAATCTCCGCCTTCCGTATGCTTTGGATGCGCCCTTCCTGCAACCAGCGTAATTTTCATGTCCGTGAGTTCAGAACCTGTAAGTACCCCTCTGTGCATTTTTTCACACAAATGTGTATACACAAGCCTCTGCCAATTCTTATCAAGTATATCCTCACTGCAATGGCATTCGTATCTCATGCCGCTTCCCGGCTCACCCGGTTCAAGCAGCAGATGAACCTCCGCATAATGTCTTAAAGGCTCGAAATGCCCGATTCCATACGCCTTATTCTTAATTGTCTCTTTATATACAATGCTTCCTTCACCAAATGTTACATCTACACCAAATCTTGTCTTAATAATATTGGTCAGCACCTCAATAAGCACCGGTCCCATTACGCTTACATGTATTTCTTTGAAGTTCTCATCCCATTCAACATGAAGCTCAGGTTCTTCCTCCTCAAGTGTACGAAGCTTTGAAAGCAGTGCCACAGGATCTGCTCCTGCCGGAAGATTAAGCTTGTAATTAAGAACTGGCTCAAGCACTGGTATATTATCCTCGCCGCCCGCTCCGATAAACTGTCCTGCTTTGGTTTCTGAAAGTCCTGTCACTGCACACACAGTTCCGGCTGGTGCTTCATTAATGCTTGTAAACTTATCTCCTGCATAGACTCTTATCTGGTTGACCTTCTCATTACCAATAAGCATCTTGGACTTTAGCGAACCGCCACACACTTTAAGATGTGTAAGCCTTTCTCCTCTGTCATCCCTTGTTATCTTATACACCTTTGCAGAGAATTCGTCACTATATTCTGGACATCCAGCATATGTATCTATTCCTTTAATCAATTCTTCAACGCCATTCATTCTTAATGCCGAGCCGAAATATACTGGAAATATCCTGCGGTTCATAACCATATCGCTTATAAGCGCATCGTCAACATGTGCAGAATCAAGGAACTGCTCAAGTGCCTCCTCATGACACATCGCTACTTCCTCATAATCTATATTATTAAAATCAACGCATGACTCTGACAGCCTGTTCTTTAACTGCTCCATAATTCTTGCCCTGTCAGTTCCTTGCTGGTCCATCTTATTAACAAATATAAATACAGGTATGCCAAGTCTCTTAAGCAGACTCCACAAAGTCTCAGTATGTCCCTGTACCCCATCCATTCCACTTATAACAAGAACTGCCGCATCAAGCACCCACAATGTTCTCTCCGTCTCTGCCGAAAAATCAACATGTCCAGGTGTATCAAGCAGCGTATATGAACTGCCATTGTAATTATAAGCTGCCTGCTTTGAAAATATGGTTATTCCTCTTGATCTCTCCATATCCCCTGTGTCAAGAAATGTATCCTGATTATCAACTCTTCCAAGCTTTCTTATACTTCCCGCACTATATAGAATCGCCTCTGACAGAGTCGTCTTTCCTGCATCAACATGTGCCAGCATGCCGATAGTTATCGGATTACTATGTGCCATATCATTTCCTTTCTCCAAGTTTTATTCCATGCCTTCCTTAAGCCATCTCGCAATATTGGTAAAATCAATCTTAAGTTCTCCATTATATATATTCACCGGAACCGGCTTATCAAAGCCATATATCACCGGATACACATCACTTTCAAAGAAATACACAAGAACCTTCTCCTGCACAAAATCCAGTATCCAGTATTCACGCACTCCAGCCTCCATATACTTGGATAGCTTCAATGCATAATCCTTCTTCTTGGTAGAAGGAGAAATAACCTCCACAACAAAGTCCGGTGCACCATATATACCAAATCTCTTAATCTTAGATGTATCGCATACTATTCCTACGTCCGGCTGAACCATAGTCCTTTCATCACAATCAAGCTGTACATCTACAGGTGCTATAAATGGGCGGCAGCTTCCACCATGTTCCATAATATAATTAGCAATCTGCCTGTAAATCTCCCCGCCAATTGACTGATGTCCGAAAGTTGGCGAAGCCATATCATAAAAGTATCCGTCAATCAGCTCCACTCTCTGATCATCAGGCAATGCCCTGTAATCATCAATAGTGTATTCACCATTCTTTCTTGCCTTATATAATCCACCTGACTCCCTTACTTCCAACTGTTCATTAAAGACCTGTTCCAGTGCTGTAAGAGTGTCATATCGCGGACTCTCTGTTTCCCCAGAAAAAATCTTCTGCACTGTTCCCAGAGGCACCCCAGACAATTCAGCTATCTTGGCATATGAATATCCTTTTTCCTTCTTCTTCTCTTTCATCTCATTAATTGTCATATAACCCTCTCCAATCAAAACATAAGTATCCGTACATGATTAAATATAATTTCTATACTCATTATAATAGTTGTATATTCATTAGTCAACCAAAATATAGTAAATAAATATCCGTTTTATAACCGTTTTGTTTCCAAACTCACTGGTTGTAACTTAAATGTTGATAAATATCGCACTTGAACCTGTCTCACTCACCCCATGATTATTAAACAACCTACTAGATTTCCCTATCATCATAATTTCGTAGGTGATTTTTGCACTAAAAAAGAGTTTTATATTCTAAAAAACATACTAAATGACTCAAGTTCCATTAAATAGTAGGTTATTTCTTGGATTTTTCGTTGCGAATTGCTTGAAAAGCAGAAAAAACACCTACTAATCATGCGTAAAACGCAGTTATAGTAGGTGTTGGTATAGAAATTATTAATGGTTATTCAACACGCCCATAAGGCTTGCAAGATTAACATCTACAATAGTAACCTGAAATTATATACTCTGATGGTTTAAATGTTTCTATGCCTTTTTTGAAAAGAATATCTTTGGCAGCATTTTATTAGATCCAGGAAGCAGATTGTATACCATTTTCTTATAATCAGCATCACTCTTTCTCTCCCCACTGCCTTGAATTATCTTTTTATCAGGCTTATTTTTTGCGTTAAAAACTGCAAGAAAATACTTGTCATCTACAAAGTAGAAATTATTTAAGGTTATTCAAACTTTTTATTTGCAAGATTATGATATCACTTATCTACAAAGTAGAAATTATTTAAGGTTATTCAAACAATTTCCAACTTGTTATAGCTGTTCTATCTACAAAGTAGAAATTATTTAAGGTTATTCAAACATAATCACCAAAATCCTGTGCAAATGGATCTACAAAGTAGAAATTATTTAAGGTTATTCAAACCTAGTTCCAGACACACCATTTTTTTCGTATCTACAAAGTAGAAATTATTTAAGGTTATTCAAACAATATCACATTAATAGGAGTAGTCGAATCTACAAAGTAGAAATTATTTAAGGTTATTCAAACCTTCATACGCAGGGGATGTTCAGATTTATCTACAAAGTAGAAATTATTTAAGGTTATTCAAACGTGACTATATCATAACGGGTTACATTATCTACAAAGTAGAAATTATTTAAGGTTATTCAAACTCTTAGATAACGCAGCAACAACTCCACATCTACAAAGTAGAAATTATTTAAGGTTATTCAAACCATCTAGGTAACAATACCGCCATGGTAATCTACAAAGTAGAAATTATTTAAGGTTATTCAAACACTTAATTCGTCAAATTAAACAAATTATTAAGCATATAACCTTATAAAAAACAATTTATTTGTGTATTTTTTCATGTTTTATTGAATAACCTTTAAATAATGCTTTATTAAAGCCTAGGTTTGCATCATGTAATAATAATAAAATCTTTTTCATCATTTTTTGCATATCCAAACCTTAGTACTTCGCAACTTGAAGATAATTTAAAAATCATAACACTGTCTTCCTGACTAAATTTCTTTTCATACTTATTCTTCAAATCATTGATTATATTATCTAATATTCTAGTGCTATTGTCAATTTCAAAAACCGAATACTGTATCCTATGACCGAATTTAGACAAATATTTTGCAAAATTTGTTCTTAATTTATCATCCGAAATATCGTAACTTACTATTATCATTTTCACCTCTAATGAATTATAAACACAGGTATCTCACTTACACTTTTTCTTTTCATAAAAAATCTATAATATTGTTGAATGTATAAAAATATATCATCTTTATATTCCAATATTGCATTCATTAAGAACTGTATATATTGCGGATTAGACTTATATTTTAAGCACCATCTATTATTAATAACTTCGAAATCATTTTCTTTACATTGTCCAAGATTTATTGATTTTCTTACCTGATAATCAACAACCGGTCTTATTGGTTCCATCAAGTCACAAACCAATGATTTTCTCATGTAAAAGCATTTGTGAAATACCCCGTAATATGTATCAAATCCATAAACCTGCAATATGGCATCCACAATATTAAACAGCATGGTATATCCAATATCTAATGTAACATTTACATAATCATTTTTAATTCTCGGTTTTCTTCCTTTCCAATCAACATTATCAAATACTCTGAAAAAATATACTCTTGCAGCGTTGCCTTCTATTCCCATTACCTCTAAATATTCCAATGGCTGTTCTAATTGAACTACCATTTTATCTAATAATTCAATGCCTTCTTTCATTATTTGATTCTTTCCTCTAATATTTTTTAATATTTGAGATTGATTCTTGATTTTATTCTGTTCTATTTTCCTGCCTATATCATTTTCTTCATATTCATACTGGTGTTTTCTTAACAAGGTATTTCCTTCCATCCTTGCCCCCAATATTTCATACATTTTAAATGTAGTAGTCATTAGGCATATAGAAAAGCCAAACTTCTTACTTCTCTGTATTAAACCACTTGTTATTGAGATATTACCAACTACACATATCATAAACAATCTGTAGCATGTTGATTGATATTTTATTTCTCCTTCTTTATTTTTCACTATTATGTTATCATTTAAAAATGATAATTTATCACCTTCATTTGTAAATAAAAAAATAATCTGCTTCTTTTTAAAATCATTTGCATTTAACATATCAATCCCCCATATTTAAAGACCTGACACATGCATCTTCATAAATACATTTCTTACATTTTTCAATATTTGACTGATAAAACTCATTCAAATCAAAAGACCTCATTGTATCAATCAATTCTTCAAATCTATTTTTCATCAATAAATCTTCATCGGGCAAATTAATCTTATATTTCTTATTATCATCTAAACTTCTTATCTCTAATTTTTGAACAGCATACCCCATTTCTGTCAGTGCATAATACTGTGCATATAATTGAAAAACATAACCATCGTATATCTTACTAATATGTTTTTTCCTCTCAACAAGCAATTGCTTTTCCATATCGTATATATCAATTTTGCCTGATAACTTATATTTATCTGAATAAACATCCAACGCAGTTATTATACTTTTCTTAGTAGAATAACTGCTATTATCTACACTCTCATGTGCCTTACTTCCATTAATCTGATATGAAGACTGATATGTAAGATTGTCCTGACTTCCATATAATTTATGAAAATATATAGAAGCCGGACAAAATATAAAATCATTTAAGTTAGAAATAATTATGATATCATCCATTATTCATACCTTTTATTCTGTATAAAATCAAACCATTCAGCATGAGGTAATTTCAGGCAGTTCCTGTCAAAACCATCTTCTGTCCACTCAGACTTTATCTTTAACACCTCATATAATCCCTTAAGTGCTATACAATATGCACCATTTGCATCTGCATCTTTTGGCATCTTGCATTCTTTATCATCTGATTCTTTATAATTATCTGAGTCAAAAAAATCTCCTTCATCATTGATTACAGGTGATATTATTTTATCGTAACTTATTCCCTTCTCCTGTTCCTCTGCTTCAGTATAACTATTTCTCATCTGAACTGTAAGTTTATATAAATATAACAGTTGTGCAAAGAATTCAGATTTTTTATCTTCATCCATCTTCTCCATATCTATCCTTATATCATGTCCATCAGCATAATTAATTTCATTATCTTTTAATAATAACTTTATTGTTTCTGTAAGATTTATTGATTTTGTTTTGCCTGTTCTCCTTGCATTGTTGAATTCACTCTGCAGTCTCTCACCATTGGTATATACTGTCCATTGTGTCTTACCCATGGTAATGTTGTAGGTATCAAAATTATTATAATCAAATCCAAAACTGAACATGTCTTTTTCGGCACAATATCTTATTTCATCAAATTGCATAAAGAACTGTTTTCTCGAAGCATTTGTTGAAATGCTCTTAAAATTAAATGCACTGATAAATCCAGTTGACGGATCTATTTTTGATGTAAATGCAGCAGGTACATAAAATATTACACCACATTGTTTCCCAAGATTTTTTATATTATCTGGTACATATGTCAATTGATATCCTTTTAATAGTCCCCCTGGTTCATCTACAGATTTTCCTTTAGAAGCAAAATAATTCAGCTTATTAATAAGCATACTCTCGAACTTCTGGTATACCTGTCGTTCAACTTTAAAACGACCTCGCTTAAATCCATAATTCAAATCTTCCATAGCAATTATTGCATTATACTCAACCATAAGCATTGCTATCTCATGAACTACCCCTGAAATATATCCTTCTTTCAACTCTTTAATATTTCCTATAGATTTCCAGTTCTTTCTCGCATATTCTCTGGTCTTTTCCTTCTCAACCAGCTTCTTCTTATAATCATAATTATTCAATATATTATAACTTTTCTGTTTAACGATATTTCCATGAGAATCTATAACAGAAATATATATAAGATTACGCTCACCCCTGTCAATTCCAATAACATGTATATCATCATTTTGTGCTATATATTTTACAGCCATATCATTTACATTATTTCGTGCTGTCACTTTATAGTTAATAGTAATTGGCGTATGTATAAAATATTTATCAACTGTATATCTGTAATCTTTAACAATATCCTTTTGGGCAGTCCTGACCTCTACTTTATCAAGATATTCCTTTGCAGCTTCTGACAAGTCACTTTCTTTAATATATCCATTATACATTTTATAAATTTCATTATATATATCATCTGGAATCGGTATTCTTACAACATCACCATTATCAAGCTGATTTTTATATGTCTTATTAACTAATACAGAATCTTTTTTATGCTTAACTGGATTTTTTACGCTTGCCCTCCTATAAAACAATTCAGCCTGTCCATTTAATTTAATAATGATATCCTTAAGATTTTCTTCACTAAAAATGTTCTTGAAATACATAGTGTGAAGATTTTCTTTTCCTGTACTGTTCTCTGCGAAGTCCTTATTATAAATCTGAAATAAATATATCTTGCCTTCCTCATCAAGCTTATTAATATCAGCTTCACTTATATAAGTCCAGTCAATTCTATACCCCTGCATTTCAACTTCACGGTAGAATTCACTTATATCGTTATAACTATCAGTTGCAGAGAATTTAAATTCATATTTTCTCCATTCCGCATGTTTCTTTATGCTGTTCTTAAAATAATCAATTAAATCCCTACAAAAACTGATATCAAAATTCTCACTTGTCTTAATATGTTTGTGTGCATTATAACCGGAAATTATATAATCAGATGGCTTAAATGTTTCTATTCCTTTCTTTGATAAGAACACTTTAGGAAGCATTTTATTCGCCCCTGGCAACAGATTATATACCATCTTCTTATAATCATTATCGTTCTTTTTATCAGAATTTCCCTGTATAATCTTTTTATCGGGTTTATTTTTAGCATTAAAAATTGCCAGATAATACTTATTATCTCTTATTAAAATTATTGCATTATTATCAAACTCTTTACTCTGCGACCAACCATTAGCAAGTGTAGGACTTTGAAAATTAAGTTTTATTTTCTTAGAATTGTATGGTTTCTGTGTAACGTAATTTCTCACCCTGTTATATAATGGCACTATATTTTCTAATATATTATAGATATCGTCTATATCTGAATAAAACATTTCATCTCTATCCAGTACTTCATCAACAATAAATGCCTTTGCCCAATGATACATGTTCATATACATATCAAGCCTTTTCTTCATTTCATCAGCTTTTTCTTCGCTCTCAATCAGACTTATATGCTCATCGTATTCCAAATGTGCTGTTTCTGTATCAGTTATTATATTACTAATTTCCCTTATATATTGCTTAGCATTAGAATTTTTAAATTCATTTCGTTCTTTTTCATCTATATATTTCTCAACTAAATCATTAACATCATTAATACTCTTATATTTATCTTCTTTTACAGCTTTTTTAACTTTTTCTTCTTTAGACTTACCTTTTGCATGTATATTTTCATCATAAAAATTTTCAACGCAGCCTGTAATTAAATTCCAGTTACCACTCATAAAACATGATAATGTCTCATAAAAATCTTTTGATATATATATTCTTTTCTCATCTAATTCATCATATTTATTAACGATATCTTTCAGTTTTCCAATTATATTGCCTTTTTCTGTTTCATCAATAAACGCATTAACAGCATTATATACGCTCATATCATCTTCAAACATTTTAGGTACTTCAAATGAAGTTGATGTATACGCAAGGATTTGCTTATGCAGCTTACGCATTTTGAATAAATTGTAATTATTCTTTGTCTGCTGGCAATAAAGATTCATATGTGCATTAACCACACCACATATTTCATTGTAAAAGTCTATTCCTGACTGAATTAATACCATGTTATAAAAATCTGGATTAAATATCTGATTCAATTCCCAATCACCCATTTTATCCTGATTATCTTTTTCAATTACTTCTATTTCATCCAATGCCTTTTCTGAGATTTTCTTATATGATGTCATATTAGCAAGAAAAATCAAAGAATTTTCATGCACAATTCTATAAGCTATAGATGTAGAAACAGCCTCTTTGGTAAATACATTTTTTCTCTTTTCAAAAAAATCCGTAAAATATGTGCTAAAACCATTAAACAATGCTAATGTTTCCAGTTTGCCAGCTTTGTCTTTAACATCATATTGATTATAATTTTTAATAAAATCTGGCAGTATCTCTTTCAAAAGCTTTGCGTTAAATATATTTTTGTAATTAGAATCTGATTGCAGATGTGTGCATATCTGTTCTCTCATTTTGCTCTGCTCTTTTTCTAATGCTTTTTTATTATCTTTTGATGGACTTGACTGAACCAAATTCATTAATTCAAATAATAAAGAAAAATCTAAATCCGTAGCTCTTGATAATGATTTATCTATATATTCCCTATAATAATCATCCATTATATTTTTTGACTCTGTACTTTTCTCTTGTCTTAACTCATCTTCATGTATAAGCCCATTGTGTATTATATGCTCCTGTGTATGCCCAATCGGTCTTAATTCATTCCGTAGTGTCTTTGCTACTGGTGTAACCCCCACAAACTCTCTGTAAACTATGATGCGATTTCCGTTCATACAAATATCCTCCTCAATTAAAATTCATAACTTGTTATATGCATTTTACGAAGTGATGTAATGTTTGTCAAGCAACTTTTAAAAAAATAACGCTTTGTATGCGTCATCTTTTAACAAATCACTTCGATCTACAATAGTAGAAATTATTTAAGATTATTCAATTCATTTGTAAGCAGTAAACTACAATAATAGAAATTTATTTTATTTTATTATCTTCTTATATATCTGTCAATATTATGTTTTAAATATATTTTAAGTATATTTTATAAATCCTAATTGACATATTCTTTTTGTATTGTTATTATATATCATATTATTGATGCATCATTTTATATTTTAACTATATCCAACATATGAAACATACAAGAAAGGCGATTTATGAACTATAACAACACTAATACACATCAGAAAGATGTCACCCTTAAGACATTCTGGCGTGATAATGAACATTTTGCAGACCTTTTCAATGCTACTGTCTTTAACGGTAAACAGGTACTTAAACCTGACAAACTTACAGAAATGGACACTGATGTCTCTGCTACAATTCATTCCAAAAGTTACAATGAATCTATTACCAGAAACAGAGATGTAGTAAAGAAGATGTCTGATGGCATTGAGTTCAATATTCTTGGTCTTGAGATTCAAGACAAGACCCATTATGCCATGCCTCTAAGAACTATGACTTATGATGCACTCGGCTACATAAAAGAATATAATGATATCAAAAAACATCATAAGCTGAATAAGGATTCTTTCAGTTCTCCTGATGAATTTCTGTCTGGGATTAACAAGTCCGACCGCTTCCACCCTATAATAACAATCGTTCTTTACTATGGTGAGTCGTTATGGGATGGTCCTACCTGCCTGTCTGACATGATGATTTCTATGTCTGATAATATCAAGGAATACTTCTCTGACTACAAATTAAATCTTGTCCAGATACTTGATTCTGATAAATACTCATTTTATAATGAAGATGTAAAAGATGTATTTTATATTGCACGAAGTATATACAACAAAGATATTGACGCAATATTAAACAAGTACAAGACTCGCAATGTTGACAACGAAGTTATGAAACTCATCAGCGTTCTTACTGCTACTCCACAGATTATGAATTTGTGTAAATCTAACAAGCAAGGAGGTAAAGTTAACATGTGCAAAGCAATGGAAGAATTAAAAGCAGAATGGCAAAATGAAAGCAGAAATGAAGGCATAAATAAAGGCATTGAACTTGGTATTGATTCTGAAAAAATCAACTCTATCATCTCCATGCTAGAATTCGGCATAACCAAAGAACAGATATTAACCAGGTACACTAAAGAGGATTTAGAAAGAGCAGAATCTGCTATCGCTAATGAGAACTAACACCATACTAATAATATTAAAGCCAGTTAATCTAGCAATTAAGATTAACTGGCTTATTTTATCTGATACTTTTATAGATTTCTGGTCTTCTGTCCCTGAACAGGCCCCAGCTCACGCGAAGGTCGGCATCTGCGTCAAGGTCGGATTCCCCATAGACAATTTCTTCCTTGTCTCTTGATGCCTGTGTCACTATCTCACCTGTTGCATCTGTTACAAATGAAGAACCATAGAATATAAGTGATGATTCCTGATAACCATTAGCTTCAGATGGTGTAACCTTCTCCTCACCAATACGGTTGGCAGCTACTACAGGAACTATATTGCACGCTGAATGTCCCTGCATACATCTTCTCCAGTGCGGCATGCTGTCAACCTCAAGAATCGGCTCTGAGCCAATCGCTGTCGGATAGAAAAGGATTTCTGCTCCCTGTACCGCCATTCCTCTGGCTGTCTCTGGAAACCACTGATCCCAGCATATTCCTACTCCAATTCTGGCATATTTTGTATCCCACACCTTAAAGCCTGTATCTCCCGGTGTGAAATAGAACTTTTCCTGATAATAATGGTCATCTGGAATATGTGTTTTTCTGTATATTCCAAGAACACTTCCATCTGCGTCAATAACTGCAACAGTGTTATAGAACACATTTATATCTCTTTCATAAAAGCTTATTGGAAGCACAACTTTAAGTTCGGCTGCCACCTTCTGAAAATGCTTCACAGCCGGATTCTCATCAACAGGTGTTGCAAATGCGTAATAATCATAATTTCTCTCCTGACAGAAATACTGTCTTTCAAAAAGCTCAGGAAGCAGTATTATCTGTGCACCGTTAGCTGCCGCTTCACGAACCATCTTATCAGCTTTTGCAATGTTCTCTTCTACCGACCGTGAACACTGCATCTGTATGCCTGCATACTTTACATTTCTCACACTATTTTACCTCCGGAATCTGTTGTGTAATACAGTGGATATTGCCTCCACCGACTATTATATCTCTTGCATATATCCCGACTATCTTTCTGTCAGGAAATGCTTCTTTAAGCACATTTATTGCAAGGCTGTCCGCCTCGTCATCAAACTGCGGCACTATGACTGAGTCATTGGCAATATAGAAATTAACATAAGACGCAGCAAGACGCTCGCCTGCTTCTCTCATGTCCTCGCCTTCCTCAAATTCAAAGCCGTTAAGTTCTTCCTCAGTTATGCACACAGATTTCTTGGGAATAAGCATTTTTCTTACTTTAATGTGTCTTCCTTTGGCGTCAGTTACATTCTCAAGAACAGAAAGACAAGCCTTGCTCATCTCATACTGCGGGTCATTCTCATCATCCGTCCACGCAAGCACAACTTCTCCCGGTGCTGTGAATGCACACACATTATCCACATGCTCGTTAGTCTCATCGTTGTATATTCCACATGGAAGCCAGATTATCTTACTTACATTGCAGTACTGCTTTAATTTATCCTCAATCTGTTCCCTGCTAAGCTGTGGATTTCTTCCCTTACTCAACAGACAGCTTTCAGTAACAAGCATTGTTCCTTCGCCATCTGTATGTATTGAACCACCTTCAAGAACAAATGGTGCTGCATTATATCCCTGACAGCCAAGATAAGACATAAACTGTCCGGCTACAAGGTTGTCATTGTCCCAGTCCGCGTACAGTCCGTCATATGTTCCGCCCCACGCATTAAATTCCCAGTTAATTCCACGCAAATCACGCGCTTCATATGGTGTATCCACATTTCCACTCACAACGAATGTAGGACCTGTATCTCTTGCCCATGCATCGTCTGTATCCATGACTACAAGCCTGACCGTTTCCGGGAGCATCTTTGCTGCTTCCTCTTTTCTACCTTCTGATACAATCATGTATACCTGCTCGCTTTCACTGATTACAGACGCTATCTGTGCAAATGCTTTCTTAGCCGCCTTTGCTCCATAAGCCCAAGAACCCGGTCTTTCTGGCCATATCATAATGCAGCCCTGATGTCTTTCAAATTCAGCAGGCATGCGAAAACCGTCTGCTGCCGGAGTACTGTTTATATAATCCATATCTATAATCTCCCCTTGAAATCTTCATAGCCAAAATGCTTCCACACCTTACATTCCCCATCCCTATCCATAATTACAATATCCGGCAGTGGGATTCCGTTAAATGTATTGTTCTTAACCATTGAATATATAGCCATATCTTCAAATACGAGTCTGTCCCCGACATTGATTTCCCTGCTAAATTGATAATCGCCTATGATATCTCCTGCAAGACATGTATAAGATGACAGTCTGTATCTGTATCTTCCATTCTTCGCCGGTTTCCATATACCTTCTTTTACGTCCATATCAAAATCAATCTCTATGTCCTTATCAATTCCATACTCATCTTCCATGTCCGATATTTTCAATCCACCACGAAGAGGCGGTGTGTATGGCATTTCCAGTACATCTGGCATATGACACGCTGCAGATGCATCAAGTATAAGAGTTGTTATTCCATTTTCAACCTTATCAAGCACTGTAGTCACAAGATATCCTGCATTAAGTGCAACAGCTTCCCCCGGTTCAACATACACCTGTACATCATATTTCTTTTTCACATGACTGATACATTTTTCAAGAGTTTCAATGTCGTAATCTTCACGGGTTATATGATGTCCGCCGCCGAAATTAACCCACTTCATATCTTTCATGAGAAATCCGAATTTCTCTTCAACAACTCTTAAGGTTTCCGCCAAGTCGTCTGAATTCTGTTCGCATAATGTATGAAAATGTATTCCTTCCATGCCAGATAACACATCCGGTTCTTCCTTAAGAGCGGCTTCCAGGTTCTTAAGAGTAACTCCAAGTCTGCTGCCCGGCGCGCATGGGTCATATATTGCATGGTCACCCTGTGTAGAAAACTCTGGATTAACTCGAAGTCCAAAGCTTACTCCAGCCTCAATACATCTGGCTTTATGCTTCTTTAACTGTGAAACTGAGTTAAAGACAACATGGTCACATATATTTACAAGCTCATCCATATCCTCATCAGTAAATGCCGGTGCAAATACATGATTTTCTTTTCCCATACACTCAGCACCAAGTCTGGCTTCATATATTCCACTTGCCGTAGTTCCGCTTATATATTTCCCAATCAGCGGATATTCTGCATATGCTGAAAATGCTTTCTGCGCCAGCAGTATGTGGCAGCCGGTATCTTCTTCTACTTTATGAAGTATCTCAAGATTATGAATAAGCATTTTTTCATCTATTACATATGCCGGTGTCTTTAACTCATCAAATCTCATAATTAACCTCTCTTTTTAGTCTACTAAAACAGGATTTTCATCGACAACCCATGGGAGACCGTACTTATTAAGCGCATCCATGTATGGATCCGGATCAAATTCATCTGTTGTGAATACTCCTGGCTTATTCCAGAGTCCCTTTGCAACAAGCATTGTACCAATCATAGCAGGTACGCCTGTTGTGTATGAAATAGCCTGTGAACCTACCTCACGGTAACATTCCTGATGGTCGCACACATTGTAAATATATACCTTCTTCTCCTTGCCGTCTTTGATACCTGTGAAGATACAGCCGATATTAGTCTTACCTACTGTTCTTGGTCCAAGTGAAGCAGGGTCTGGAAGAAGTGCCTTTAAGAACTGGATTGGAACAATCTCCTGTCCGTTGAATTCAACCGGGTCAGTTCTTAACATTCCGACATTCTCAAGGCATTTCATATGTGTAAGATAGCTCTGTCCAAATGTCATGAAGAAACGTATTCTCTTAACATGCGGAATATTAGCAGCAAGTGCCTCTATTTCCTCATGGTGAAGCAGGTACATATCCTTCATTCCTACTCCCTCAAAATTGTACTCTCTCTTTATTGACATAGCAGGAATCTCAACCCAGTGACCATCCTCCCAGTATGAGCCGGGTGCTGATACCTCACGAAGATTAATCTCCGGGTTAAAGTTAGTTGCAAACGGATATCCATGGTCGCCGCCGTTGCAGTCTAATATATCAATTGTATGTATCTCATCAAAATAGTGTTTCTGTGCATAAGCTGTGAATACACTTGTTACGCCCGGATCAAAGCCTGTTCCTAAAAGTGCTGTAATTCCGGCTTCTTTATATTTTTCTCTGTAAGCCCACTGCCATGAGTAGTCAAAATATGCTGTAAATCCAAGACGCTTGCATCTCTCCTCATATACCTTTCTCCACTCAGGATTGTCTGTATCCTCACACTCGTAATTAGCAGTATCAACATAAGGAACTTTACATGCAAGACATGCATCCATAATCGTAAGATCCTGATATGGAAGTGCCACATTAAGAACTACATCCGGCTTGAATTCATTGATAAGCGCAATAACCTCATCTGTGTTGTCAGCATCAACCTTTGCTGTTGTGATGTTAGTGCTTGTCTTGTCCTTCAATTCATCTGCTAATTTGTCACATTTGCTCACTGTTCTGCTCGCTATGCACAGGTCTGAAAATACCTCGCTCACCTGACATATCTTGTGGATTGCTACTGAAGCAACTCCTCCGCAACCAATTACTAATACTCTGCTCATCTTTCTTCCTCCTGTTCTAATAATTCTTCAACATACTTTGGCAGCATGAATGCACCTGTATGAAGATTAGTTGTGTAATATTCTGTATGTATATTTCTTCTCTTCCACTCTGCCGGCTTGAAATCCTTAAGCGGATGATATTTCTTTGACGCAAATCCAAACAGCCAGTATCCTGACGGACTTGTTGGTATATGTGCCTGATACACGCGGCTTATTGGAAATGTGTGGAACACCTTCCTGTGCATGCTTCTGCATGCATCCTCATCCTCATCATAGAAAGGACTTCCATGCTGGTACACAAGTATTCCGTCCTCCTTAAGCGCCTTATAACAGTTACCGTAGAATTCTCTTGTAAACAGTCCCTCACTCGCACCAAACGGGTCTGTTGCGTCATTAATTATAAGGTCATACATATCCTGCTTGGAGCGTAAGAACCTTAATGCATCTGAATTATAAATGTGTACTCTCTCATCTTCTAATCCTACTGCCGTCTCTGGAAAATACTCCCTGCACACATCAACAAACATGTTGTCCTGTTCAACTATGTCAATATTTTCTATATTGTCATACTGTAACAGTTCCTTTGATACACCTCCGTCACCGCCACCGATTATCAATACATTTTTAACATCTGGATGGACTGACATTGGCACATGCACCACCATCTCGTTATAGATGAAACAATCCTGTTCTGAAAATATAACACTTCCATTAAGTGTCAGGAATTTTCCGAACTCTGGCGACTGAAATACATCTATTCTCTGATAGTCGCTCTCGCCAGAAAACAGTTGTTTTTCAACCCTGATATCAAACTTCACATGTGGTGAATGAAGTTCTGAAAACCAAAATTCCATAGAAACTTTCTCCCTTCTATATTTTACCGATTAAACAAATCGGACATTTACATTCTTAATACATTCAGTGTCTGCAATGTTGAATCTTCCATTCCCTGCATTGAACAGCCCTTCTCTACTGAATACTGAATATAGTCTATTATCTCGTCTGTAATTTCTTCACCCGGCGCAAGTATAGGAATTCCTGGCGGATATGCCATTACGAACTCTCCTGATATATGTCCTGCTGCCTCACGGATTGGAACTTTAATCTTATCGGCATAGAAGGCTTCCTGTGGTGAAGCAAGCACCCTTGGAAGCAGCATTTGTCTGTCTACCTCGAAGCGTTTTTCTTCTTTTGAATACAGACGGCTGATTTCAGCCAATGCTCCGACAAGTCTTTCTATATCCTGTATTCTGTCTCCAATTGATATGTACGCCATTATATTTCCAATGTCGCCGAATTCTATCTGGATATCATACTCATCTCTTAAGATATCATACACCTCAATTCCATCAAGTCCGATATCCCTTGTATATACACAAAGCTTGGTAACATCATAATCATAGACTGTTCCACCATTAATCAGTTCTTTCCCGTATGCATAATAACCGCCTACCATATTAATCTCATCTCTTGCATACTGTGCCCACTCGCTCACCTTTGCAAATGACTGTCTGCCGCGCAGGGCAAGATTTCTTCTTGATATATCAAGACTTGTCATAAGAAGATATGACGCACTCGTTGTCTGCGTAATATTAATAATTGTCTGTACATAATCAGCATTCATACCATTATTGGTAAGAAGGATTGAACTCTGCGTAAGCGAACCTCCTGACTTATGCATTGATATTGCTGCAAGGTCTGCTCCTGCTTTCATTGAATTCATAGGAAGGTTGTCACCAAAATACAGATGCGTTCCATGTGCCTCATCGGCAAGCACCTTAAGCCCATATGAATGTGCTATATCACATATTCCTTTGATGTCTGAACAGATTCCGTAGTATGTAGGATTGTTTACCAAAACCGCCACCGCATTCGGATGCTCCTGTATTGTCTTTTCAACCTGCTCTACTGTAACTCCAAGTACAATTCCTAACTTTGCGTTAATCTCTGTGTTAAGATAAACAGGAATCGCACCACACAGAATCAATGCATTAATTACGCTTTTATGCACATTTCTTGGAACGATAATCTCATCTCCAGCCTTGCATACAGATAACACCATGTTCTGTACTGCCTGCGTAGTTCCTCCTACCATAAAAAATGCGTGTTCTGCTCCAAATGCTTCTGCTGTAAGCTCCTCTGCCTCCTTAATAACAGAAACAGGGTGGCACAGGTTATCAAGTGGTTTCATTGAATTGACATCAATTCCAACACACCTCTCCCCCAATAAATCTACCAGTTCAGGATTGCCCCTTCCTCTCTTATGTCCCGGAACATCAAACGGAACAATTCTTTTCTTTCTGAATTTCTCAATTGCTTCGTAAAGCGGCGCACTCGCCTGTCTTTTTAAGTCCATATTTCCCCCTTAAACACAGTTTAGGCGTGATTGATTTAAAATCAATCACGCCTGTATAATCATATTCTATCTTCTTTTCCTGATTACTGTATGTATACAAATACAGAGAATCTGACCTTTCAGAGTTTATCCAAGTAAGTCACTGTTACCGCTCTTATTGACCGTTTCACAAGATGATATGCTCTCTCGCATGATAATTTAAAAATCAACTTATAAAATTTGAGCTTCTAACTCAATCAATAATGTGTGCCCTAGTCACACTCGGCAACCGACCCGCCCGTCCGCAAGGCTTAACATGTAACCATGTGGTCTGTATTTGCGATATCTTTTTATATCCAAAATACTTTCTAAAATATAATATAACTATCTGCTGGTGTCAATATATATTTTAATTTTTATGCCAGAAATCCACAGGCTCATACTCCTGCAATTTTGCAAGAAATCCAAGTTTTCCAAGCTCCTCCTGAATTAAATCCAGTGTCTGTTCGTCATCCGCAACAATTGTATGATAATGATATCCTGATGTCACATTCATCAACAGGCTGCTCTTTCCATTTGCAATTTCCTCAAGATATTTCCTGATATCACGCCTTGAATGGATATTCATCTCCGCTCTTATAACACCATATACCTTGTGATACACAAAAACGTCTCTTATCCATCCACCCATGTCAACTATTGCTCCAAGCTCTGCTTCCACCTCATCATCTTCATGTTTAACCTTAAGTATGCGGCTGTACTCCTGCTTATCATTAAGCACATAGCCTCTGTTAGTTGAGAAAACATCTATATTCTTCGCGCGGATAAGCGCTATATCCTGCACTATAACCTGCCTGCTTACATCTAATATCTGTGCAAGCTGTGTACCCGGCACAGGACTTGACGAATGTTTTAATATATCTACTATCTGATTTCTTCTCTCTTCTCCATTCATTGCTACAACTCCCCAGTTCACCCCGACAATGATTACTCCTGTACAGGATGAAGATTTTTTAATGAAATGTCCATAATTGGTGCAGAATGTGTAAGTGCACCACTTGATACAAAGTCTACACCAAGGTCAGTAATTTTTGCAATGTTTTCTTTAGTTACATTTCCAGAAACTTCAACTAAAGCTTTTCCACCAATTATATTCATAGCCTCTCGCATATCCTCATGACTCATATTATCAAGCATAATAATATCTGCGCCTGCCTCAACAGCTTCACGCACCATTGAAAGGTTCTCAACTTCAACTTCTATCTTTCTTACAAATGGTGCATATTCCTTAGCCATTGTAACTGCCTGCTTAACCCCGCCTGCAGCACCTATATGGTTATCCTTAAGGAGTACTCCGTCTGTAAGATTATATCTGTGGTTATTACCACCTCCGATTCTGACAGCATACTTCTCAAATATACGGTTATTAGGTGATGTCTTTCTTGTATCAAGAAGTTTTGTCTTAGTTCCTGCAAGCAGCTTCGCAACACCATTAGTATATGTCGCAATTCCACTCATTCTCTGGAGATAATTAAGTGCTGTTCTTTCTCCACACAGAAGAACTCTTATATCTCCTCTTACAACTGCCATCTTCTGACCTTTCTTAACCTCATCCCCGTCTTTTGCAAAAAATGTAATCTCTACATCTTCATCAAGCAGTTCAAATGTTCTTGCAAATACCTGCAAGCCACATATTATTCCGTCCTGCTTGCATATAAGCTCGACTTCTCCAAGTTTTGGTTCTGGCATAACACTGTTAGTTGACACATCCTCACTTGTAATATCTTCTTTAAGTGCTCCAAGAATGAGCGGATCCACATTTAACTTTAAAGTAACTTTATCAAACATATCATTTCTCCATTTCTTTATTATGCGTAATTCTTCTTCTGGCTTTCTTCATAGGCTTTATCTGCCTCTTCAATCTTTTTATTGACTAATTCTGCATATTCTCCGTCAATTTTCGACTCATCTGCATATTTTTCTGCATCAAATGTATCAAAATATGTAATCTCATCCTGTGTCGGTTTAACAACTGCATTTTCAGTAATATCAAGTGCTGCCCTCTTTGCAAACACAAGACTTTCAAGAAGTGAGTTGCTTGCAAGCCTGTTTCTTCCATGAACTCCGTTGCAGGCTGTCTCGCCTATTGCATACAGGTTATCCATTGTTGTTCTGCTCTCATGGTCTACCTTAATTCCTCCCATGAAATAGTGCTGTGCAGGAACAACCGGAATACACTCTTTTGACGGGTCATATCCCTTATCAATACAATACTGCACTATATTAGGAAAATGCGTTTTTAATTCTTCTTCAGGTATTGTCCTTAAATCTTCCCATACAAAGTCTGTATTGTCCTTTGCCATCTGTTTTCTAATCTCTTCTGTAAGCAGGTCTCTTGGAAGCAGCTCATTAACAAATCTTTTTCCATTCTTATCATAAAGCTTTGCGCCTTCGCCTCTTACTGATTCAGATATAAGAAAGCTCCTGTCTTCCTCTTTGTCAGAATAAAATGTTGTCGGATGAATCTGGACATAATTAATATCCTTTAATTCTACTCCATGCTTTATAGCAATTGCAATTGCATCTCCTGTAAGATGCCTGAAATTCGTTGAATGTCTGTATAAACCACCAATTCCACCTGTAGCAAGTACAACATCTGAAGCTTCTACCTTAATAAGCCCTCCATTTTCTGTCCTTATAACCGCACCAAGGCATCTGTTATCTCTGCTTATTATATCAAGCAGTCTTGTGTATTCCATAATTGTCACATTGGGAAGAGTTCTCACCTTCTCTAACAAATGGCTTGTTATCTCTTTACCTGTAATATCTTCATGGAATATTATCCTGTTAGATGAATGAGCTCCTTCTCTTGTGTATGCAAGACTTCCGTCAGCCTCTCTTGCAAATCTTGCTCCACAATCGACAAGATCTTTTACTACATCTGCTGATGAACGGATCATTATTTCAACGGATTTCTTATCATTTTCATAATGACCGGCTTTCATTGTATCTTCAAAATAACTGTCGTAATCTTCTTCACATTTTAGCATACACATACCGCCCTGTGCCAGAAATGAATCACTGCTCTCACAATCAGACTTTGTTATCATAAGAATCTTCTTATCGGCAGGCAGATTCATTGCCATATACAGACCAGAACAGCCACATCCGGCTATCAGCACATCTGTTTTAATTGTATTATTCATAGGATACCTCCATTCTTTCTGCGCTTACTATAATCTTACTTTGCAAGCTCAAGCATTCTTGTAAGCGGCTTCATTGCTTTCTTTGCAACTTCTTCATCTACAAACACTTCATTATTTTCCTGTTCAAGAACATCAAGCACCTTATCTAAGGTTACCATCTTCATGTTGACACATACCTGGTCAGGCTTTAATGTATACAGTTTCTTGCCAGGTGCCTTTTTTCTTATCTCACCAAATACACCATCAACTGTTGCAATTATGAATTCCTCACAGTCTGTATCTACAACATAATCAATAATTCCTGATGTACTACCTATGTAATCAGCATATTTTAGCACTTCCTCTGTACATTCAGGGTGTGCTGCAAGCTTTGCCTGTGGATATTTCTTCTTAGTTTCAACGACCATATCCTCTGTTATCGCAACATGTCTTGGACAGAAGCCCTTATTAAGAATCACATTTTTCTCTGGAACCTGCTTCGCAACGAATCTTCCAAGATTCTGGTCAGGAATAAAGAAAATGTTTTTATTAGGAAGGTTCTTTACAATCTTTACTGCATTTGATGATGTCACACAGACGTCTGAATAAGTCTTTAACTCTGCTGTTGAATTGATGTAACAGACAACTGCAAGGTCATCATACTGTTCACGCATCTTAAGAATTTCTCCCTTAGTTGCCATATGTGCCATTGGACAATCAGCACCCGGCTCTGGCATAAGTACCTTCTTTTCCGGATTAAGAATCTTGGCACTCTCACCCATGAACTCAACACCCGCAAATACTATAATATCCTGATTCACCTTAGTAGCTACCTTGCTAAGATAGAATGAATCCCCAACATAATCAGCAACTTCCTGAACATCTTCATCTACATAATAATGTGCAAGAATAACTGCATTCTTCTCTTTTTTCAACTTTAAAATATCACTTGTAACTGACATATTGCCTCTCCAATCGTTATGGTTTACATATGCTTGACTTGCGTTTTACATACATTGTGCTAGAGTATACCACGAATGTTTACATGTGACAAGACAGTTGTAAAATTTTCTGTACAGTTGGGGTGTTGGGTTGCTCTGCCGATTTCTCTGGTATATTTTTATATTAAGCTGTTATTTTGCCTACGCATACTTGCTAATCACGCAATTGCGTAGGTTTTATTTTCTCACTTCTTATGAACTTTATTGCATAAAACCTACCATCTTTCTATTTTCTATCGTTTGCGTAGGTTTTTTCTCATTAAAAAAGGAGCTTCATCATCGATGAAACTCCTTTTTGGTAAAATAACACCTACTCATGCTCATTAATAATGCAGTTGCGTAGGTTTTTCCAGCCATTCCAGTCCTGAACAGCCTTATCATAATTACATATCTTCCTTAATATGTTCTCTTCCCTGTGCGATTATGCTTCTTACATGATCGTCTGCCAGTGAATAGAATATTGATTTACCTTCTCTTCTGTTCTTAACCAACTTGTTCTGTTTCAATATTCTTAGCTGATGAGATATTGCAGACTGTGTCATATTGAGAGCCTGTGCCAAATCACATACGCACACTTCTGCCTCAAATAATACATACAGTATTCTAATTCTCGTTGAATCACCGAATACCTTGAACAATTCTGCAAGGTCGTATAATTCATTCTCATCTGGCATTGTTTCATTAACTATCTTTAATAAGTCCTCATGTATTTCTATTGATTCACAGCATTCACAATCTGCCATTATATTACCTCTTTCTTTATAAGTTCTTTACGAATAATGCTCTTATTGCGTTGATTACAGCAATAACCATTACACCTACATCTGCAAATATTGCTACCCACATGTTTGCTATACCTATTGCACCAAGCACCAGACATATAAGCTTTATGCCTATTGCAAAATAAATATTTTCATAAACAATACGTAAGCATTTTCTTGATATCTTTATTGCCTTGGATATCTTTAACGGGTCATCGTCCATCAATACTATGTCAGCTGCTTCTATAGCGGCGTCACTTCCTAATGCGCCCATTGCTATTCCGATATCTGCTCTTGAAAGTACCGGTGCATCATTAATACCATCTCCAACAAATGCAAGCTTTTTCTTTGATTTCTTATGTTCTAACAGCTCCTCAACCTTAGAAACCTTATCTGCCGGAAGCAATTCACTATACACATCATCTATATTTAATTCTTTAGCTACAGCATCTGCTACATTCTTTGCATCACCGGTAAGCATTACTGTCTTACGTACTCCAGCTTTCTTAAGTTCCTCTATAGCCTGCTTTGCATGAGGCTTTAACAAATCTGAAATTAGTATAAGTCCTGCATATGCCCCGTCAACTGCCACATGAACCTGAGTTCCGGCCTCGTTGCACTCTGCATATTCAAGGCCGAGTCTTCTCATAAGCTTTCTGTTACCTGCAGCCACTTCTCTTCCTGATACATTAGCCTTAACACCTTCACCACTGATTTCCTCAACATCTGTAACTAATGTCTTGTCAATCTCTTTTCCATAAGCTTTCTGTAAACTCTTGCTTATAGGGTGTGTTGAATAGCTTTCTGCAAATGCAGCATATTTAATAAGTTCATCTTTGTCAATAGTGTTATTATATACACCACTGACCTCAAATACTCCCTGTGTCATAGTTCCTGTCTTGTCAAAGACAACAACGTCTGTCTCTGCAAGTGCTTCAAGATAACTTGAACCTTTTACAAGAACACCCTGATTACTTGCTCCACCGATTCCTGCAAAGAAGCTGAGCGGAATACTTATGACAAGTGCACAAGGACAGCTTATTACTAAAAATGTAAGCGCTCTGTATATCCACATTCCCCACTGAGGAGATACTCCTAAGAATATCATGCTTACAAGTGGTGGAATTATAGCAAGTGCCAGCGCACCGTAACAGACTGCAGGTGTATATATCTTTGCAAATTTGCTGATAAAGTTCTCTGAACGCGATTTCTTGGAACTTGCATTCTCTACAAGGTCAAGTATCTTAGATACTGTGGATTCACCAAATTCCTTAGTTGTGCGGATCTTAAGCACTCCTGACATATTAATGCAGCCGCTTATTACTTCATCACCAGCCTTTGCCTGTCTTGGAAGGCTTTCACCTGTAAGTGCGCTTGTATTAAGTGTTGTATTACCTTCTTCAATAATACCATCAATAGGAACTTTCTCTCCCGGCTGGACAACAATAACTGTACCAACCTCTACTTCATCAGGATCTACCTGCTCAAGCTTTCCATCAACTTCAATATTGGCATAATCAGGTCTGATATCCATAAGCTCACTTATGTTCTTACGGCTCTTTCCAACTGCAATATTCTGGAACAGCTCACCAATCTGATAAAAGAGCATAACCGCAATTGCTTCTGTAAAATCACCATCATCTACAAGTGCAATTATAATTGCACCTACAGTTGCAACTGCCATAAGGAAATTCTCATCAAATACCTGTTTGTTAAGAATTCCCTTAATTGCTTTCCTTAAAATATCATATCCAATAACAAGATAAGGAACCATGTACATTATAAAAAGAACAACCGTAGGAATATCAACAAATGTGCTTATCACCTTAAAAACAATCATAAGGACTGCTGCGATAATGATTCTTGTAAGCATCTTTTTCTGCTTTTTATTCATATTCTACTCCAATCTGCCAGAACAACTCTCACGGCTTTCTATTACAGATATATCTCGCAATCATCTTCTACTTTCTTGCAGTTCTTAAGAACATCCTGCATAACAGCCTTAGGATCCTGTCCTTCTTCAAATTCAACAATCATCTTAAGTGCCATAAAATTAACTGTAGCATCCTTAACACCTGCTGTATTCTTAGCTGCATCTTCCATCTTATTAGCACAGTTTGCACAATCAACATCAATCTTATAAGTCTTCTTCATAATATTCTCTCCTTAAAAACATTAAATAATCAAAATTCTTTCATATGAACATTCATTCATATGTTCATTTTCATTATAACACCTATAAAACTTCTGTCAACAAGAATTCACTATATTTTTCCGCAAACATTTTATGTCCTTTCTCATCTAAATGCTGTCTGTCAACTTCACTTGGTTTTGCAGCACCAGCGGCATCAAAATAATAAAATCCATTTTCCTTTGCTATTTTTTCATATTCCCATGCAAGCTGCCTTGAAACATTTTCAGAACTTCCATTAAATTCAGGATCAAAGCCTTCTTCACCTACACCTTTTCCAAGATGAATCGGAGAAACTACAACTATCTTTGCATGTTCTCCTGCTGTCTTGTTAGCCTTTCTTGCAACCGCCTCCATTCCTTTTGCAATTGTCTTAGCATCAGCATGAAATTCAGTCTTGCAGTCATTCGTACCAAGCATTATAGCTATAACATCTACCGGCTTATGTGATTCAACAACTACTCCAATAAGATCAATGCCCTTTCTTGCATCTCTTACAGCATCTGGAAATATAGTTGTTCTTCCGCACAGTCCCTCTTCAATAATATTATATTCATTTCCAAGAAGATTAGCTATTCTGCCTGTCCATCTTACATCATAATCATATCTTCCTGATTTATCAGGCTTATATCCATAAGTATTAGAATCCCCAAAAAACAAAATATTTTTCATTGCCACATCCTCCCATGTAATATCTATTATTATTTATTCATACTTGTTTAGTATGTTTATATGTTAATGCTTGTAAGAGAATTTGTCAACAAAAATTCCATATTAAAACCAGAGTATAATCACTCAATTTTCATGCATGTTGTGTCAGTCCATATTTCCAAGTGGTGGTCTGTCAGAATACAAGCTTGATTTTTTATGAGTTGTGTGGGAGTTAGAGCTGCCATATACAAAAAATCAGTGCCAAAAAACACGTTCAAGCGAAGCGCGTTGTTTTTTAGCACTGTAATAAATTCTGTATATAGCAGCTCTTACTCCCACTAAGCGAATAAACCATGAAAGCTTGTGTTCTGACAGACCACCACTTGGAAATGTCCGGACCTAACACAACCCGACTGCTCTCTTTGCAAGCCTGTCAGCCTCTTCATTTCCTTCAACCCCTGAATGTCCCCTGACCTTCACAAATCTGATATTAATTGAATCCCTGACAGATGTAATATAATTATAATATTCTATTGTTCCTTTTTTGTTTCGTTTCCATTCTCCCACAGCCCATGCCTTGATACCTGCATAATCATAGAATATAGAAACATCTTTAAGTCCAAGCTCTATTGCTTTTTTTATAGCAGCCATGCTTCCAAGAATCTCCCCTGCTACATTACGCATGGATGCCATCTCTTTATCACTGCCATTGCCTGACAATTCATATCTTACACCATCATGCATAAGAAAACCGCCATATCCATACACTCCGGTTGCTATATTAAAAGAACCATCAACAAATGCATAATCATCGTCAGGCATTACATCTTCCATATTGCCACTTCCGGTCTTTCCATTAATCTCCTGTACGGCTTCCCTTCCCATATAAACATTCGCCTCTTCCATAGACATGAAGCTCTTATATTCGGCAGCTGGAAAACCATGTACATTCTTCTTGCATTCGTCCCATGTCTGATATACTCCGGAAACTTTACCTACACGCACAGCATAATATTTCTTAGCCATATATATCTTACCTATCCTGATTAATAAACCCTGATTACACCAGCAATCTCTTTTACTACTGAAAGTCCGTTAAATACTGTCATTGCATCATTAAAATTCTTCTCTGCAACATCATCTGTAATAATAACCAGTTCAGCAACACCGTCCTTACGGCTCTTCTGGACCACCTGTGCAATACTTACATCATTGTTTCCCAGAACACTTGCAATATTAGCAAGAACCCCCTGCTTGTCTAATGCTTCTATTCTTAAGAAGAATTTGCTCCTGGTTTCAGATATATCCTTAACAGGAAGCTCTTTGTAACATGAGCAGCCAATCTTGCCGCATGAGCCATGAACTATGTTACGGCATACATCAATAATATCTCCCATAACAGCAGAAGCTGTTGGCATCTGGCCTGCACCCCTGCCCATAAACATGGTATCATCACTTGCATCACCATGAACAAATACCGCATTAAATGAATCTCTTACTGTAGCCAGAGGGTGATTCTCATCAATAAGCATAGGATGAACCTTAACTTCAATTCCGTCCGGTGTATTTCTGGCAAGACCAAGAAGCTTGATAACATAGCCGAATTCCTTAGCATACTTAATATCTTCTGCTGTAATCTTGGTAATACCCTCTGTATATACCTGATTAAATGTTACTCTTGAATTAAATGCGATTGATGACATAATAGCCATCTTTCTTCCTGCATCATATCCTTCAACATCTGCTGTAGGGTCTGCCTCTGCATATCCTAATTCTGTTGCCTTGGCAAGAGCGTCTTTGTAATTCATTCCTGATTCAGTCATCTTGGTAAGGATATAATTAGTTGTTCCGTTAACAATACCAATAATCTCTGTGATATTGTTGCCAGCCATGCTCTGCTTTAATGGTCTGATTATTGGAATTGCTCCTGCAACAGCCGCCTCAAACTGAAGGTCAGCATGCATTTTGTCTGCCATTCCCATAACCTCTTCACCATACTCGGCAAGAAGATCCTTATTAGCAGTAACAACCTGCTTTCCTGCCTCAAGTGCCTCAAGAATATACTGCTTTGCCGGAGTAGTTCCACCCATAAGCTCTATTACAATATCAATATCTTTATCTTCAATAATATCCTTCCAGTTGTCAGTCAGTAATTCTCTGCCAATTGGATCTCTGTCTTTATCAAGATTTCTTACTAGAACCTTCTTAACTACAAGTTCTGCCCCCGTCTTACTAATCACATCTTCTTTCATACTCTGACATAACTTGTATACACCTGTTCCTACTGTTCCTGCTCCTAATATAGCCGCATAAATCTTTCTGCTCATTACTTTGTACGCCCTCATTCCTGTTCATTATGTTAAGTTTATTATATTAATCTGTGATATATTTATTTCATATCTACAGCATCAACCTGATCCTTAAAGTTCTTTATCGCCTTTCCAGCCTTCTTTGTTACAGATACAATTCTCATAAGAGATATAAAGTCCCATAATCCTTCTATCATCAGAGCAATTCCAATAAATACTATAAGTGCTGATGATGTTGAAAATGGATTCAATAATGCAATTATACCAATAACCACCATTACAACTGCACCTATGAGCTCAATCCACCATTTGTCCGACTCTAGATGATAGAAATCCACAGCATACTGGAGTTTAAGGATTCCATCAACAATAATAATAATTGCAAGTGCTGTTCCTAAGAATACTGCTATAAAGCCTGGTTTAATCACGAAAAACATACCAAATGCAAGAAGAGTAACTCCCTGTACAAGACCATATGATCCAAGAATCTCACTGCCTGCAATCCTGAAATAATTGATAAGTCTTAATACACCCCAGACACATAAGGCAACTCCAATTCCTTTACATATGATTTCCTGGGATGCTGTTGGAAATATTACCAGCAGTAAGCCAAGAACAAACAATGCAATTGAAACAATAATAATCTCAAATTTAATTGTCTTTAACTTCTTATAAATACTGTTCATATGCTCCATCTCCTTTTCACTCATTTCAAAGAACCTTAGTCCTTTTATTCTTTTGATTATACACAAAAAAGAACATCACTTCAAGACATGCATTTTTCTGCACTTTAATCTGTCCGTGATGTTCTTTATTATTATTTAATATTAAGTTAACAAATACAGATTACTCTGCTCTTGACATAGCCTGCTCATAATCTCTTGTTCCAACCCAGATTTCTTTAGTATATGGGCACTTCTTCTGCTCAATAGAGCGCTTGATAATAACCGAAATACATACCACATTCGCTATTATTGCAAGCATTGCAACAACTCCCTGTGCTGTCGGGTTAGCTGTTATACCAAAGTTGGCAATCGCATCTCCTGCACTTGCACCTGTAGCATGACATGTAATTGCTGCGTTATAAAGATCAAGTGCCTTAACACCAGCCTTAGTTGCTCCACCATATAATGATGGCAATACACTGAATGTATTGCTTAACTGGAATAATGGTAATACCTGTGCAAACATACACCATGTCGCAAGTGTCATGGCTCTGTTCTGAATCCATCCACCCTTATTCCATAATGCATTCGCAAATGTAGGAGCAAGAAGAAGAGCTACACCACAATACCATGTATGTGTTGGAAGATTACAATATGTATACTCAAAATTCCAAATGTCATAAGCAACGATAAACCATATTGTCATATCCGGCCAGAGCATATCATCCTTCTTCTTAGATGAGTAAATTCCCCACCAGCCTGTCATACAGAAGATATTAATAAGTCCTGCAATTCCATTAACAATATTCCACCAGCCACCATAAAGGAATACACCTTCATTAGATGCCCACCACGCACCAGAAAAATCTCCAGTAATCTGGTAAGCTCTTATGGCTGATTCAAAATCAGATACTACCGCAATAAGAATATTAATAGCAACAATTACGAATGGCCAAGGTTTAAACCATTCTTTCTTTCCAATTCCCCACTTATACTTAATCATGAGGAAACCGACAACTCCGATATCTGCTGCATAAAGCTTAGCATAATGGAACCATCCGTTCATATACTCATATGTCTGATTGCTGTGACCGCCAAACAGACCTGCCTGAATTGCTATGAAATAGATTGTGAGTACAGCCGGAATGATAACGAATAACACGATACCACCAATCTTAGTACGACGACCTATCTCATTAAGAATTACTAATCCTGCAAACACAAGCACCCAACCCAGTAACTGAGTCATGGCTGTGCTGCCATAAAGTTGAAATAACATTGTTCACGCCTCCAATCGCCTGATTGATTTATTTTATAAGTATTTTACACTTTTTTAATTGTTATTTCAATGTTTTTGTTAAAAGATTATCGTATTTTGTCACAGATAATACACAAATGTATATTATTTCCTTTCAGGAATAATATATATCCAGATAAGTGAACTCACCAGTAAAAGCATAGGATAAAACAGCTTTGGCAGTATCTGAAATGCCGTAACATTATATCCAAGTTCTGAAACTGCTGATATTGCAACCAGCATCTGCGCACCATATGGAATTATCCCTTGAAATACGCATGAAAATGTATCAAGAAGAGAAGCTGCTTTTCTAGGTGTTATATCATAATCTTCTGACATCTCTTTAGCTATTGGATTAGCCATTACAATAGCTACGGTATTATTAGCTGTAGCAATATCCATTGCACCAACTAAAAGTCCCATTCCAAGCTGTCCACCTTTTTTCCCTTTAAATAATCTTCTTATTCCATTAAGCAGGGCGTTAAATCCACCATACTCTTTAATGAGTGAGCACATTACAGATACAAGCACTGCCACCATACATGTTTCAAACATTCCTGATGCACCGCTTCCCATATTAAGAAGCAGAGTCTCCAATGTAACCCCACCCATAACAAGCATAATAACTATTCCCGAGATTATACCTGTTATAAGAACAACAAAAACATTTACACCAATAATTCCACCTGCAAGTACAAGCACATATGGAATAATCTGAAAAAGATTATATGAATGTGCAATCTCACCATGAATATCTGTATTAAAAGATAGAATAAGAATTATAACAAGTGTCACAACTGCTGCAGGAAGCGCAATCCAGAAGTTCTCCCTGAACTTATCCTTCATAGCACATCCCTGACCATTACATGCCGCAATTGTAGTATCTGATATAAATGAAAGATTATCTCCGAACATCGCTCCACCCATAACAGATGCAACGCAGAGTGCCATACTAAAGCCTGACGCTTCCGACACTGCAACCGCAATCGGTGTAATAAGAGTTATTGTTCCAACTGATGTTCCCATAGCCGTAGAAACAAAGCAAGCAACGATAAAAAGTACTGCCACTGCAAACTTTGTAGGAATAATGCCAAGCATGAAATATGCTACACTTTCTGCACTGCTTCTTCCTACAACACCAACAAATATTCCCGCTGTAATGAATATAAGAAGCATCGTTATAATATTCTTATCCGCAAGGCCATTGGCCATCACCTGGAGCTTCTCATCAAATTTAAGCTGAGAATTCTGCATACATGCAACAAGTATTGCTGCCATAAATGCAACAATAATCGGAACATTATAAAATCCCATCGGAATCTTCATAACATATTCAAATATAATTCCAGTTCCAAGATACAAAACAAGAAATACAAGTATAGGTACCAGTGCAACCGGATTAGAACGTCTGTTTTTCTTCATATGCTCTTATTAATCCTCGCCCATCTTAGCAAGCTTGGCAGCCTGGTCGGCAGCTATACATGCATCAATAATATCCTGAATATCTCCATCCATAATCTTATCAAGCTTATATAATGTAAGACCAATTCTGTGATCAGTTACTCTTCCCTGTGGGAAATTATATGTTCTTATCTTCTCAGCTCTGTCACCTGTACCAATCTGGCTTCTTCTTGCATCTGCTTCAGCATCATGTGCCTTCTGTGTCTCAATATCGTATAACTTGGCTCTTAAGAGTGCAAATGCTTTCTCTTTATTCTGAATCTGAGACTTCTCTGTCTGTGAATAGATAACAATTCCTGTTGGATAATGTGTAAGACGTACAGCTGAATCTGTTGTATTGACACACTGACCACCATTACCAGAAGCTCTCATAACATCAATACGGATATCCTTCTCATCGATATGGATATCAACTTCTTCTGCCTCTGGCATAACAGCTACAGAAGCTGTAGAAGTCTGGATTCGTCCATTAGATTCAGTTACTGGGATTCTCTGTACTCTGTGAACACCTGACTCATATTTCATAATAGAGTAAGCACCCTGTCCCTTAACCATGAATTCAACTTCCTTCATACCGCCGATACCAGTCTCATCACCGCTTAATACTTCAACCTTCCAGCCCCTTGCCTGTGCATAATGTACATACATTCTGAAAAGCTCAGCTGCAAAAAGTGCTGCCTCTTCTCCACCAGCGCCTGCTCTTATCTCGACAACGATATCCTTGTCATCATTAGGATCTTTAGGTAAAAGAAGAATCTTTAATTCATGTTCTAATTCTTCAACTCTTGCCTTAGACTCATTAAGTTCCTCTTTAGCCATCTCTTTGAGTTCTTCATCTGTCTCTTCATCAAGAATAGCAAGACTGTCCTCAATATTCTTCTTACAGTTCTTATACTCAGTATAAGTCTCTATAAGTGGTGCAAGACTGCTCTGCTCCTTCATAAGCTTTCTGAACTTTTCCTGGTCATTAACTACATCCGGATTACCAAGTTCAGCAGTTATATCTTCATATCTGTTGACTGTATCTTCAAGTCTATCAAACATATTATGTCACTTTCCCTTTCTATAATTAATAAAACTTATATTAATTGTTACTTTTTTCCCATAACAACACGGTCAAGACCCGCTAAATCCTTAACCACCACTATATCTTTAAAGCCTGCCTGTTTCATAATATCTGAAACATCTGCTGCCTGCTCAGCCCCTATTTCATAGCACAGATAACCATTCATCTTAAGATAATCCCCTGATTTATCAGTAATTCTTCTGTAAAACATGAGACCATCCTCTGTTCCATCAAGTGCAAGCATTGGATCATGCAGACGGACCTCATCCTGAAGTCCCTCAATTACCTTAGTTGGTATATATGGCGGATTAGACACTATTATATCATATCTCCTGTCCGCTCCTAATGCAGCAAATAAATCACTCTGTATGAAATCAATATTGTCCGCATCAAGATTACATTTATTCTTCCATGCTACAGCTAATGCCTTATCAGATATATCAACACCTGTCACATTGCTATCAGGAAATTTCTTTGCAAGTGTTATACCTATACATCCTGAACCTGTACACATATCAAGTATATCATATCCATCCTTTGCGACTTTAATAACCTCGCTGACAAGAATTTCTGTATCCTGCCTTGGTATAAGTACATTTTCATTAACCACGAACTCATATCCATAAAAATATGCTTTCCCGAGGATATGCTGCAATGGTTTATGAGATGCTCTCTTTTCTATATATTCCTTAAATAAACTGAAATCTTTCTCTGACAGTTCGTTATCTCCATTAATAAAATAAAATGTTCTTGTCATTCCATTAATAGACGACAACAATTCAAAGCTGTCATACTCTGCATTATCAACATTATTGTCTCTAAGCTTTTCAGCACCCCAGTTTACTGCTTGTCTGATTGTCATCATAGCTACTTGTCTTCCAGCCTTTTCTGTTTAAACATAGGAACATCTTCAGAATATGACTCCTCAGGCTCCTCTTTCTCAGTCTCGAATTCAAAACCAGCTACAACCTCTTCTTCTGAAAGCTCCTCGGCAGCATCTTTATCTGTATCAGACTGTGAGTTATCTATATATGCCGGAGTATCCATGAATTCAAATCCTTCTATAGCTGATGGATCATCATGGTCATCTTTACCATATCCAAGTTCTTTTCCGGTCTGGATGTATTTCTGTTCAGGCGTTAATTCTGTCTCTGCACTATTTTCAGCTTTCTGCTCTTCAAAATCTATAGTTCTTGTCTCTTCATTTCCATGAATAAGACTTCCTGAAATTGCAAGCTCTGCCTCAGATGCAACAAGTGCCTCAACAGGATTCTCCTCCTCTTCATAATATTCAGCAAGGAACTGCTTCCAGTCAAATACTTCTTCAACAGCTTTAATAGCAACTTCTATCATATCCATGTCAGGTTCCCTTGTTGTTAACTTCTGGAACCACATTCCCGGTTTGCTTAAGACTCTTACAAATGCATTGTCATTCTTTCCTGCCCATCTTATAACTTCATAAGAAACACCTGCAATAACAGGAACAAGAAGAATTCTTACTAATATCTGCAATGCAACATTATCAACTCTTATAAATATAAAAAACACAATACTTATAAACATTACAAAGAATAAGAAGCTTGTTCCACATCTTTTATGATATCTTGAACTGTTCTTTACATTCTCTGGTGTAAGTCTGGCACCATTCTCAATACAGTTGATACATTTGTGCTCAGCACCATGATACATGAAAGTTCTCTTAATATCTTTCATCATGGAGATAAGCGATACATATATAACAAATATTAATAATCTCACAATACCTTCTATAAAATTAAGAAGTGCCTTAGAAATTATGTATTTCGATATTAATCTTGTTGAAAGATAAGGAAGAACCATAAATAATCCGATTGCAAAGAATATTGACAGAATAACCGTTACTGCCATTAATACTGATTCAAATTTGTCTTTAAGAATATTCTTTCCAACCTCATCAATCTTAGTCTTTTCCTGTTCTGCAGGATCATCATAAAAAGACGCTGAATAATTAATTGTTGATATCCCAGTGACCAGTGAATCAACAAAATTAACAATTCCTCTGATTATCGGAAGATTGAGCCATGGATGCTTCTCTGTTATGAGTCTGCTTTCTCTTACGACAACTTCTATTTCATTATCGGGTTTTCTGACCGCAATAGAATACTTATCCTTATTACGCATCATAATTCCCTCAATTACAGCCTGTCCCCCAATTCCTGATGGCTTCATATCACTAACCATACCTTTCTAAAATGTTATGTATACATTCAAAAAAAGTTGAGGTCCCGAAAAACCTCAACCTTAATTTCAAAATTAATTGTTTGATACTCCGTACTTCTTGTTGAACTTATCAATACGTCCGCGAGTAGATGATGCCTTCTGCTGTCCTGTGTAGAACGGATGGCACTTTGAACAGATTTCTACGTGGATTTCTTCGTTTGTTGAACCTGTTACGAACTCGTTACCGCAGTTGCAAACAACCTTTGCCTGATAATAAGCTGGATGGATTCCTTCTCTCATGATTTCACCTCTTTACAAATTATTAAGTATTACAATTGTGAATTCCGCCTTAGATTCCCTTTCTGTCCCGATGGGATCTATGCACATTAGACACAATGACCTCTTTATCTGTCATAAACAGCTTTCATATTGTATCACGATGCGACATGTTATGCAAGCATTTTTTAAAAAAGTTCTAAAAAGAAACTATACTTTAGATATAATGGTTCTTATTCACTGTTCTTACCAGCTCTTCGTTATTCTTTGTCTTGACAAACAAATCAAGAATTCTCTCTGCCGCCTCATCTGTCTTTAATCCATTAAGAGCTTTTCTCATTATATCAACAGCTTCCTGCTCTTCATTATTAAGAAGAAGATCTTCTCTTCTTGTACTTGACTTTGCTATATCAATTGCAGGGAACACTCTCTTTTCTGATAGCTTTCTGTCAAGAACAAGTTCCATATTACCTGTTCCCTTAAATTCCTCGAATACAACGTCATCCATCTTGCTTCCTGTCTCAACAAGAGCAGTTGCAAGGATTGTAAGACTTCCACCCTCACGCATATTTCTTGCTGCACCAAAGAATCTCTTAGGCATATGAAGTGCTGCAGGGTCAAGACCACCTGAAAGTGTACGTCCACTTGCCTGAACTGTAAGGTTATATGCCCTTGCAAGTCTTGTGATACTGTCAAGAAGGATTATTACATCTGTCTTCTGTTCAACAAGTCTCTTGGCTCTTTCAATAACCATCTCAGATACTCTCTTATGTCTTTCTGGAAGCTCGTCAAATGTTGAATATATAACTTCAACATTATCACCCACGATTGATTCCTTGATATCAGTTACTTCCTCAGGTCTTTCATCAATAAGAAGAATAATCAGATGCATCTCAGGGTTATTCTTAGTTACAGCATTGGCAATCTGCTTAAGAAGCGTTGTCTTACCTGACTTAGGCTGTGAAACAATCATACCTCGCTGTCCCTTACCTATAGGCGATATAAGATCAACCATTCTCATTGCCACTGTACTTGAATTTTTTTCAAGATGAATTCTTTCATTAGGAAAAATTGGTGTAAGACTTTCAAATGCAGGTCTTCTCTGTGCAACTGACGGATCTTTTCCATTGACCGTCTCAAGATACATAAGAGCTGAAAACTTCTCTCCTGATGCCTTCATTCTCTTTGGTCCCTGTATAATGTCTCCTGTCTTTAGATTAAACTTTCTTATCTGTGATGGTGAAACATATACATCGTTCTCTCCCGGAAGAAAGTTCTCACATCTTATAAATCCATAACCATCCGATAAAACCTCAAGTATTCCATCTGCCAATGGAGCATCATGCTCTTGTCTTGGCTGTGCATGATAATTATCTTTCTTATCTTCTTTAACATACTGTTCACTCTTATGGTGTGATTCATCCGATATTCCTGCCTCATCGTGTTCTGCTCTGGCATCTTCAGAAACAACAGCTTCAACTTCCGCCGGCTCTCTCTTTTCTTCTCCTTCTGCTGCAGCAATAATTGCATCTATGAGTTCGCTCTTTCTCATTGTTGATATATTTTTTATATTCTTGTCCTTCGCAAATTCACGTAATACACTGACTGACAATGTTTCTAACTTTGCCTTCATATAATCCACCTCTGTTATTAGTCATAGTTTAATTTAATGGGAAATGATGCAGAAATCGCATCAAAGATAAATTAATTATACAACGTATTATTCTAAAAGAAAAGACTAAAAATGCTTTTTTTAGTCATAGCAATATGTTATTATATATGTTGCTGTGAAAAGCATTATAATTGAAAGGAAGATTAGATATTATGACTAATGCAGAGAAAGCCTTACGACTCCATGAAGAATGGAATGGTAAATTTGAAACAACTCCTAAAATGAAGATTCAGACAAGAGAAGATCTTGCCCTTGCTTATACTCCTGGTGTAGCAGAGCCATGCAAGGTTATTGCAAAAGATAAAGAGGCTGCTTACAAATACACAATTAAAGCAAATACTATCGCTGTTGTATCTGACGGAAGTGCTGTACTTGGACTTGGTAATATCGGTGCTCATGCCGCTATGCCTGTTATGGAAGGAAAAGCTGTTCTATTCAAGGAATTTGGTAATGTTAATGCTGTACCTGTCTGCCTTGATACACAGGACACAGAAGAAATCATCAAAACAGTAGTTAATATTGCACCTGCATTTGGCGGTATCAATCTTGAAGATATATCAGCTCCAAGATGTTTTGAAATCGAGACAAGACTTAAGGAACTTCTTGACATACCTGTATTCCATGATGACCAGCATGGTACTGCTATCGTTGTGTTAGCAGGTATCATTAACGGACTTAAGGTAACAGGCAAGACTAAAGAAGACTGTCAGGTAGTAGTTAACGGTGCCGGTTCTGCCGGAGTTGCTATTACAAAGCTTCTTCTTACATATGGTTTTAAGCATGTTACAATGTGTGATAAGTCTGGTATCCTTTCAAAGGCTTCAGAAGGTCTTAACTGGATGCAGCAGTCAATGATGGAAGTAACTAACCTTGAGAACAAGACTGGTTCTTTAGCTGATGCACTCCGTGGTGCAGATATATTTGTCGGAGTTTCTGCTCCTAACATCGTTACAGCCGATATGGTTAAGACTATGAATAAAGATGCAATTATATTTGCAATGGCTAACCCTGTTCCAGAGATTATGCCTGATGTTGCCAAGGCAGCAGGTGCAAGAGTTGTTGGTACAGGACGTTCTGATTTCCCTAACCAGGTAAATAATGTTATTGCATTCCCTGGTATCTTCAAGGGTGCTCTTGAAGGCCGTGCAAGACAGATAACTGAAGATATGAAGCTTGCTGCTGCACTTGCAATTGCTAACCTTGTTCCAGATGACGAAGTAAGTGATGTTAATATCCTTCCTGAAGCATTTGACCCAAGAGTTGCTGATGTTGTCAGCAAGGCTGTAATCGATCATATTGAGAAGTAATTATGCTTCCGTATTATTATTCTGTAAGTGAATATCTGAAAGACACTTATGGTAAAAAATTATACAAATTAAGTCTTTCCGGAAACATGACCTGTCCTAACAGAGATGGATTTCTTGATACAAGAGGCTGTATATTCTGCAGTGGTCATGGTTCCGGAGATTTTGCCGTTAAAGATATTGACAAAGCAAAGACTTTGGTATCTAATAAGTATTCTGGCAGTGAATATATTGCATATTTCCAATCATTTACTAACACATATGCTGATGCCCAATATCTGCGTGAACTTTTTATGCCTGTAATACTAAGAGATGATATCCGTATACTGTCTATAGCAACAAGACCAGATTGTCTCGGCGATGACATCCTAGAGCTTCTTGATGAGCTTAACCACATCAAGCCTGTATGGATTGAATTAGGATTGCAGACTATTAATGATTCGTCTTCTGATTATATACGCAGAGGATATCCTTTATCCACATATGATGAAGCGGTAAAAAATCTTCTTTCCATAGGAATTGCTCCGATTGTCCATATGATAATTGGTCTTCCTCACGAAACCATAAGTGATTATATTGCTACTGCCCGCTATATAGCAGACAGCGGTGCATCGGGAATCAAGATTTCTTTATTGCACATTTTAAAAGATACTGACCTTTACGATGATTATTGCAAAGGATTATTCAAAGCTCTTACTATGGATGAATACCTTGCCGCAATAGGAGCTATACTCCCTGTATTACCCAAGAATATGGTAATACACAGACTTACCGGTGACGGGCCTAAGAATATTCTTGCAGCACCATTATGGACTGCTGACAAAAAGAGAGTTCTTAATACTCTCACACATTACCTCAAAGAAAATAAGATTTATCAAGGAAAAGATTATGAACACTGACTCAACCACTTTGTACAAATTAATGATTTTATATATGCTGAGTAAAGTGAATTTCCCGTTATCCAACACACAGCTCTCATCTTTCATGTTGGATAAACAATACACGGATTATTTCACTTTCCAGGAAACCATCAACTCTCTGGTTGAGGACGGCTTTATAAGAGGCTACACGCACCAGAGCAGCACTCACTATACTCTTACCAAAGAAGGTGAGGATACCATCGCATTTTTCTATACCAAGATATCAACTGCGATACGCGATGATATAGAAACTTATCTGTTCGATAACAAATACGAATTAAAGAATGAGGCTGGAACTGTAACTGACTGCTACAAGTTATCTAACGGCAATTACATTGCACACTGTCAGTTAAAAGAAGGGGATACAACTCTTATCGAACTCAATCTTAATGTTCCAGTTGAGGAACAGGCTGAGATAATATGTGCAAGATGGCGTGAGAACAGTCAGGAAGTATATGATTATATTGTTCGTAAACTTATGTAAAAAGCGTTTCGACAGGCAAATGAGATTTCCTCAAGTTTACCTGTCGAAACGCTTTTTTATTTATTATCTATAGTTTCTTCCAGCAATTCTTCTGTAACTTCTTCCTGTGGCAGTACATATGAATCTATAAGCTGCCATAATTCTTTAAGTCCCTGCTTGGTCTGTGATGAAAAAGGAATAAGAATATCCTCCTGTCTTAATCCAAGTCCTGTTCTTACAGCTTTAACCTGTTTGCTTATCTGGCTTCTCTTAATCTTATCCAGCTTTGTTGCAACAATTACAGGTCTGTAACCATTATTTACAATCCAGTCATACATCATTCTGTCATTGTCAGATGGGTCATGACGGATATCAATCAGCAAGAACACCTGCTTTAACTGGCTGCTCTTTCTTAAATATTTCTCAATCATCTTACCCCATTTGGCTTTGACAGCCGGACTTACATTGGCATATCCATAACCTGGAAGGTCAACCAGATACATGCTGTCATTAATATTATAGAAATTAATAGTCTGTGTCTTACCTGGCTGTGATGATGTTCTTGCATATGATTTCCTGTTCATCAATGCATTAATGAGCGATGATTTACCAACATTTGACTTGCCTGCAAATGCAACCTCCGGAAATGGAGTTTCAGGCAGTGTACTTGTCACTCCGACTACTATATCCAGATTAACCTTTTTAATAACCATAATCCATATCTCCTTTCATTTAATGCATTAGTGCCTGTGCAAATACTTCTTTAACATTATTCACATATATTATGTTCATTCCATCAGTTATCTCAGCATCAAGTTCCTCTACATCTGCCTGATTATCTTCTGGTACGAAAACATTTGTTATGCCTGCTGTCTTACTTGCAAGAAGCTTTTCTTTAAGTCCTCCTATCGGAAGAACCCTGCCTCTTAGTGTAAGCTCTCCTGTCATGGCAACATCTGCCCTTACCGGAATTCCTGTAACTGCAGATAACATTGCTGTAGCCATTGTAACACCAGCAGAAGGTCCGTCTTTAGGAGTCGCTCCCTCAGGTATATGAAGATGGAATGCATGCTTCTGGAAATATTCTGTATCCACCTTGTATCTGCCTTTCTCTGTAACAGACTTGATGTAAGAAACCGCTATACTTGCTGATTCCTTCATTACATCACCCATATTACCTGTAAGCTTGAACTCGCCTTTGCCCGGCATCGTTATAACCTCTATCTCAAGAGTATCTCCCCCCGCCTGCGTCCATGCAAGGCCTCTTACAATACCAACTTCACCCTTTGGGTTCTTCTTATCCGGTCTGTACTTAACTTTTCCAAGATAATCTGTAATATTCTTATCAGATATGTTAACTGTTTTCTTTACAGACTTGTCTCTTGTTCCATCAGGCGTGAATACACCTGCCTTATACAACTCGCTGACCACCTTTCTTACAACTTTGGCAATCTGTCTTTCGAGCCCACGCACCCCCGCTTCTCGTGTATAAGAATCTATAATTGTCCTTATAACTTTATCTGTGAATTTAACATCTGATACAAGCAGACCGTTCTGTTTAATCTGCTTCTTAATAAGGTGCTCCTTAGCAATATGAAACTTTTCATTTGCCGTATACGAGCCAACCTCTATTATCTCCATTCTATCAAGAAGAGGACGGCTTACTCTTGATAAGTCATTAGCAGTCGCTATAAAAAGCACATTTGACAAATCAACTGGCATCTCTATATAGTGGTCAACAAAATTAACATTCTGCTCGCTGTCTAACACCTCAAGAAGCGCTGCTGAAGTATCTCCCTTATAATCGCTGCTCATCTTGTCTATCTCATCAAGAAGCATAAGTGGATTGTTAACCTTTGCGCCCTTAAGTCCCTCAATAATTCTTCCTGGCATAGCACCGATATATGTCTTTCTGTGTCCTCTTATCTCAGCTTCATCTTTAACACCACCAAGACAGATTCTCACATATTCTTTTCCTAGTGCTTTCGCAACTGACTTTGCAATAGAAGTCTTACCTGTTCCCGGAGGTCCTGCAAGACATATTATAGGTGCTTTGCCACTGCTTGTTATATTTCTAACCGCAAGTGATTCAAGAATTCTTTCTTTAATATCCTTCATTCCATAATGATCTGAATCAAGCACCTTTGCTGCATTGTCTATATCCTTATTATCCTGTGTTCCCACATTCCATGGAAGTTCAAGGCATGTCTCTATGTAAGTTCTCTCCACATTTGCTTCCGCATTATTGCCAGCTAAAGATTTAAGTCTCTTTATTTCTTTATTAAGCTTATCTTTTACATATTCAGGTGCATCTAGCTTTTCAACCGCAGCCTCATATTCTTCTGCCTCCGATGCAGTTCCTCCATCAAGTTCTTCATTAATTGCCGCAAGTTCTTCTCTTAATATGTAATCTTTCTGGTTCTTATCAACTCTTTCTCTTACTGCATTGCCAAGTTCTTCTTTAATCCTGTATGCATTAATTTCATTAATAAGCAATGTTGCTGCAAATGTATACATCTGCTCATAGTCTTCAACTTCAAGAAACTGCTGTCTCTTATCATAATCCATCAGGAATTCCTGTGCAAACTCCATCATCAGCTTTTCTGCATCATTATATGACATCCATCTCTTAAGTGTATCCTTGGCAAACTTAGGATTAACATGTGAATACTGCGATAAAAGTTCACGCATGCCAACTACTATTGCTCTTGAAACAACCTTTTCTGGCTTCTCCAATCCATCAATTACGCTTATATCAGCAATCATCATGCCTGATACTTCCTCAAAGCTGTTTATAATTGCCTTTTCAAGTCCTTCAACCTGTACTCTTAAGATTTTACCTGGCATCTTGATTATCTGTTTTACTTTGGCAATCGTTCCTACTGTATATAAATCCTCTATTCCCGGCTCACTTACCTGTGAATCTCTCTGGGTAACAAGATATATAAGCTGATCTCCCGCCATGCTTGCCTGAACAGCTTTAACCGACTTCTTTCTGCTTACATCGAAATGCATTACCATTCCTGGAAAAACAGTTACATTTCTCAATGGAATAGTGGGATAATGTCTGTTATATTCGTTATTCATATATTCCTCTCTATCAATAATGGCGGACCGTCCATCACGAACAGTCCGCCTGAATCAATTCATTACTGTGCTTTTTTTACAGCATCCGTTCTGTATTCTAACAGAGGCTTTGCGCTGCCTTCTACAGCTTCCTTAGTTATTATACATTTGGCTATTGTCTCATCTGATGGAATCTCATACATTACTTCATTCATGACTGATTCTAAGATTGAACGTAAACCTCGTGCACCTGTCTTTCTTTCAAAACTCTTGTGAGCCACCGCCTCGATTGCTTCATCTGTGAATTCGAGTGCTACTTCATCAAGTCCGAAGAGTGCCTGATACTGCTTTACAATAGCATTCTTAGGTTCTTTAAGAATTCTCACAAGTGATGCCTCATCCAGCGAATCAAGTGAAACAACAACTGGAACTCGGCCTACAAACTCAGGAATAAGGCCGAATTTAATAAGGTCCTGTGGAAGTGCCTTATGGAACATCTCACCAACATTATCATTGCTCTTTTCCTTAAGCTCTGAATTAAATCCAATTGAACTCTTATCCATTCTCGATTCAATAATCTTCTCAAGCCCGTCAAATGCACCACCACATATAAAAAGAATATTAGTTGTATCAATAGGAATAAGTTCCTGCTGAGGATGCTTTCTTCCTCCCTGAGGCGGAACAGATGCTACTGTTCCTTCTAATATCTTAAGAAGTGCCTGCTGTACACCTTCTCCGGATACATCTCTTGTTATAGAGACATTCTCTGATTTCTTAGTAATCTTATCTATCTCATCAATATATATGATACCATATTGAGCTTTTTCTATGTCATAATCTGCAGCCTGAATAAGCTTTAAAAGGATATTCTCAACATCCTCACCAACATATCCTGCTTCTGTAAGAGTTGTTGCATCAGCAATTGCAAAAGGTACATTAAGAAGTCTTGCAAGATTCTGTGCAAGAAATGTCTTTCCTGAACCTGTTGGTCCAAGCATAAGAATATTACTCTTCTGTAACTCTACATCCAGATCAGCCTGTGACATAATTCTTTTATAATGATTATATACAGCAACTGCAAGAACTTTCTTTGCCTCGTCCTGTCCTATAACATAATCATCAAGGAATTCCTTAATCTGCTTTGGTTTAAGCAGGTTAATGTTCATTCCATCAACTGTATCTACACCATCTGATTCTGTTTCAAACTCTTCATCAAGGATATCGCTGCATATTTCTACACATTCATCACAAATGTAAACGCCATTATGTCCTGCGATAAGCTTCTTTACCTGATCCTGTGTCTTATTACAGAATGAGCATCTAAGCTTCTCGTCAATATTTCTGCCTGCCATACCATCCTCCAAATCACCAATATCCATGTCCTGTTATCATAACAGGTACCGCTTATTACACAAAAACAAGGGAGATACCTGCAAATGTATTATCTGCAGGCACCTTCCTTATCATAAGCAGTTATTATCTCTTCTCTACAACACTATCAATAAGTCCATAAGCAACAGCTTCCTGTGCTGACATGTAATTATCTCTTTCTGTGTCTCGTGAAATCTCTTCAACTGACTTACCAGTATTAGCAGCCAGTATCTGGTTTAACTTATTTCTTGTCTTAAGTATATTCTCAGCAACGATTCTGATTTCAGTTTCCTGACCTCTTGCACCGCCTGATGGCTGGTGAATCATAATCTCTGCATTAGGAAGAGCAAGTCTCTTTCCCTTAGCACCGCCTGAAAGAAGGAATGCACCCATACTTGCAGCCATACCAATACAGATTGTAGATACATCACATTTGATGTACTGCATTGTATCGTAGATAGCAAAACCTGCTGACACAGATCCTCCTGGGCTGTTAATGTAGAAATGTATATCCTTGCCTGGGTCTTCTGCTTCAAGGAATAACATCTGTGCTACTATAAGGTTAGCAGATACATCTGTTACTTCTTCTCCTAAGAATATAATTCTGTCTTTAAGCAGACGTGAATATATATCATATGATCTTTCGCCTCTGCTGTTCTGTTCAATGACATAAGGTACAAAACTCATTACACAACCTCCAATATACTAAATGTTCACATTAGAATCTGATTATTTCTCAACAACTGATCCTGTAATAACTTCTATAGCCTTCTGGATTGCAAGATCTTCCTTAATCTGCTTCTTCTCATAGTCTCCCATGAATTCCTTAATCTGATCAAGTTCCATCTTGTAAGCTTCAGCCATCTTCTTTAACTCTGCTTCGAAATCTTCTTCTGAAGTTTCAATGTTCTCAGCCTTAACAACAGCCTCAAGAACAAGTCTTGACTGGATTCTCTTAACAGCCTCTGGCTTCATCTCGTCCATAATCTTATCAGCTGTCATACCTGTGTACTGGAAGTACTGCTCAACTGATAATCCCTGCTGCTGTAATCTCTGAGCGAAATCCTCAACCATTCTGTTAACCTGTGTGTCAACCATAGCATCTGGAATATCCATCTTAGAGTCTTCGATAATCTTAGCGATTGCTTCGTCTTCCTGCTTAGCCTTAGCTTCTCTTGACTTTCTGTCAGCAATCTTATTCTTTAAATCATCCTTGTATTCAGCAAGTGTATCAAAATCAGATACATCCTGAGCAAACTCATCATTAAGTTCTGGAAGCTGTTTCTCCTTAATTTCCTTAACAGAAACCTTGAACATAGCTGGCTTACCCTTAAGTTCATCTACATGATACTCTTCTGGGAATGTAACATTGATTTCTTTCTCATCACCGATATTCATACCAATAATCTGCTCTTCAAATGTATCAATGAATGAATGAGATCCGATTGTAAGTGGGTAATCTGTTCCCTTTCCACCTTCGAATGCAACACCATCAACAAATCCTTCGAAATCGATAACTGTGTTATCACCATCCTTAACAGCTCTGTCTGCTACAGATACTGTTCTTGAATTCTGATCCTGAACTCTCTTTAATTCTTCTTCTACATCAGCATCTGTTGCTTCTGTATCAGCCTTAGTTACTTCAACACCCTTGTACTGTCCAAGCTCAACTTCTGGCTTAGTAGCTACAACTGCTTCGAAGATAAATGGCTTTCCAGCCTCTAACTGTGTTACATTAATCTTTGGCTGAGAAACAAGCTCAAGACCACACTCATCAGCAGCTTTAGCATATGCTTCTGGAATGATTGAGTTAGCAGCATCTTCGTAGAATACTTCTGCGCCATACATCTTCTCAATCATCTTTCTAGGTGCTTTACCTTTTCTGAAACCAGGAAGGCTGATCTTGCTCTTATTCTTATTATATGCAGTATTAAGACCTGCCTCAAACTCCTCAGCAGTAGACTCAATAACAAGTTTAACCATATTCTTTTCTTCTAAATTCTCAACTGTGAAACTCATTATAAATTAATCCTCCTATGATATATGTATTGTTACTATCGTACAACATACCCACGAATTATAACACAACTGTTTTTAGATTACCAGTACTATTTTAAAAAAATAAAAGATAGGGCCGTAATCCTTATATTTACTGAAAAATACGCGGACTACAGCCCCATTTATCACTTAAGATAATTCATATTCAGTTATAAACAGCAGTGATTACTTACCGCCCATCTGCTCTTCCTGTCTTCTGATCATCTCTTTTACCATGTTACCACCTACTGAACCAGCTTCTGCTGATGTAAGGTCTCCATTGTAACCATCCTTTAAGTTAACACCGATTTCTGAAGCAACCTCCATCTTAAATCTGTCAAGTGCGCTCTGTGCTTCCTTCTTAGTCTTATAATTAGAACTTGTTGATTTAGCCATAATAAGCCTCCTTATTAAACACATTTTAGGTTTAAGCCGAAAAGTTATGGCGCCATAACTTATCGTCTTGATATTATTATGTGTCTGATGATTCTAATTATTATGACATATTCTGGCTGTTAATTATTAGGAGACATCTTGGTTGTTTCTGTTTCTAAATCTTTAGCCGATTCAGGAATTATGTTCTTATATACGTATATCTCATCATATACAGGTGCCCATCTGTATGTTGCTCCTCCTGTACAGAAAACATATGCATTACCTTTATTAGTTACCGCGTAACTTACAAGACAACTTCCTGCTTCATTAGTGTATCCAGTCTTTCCTCCAGTAACAAGTACTCCTGGTGCTTCATTACCATATATTCTTGAATACATTGTACTTGTAAGCTGTATTCCTTCCGGATGCTGTGCTGTTGCTTTAGTCTTATACTGATATGTTCCAAGTACTTTGGCTCTGGTTTCATCTTTCATGGCATATTCCATAATCATTGCCATCTCTGATGGAGTTGTATACTGCTCCTCATCATATAAACCTGTCGGATTAGTAAAATGCGTATATTTAAGTCCTAGTTCTTGGCATTTTTCATTCATAAGCTTTGCAAATTCTTCATTAGAGCCAGCTACCATTATAGCCAGTGCCTCGGCTGCATCAGCTCCTGATGGAAGCACAAGTCCATACATAAGATCTTCAACATCCACTGTCTCACCTTCAAGGAATCCTGCAACAGATGCTTCTTCCATGTAAAGTCTGTTAAGCATCTCGAATCCAAATGTATAAGTCTGCGGCATCTTATCAATATTCTCTGATACAACTATAAGTGTCATAACCTTAGTCATTGATGCCGGATATATCTTAGAGTCTGCAAGTTTTCCAGCTATTATCTTATGGTTATTCACATCAAGCAACGCAGCATAAGGTGACGCTATATGTGTATCTGATGACAAATCCTTATAGTCTGCTGCCATCTGTGAATATATAAGAGGCGGCTCTGTTGGCTGCTGCGTCTGTGTTTCATTCTCAGCATATGTTTCTGCAATTATATCTGATGCAAATGCGGCTTTCTGCTTTGATGTTTTTCTTAAGCCTGATGTAACATTAATAATAACTACAGCAATAAGAATTGCAGCTACAGTCATTATAATTAATTTAATTCTTAAAGCTCTCTGCCTTTTCTTTCTCCTAAGCTGGGCTTTTCTTTTTCTGTCGCGGCGGATTTCCACCTCATTATAATTATCATATTCCATCGTTAGTCCTGCTCCCCCAAACTATATATACTGGGTAGAAGCTCTTAATTTATCAGAAAGTTCTTCCCCTTTAATAAGCTTTACAAGTTCAAGACCAAGATCTATTGATGTTCCCATTCCTCTTGATGTTGTAATATTACCATCTGTCACAACTCTTTGTGGTGCAGGAATTATCTCCGCCCCCTTTAACTGGTCTTCAAATCCAGGGAAAGCCATCGCCTTCTTACCTTCAAGAAGACCAAGATTACCAAGGATAGAAGGTGCAGCGCAGATTGCTGCAATTCTGTTATTCTTCTTATCATATTCTTTAAGAAGTGTAAGCAGTTCATTACATTCATAATATGACTTATGTCCAGGTCCACCTGGAAGGAAAAGAAGTTCATCGCCTTCAAATACGTATCCATCTAAAAGTGCATCAGCCTTAACAACTACTCCCTGTGCACTTATAACATTAATATCTCCTGTAATTGATATCATATCTGTTCTGATATCAGCTCTTCTTAATATATCTATAACCGCAAGTGCCTCAACTGTTTCAAACCCATCTGTGAGAAATGCACATACTTTCATTAATTATTTCCTCCAACAGCAAAAATATACATTTGAATTAATTATACAACAAATTTTTAATTTATGATACTCATATTTTACAAAATATTAATATTTATGTATTGTGGTTTTGAAAACTATGTGTTATCATTCCAATTAACAAAACAAATCGTTTTTACAACGTGGAGGATAATATATATTATGTTTGATATAATCACTGATTCAGCATGTGACATCGTAAGAGAATATGCAGAGACTCATAATCTTAAGCTTGTCCCTCTCTATACAACATTTGACGGTGTTAACTACCTGAAAGAACAATACGACATTACTCATGATGAATTCTATAGAAGAATGACAGATGAAGGTGCTTTTCCAAAGTCTTCTCTTCCAAGTGTACAAGATTTTGTTGATGCTATTATGCCAAGTGTAGAAGCTGGCAGACCTGCTATCGTATGCACAATTACATCATACTTTTCAGGTTCATACAATTCAGCCTGCACTGCTAAGGACATTATATTAGAAGACCATCCTGATGCTAAGGTTACAGTCATCAATTCATTACTTAACTCAGCATCATTTTCACTCTTCATATATCAGGCTCTCCAGATGAGAAAAGCCGGATATTCATATGAAGATACAATTAAAGTCCTTGAGTCTTTAAGAAATGATGGACGAATCATGTTCACAACAGAATCACTCGAATATTTAAGCAAAGGTGGACGTCTTGCAAAGACAGCAATCACAATTACAAGCAAATTAAGTCTCCGTCCTATCATTGTTATGAAAGAAGGTGAGATTGGACTTGGTGGATTCACAAGGACAAGAAACAAAGGTAAGTCTAACGTTATTGACATGATTCAGAAATACATTGAATCAACAGGAAGACCAATTGCTGACTGGGATATCACAGTTGGTTACTGCACTAACCTTGAAGAAGCAGAAAAGTACAGAGATGACGTTGAAGCACAGCTTGGCATCAAGCTTCTTGAAAGACGTGAAGATTTTAAGACAAGAATCAGTATTATCTCAGGCTGCCATACAGGTCCTTATGCATTAGGAATTGCATGCATCCCTAAGTACACAACTGTTAAATTGTAATTATACAGTTTTTATTTATTAAAGCTGTTAACGAAAAAGCGGAATGGTTTGAACTGCCATTCCGCTTTTCTATTATTCTACTTATTCATATGGTCCATAATCCAGCCATATATTTCCTCATATATTTCTTCTTTATTAAGTTCATTGCACAACTCATGTCTGCAGTCCTCGAAAAGTCTCAAATCAATATCATCAATATGTCCATGATATGTGTTATATGCCCTGTATACACCTTTACCATATTCACCTACCGGATCATCAAGGCCTGACACCATAAGCATTGGAAGGTTCTTTGGAATCTTTGCTATATTCCGTGGCTTTCTTACATACAGAATCATATTCATAAGACCTCTGTAGCCATTAACTGTAAATAGAAATGTTGTAAGCTTTCCTGCATTGTATTCATCAACTACTGTCTCATCTCTTGTCAGCCAGTCATTAGACGTTCTTACATTCTTAATGCGCTTATTATAAGCTCCGAACATAATCTTAGAAATCAGTCTGCTTCTGTATCTGTCTCCCTTTATAAATCTTGTAATATCAGCCAGCGCCTTTCCTACAAGAACCATTGGTGTTGGCTGGTGTCCTGTTCCCATTATAATAACACCATCCAGCTCATATCCATAATCGCATATATATTTTCTTGTAACAAATGAACCCATACTGTGTCCAAGAAGATAATAAGGAATACCCGGATACATCTTCTTTGTCAGAACTGTAAGGTGATGCACATCCTTTGCCAGTGCTTCCCCCGGATGTTCATCTTTAAAGAAACCCAGATCATCATCTGAACACACTGACTCTCCATGTCCAAGATGGTCATTACCTACAACTACAAAGCCCCTGTCTGCCATGAATCTTGCAAATCCGTCATATCTGTCTATATACTCTATCATTCCATGACTTATCTGCAATACAGCTACCGGCTTGTCATATTCATTCTCATCAGGTCTCCACATAACAACATGAATAGATGTCTTTCCATCACAAGACATAAAAGAATTAGATTGCTTCTTAACCATACAGTTCCTCCTCTTACATTACTTATTCTTTGCCCACATATAGCAGAAAGCCTGTGTTCTTGCCGCAAAATGTTTATCCTTAAGAAGATTCCTTACTTCTTCCCTTGAATACCATGCAGCTGAGATTTCTTCAAATGTTGATGTACTCGGTGCAAATTCTCCTGATGCCTTACCAATAACAACAGCATTAGTTTCATTAGAAAAGCCTATTGCACTATAGCTGTCATACAGCTTGTCATCAATTGCTATAAGATCAAGGCCTGTCTCCTCTTTAAGTTCACGCTTTGCCGCAATCTCCGGAGTTTCCCCTGCATCAATAAGTCCTGCCGGAAAATTATATACATAATCACCTACAGACATTCTGTATTCCTTATTAATAAGAATACGTTCATCATTCTCATCTGTAGCAACGATAACCACACCATCTGTCTTATTATTATGCACATCATCAATTGTCTTAATATCTTTATTACGGCTTATAATCTCATAAACCTTTTTCTTATCATCTTCTGTTGTATAATAAAGGTCATATCTGTCTATAAATCTGCCTTCACTTACTTTCTTAATACCATCAAATTTCATATTACTTAACCGCTGTCACCTTGTAATCCTTATCCTCAACAGTCTTCTTTAATACATCGTTATCAACTTCCTTAGAAAGTGTAACAACTGCTGTTCCGTTCTCATGGCTTACAACTGCTTCTGTAACTCCATCAACAGCCTCAAGTGCCTTCTTAACTGCAGCCTCACAGTGTCCACACATCATGCCCTCAATATTCATAGTCTTTGTCATAGTTTTGTCTCCTTTTGTCGTTTTATTTTTAATTTTGCCTGACTTTTTCTTATAAATATAGTCTTTTCCTGTATCATATATCTTTATAAGATTAAGTCTTAACGCATTCGTTACTACACAGAAGCTTGATAAACTCATAGCTGCTGCACCAAACATTGGATTAAGTGTCCATCCAAATACTGGTATCCACACACCTGCTGCAAGTGGGATTCCTATGCAATTATAGAAGAATGCCCAGAACAGGTTCTCATGTATGTTGGTAAGAGTTCTCTTTGAAAGCCTTATAGCTGCAGGTACATCTGATAATCTGCTCTTCATAAGAACTATATCAGCCGCATCTATCGCAACATCTGTACCGGCTCCAATCGCAATACCTATATCTGCTCTTGTAAGTGCCGGTGCATCATTAATCCCATCACCTACCATTATAACACTACCCTGCTCCTTAAGTCTTGCTATTTCTTTTTCTTTTCCTTCAGGAAGAACACCTGCAATAACCTCATCAACTCCAGCAAGCTTTCCTATAGCTTTTGCGCTTCTTTCATTATCTCCAGTAATCATTACAACCCTTATTCCCATGTTCTGAAGTTCTTTAATAGCCTGTGGACTGTCTTTCTTGATAGTATCCGCAACAGCTATTATTCCAAGAAGCTCATTATTTCTAGCGAAGAAAAGTGGCGTCTTTCCTTCTGATGATAAACTGTCAGCTTTTTCCCTTAAATCATCAGAGACATTACAATAATCTGAAATGAACTTAAGATTACCGCCTGCCACTACATTTGTACCAAACTTTCCTTTAAGTCCGTTACCAGCTACTGCCTTAAAGTCAGTTACTTCTTCTGCAAATGAGTTCTTATCTCCACTCTCTTCTACATAATTAACAACAGCCTTTGCAAGTGGGTGTTCACTTTTCTTTTCAAGGTCATACGCTATAGCAACGAGTTCTTTCTGTGAAATTCCATCACCTGTTACAATATCCGTAACCTTTGGTTCTCCCTCTGTAATAGTACCCGTCTTATCGAGTGCGACTATCTGCATCTTGCCTGCCTGCTCTAGTGAAACGGCAGTCTTGAACATAATTCCGTTCTTTGCTCCTACTCCGTTACCAACCATAATTGCAACCGGAGTTGCAAGTCCTAACGCACAAGGACAGCTTATTACAAGCACTGAGATTCCTCTCGCAAGTGCAAATCCTAAGTCCTTGCCACATAACAGCCATACTATTGTTGTTATAACCGCTATTGTTATAACCGCAGGCACAAATACACCTGAAACTTTATCAGCAACCTTTGCAATAGGCGCTTTAGTTGCAGCCGCATCACTTACCATCTGTATTATCTTGGAAAGTGTTGTATCTTCTCCAACTCTTGTCGCCCTGCACTTTATATATCCTGATGTATTAAGTGTTGCTGCACTTACCTGATCCCCCTCCTGTTTATCAACAGGAATACTCTCACCTGTAAGAGCTGCTTCATTAACTGCAGTATTACCTTCAATGATGACACCATCTACAGGTATATTCTCACCTGGTCTTACAATAAATATATCACCTGTCATGACCTGTTCAACAGGGACGCATGTTTCCTGCCCATCTGCATAAAGTACTGCCGTCTTGGCAGCAAGCTTCATAAGACTCTTTAATGCATCGGTTGTCTTTCCCTTTGATCGGGCTTCAAGCATTTTCCCTACTGTTATAAGTGTAAGAATCATAGCCGCTGACTCAAAATAGAATTCATCCATATAGTGCATTACACCTGACATATCACCTCTTACCTGACAGTCTGTCATGGCAAAAAGTGCATATATACTCCACACAAATGCTGCTCCTGAACCAAGCGCAACAAGTGTGTCCATATTAGGTGAACGATGTAACAATCCCTTGAAGCCACTTATGAAGAAATGCTGATTAATAACCATTATTATTATTGTAAGCAGCATTTGTATAAGGCCCATGGCCACATGATTTCCTTCAAGCACTGATGGAAGTGGCCAGCCCCACATCATATGTCCCATGCTGAAATACATAAGCACAATAAGAAATATAACTGAAGCTGTTAATCTCTTCTTTAAAACTGGGGTTGTCTTATCTGCCAGCGCATCTTCCTGCTCCTGCATTGAAGGACTGCTGTTCTTTGCCCCCTTAACTGATGCACCATATCCCGCAGCTTCCACAGCTTTAATGATTACATCTGTGGGTGCAGTTCCCTCAACACCCATTGAATTAGTAAGAAGACTTACTGAACAGCTTTCCACTCCAGGCACTTTGCTAACAGCCTTCTCGACTCTCGCCTGACACGCTGCACAGCTCATTCCTGTAACATTGTACTGTTCCATATCATGCTACGCCTCCTTGCGGTTAGTTGTTATTCCTGTAACTTTAAAATCAAGTCTCTCAATTGCAATTCTTATATCAGCGTCATCGATTTCTCTGTCAACTTCAATTGTTGCCTGCTTCTTCTTAAGATTAACCTGGCATGAAGCACCATCAATCTTATTAACAGATCTCTCAATACTATTCTTGCAGTTTTCACAATGCATGCCTTCAATGTCAACAGTCTTGACAGCAATTACAGGATTATCAAGAATCTTCTTCTCTTCTGCAACAGTATCTCCACCACCGCCACAGCAGCCGCCTTCACCTTTCATATGCTTAACACTGCTTATCACTGCGATTACTACTATTACTGCTAACATTCCAATTATTATAGCTGTTCCCATATTATGTATCTCCTTTTATAATTCTTATCGCATGAATTTGCCAATTGTCTTAACAAGCTCTTCTACCGTATCGTCCTTGCCTTCTTTAATATCACGGACTACACAGCTCTTGATATGATTATCCAGAAGCACTTTAGTAAAACTGTTAAGCGCTGACTGGGCAGCCGACACCTGGTTAAGAATGTCAATACAGTATGCATCCTTCTCGACCATTCCCTTAATTCCTCTTATCTGACCTTCAATTCTGCTAAGCCTGTTACAGAGGTCTTTATATTCCTTGGCATCGCGTTCTTTAGTCTTATGACAACAACATTCTTTTTCCATTACGCCTCCATGATTCGCTTCCGCCTATGTCCAGATAACACTTCATTGTGTTTATCCGATATGTTTCACATACCCCGCCGGGGTATGTTCTGCTTACATTGTGTATAATATACCCTCGTAGGGTATATGTCAAGTTGGATTACTGAGATAATTTATCATAAATGTGGCATTATTGTTTTAGTGGGTCTTCCACTCCCCAACAAGCTCTTTCTTACTTTGAATAAGTCACAGCCTCACTGTTCTCATCATAATCAAACATGCCATCATTCTTCTCTTCAAGTGCCTTGATGATGTGATATGTATATTCATTATATGGCGTAGCAATTCCAAGTTCTTTTCCCATACGCATCATTGCGCCGGAGAACATATCTATCTCTGTGTGTCTGCCTGCATCAATGTCCTGCAGTGTTGAATATCTTGCTGTTGGTGGAACTGCACTTCCACGGCTTGAGTTATCTGCGCATCTGCTCATATCAATGCCTTTGGCTAGCGCTACTGTTTCAACCTCCTTACGCAGTCCTGCGCTGATTGCTTTCATATGCTCACTGTCTGTATAACAGCCAACACCTGCTCCAATAATAGCTTGTGGAAGATTGTTACAGATATTAAGTCTATACTTGCTCCATATCTCTTCTTTAATACAATCAGTCACTCTGTAATTAATTCCTGTTCCGTCAAATAAATCTCTTATTGCCACAACTCTCTCACTCTCAAATGGTGCAGCTTCCTCACCATATATAATGCCTATTGTAGTCTCAGGATTGAACACATATTCCTTTCCTTCGCGGTGTGACGCCACCTTTATAAGTGAATAAATGATATGTGATTTATCTATCTTGGTAGATATTATCTCTTCACTGTCAACACCATTCATAAGACTCATGACAATTGTATTCTCACCGACGGCTTCCCTAATATCATCTAATGCACCTGCAAGCGCGCCGTATTTTAATGATACAACAAGAAGGTCAACACCTTTTGCTTCCTCTGGGGTCAATACCTCCGGGTGGTATGTCTTTCCATTAATCAGACAGCCTTCTTCCTTAAGTCTTTCCGCTCTTTCTCCCTTTGCAATAACACTTAAATCTATATCCTTCTTTTCTGAAAGTCCCCATATAACATAAGAACCGACTGCTCCTGCTCCAAGTACTGCCACTGATTGTATCTTCATATACATTTTCCTCTCAATCTTTGTAATTTCTTCAAATATATATACACTTCAATTCTATCCGCGTCAAATGCCTTTATCTTCCTACAATATCGCCCTCTTCAAAATCGTAAGTCAGCTTCTTTCCATATGCCATGACATATGCAGCACATTTCTGCTCATAGTCTGTGTGTTGCATTCTTAAACTTGCTGTTCTTTCATCAAGCTGTCTGTCCGGATATATTACTGGCATGACATGTACCCTGAATGTGTGCAAATGTGTACTTTTAACCTGCTGTTCAACAAACAGCGAAATCACCGGCACATTAAACTTTACCGCATACAGATATGCACCTCTCTTGCATGGACGGGGCTTCCGATAATTAAACCACATTTCCTGCTCAGGATATATAAGTACAAGTTTGTTTTCATCAAGTGCATTTTTAATCTGATTAGGAAATTCTGTCTCCATAAACCATTTCAGGCTGCTTACAGGCATTGTGTCAGCATATCTTTGCATATACCCGACAAATCCTTTCATCGCAAGGTTAGTATCCTGATTAACAATACTCATTCGTGTGAATCCCGCTTTTCTCATGGCAAACCTGACAATTGCAGAGTCTAACGGGCTGAAATGATTGCATGTTACAATCGCAGAACCTCTGATTCCAGAAAGATTCTCAAGTCCGTCAACTTGTGTTATAAGCCCCACCGCAGAAGTCCCAGCATGAAATATAGCTTCTGCAATATATTTCTTCACACAAAAACCATATGCTGTACGGTAATCAATATAATGTCTTAGTAATGCTTCTTTATCTTCGCGTAACAGCTTAGGGTCTCCCGGCTCAACCTTTGAATTCAACTGATTAAGGCTTACAGCCGTCCTAATATTTTCATAGACCTGCTCCCTATCACCAATCATATCTCCTCCGACATAATTTATTTTGCAGCATCACTGCTATCCTTCACGAAACCACTATCCACAACAAATCTGCTTCCCACAACATCAGAAAACTTAACCCCATCACCGTCCGCAATATTCTCAGCCCTTGCAAGAAGCTTCTTTAAATTCTCACGGTCAGCTTTCCTTTCATTATCCCCATACTGCTTGCGCTGTTTAATCAGCAACGGATAAAATCCCGACTCCGCCGCATACTGCCAGAAATACTCCTCATACGGAATCTCGCTGTAATGCCACGGCTTGTCAAACAGGTTATAATGTATCAGCTTCGGTCTTGCTATATACTCCCCGCCCTTGTTAGGCATAACATTCCATTCCTTATCAAGAAAATATATTTCTTTTGCACACATAGCATTAATATAATCCTGGTCAGGTGCAACACTGTCAAAGTGATATTCAGCCATAAGCTTTAAGAATCTGTCTGCCAGATGAGCCTGTCTTATCTTATCAAGATTCATAAGAAGCACTCCTGAATTGACATATTCATCCCGCTCTATTCCCACTACATTTTCAATGTAATGAGCCAGTATTGTATTCTTTCCTGCAAATGTATCTCTTACTGCACCAAACATTGCATCTCCCATATCAACTGAATAAAGCTTTGCAATGTCATCATTTATTACGGTATCAGAGTCAATATACACAGCTTTATTAAGCTCTGGAAAAAGCTCTGCAATAAATAACCTGAAATATATCGTCAGTGTAAACTCGCCTGAATAAAGCCTGTTTTCCTGCCTGTCAGTAACTGTCTGTCCAAAGCTTTCAGAATATTCGTACATTTTCTTTCTTATATCAACGAATTCAATATCTATGTTTTCATAATCCTTTATCACATTACGAAGCTGAATCATCGTGATATTCTTCACATTATCACACATAACAATAATGCGGTAACGCTCATCACAAGCTACATGTACAGCCAGTGATTTAAGGCACACTGCCAGATATGGTGCGTACTGTTCATTAATCGAGAAAAACACAGGAATACGCGAAATCTCCCTATATTCCTTATACTCCCTGTTATAAGAATCCAGCAGTTCATCATATTCATGAAGCCCAAGTATATTATGCATTTTGTTAATCTCCCACGGCTTGACTGAAACAGTCCTTATCACCGGAAACACCCGGAAGGTAGTTGTAAAATGCTGAAAAACAGTGTTGTCATGCAGCCTCCTCTGGTCATTAAACTTTCGTCCGCACAGATTAACTCTTGTTGCAAATGTATTAACAGCCGTCTGGTCAGGCATAAACATTTCCTTTCTTATGCACTGTTCACGACATTTTTCCAGAAGCCCGTTCTGTCTTATCATCCTCATATTCATAAGCATTACTCCGGAATTAATGTAACCATCACCGAAAAGCCATCTGCCATAATAATCAGAAACTCCCGCAATCTCTATGCCATCCATATTCTGATAATAAAAATCCCTAAAATCTTTTCTGCACAACACATCAGTATCCAGATAAAGAACTCTATCCTTAATATCTGTCTTATCAGCAAAAAGGCGCAGCATACAGCACGCAGTAAATCTGCTCTGCATATTTGCCTCCGGCAGCTCCTCAACAAAATATCTTGTAACATCAACAAGAAAGATATTTACTTTAATGTCCGATTTATTCAATTTTTCTTTCAGATATTTTGCAAATGCTTTATCAACTGGCTTGTAATTAATACCTTTTTCCCTGTAATCAACCGTGAGAATATATATATTTAACGGTTCATCCACATTTTTAATAAGAGACATTGAAGATAAAAGAATCCCCTTCTGCATTGGTTTATCACCACAATACAATATGTTCATAAATCCGTATCCTTTCTTAATGTATTAAATATGTCTGATTTATCCTCTCTGTATTGATTTTCCCCAGTTTCTTAAGTAAAATACATATAAGTTTTAAACGATAATTAAAGAATTGAGGAATGTTATGATATTTAAGATTTTCAAAAAAGATTTGAAAGGTCTTAGCAGGAATATTCTGGCTTTAGCTATTGCGCTTGGTCTGTGCCTTATTCCATCACTTTACGCATGGTTTAACATATATTCCAACTGGGATCCTTACGCAAACACTGCGTCTGTCCAAATTGCTATTGTTTCTGAAGATGAAGGCTACTCTGAATCTGATGATTCCACTATCAATATGGGAGAACAGATTGTTGAACAGCTTCATTCGAATGATAAATTAGGCTGGCGTTTTCCGGAAACTAAAGATGAAGCCATGAATAAACTGAATGCTGGGAAGTACTATGCCGTTATCGTTGTTGGTGAGGACTTTTCACGAAGCCTGTATGACTTCCTTGACAATGGTCTTAATCCACCAACAGTTACATATTATGAGAATTCCAAGAAAAATGCTGTTGCTTCCAAGATTACAGATACAGGAAAAAGCACTCTTCAGAACACTATCAATTCCGAATTCATTGATGTGTGTGTTAAGACTATTATGCAGGGACTTAACGAAATAGCTGAAAATGATCCTTCAATTATTGAAAAGACAGTTAAAGATTTACATAGTGTATCTGCCAATATTAATTCTTACGATACCATGATTGACATGTTTATTAAGAGTAATTCAGACCTTGCAGATAATCTTGCAAAGCTTCAGGAAGTTCTTCCACAGATTAAAGATGTTCTTACCGGAACAACTGATGTTGCTGATATTGCCAATAAATCTCTTGATAATGTCACAGACGATATTGCAAAACAGATTGATGCGCAGCTTAAAGCAATGAATGAACTATCTGACAGTGTGCTTGATTCTCTTGATAAAGCTGTGCAGCTTTCAATCACTGATGTCGGACAGGCTGGTGTAGAGCTTAGTAAAGCCAACAAACAGTTAAAGGAACTTATAGACCAGAATAAGGCACTTGAAGATGCCATTGATTCTCTTAGTAAAGTAGATGGAATTGACCCGGCAGTTATCACAGCCTTAAAGTCAGCTCTTGCTTCTGTTAATGCTATGGAAAATATCGCATACAACCTGATTCAGCAGTGTGCAGACATCCTTACTGATTCACCTGAAACACTTCAGGCAAAATACCAGTTAATCAAGTCTGTTGTTGAGCAGTGCCGTGCAGAGATTCAGAAGAGTCAGACAATTATGCAGACTATAATAAGAACTAATGTTAACCTTCTTAAGGCTTCCATTAAGAATGCCGTAAGCAGTCTGGCTGCTAATATAAGCAGTGCAGGAGACAGTATTAATGGAATCTCGCAGATGCTTCTTGGAGTGAGTGATATATCAGTAAATATTAATACAACTCTGGAAAGCACACAAACATTACTTGATTCTCTCAATAAAAGACTTGATACCATATCCGGTTCAGTAGGAGATATCAGTTCATCTTCTACATATAAGTTAATAATGGATTTCATCAACTCAGACGCACAGTCAATAGCGTCATTCCTGTCAGAACCGGTACAGGTAGAAGAAATCTACGTCTATATGCAGACTAACTATGGAACAAGTGTTACACCTTTCTATACAACACTTGCTCTCTGGGTTGGAGGAATTGTTTTAGTTGCCCTTATGAAAGTAAAGGTTGACTATGAGGATGATGAATTCAAGAATGCCACAGAACATCAGAAATATATGGGCCGTGCACTACTTTTCCTTGCAATGGGACAGCTTCAGGCTCTTGTAGTTGTTCTTGGTGATTTGTACATTTTAAAAATTGACTGCACCCACCCATTCATGCTGTGGCTTGCAGCCGCTATAACAAGCTTTGTATTTACATTATTTATATATACACTTGTTCTTACATTTGGTGATTTGGGAAAAGCTATTGCTGTAGTTATGATTGTGTTACAGATTGCCGGTTCAGGCGGAACTTATCCAATAGAACTTCTTCCTGAATTCTTCCAGAATGTGTACCTTTACTTCCCATTCCCTTATGCAATCAATGCCATGAGGGAGGCAATAAGCGGATTATATCAGTGTGATTACGCTGTATTTCTTGTGAAATTATGCGCTTATGCTGTTATTTCTCTTATTCTGGGACTTGGAATCAGAAAGTCACTTCTTGAAGTACGCGAGTTCTTCGAACGCCGTATGAAAGAAACACATTTTATGTAAAGGAGAAATGAATTTATGCAAAATGATGATTTTAATATAGATGTTGTTATTGCGGAAATCACAGCGTTTGCAGAAAATATGCACGCTAAGAACCAGCACAAGAAAAAAGTCTGCTTAAGATGTATGATGATAATTCCTTTAGTATTCATGGTGCTTATGTTTACCATGGATACAGCTAAGGTTGTTTATCTGCTTCTTTGGGTAATCTCACTTTTTATATTCTGTGCTTATCTTATAGTTATTGATTATATTGATGACAAGCTCGCAAGAAAGCTCAATGAACTTAATATTGAGATTCAGGAAAAACAGGCTGATACTTCTCTAACAGACAGTATCAAAGCATTTTTAAGTGAGGTACAGTTATGAAAAATATATTTAAGATTATACGGGCTGACCTTCGCCACATAAAAACAAATGTAATTGCACTATGTGTAATTATCGGTCTTACTGTCATTCCTGCTTTGTATTCATGGTTTAATATCCTGTCAAACTGGGACCCATATGGACAGGCTTCCACAAGCAGGATTAAAGTTGCCGTTGTATCTGTTGACAAAGGTACTTCTCTTGAAGGAACGGAGCTTAATGTCGGTGACACCATAATTGATGCACTTAAAACTAATAACACTATCGGTTGGCAGTTTGTTGCTTCATCAGATGAAGCAATCGAGGGCGTATACAGCGGTGAGTATTATGCAGCCCTCGTTGTTCCAGAGAATTTTTCCAAGAATCTTATAAGCTTCTTAAGTGATTCCATGGAACATCCTCAGTTAAAATATTACTGTAACCAAAAAGCAAACGCTATTGCACCTAAGATAACAGACAAGGCTAAAACAGCAGTTCAGCAGCAGGTAAACCAGACATTTATAGATACAATCGTATCTACGATTGCCGGTACTGGCGACTCGGTTATCAAAGATGCAGATAAAGAAACCGGTTCTCTTATGGATGCAGTTATTAACAGACTTACATCCGCAAGAACTACACTTTCAACATATGATGTAATTCTTAACTCAATGCTTGCAATTACTGACCTTACATCATCAATAAGCAACAGTTCAAACAGTGCTGCACCGCAAGTTTATACACAATTACAGTTACAGCAGAAGCAGTTAATAACCTTACAGGCTCTTGTAAATGGTAATTCCTCTGAATCTTTAAATGAATTATCATCTGCTCTTTCAAACCAGATGTCCCAGATTCAGAGCATTATGGGTTCATTAACAGAGCTTTATTCAAACATGAATATGGATGTTGCAGACCTTTCTGCTGCAATTAAGCTTACATCAGGCTCACTCACGCAGACTAAAGAGCTTCTCAGTGACCTTGAGACAAAGCTTGATAACGCAATTGATACATTAAACACCATCACTGAACAGGATACATATGGTTTATTATCAGAGATGTTAAATGCAGATGCCAATACTTTGGGAGATTTTCTCTCTGCACCTGTAAATATAACAACAGAGCAGGTATATGCTGTTAAAAGCTATGGAACAAGCGCTTCACCATTCTACACAATACTTGCACTGTGGTTTGGTGGACTTATACTTGTTGCTATTATGCACACACCTGTGCATCCTGCTCCGGACATTCCAGCAGATGCAAAGAGATATGAAAAATTCTTCGGAAGGTATTTTATCTTCTTTGCAGTAGGACAGCTTCAGGCACTGCTTATAACACTTGGAAATCTTCTCTACATAGGAATCCAGTGTTACCACCCATTCCTTTACTGGGTTGCATGTGCATTCTCAAGCTTCGTATTCACCTTCTTTATGTACAGCCTTACTGTTGCATTTGGAAATATCGGTGAAGCACTTGGAATTGTCCTGCTCGTTATACAGGTTGCCGGCTCAGGCGGTACATTCCCTATAGAAGTACTTCCTAACGCATACCAGATAATATACCGGTTCCTGCTCTTCCCATATTCAATGGATGCATTAAGAGAATGCATAGCAGGAATGTACCGATACGATTACATTAAGAACCTCGCATTTCTTTCAATATATATAGTTGTTTCTCTGATTATCGGATTGTTCTTACAGAAACCATTTGAAAAGCTGAATCATATGATAGAGAGAAGTAAGGAGAAGTCGGGGGTTATGTTGTAGGAAGTTGCTCCCCTAAAGCACGCCCAGCCTTTGGCAAGGTTGGGGGCTTGAAGAATCCAACCGTTCCTCTATTATGTAGAAAAACTCCCGGAAGTTCGGAGGCAGGTGGTTGTATAGCATATTTTCAAACCGTAAGAAGACGTCGGCACTTAGTGCGCGTGGAAAGCCGCCTAATGGCGGCAAATCCACGCAAACTTAGTACCGCTGCGTCTTCGCCCGAGCAAAAGCGCGTTTGAAAATATGCTATACACTCCACCTGCCTCCCACTCCCGGGAGTCACTTTTTCTAGAATAACCCAGTTATTACCCCATCATCATTAACATCTATATTATATGCCGCTGGTGATTTTGAAAGTCCTGGCATTGTCATTACTGAACCTGTAAGCACTACTATGAAGCCTGCACCGGCTGATACATATGCTTCTCTTACATTCATCTCAAATCCTTCCGGACGGCCAAGTAATGTCGGATCGTCTGAAAGCGAATACTGTGTCTTAGCCATACAGATTGGAAGATTACCAAATCCTAACTGTTCAAGCTGTGCAATCTGCTTATTAGCTGCTGCCGAATAATTAACACTTCCTGCACCGTATATTTCTTTAGCAATTGTCTCAATCTTTGCTTTAACCGGCTGGTCTGTTTCATACAGGCAGTGGAAATTGCTCTTCTTTGTCTCAAGTGTCTTAAGAACTTTTTCTGCAAGCTCAATTCCACCTTCTCCACCCTTTTCCCATACCTTGGCAAGGGCGAATTCACAGCCTTTGTCTTCACAGAATTTCTGGATATAATCTAATTCTGCCTGTGTATCTGATACAAATGCATTAAGTGTAACAACTACAGGCACACCGTATTTCTGAAGATTCTCTATGTGCTTTTCAAGATTTACAATACCTTTCTTTAATGCATCAAGATTCTCTGCTGATAATTCTGTCTTAGGAACTCCGCCATTGTACTTGAGTGCTCTTACTGTTGCTACTAATACAACTGCATCCGGCTTTAAGCCTGACTTACGGCACTTTATATCGAAGAACTTCTCAGCTCCCAGGTCTGCGCCAAATCCTGCCTCTGTGATAACATAATCTGCCATCTTAAGTGCAGTCTTAGTTGCTCTTACTGAATTACATCCATGTGCGATATTGGCAAATGGTCCACCATGCACTAATGCAGGTGTATGCTCAAGTGTCTGGATAAGGTTAGGCTTTAATGCATCCTTTAATAATGCCGCCATTGAACCTACAGCCTTGATATCTGCAGCAGTAACAGGCTGTCCCTGATAATTGTAGGCTACTACCATCTTACCAAGTCTTTCCTTTAAATCCTTCATATCTGTTGCAAGACATAATACAGCCATAATCTCCGAAGCAACAGTGATAACAAAATGATCCTCTCTTACAGTTCCATCAACCTTAGAACCAAGACCTACAACTATATTTCTAAGGACACGGTCATTCATATCCATACATCTTTTCCATGTAACACATCTTGGGTCAATTCCAAGTTCGTTGCCCTGCTGTATATGGTTATCAAGAAGTGCTGCACATAAGTTGTTAGCTGATGTGATTGCATGGAAATCGCCTGTAAAATGCAGATTAAGCTCTTCCATAGGAACAACCTGTGCATATCCACCACCTGCTGCTCCACCTTTGATACCGAAACATGGACCAAGTGATGGCTCACGAAGTGCTATAACTGCCTTCTTGCCAAGCTTTCCAAATGCTTCTCCAAGCCCTACAGTAATTGTTGTCTTTCCCTCTCCTGCCGGAGTTGGATTAATGGCTGTAACAAGAATTAACTTTCCATCTTCATTGTCTTTGACACTGTTGATGTACTCATCTGATATCTTAGCCTTATACTTTCCGTATAATTCAAGATCATCCTCGCTTATGCCGCATCTGGCTGCAACATTCTTAATTGGCTCCATTACTGCTTCCTGTGCAATTTCAATGTCTGTCTTCATAATGTTTCTCTCCTTTGCTTTAGCCTTTTCGTGCCTTGCAATCCCGCCTTATCAAGATTCCTAAGAAGATTCCCTTCCTAATATATCTTTACATAAAAACAAGAGGCTACAGGCGCACTTTAATACACCTATGCCTCTGTTAAAAACCTGAAAGATTCTCCCCAAGCAAATCAGCCTCAATATTCCTCATCCCTCTGCTTAGAAATTGCTTCTTCGGTGCTGTATCTACACAGCTCTCCAGAGTTCCGTCCATAACCGGTCCTTTTGCCTGAGAGTTTTCGCTGTCACCTTCGGCGCTGCATTTTTAAACAGTCTCTCCCGATTATATCTTCCGGATAATACCTTAATAATAAGGAAAAAGCGTCTTGCTTTATCTGCAAAACGCCTTTGTTTTCAACAATAATATATAAATTGACAGAGTTTGTCAATAAGCAACATTTAACAAAATTATTTATTATATTAGGAAATAACAGTATTCAATTGAAAAAAATGTTGTTTTGTGGTAAAATTTGTCTTAATTTTTTATAAAAAGGGAGAATACATAATATGTTTAGTAAAATCAATACTATTCTCGATACTATTGACGCATATGTCTGGGGAATCCCACTCATTGTCCTTATACTTTCAGTTGGTCTGTTTCTTACTATCAGACTTAAGGGTGTTCAGTTTACTAATCTTGGTCGTGCTTTTAAGTACATTTTCAAAGACGAAACTGATGGAAAGCACGGTGAAGTGAGCAGTTTCGCAGCACTATGTACAGCACTTTCAGCAACAATTGGTACAGGTAATATCGTAGGTGTTGCTACTGCTATTGTCTCAGGCGGTCCTGGTGCATTATTCTGGATGTGGCTTGCTGCCTTAGTTGGTACTGCTACCAAGTACGCAGAATGTCTTTTAGCAGTTAAGTTCAGACAGGTTGACGAAGATGGTCATGTTGTTGGTGGTCCTTTTAACTATATTGAACATGGTATGGGACCTAAGTGGAAATGGCTTGCCAAGATATTTGCTTTCTTTGGTATAGGCGTTGGTCTTTTAGGAATTGGTACATTTACACAGGTAAACGGAATCTCTTCTGCTGTTAATAATTTCTTTGATCCTAACAACGCATGGACTGTTTCATTATTTGGAAGAACATATTCATGGACTGTAGTTATAAGCTGTCTTATCCTTACATTCTGTGTTGCTCTTGTTCTTATTGGTGGAATCCAGAGAATTTCTAAGGTTGCACAGGTTGTTGTTCCTTTTATGGCTGCAACATATTTTTTAGCAGGAATTCTTATTATTTTATTTAATATTACAGATGTTCCTGCTGCCATCCTTACAATTGTGCAGAGTGCATTTGGTCTTAAGGCCGCTGCTGGTGGTGCCCTTGGTGCCATGGTTGTAGCTATGCAGAAGGGTATTGCAAGAGGTATCTTCTCGAATGAGGCCGGTCTTGGTAGTGCACCTATTGCCGCTGCTGCTGCCCGCACCAATGAACCTGTACGTCAGGGACTTGTATCTATGACAGGTACATTTATCGACACAATCATCATTTGCTCTATTACAGGTATTGCAATTGTTCTTACAGGAGCTTACGATATGGGGCTTGAAGGTGTTGCAGTAACAACTAAAGCATTCCAGTTAGGACTTCCATTCCCTGATGGAGTTGCTTCATTTATTCTTATGTTATGCCTCGTATTCTTTGCATTTACAACTATTCTTGGCTGGGATTACTATTCTGAGCGCTGCCTTGAATACCTTACTAATGGCAAGAAGAAATGTATCAAGGCATACAGATGGATATATATCCTCTGCGTATTCATCGGCCCTTACATGACTGTATCTGCCGTATGGACAATCGCAGATATATTTAACGGTCTTATGGCTATTCCTAACCTTATTGCACTCGTTGCTTTAAACGGTGTGGTTGCTAAAGAAACTAAAGATTATCTTGACAGAATTAAGAAAAAAGAAATTGATTAATTAAGCATTAACTGCTTATGCGTAAAGATAAGCCCCACTCCGGATTAGTCCGGAATGGGGCTTTTTGTATATATCTTTATTCTGTTATAGTACTGTCTGATATCACATAAGCACCACATCTTTTCTTTCTGCTACAGCATTTTTAAGCTCATCTGTGTAGCCATTTGCACTGCATAATACATACCACATTCTTTGATCATCTTTATTCCATCGGATTGTGGCTGCTTTCTTTTCAAGGTCGTAAAGAACATTAAGTCCCATCTTATCTTTCCAGTATTTACATTCACCAACTATAATATTTTTCCCATCTGGGTCCAGAGCGCATATATCTATTTTTGTATGGGCATCCCAATACCTTCCTATCTTTGAAAAATAAAACGGCCATGTACAGTTATTATTAAGCTGCCACATTTTTTCACGGCACACATCTTCATATACATACGAAACATGATTATCCACAAAGTTATTTTTTATTTTATTCATCACTATTACCTAATACAAGCCTGCATTATTAAATTATAGGTTATGGGGTTACTGCCGAATGACAATATTATATGACTATGCATAGATGAATGTCTGGCGTGATAAGCAACGCATGGATTAGTTCAAATCCTGCCTGTTACTTGAGATAAAAGAATTGATATCATTTTTTAAATATATTAATATCACAGCATGATGTATATGTCAATAGAATATTTAAAATATTGAAACAAGTATTTAGGGTAATGTTATGATTGCTGATAAGATTAAGTCTCTCCGCGAGGCCCATGATATGACACAGACAACTCTCGCCAAGACTCTTGGCGTTACGCGTTCAGGCGTTAATGCATGGGAAATGGGAATCTCGGTTCCGTCAACACATTATATTGTTGAGATTGCAAAATATTTTAATGTCTCAACCGATTACCTTCTTGGTATTGAAAAGTCGTCTACCATAAGCACAGAAGGACTTACAGAAGATGATATCCAGCTGGTGTGCCAGCTAGTAGAACATTTAAGAAACAAGAACATAGCAGATAATTCTATCTATAAATAAAAGCACCTTACCAATCACATGACTAGTAAAGCACCTTTTTAATTTTATTCTTTATGCATTTGTTAATCCCATTGCCTGAGATACTCTTTTATCATAAATGCGCAGAAATTTTACACATTTCTGGTATCGTCTCAATATTTTTCACATTTCATGAGTTTTATAGCAAAAGGTGGCTTGTATTCTCCCATATAAACATCTCCATCATCTTGCATATTATCTTCTCTCTATTATTCAATTTTTATGAAGAAATTCAATGTAATAATGTATAGCAGGATACTACCTGTGCATAACACGGTAACAGCTACGCTCTGCGCCTCAGTTTTATATATATGAGTTGCAATATTATTGCACACGCAATGCCAACTGAAACATAAGATATTAAATCCATATTAGCATATGTTGGGTTAAGACTTGCTGTTCTGCCAAGAAATCTGTTACTGAGTAACATTACTGCTTTACTCATCAGCACATTACATATTACATATTCCAGTCCGGCATATATGATAAAGCATAATGGCAGACAGATTCTGCTTAACGATAAAGGCGCCGAGAAGAATATTATTATAATTGATGCTGCATATAATAATAGCATTATTATATAAAAGAACTTAGATGAAATTATCTGATATACCCCTGCAAGACCTGTTGAGTGATATGATAATTCTGCATATATACCTGAAGCATAATTATTAATGGCTGTTTGTATGGATTCTTTATCAAGCACCAAAGATAAGATTATCATATCTTTCAGGTTGTCAGAAAAGTCCCGATTATCAGTGATACTGTTATATGCAATTGCTGCCAGGGATGTAAGTTCTTCATCTATATCAATATTTATTTCGTCAAATGTTTTGCCATCGCACAGTCCTCTGGTAAGGGCATCTGTGTATTTTCTTGCAATGCTGTCTATGGCAGGTGAATTCTGGATAGAACTCTGGATGTCAGAAAGCAGTTCGTTATATTGAGAAGTATCCATGCCTGTCTGTTCACTTGACGGAAGTCCTTCAATAACTGTGTCCATATATCTGCTGGAAACAGCGGAAGAAAGACCGGCGTCTTTTAATATATCAGCCGTATAAAATGGTATTTTTTTATTTATATTTAAACCAGACAATGATAGGAATAATATTATAACCGCAATAATCAAAAGCGGTTTGTTGCTTTGCTTATGAAGCTTTGCGTCAGCACGGAGTCTGTAAGCTTCGTCGGGTGCATCACTTACAAAATCTATATTATTAACGGCAAGAAAATTGCTCATATCATGTGATTTTTTCTCATCAGCTTTTACACATTTTATTAATATACTGTTTCTTTGTTCAAAGAAATATAAATTCCCAACAGAAACACATTTTTTAATATTGGAAGGAGACAGGAAAATTTTTTCATTCACATATATTCCATCATTGTTAATTGCAGTTCTCCTGACATGTTTTATATGTGAACGAAATAATGCATTCGCTTTTCTTTCCTTAAAACGGCTGAAATGATTGTGGTATAACGTATTTACATAAGTTTCACAGTCTTCAATTGTCCAGTCTGAAACATTATTGATTTTATTCTCATTATTTATGTTCTCAATATGCTTGTCTTCACTAGTCATGTTTTCGCTATTCATGAAAGAAGCCTCCTTAATTTTGACATTACTTCATACGCTTCCCTGATAAAGTTCTGTTTATGTTGAAATATACACCATTTTACCCCATCGTTCAAGCTTGATGAAGAATTGTCCTGTCTGATTATTTCAATGTTCTTGAGGGTTACTTATTTATAGGCTATAATAAAATTCAATGTAGCGAATGAAGTTAATAATTATCAAATGAGGTGTTTGTATGCTTTATTATTTAAAAAGGAAAAATGAAAACATAGCATTGATTGATTTCTCACCAAATGGAGATATATATGAAGTCCATAAAATAATGAATTATGAATTGTGTCCGCTGCATATGCCTAATGATTTTAACTGGCTGAAAAGATGGTGGAGGAGGCGTTCTGTTCCAATCAGTCAGGGAAATATCAGATTTCAACTTGAGAAGAAAGGGCTGCTTGGTTCGGAAGAATTTCTTTTTAAAAATCTCGGACTGTCGCTTACAGATTATTACTGGATATGCCCTGTTAATTCAGAATTGACATGGGAAAATATTAACTTTTTTGATAATAAATTTGTAGAAAATATCATGATTGGAGAGATTGGCAATATTCTACAAGATGGCATGCCGCATTTTACTCCTAACTGCTCATTGCAGGGAACACTTGAAAAGAGCTGGGTAATAATAAATGGGGAAAGAGGTCTGTTGAAAGGCAACAGTAATAATTACTCATCAGAAAGCATTAATGAGATCATATCTTCAAGACTTCATGAACTGCAGGGATTTGATAATTATACCAGATATTATCTTAAGAAAATAAGTGGCAAGAATTATGATTATGGCTGTTTTTCCAAGCTGTTTACATCCCAGAAACTGGAACTTGTACATGCTTATGACATAGAATGTTCAGAGAAAAAGCCTAATGATATATCAACATATGAACATTTTCTTAGTGTGTCTGCAAAACATGGTCTTAATAAAGATGAATTACGGTCATATATGGATTATATGATAGCAACAGATTTTATACTTTCAGAACGAGACAGACATTTATGTAATATAGCAGTCTTAAGAGATGCAGATACGCTGAAGTTTGTTAAGCCTGCACCGATATATGATAGCGGAAAATGTCTATTTGTAAATGACAGCATACCATCAACGGATAAAGGATTGTTAAGCATACATACAGTAAGCTTTATGGCTGATGAGTTAAGAATGTTAAAGCTTGTAAAAGACCGTAGCCTGGTTGATGTTACAAAGCTTCCATCAAGAAGTTTTATAGAAAAGATATATACAATGGATTCACAAATGGATGAAAAGAGAATATCTGCTATCTGTAACGCATATGAGCGAAAGATTGACCTGTTCAGAATGTATCAGCTTGGAGAAGATTTAAGCGAAATTAAGTTTGCAGTCAATACTAAGTCAAGAGACAATACTGGGATGAATTCTTATTTGCTTGATAACGAACTAGATAAATTGGATAATTATAAGAAGAATGAAAAAGATGCTGCATTAGAGGAACTTCTTCAAATGACGCATGAGGGAACTATAACAGATTATAAAAAAGAATTAGCGTCACACAGGGAAGAAAAATATTCAAAATAAAATTTTTGATACAGATTTTATCAAACTGAGTTGGATGATACACTATTTTTGCCCAATCATTCAAGCCTCTATATCATCCTGAACCTGAATTTTATTAACCCCATCCAGACAGTTATCGCATATCCATGATGCGAGTTCATCTGCATTATTACTCTCATAATATGAAACCAGCATCTGCTTAAATGTACCATCAAGTTCTACAGGAACTTTAAATATACCTCTGCCATTTTCTATAAGAATCTTATTTATTGCACAGCTTCCGATTCTTTTATTGCCATCCTTAAATACCTGACAACGCATAAGCCATAAACCTGTCCTTATTGCCCTGTCTGTTACATTAGGATTATCCTGCAGTTCCATAAGTCCTTTATGATAATATTCTACACTATGGACTTCTGGTCTCCAATTTGTACCACTTATGATAACATCGTCTGTTCGTACTATTCCAAGATAAGAATATGGGACATCAAATCTCGCAATCAGCCTATGAAGATTCACAAGATATTCAATATTTAATTCATCATGGATATGTTCCAGCACATATTCCCAAGTGTCTTTTAAACAACATATTTTATTAATATCCTTTGGTGTAAATTGTGATACATTTACATTATTCATAATATCCTGTGTCTGTGCAAATGTTACCGCTATACCCTCAAGATTAGCAGATGTATATACCAAATCTACCAACAATCTTTTAGCAATCCAGATATTTTCTTCTATATCCATGGCATATTTATCTTGTAAAATCATTTAATAAACCTTAACCTTATCTCTTTCTATGCTTTTGGGCATTATTTCATACGCTTCCTTTTCACTTATAACATCAACATTTTTCCCAAATTCCTCCTGAAGAAAATGGTATAATCCAAAAAACTCCAATCCAACAGTACGATTCAGTACTATCATGAAATCTATATCACTTTTTTCAGTTGCCTCGCCTCTGGCATAAGAACCAAACAGATATGCTTCTTTGATAAAGTTCTGTTTGTCAAATACTTTCCGGCATTTATCTTTAATCTGTTCTATCGTATATATCATATCTGCCCCTTTCTTCTCTGGATGATTTTGTGACGGATTACGTCACGCAGCTAACATTTGCATGCTATTGTGGTTCTTTCACCTTTTGGAGTATTTAAAATCTGCGGCTTCTGTCCACATACCGGACAAATCACTGTCGAACTCCCTTTCTGTATCATATCCTTCTTGAACTGTCTCACTAACATACGAGATTTTTCTGAATACTCCATATAAATCACTCCTCTGCTTTCACATATTGTATTAAGCAGACCTCTCTTTTAAGTTGTTTTAAGTCGTTAAATATTGTAAATAAGCAATATGAAAAATTCATAAAAAAGAGACCTTTTTCATAATCCAATTCCGGGCTACAAAAAAGGTCTATAAGAATTCTTAATTTTATTATATGCAAACCGAGGAGAAAATCAACAGTTTTGTGGTATTTTTATACCCAACTAATCTTCTAAAGTGTTTCTGTGATGTCTTTCTATTCTGAATCTTCTATCTGTATCCATATACTTTAAAACATTTTACGCTTTCTTTCCACCAACACCATTAATATACATCAACGGTATTCCGAAGAATGCCATTCCGCCAATTATATTTCCTATTGTAACAGGAATGAGATTGTTGAATATAAAATTCGGTATATTCAGTGTGCTAAGCTGCTGCGCGGTATATCCATACTGCTCCATTGCGTCTTTCACATATAACGGATTTAGCTTTGCTATCATTCCGGCTGGAACATAGTACATATTTGCAACGCAGTGCTCATAACCGCTTACAACAAAGAGCATTATTATAAAAAAGCAGCATAACAGTTTTCCAGTCATATCCTTGGCACGCGCAGCAAGCATAACTGCAGCACATACAAGTATGTTACAGAGAATTCCGGATGCAAGCGCAGTTGTAAAATCGAGGTTACATTTGCCAAGCGCAACTTTGATTGTATATGCGCCGAGTATTCCCGACGAATAATTGTACTGACCACTTACATAATCAATACATGTAAGCATTAACGAGCCAAGAAGATTGCCAAAATATACTACAACAAGCATTCTTATCAGCTTAAATGCTGTGTGCTTCTTCTGTACAGTTGCCATAATTGCCAGACAGTCTCCCGTGAAAAGTTCAGCACCTGTCATAACAACCATCATAAGTCCCATTGGGAATACAACTCCTGCAACCAGACGTGCAATTCCTACATTGACGATATCATGTGCTGCCACACTGCTTCCGGCTGCGCCAAATGCAATCATCATTCCTGCAAGTATGGCTTTCATAAAAAGTTTGTATGCTGGACAGTCAACCTTACCCACACATCCTTCTACATAATTTTCTATAGCTTCTTTCATAGATAACATCTTTCGTTCCTCCCTGATTGTGTATTTCTACACTTCAATCGTTTTGTTTTAACTGTGTATACAAAATACGCTTGCATATTATAACAAGCTGAATATTTATTTACAAGTATCTTATGAGGTACAATCCGCCGCGGCTCGGCTTCCCTTTTGGACTTTAACACACTTTCCCGCCACTTCAACGTCCAATCCGCCGCGGCTTGGCTTCCTTTTTGGACTTCAACACGCCTTCCCACCGCTTCAACGTCCAATCCGCCGCGCTTCGGCTTCCCTTTTGGACTTCAACACACTTTCCCGCCACTTCAACGTCCAATCTGCCGCGCTTCGGATTCCTTTTTTGGACTTCAACACGCCTTCCCACCGCTCTAACGTCCAATCCACCACGGCTTGGCTTCCTTTTTGGACTTCAACACGCCTTCCCGCCGCTTTAACGTCCAATCCACCGCGCCTCGGCTTCCCTTTTGGACTTCAACACACTTTCCCGCCACTTTAACGTCCAATCCGCTGCACCTCGACTCCCATTATCCCTGCACGACAAAAAGCACCTGCCAGAATGCTATTCACAAGCATTCTGGCAGGTGCAAACCCATATATGTATCATAAATTCTACTTTCCAGATGTCGCCTTAAGTCTTGCCATAGCTCTTGCAAGTGCTGCTCTTGAGTGATAATACTCATGGATACTCTGCTTCTGGCGAAGTCTCTCCTCAGCCCTCTGCTTAGCTTCCTCTGCTCTTCTTACATCGATTTCCTCAGGCTTTTCTGCTGTCTCAACAAGAAGAGTTACACGGTTGTTAACGATTTCAACGAAGCCCATTCCAACAACAGCGTGAATCCATTCGTCACTGCCCTCTGGCTGGAACTTCATCTGACCTTCATCGATTGCAATAACCATGTCTTCATGATGGGCAAGAATTTCCTTCTGTCCATCAAACTCAGGTACAATGAGTGAACGGCATTTGCCAGCGAAAAACACCCGGTTAGCTGATATTACTTTTAAATAAAATGAACTTGTAGCCATTAGTTTTTCCTTTCTGGCAGGATGTTACTGCATCTTCTCAGCCTTTTTAATAACATCATCTATAGTTCCTACATTGAAAAATGCGTTCTCAGGATATTCGTCCATCTCACCGTCAATAATTGCCTTAAAGCCTCTTATTGTCTCCTTTAATGGAACATATACACCAGGAATACCTGTGAAGTTCTCAGCAACATGGAATGGCTGTGATAAGAATTTCTGAATCTTTCTTGCTCTGAATACAGTAACCTTATCTTCATCTGCAAGCTCTTCCATACCAAGAATAGCAATGATATCCTGTAACTCCTTGTACTTCTGAAGGATTTCCTGAACCTTTCTTGCTACCTCATAATGTTCCTCACCTACGATATCCGGTTCAAGAATTCTTGATGTTGAATCAAGCGGGTCTACTGCCGGGTAGATACCCTGTTCAACTATCTTTCTTGAAAGAACTGTAGTAGCATCAAGATGTGCAAATGTTGTTGCAGGTGCTGGGTCTGTAAGGTCATCCGCAGGTACATATACAGCCTGTACTGATGTTACAGAACCATTCTTTGTTGAAGCGATTCGCTCCTGTAATTCACCCATTTCAGTTGCAAGTGTTGGCTGATAACCTACGGCTGAAGGCATACGTCCAAGAAGTGCTGAAACCTCTGAACCAGCCTGTGTGAAACGGAATATATTATCAATGAATAAAAGCACATTCTGATGCTTCTCATCACGGAAATATTCAGCCATTGTAAGTCCTGTCTCAGCAACACGCATACGTGCTCCAGGTGGTTCATTCATCTGACCAAACACCAGGGCAGTTTTTTCAAGAACGCCCGACTCTTTCATTTCTGTCCAGAGGTCGTTACCTTCTCTTGATCTTTCTCCTACACCTGTGAATATTGAATATCCACCATGCTCTGTTGCAATATTGCTGATAAGTTCCTGAATAAGAACTGTCTTACCAACTCCGGCACCACCAAACAGACCAATCTTACCACCCTTTGCATAAGGTGCTAAAAGGTCAATTACCTTGATACCTGTCTCAAGAATCTCTTCTGCAGGATTCTGTTCTTCAAATGTTGGAGGTTCTCTGTGGATTTCCCACTTTTCCTTGGCATCTGGCTGTTCTTTGCCATCAATAGCCTCTCCTAATACATTAAAGAGACGGCCAAGAGTTTTCTCTCCAACAGGAGTCTTAATGCCGCTGCCTGTAGCTGTTACTTCCATATCTCTGCAAAGACCTTCACTGGAAGCAAGCATGATACAACGGACTGTATCATTACCGATATGCTGTGCAACTTCCATCACACATTTTTTATCACCATTATTAACTTCAAGTGCGTCCCTGATTGCCGGAAGGTTCTCATCTTCGAACGCTACATCGACAACAGGTCCCATTACCTGTATAATCTTTCCTTTATTACTCATATTATCTCCTATCCGTCGCATTATTTCTTTCGTTTCTTCTTCTGCGACTTCGCACCAGCGATAACCTCAGTTATTTCCTGTGTGATTGAAGCCTGTCTGGCTCTGTTATACTGTATATCAAGGTCGTGCAGCATATCCTTTGCACTCTTTGATGCAGCCTCCATCGCCATCATACGGGCATTCTGTTCGCAGGAGAATGACTCTACCAAAGCTCCGTATACGAAACCAACTATATAATCAGGAACAATTCTGTCCATAACTACTTCTGGGGAAGGTTTTAATGCAAGTTCCTCTCTTTTGAAATCAACCGGTATCTGGATATTGAAATCTGCCTTCTTAAGAGGAAGAAGCTGTTCAATCTGTGTTTCCTCCTGAATAGCATTAATCATACTTGTGTATATGATATACACCTCATCAAGTTCACCTTTTCTGTACAGTTCTATTATTTCTTCTGAAATATTTCTTGCTCTGTTAAGAGTAGGATTCTGAACTGTATAGTGGAACTGCTTCTCAATCTCAATACCGCGCTGTTCAAAATAATGTCGTCCAAGTTCTCCTAATACAAATAATGAATGATTAGGATTCTTTTCAAGCTGCTCCTGCGCAATCTTTAAAACATTATGGTTATATGAACCTGCAAGTCCTTTATCAGCAGTAATAACTATGTAGCCTACCTTTTTATCCGCTGCGTCTTTATCCTCATTTGTCTTAAAATATATACTGCTTATATCAGGTATATGTCTTAAGATTCGGCTCATTTCTGACTGCAGAGTGAAAAAGTATGGTTCCGTGTCTGAAAGCATTTTCTTAGATTTCTTAAGCTTGGAAGAAGAAATCATATACATGGCATTAGTAATCTTTAATGTATCATTGATACTTTTTATTCGATCCTGAATTTCCTTTGTGTTTGCCATATCTATACGCTTACCTTTCTTTTAGCACACATGCATTATGCAAATTCTTTTACTGCTTCCAGAATATTCTTAACCAGCTCATCATTAATCTCTTTCTTATCTTCAATCTGCTTTCCTATTTCAGGATGCTTGAGATCTATGAATTCAAGTAATTCTGTCTGGTGTTTCTTAACTTCCTTAGTAGGTATCTCATCAAATACGCCATTGTTAGCCATAACAAGTGTCATAACCTGCTCATGCATTGAAAGTGGATGGCAGAGTGGCTGCTTTAAAAGCTCCATAAGAGCTTTTCCGTGCTGTAACTGTGCCTTAGTTGCATCATCAAGATCTGATGCAAACTGTGTAAATACTTCCATCTCTCTGTACTGTGCAAGGTCAATTCTTATGCTTCCTGATGCCTTCTTCATTGCCTTAGTCTGGGCTGCACCACCAACTCGTGAAACCGAAAGACCTACATTAACGGCTGGTCTCATACCTGAATTAAACAGGTTAGTTTCAAGGAATATCTGACCATCTGTGATAGAGATAACATTTGTTGGAATATATGCTGATACATCACCAGCCTGTGTCTCTATTATAGGAAGTGCTGTTATTGAGCCTCCACCTAACGCATCACTTAAACGGCTTGATCTTTCAAGAAGTCTTGAATGAAGATAGAATACATCTCCAGGATAAGCCTCTCGTCCAGGTGATCTTTCAAGCAGAAGGGAAAGTGCTCTATACGCTACCGCATGTTTGCTCAAATCATCATATACAATAAGAACATCTTTTCCCTGATGCATGAAATGCTCTGCCATTGCAGTACCTGCATATGGAGCTATATACTGAAGTGATGCAGGATCACTCGCTGTTGAAGATACAACAATTGAATAATCCATTGCACCATGCTTAGTAAGTGTTGATACAACCTTGGCAACTGTAGATGCCTTCTGTCCGATTGCAACATACACACAGATAACGCCTTTGCCCTTCTGGTTAATAATTGTATCTGTGGCAATTGATGTCTTACCAGTCTGACGGTCACCAATGATAAGTTCTCGCTGTCCACGGCCAATTGGGAACATTGAATCAATTGAAAGTATTCCTGTTTCCATTGGTGTGCTTACAGACTTACGGTCTACGATACCAGGAGCATCTTCCTCAATTGGTCTGTAATCTTCTTCTTTAATATCGCCTTTTCCATCAATAGGCTCGCCAAGTGCATTGATTACTCTTCCTACAAATGCGCTGCCTACCGGAATTCCGGCTTTTTTCTTGGTTCTTACAACCTTAGTTCCTTCTTTGATTCCTGTATCCCTGCCGAACAAGATAACACCTATCTCATTCTCACGGATATCCTGAACCATTCCTTTTACTCCATTATCAAATACTACGATTTCACCATACATTGCATGGTCAATACCGTATACTGTAGCAATTCCATCACCGACCCATATTACATTACCGGTCTCACGGCTTGCTTCATCCCAATTGAAATTCTCAATCTCACTCTGGATAATGGAGATAATATCTGTTGCACTAATTGCGCCCACAGGGGTCACCTCCCAGTTAATTTTCTTTCAAGCTGACAAAAACGTCCTTCAAAACTTCTGTCGTATTCCTTGTGATGCGCTCTTATAACATATCCACCTAAGAGATCCGCATCCACTGTCTTTGTCAGTTCAATTGTATAATCCGGATATCTGCTCTTTAAGAAATCCTGTGCCTGCTTTGCATTTTCCTCTGCATCACTGCTGTCTGCACTTATAAGCTCTGCTTTTAAAATGTGGTTTGCTTCATCATCAATTCTGTAATATGAATCAAATATGTCTTTCATCTCATCACAATAACCAAGCTTGCACATTTCTTTAATGAAATTCTTCATAAGCTCCTTGGTATCATCAAGTGCAAATACTTTATCAATGATGTCGTATTTCTTTGCAAGAGGTATTTCAGGATTCGTGAGAATTTTCTGAAGTTCTGAAGTTTTGCTGTATAACTCATCAGCCCTTCTTACATCCTCTCTGCTCACAGACAACCGGTGTAAAACTATTGCATTATTTACTGCTGCCTGCGTCATGAGCATCACCTGTCTTTACGATTTTTCTTGCAGCTATGAGAGCGAGTCTTGCAATATCTGCCTGTGCAGCTTCCGTTGCTTTCTCTTTCTCTGTAGCTATATCAGCCTTTGCCTTTTCAAGCATTACTTCTGTTTCTTTTCTGGTCTTTTCCAAAGCTGCCTCATGCTCTTCCTGTGCTCTGTTTCTAGCATTTACAATAATCTCATCAGCTTCAGCCTTCGCACTTTCAATCTTTTCGTCATATGAAGCCTTTAATGCATCTGCTTCTTCCTGACTCTTCTTAGCACCATCAAACTGCTGCTTAATCATATCTTCTCTTGCATTGATTACTTTCATAACAGGCTTAAACAGGAACTTCTTAAACACCAGATATAAGACGAGCAGATTGACTACTGTCCATAATATATTCCATGGATCTATACTTAACACTAGCTTCGCCTTCCTTTCTATCTTGTCTTAGTTATCTTTCCCATAAATGCATCAGCCTAAGAAAAGGATTATAAGAAGGGCGATAACGAAACCGTAAATAGCTGTTGCCTCTGCAAGGGCACAACCTAAAAGAAGTGACTTACTAATCTTGCTTTCTGCCTCTGGCTGTCTTGCGATAGCGTCTACTGCACTGCTTGTTGCCTTACCGATACCAAGACCAGCACCGATACCTGTTAATACTGCTATACCTGCTCCGATTGCTACTAAAATTGTTGACATAATAATAATCTCCTTTTTAAAACATTTATTCTTGTTATATATACTCTTACTCTGTAGCCTCTTTTATAAAAAGACCAGTTAAGAATACGAAAACATACGCCTGTATCAGTCCATCGAATATATCGAAGTAACAACTGAATACTGCCGGTAAAACTGCCGGAACTACCATCTTTAATAATTCCATGATTACAAATGAACCTAAAACATTACCGAATAATCGCATGCAAAGTGATAAGGGCTTGATAAATACTTCCAGAATATTAATAGGAAGTATTATCGGCATTGGCTCTGCAAAACTCTTAAGCCAGCCTTTAGTTCCTCTGGCTCTGATTCCTGCGACCTCAATAAGCACAATACTCATCAATGCCAGTGTTGCTGTGACATTCATATCCTTAGTTGGCGGCTTGAAACCAAGCAGTCCTATCAGGTTTGCAATTCCTATGTAAATAGCAATTGCTGACAGATATGGAATGTATGCCTTTCCTTTTTCTCCTACTGTCTCAGTGAAGAAATCATTGAGTCCCTTTATTGCTGTTTCTACAACTACCTGTCTGCGACTGGGGTTTTCCACACTTAGATTTCGGCTTAGCAGAATACACAACAGGAACACAACAGCCATGATAATCCATGTAACAACAACGGATTCATATACCGGAATTCCACCAAACAAAGGTATAGTGAACACTGTCTCGCAATTAAGTTCTTCCATAAGCCCTTCTACCAAAGCATCCATCTGCACGACCTCCTTTCTAAATATGAACCATATTTCTTTTCTGTTCACGGATTTTATTCCACAAAAAAAATAATGTCAAGCCTAGATTCCGCCTAGGTTTGACACTATTTTTCCCTTTAATAATCGTATATTTTTACCAAAAAATCATTTATGACCAGCGTTCATTTTTGTTATTTTTTACATTAAAATCTGGCAAACTTTATTTTTATTTAATATTTTTATTAAAATTTGTCAAAAATGTATCAATAAAACCTGTTAATTTTTCTACAAATTTGTCATTTAATTAAGATATAACCGGTTATTCATTAATTATATTAATCTTTATAAAGCCTTTAAAACACTTGAATTCTCTATAACAAAGTTCCTGAATGCCTCTACAACAGGAGACATGTATGTACTATTATCATTAACCATATAAAAGCTTCTTTCATATTCCGGTGACTCGATTTCAAATATTTCTACAGACATTTTTTCCAATATATCCATATATGGAACTACTGCTATTCCAAATCCATTAGCAACCAACCCGGCAATAACCTGATCCTCCTCAGTTTCATATGCAATCTTTACTGTTGTGTCCGATTTTTTCAACATTTCATCAAATATGCTTCTTATTCCAGAGTTCCTGTCAAAACATACATATGGATAGTCTGCTGTCTCTGCAAGATTAATGTTTCTTCCCTTTTTCTTAGCCAACGGATGTCCTTTGGGAGTAATAAGCACCAGCCTCTGCTTCATGACAGGCTCAGCCGAAAAGTGATATTCTTCTGATGGCTTGGAGCAGAACAACAAATCATACTTCCCGAGCTGCATATCATCAAGCAGCCTGCCTGTAACATCTGTATGAAATGTAAAATCTATATCGAGCTGCGGATTCTTCTTTATAAATGCTGACGCCATCTCTGGAACATAGTTTATTCCTAATGGTCTTACAAGTCCTAATCTTATCGTTCCATTTCCCATTGCACTTCTTTTAATAGAATTAATACCATCATCTAACACATCCAGAGTCTTTTCTGCATAAGAAAGAAACTCCTCTCCGAATTGAGTCAGCGTTATCTTATGTCCGTTTTTTTCAAAGAGTCTGACACCAAGTTCCTTTTCCATCTGTGATATTGCATGACTAAGACTAGGCTGTGTAATGCACAATTCTTCTGCCGCTTTCGTGTACTGACGGATTCTTGCAAGTGTAACAAAATATCGCAGGTTATATATATTCATATCAGCCTCCCATGCACATTTATTATCTTTATCTTAATTATAAACAGTTCTATAGACAAAATCTATAATTTCATTAAAATTATTCATTTGTTATTAATTAATAATGAAACTACACTTAGAGACTGTGATTATGTTCTTTATTAAAAAGAAAGGGGATTCCTTATGAGTTCAATTGATAGTGCAATAGATTTAAATGCTGGTTCTGTTTCTGAAAATGTTAAGACTACGCTTAGAGGTGAGCTTGTTCTTGCCTTTGCTGTTATAATCAACAGCCTTGGAGTTGTGCTTATGCTTTACTCAGGAACTGGAATATCTGCAATCTCAAGCGTTCCATATGCTTTTTCCGAAGTCTTCCCTAAGATTACTCTTGGTACATTTACATATATGTTCCAGGGACTTCTTGTACTCAGCCTTATGATTCTGCGAAAGAAGTTCGTACCATCATATCTGTTTTCATTCGTTGTCGGATTCATATTTGGTGAATGCATCGACATGCACAATATGTGGGTTCCAATGCTCCCAACTGCAATCGGATTCAGAATTGTGTACTTTATTATAAGCTACTGCCTGATAAGTCTCGGCATAGCTCTTTCTAACAGATGTAAGCTTCCAATTATCCCTACCGACCTGTTCCCTCGTGAACTTGCTGACATAACTGGCGTTGCATATTCACGCATCAAGATTTCTTTCGATGTTATATGCCTTGCCGTAACTGCATGTCTTACCGGTCTGATATTAGGTCATGTTAAGGGTCTTGGCATCGGTACTGTTGTTGCTGCATTTACAATGGGAAAAGCCATCGGCCTTGTCGGCAGATGGCTTGATAAGAAGTTTGATTTTGTTTCATTTATGAAGAAATAGCTTTTTCACATATTATCTATACGCCCTCTCGTATATACCCGCAATTTCTTCATCAGTAGTTTCCTGAGGGTCTCTTACGAACAATCTCATCATTGTTGCCCTTGCGTTCTTAGCAAGTGTCATTGCTTCTTCCTTCTTTATTCCGTAATCAGACATTTTAAGGTCATCAACTCCACATGCCTTCTGTAAATCAAGAAGCGCTGTGATGAAATCTTCCGGTTTAGATGCATTTTCCATTCCAAGAAAATGTGCCATATCAATGAAGCGTTCATCACATACATGCTTATTAATCCAGAATGTGAAGTACTCCTTAGACAGCATGATAAGTCCTGCTCCATGAGGAAGCTCAGGGTGATATGCACTCATTGCATGCTCCATAGAATGTTCAGATATACATGATGTTACAACCATTGAATATCCTGACATTGTATTAGCGTATGCAACATGTTCTCTTGCCTCAATATCGTTACCATCCTTAACTGCTCTTGCAAGATAATGTCCGATATTTTCAATTGCGGCACGCTGAATCATATCTCCCATAATATTATGTTTGTTGCTTATATACCCTTCCAATGAATGGAAAAGTGCATCAAATCCCTGATATGCAGTGAATTTCGGTGGAACTGTTTTCATAAGCTCAGGGTCAACAATTGCATACTTTGCAAACATCCCCGCCATTCCACCAATACCAATCTTTTCATTAGTATCAGGATTAGAAATTACTCCAATAGTATCAACCTCTGAGCCTGTTCCTGCTGATGTAGTAATTGCAATCCATGGAAGCATCTCATTAGGAGGTGTCATCTTTCCACCTGATGGACTATTAGCATAATCCCACAGATTATCTGATGGCTGTGGAATGAACATTGCCATATTCTTAGCCGCGTCCATAACTGAACCGCCACCTAAAGCAACAACAAAGTCAACTCCATTCTCGCGACCAATTCTTGCGCCTTCTTCAACTGCTGACTTCAGCGGATTAGCTCCTATTCCGTTATAAAGCACATATGAAACATCAGCTTGTTTAAGTTCATCTATTGTTCTGTCAAGTGAACCATTCATCCTTGCAGACTTACCATTGCTTATAACAAGAAGTGCTTTCTTTCCTGGCATCTTAAGAGTATGCAGCTTAGAAAGACTTCCGCATCCAAATACGACATCTACTGGTGAAAAAAACTGATATTCATTCATGATTACTCCTCCCTGAAATTAATACTGCCATCTGCAGCATTCATTCCATCAACAATAGCTAGAGATTCAAGCTGGTATCCAAGGTTACGGATAATCTGTCCTCCTGTCTGGAAGCCCTTCTCAACTGCAATTCCAATACCTTCAACAGTTCCGCCTGCCTGATTAACAATAGAGATAAGTCCTTGAAGTGCACAGCCATTGGCAAGAAAATCGTCAATAATAAGTACATGATCCTCTGGACCTACAAACTTTTTAGATATAAGAACCTGATTCTTGCACTTATGTGTAAATGATTCAACCTCCGCAGAGTACACATCTCCGTCAATATTGACACTCTGTGACTTCTTTGCAAATACAACCGGTACATCAAAACATTCTGCAACTATACAAGCAATACCAATTCCTGAAGCCTCAATTGTTATAATCTTATTAATATTCTTTCCGGCAAATCTTCTCTTAAATTCTTCTCCCATCTGCTTGAAAAGCCTGACATCCATCTGATGATTAAGAAAACTGTCTACTTTAAGAATGTTGCCTTCTTTGACAACTCCGTCCTTCATAATTCTTTCTTCAAGAAAATTCATAGTAATGATTCCTTTCGTAAGTAAATTATCTGTCATATTATAAGAAATTATTCTAACATTACAAGGCTCTATGGTCAATCAATTTTAATTATCTTTTACACCTGCCATTGCAATCTGGTCAGGAGTTATAGGAAGCTCGTAAAATCTCTTTCCTGCCGCATGGCTTAATGCATCTGTAATTGCAGGAAGCGGTGTATTAATTACAACCTCTCCGATTGATTTCGCACCAAAAGGACCTGCATTCTCGTAACTGCTCTCAAACTCAACATTAATATGTCCAATATCCATTCTTGATGGAATCTTGTACTGTAAAAATGAGTTCTCATACAGCTTGCCTTTATCTGAATATGTGATATTCTCTGACATTGTCATTCCGATTCCCTGTAAGATACCTCCCTCTGCCTGTACTCTTGCAAGGTTAGGATTAACAGGTGTTCCACAATCAACACATGCGTCATACTCAACAACACGGCTCTCTCCTGTGAGAAGGTCAACCTCGACCTCCGCTGCTCCAACCATGAATGGTGGTGGTGAAATAGGTGATGTATGTGTATTGGTAACTGAAAGTGCTATATCATTACCACACATGGATGCTGTTGATATATCGGCCAGGGTTACACATTTATCCTTGTTCTCACCTGATTCGCATATTACTTTCTTTCCGTCAAATGTGACATCACATTTCTCGCAGCCTAACATTTTAGCACCAAGCTTTTCGATTCTGTCTCTAAGCTCTAATGCACATTTTTCAACAGCCTTACCTGTTACATATGTTGTACTTGATGCGTATGAACCTGAATCATAAGGTGATATGTCAGTATCTGCACCAAATACACTTATATCGTCTGTGCTGCATTCAAGAACCTCTGCTGCAATCTGTGCAAGTATTGTATCACAGCCTGTTCCCATATCAGCAGCTCCAATGTTCATAGTATATACGCCTTCATCATTAAGCTTTAGTGTCGCACTGCCCACATCAACTCCTGATATACCTGAGCCCTGCATTGCCATGCCCATTCCGACAAAACGTGCCTTAGTATCAGAAATCTTTCTCATAGGATATTTCTCATCCCATTTAATCATCTCTTTGACCTTTACAAGACATCTGTCAAGTGCACAGCTTGTATTAACCTGTCCATAGTAAGCAGGCATTACATCGCCCTCTTTTACTATGTTCTTAAATCTGATTTCAAACGGGTCCATATGAAGTCTGTCTGCCAGTTCATTTACAGCCGACTCAACTGCAAAAAGACCCTGTGTCGCACCATAACCTCTGTAAGCACCCGCTGACATTATATTAGTATATACAACATCACTTACAAAACGAAATGCCTCTGCCTTTCCATATAACGGAATTGACTTGTGTCCAGAAAGGCCTACTGTTGTAGGACCATGCTCGCCATATGCACCTGTATTAGATAATGTGTATAAATCAATTCCTTTTACAATACCATCCTTAGTTGCACCAAGTCTTACATGCATCTGCATCTCATGTCTTGGTGATGAAGCTGACTGTGTTTCTTCCCTTGAAAATATAATCTTAGACGGTTTCTTGGTCTTCCATGTAACAAATGCAGGATATATCTCTGACACAGATGTCTGCTTTGCTCCAAATCCGCCTCCGATTCTTGGCTTGGTAACTCTTATCTTAGATGGCGATATTCCAAGTGCATGTGAGATAATTCTCCTGCAATGGAATACTATCTGTGTAGAACTTACGACATGAAGTCTTCCATAAGTATCTATTGTACAGAAAGTTCTGAAAGTCTCCATCATGCTCTGCTGGCATGCCTTAGTATGATATGTCCTGTCAATCACAATATCACACTCATCTAACACTTTATCGATATCTCCGTTGCCGCTCTCATCATGCGCGCACAGATTTCTTTTATTATCAGCTCCAACCGGACATAATGCCTCCCAGTTATCCTCTGGATGTACAAGAATCTCATTATCCTTTGCCTTAGTGAAATCAAGCAATGGTTCAAGCACTTCATATTCTGTCTTAATAAGCTTCATTGCCTTATCAACACAGCGTTCATCAGCACCTGCAACAATGGCAACCGGATCGCCTATGAATCTTACATGCTTATCAAGAATAAGCCTGTCATAAGGACTTGGCTCAGGATATGTCTGACCTGCACATGTGAATCTTTTCATATTCTGGTCAACATCTTTATATGTAAATATTGCTTCTATTCCCGGCACCTTCATCGCAATATCAGTATTAATATTCTTTACAAATGCGTTGGCATATGGTGAGCGCAGAAGCTTTACAACAAGGCAGTCCTTAGGTGCAATATCATCTGTATACACCGGCTTTCCAAGAAGCAGTTCCATCGCATCTTTCTTTCTGATAGCTTTATTAACCGACTTCATTTATTCAGCCTCCTTTGCTTTCTTTGCCTCAAGGAAATTCATAATTCCTCTTAACTGTCCCTCATAACCTGAACATCTGCACAGATTTCCTGAAAGGAATTCCTTTATCTCCTCTTCATCAGGATAAGGGTTCTCTCTGAAAAGTGCCAATGCATTCATAACAAATCCCGGATTACAGAATCCGCACTGCTCTGCTCCCTGGTCTGCTATAAATGTGACAAATTCAGACGCCTCCTCCTGTAATCCTTCAAGTGTTGTTACACTGCATTTGTCTGCTCTTGCTGCAAGAACTGAACATGAAAGGACAGGCTTATCATTAAGAAATACTGTACATAAGCCACAGTTAGATGTTTCACAGCCACATTTTACACTGTAACAGCCATGCTCTCTCACGAATTCATAGAGTGTCATGTCTGCCGTAATATCTGCTTTAACAGATTTTCCATTCAACTTAATATCAACTAACATATATTCTCCAATCCGTAATCACCAATTAATCTCTGTTAATATTCTGAAGTGCCCTGCCTGCAAGAACGCCTGCAAGATGGCTTCTATACTCAGCACTTCCTCTCATATTGCCCGCTGTAGGCACATTTGTCTTAACAAATGTACTGAATTCCTCTACCGACTTCTCATTAATACCGCCTGCAAGTATTCCATCTGTATCTTTAACAACAATTGCTCTTCCCGGTCTTGCACCTATGCAGATATTGCAGACTCCAGTATCTTTAAACTTTACTCCTGCACATGTAAGCACCGGCAGATCTGTTTCTGTTATTCTCACTGCTTCATAAAACATATTCACCGGTCTTTTCTTAACAATAATATTAACAACAATGTCCCTGTCATAATCACGGTCAGCATACTCAGTTAATGGTACAATGCCTCCCTTGTATAGTTCTACATAAGAATCCAGTCCGATTAAAAGCGTAAGCACATCAGAAAATCCATATCTTCCATATATACTTCCACCAACTGTTGCAAGATTTCTGAACTGCACACCTACAACATGCCTTAAAGCCTCCTTAGCACAGCCATCTGTATATTCATTAAAACTCTCATGAACTTCTAACTGTCTTAAAGTTGTCATACAGCCAATCTTAAATTCTTCATCTGATTCTTCAATCTTATCAAGTCCAAGCCCTGACATATCAATAGCTGTATTCATTCTGTTGTCGCCCATACGCATCCACATCATGCCGCCGACAATACGGTTAGCTTTCTTCTGATTAAGCTCATAGGCTTCTTCAAGGCTTTCTACTTTCTTATAATTCTGTATAGTAAGCATAAAAACTCCAATCTGTTTATTAGTGATAGAAAGACGGACGGTTGTGGCGGGCGCAGACCCGTTACCAGCAGGTGATGACTCTCATGGCAGCTTAGCTTAGCGGGAGTAGCTGCCGCCATCTGCAAAGTCTATTAGTATGCAGAAAATCAAACGCGCTACGCTTGAACGAGATTTTCTGCACACACCTTTAAGCATATGGCGGCATAACTCCCACACAGCACGCTGCAAATCGAGCCCTCGCCTGCAGGCATCGGGCCTGTGCCCGCCACAACCTGTCTGTCATCCTTCGCTACTAAATTCTTTACTCACCAAGAAATCGATAAATAATCTCATTCTCTTTCCTTATATAAATATAACGGCTTGTAAAACCCTTGTCAATCTGATAAAATCCATTTGCTAATATAATTTATGAGAATTGTTTTATGAGATATTTAGAACAACAGCTACAAAAAATTGTTAAATCCAACGCAGGACGCTTTGGAGCCGCCGGTACTTGGTAAGCGGGAATAGTTGGCACGAAGTGACAACAAATTCCCGTGAACCTAGTACCGCTGCGAGCGACAAGCAGCGAAAGCGTGTCCTGCGTTGGATTTAACAATTTTTTGAGGCGTCCGTTCTAATACATCTCCACAAACCAATTCGCAGAAAGGATTTTAACATGAATAATTTTAAAAGATTTACCGCCCTCTTTTTAGCAATGCTCATGCTTTTTTCATTATCAGCATGCGGCAATTCTACAACTTCAGATAAGGGCACAGAAGAAGCAACTACTTCAGCATTTGACATAATGTCACAGTTTAATGAGATTGGCGTAAGCTATCCTCTTACTGTTACTGACCAGGCTGGAAGAACCGTAACATTTGAAAAGGCTCCGGAAAAGATTGCATCATCTTACTACATTTCAACAAGCCTTCTCCTTGCACTTGGATTACAGGATAAGCTCGTTGGAATCGAAGCCAAGGCTAACACAAGAAATATTTATAAGCTTGCAGCTCCTGCAATCGTAAGTCTTCCTAACATGGGAACAGCCAAGGAATTCAACACAGAAGCATGTGTAGCTGCTGCACCTGATGTTGTATTTCTTCCAATGAAATTAAAGAAAACAGCTGATACTCTTGAAAGTCTTGGAATCAAGGCTGTTGTTGTGAATCCAGAAGACCAGTCACTTTTAGAGGAATGTATAACTCTTGTTGGAAAGATTACTAACAATGTCGGTCGTGCTGAAGCACTTAATAATTCAATCAAGACATTTTTAGCTGATAACAAGACTAATGTTTCTGGCGAAAATACACCATCTGTATACCTTGCAGGTAACAGCTCTGTTCTCTCAACTGCCGGAAGCAAGATGTATCAGAATACTCTGCTTACTAACGCAGGTGGTAAAAATGTTGCTTCTGAACTTACAGATACTTACTGGGCAAATGTTTCTTACGAGCAGATTCTTGCATGGAACCCTGATTACATCGTTATCGCTGCTGATGCAACTTACTCAGCTGATGACATCTTAAACGATGCTAATCTTGCCGGCTGCAATGCTGTTAAGAACAAAAATGTAGTAAAGCTTCCTAACGATATCGAAGCATGGGATTCTCCAGTTCCTGGAAGCTTCCTTGGAAGTATATACATTGCTTCTGTTCTTCACCCAGAAAAGGTAACTAAAGATTTCTATGAAACTTGTGTAACTAAATTCTATGAAAGCTTTTATGGATTTACACCTGCAAAATAATTAAGGATGATTTATGTTCAAGAATATTAATAATTACCGGAACAAAATTATACTATTATCTGTCATGTGGGCACTGCTTCTTATAGCAGTGTTTACATGGTCAGTTCTTACCGGACAGTATCCACTCACATTAAAAGGACTGCTGTCAGGGGACACTATGTCAATTATGGTCTTTAAAAGACTAAGACTTCCACGCGCCATTATGGGTATTATTGGAGGTTTTGGCCTTTCAATATCTGGTTATGTATATCAGATGATATTTAAAAATCCACTGGCATCACCTGATGTTGTCGGTGTTTCTTCCGGTGCAAGTGCCGGCGCAGCTTTTGCTATAGTTGCGGTTTCGTCTTTAACCCCTGTTGTATCAATATCCGCATTTGCCGGAGGAATAATTGCCCTTATAATCACATTACTTGTGGCTTATCTTGTTCCCGGCAGAAACAGTTACACAATTGTACTTGCTGGTATTGCCATTCATTCTGTAGCACAGACAATTCTTATGTTTCTCAAACTTGCTGCAGATCCTGAAAAACAGCTTGCTTCTATTGAATACTGGATCATGGGAAGCCTTAACGGCGTTTCAAAGGACAGCCTTGCTATTCCTTTCTTTGTAACATGTGCAGGCTTTATAATCATGACTTTATTATACAGACAGATTCTCATTCTCTCGATAAATGAGGATGAAGCTGCCGCTCTCGGTGTCAATGTCACAGTTCTGCGTTTTATCATATTAATGATTGCAACATTAATCGTATCATCAATTATATGTGTAACAGGACTTATCAGCTTTATTGGACTTATTGCACCTCACATTGCCAGATTACTCACAAGACGCAATGACAGATTCACATACATATCAAGCGGACTGGCTGGTGCCATCATCATGACACTTGCTGATATATTTGCAAGAAGTGTATCCTCATCAGAACTTCCTGTAAGCATATTTACATCACTCCTTGGTGCGCCGCTGCTTATAATCCTGCTTATCAAAGCTAATAAAAAGGAGGTTGTATAATGTCCGATTCATTCAATCCTGAATTATATGTTTCAGATGTATCAGTATATTATGGAAGCAAATGTGCTGTCCAGAATGTAAGCTTTAACATACATCCCGGACAACTCACAGCTATTATCGGCAATAACGGCTGTGGTAAAACCTCTCTTATAAGAGCTGTCATGAATCTTGTTAAACATAGTGGAAAATGTATGCTTGGTGAACTCCAGCTTGAAAGTATGTCTGTCAGAAAAAGAGCCGGCATGATAAGCTACATTCCACAGAGAACCGGAATAAGCATAAGTATGACTGTAAGAGAAGTGTGTCTGCTCGGATTTAATCCACAGCTTCACATGCTTGAATCATACAATTCCAACATGAGACATCGTGCTGATAAGGCTATCGATTCTGTTGGCCTTTCCGAATTATATGATACAGACTTTCTCACATTAAGCGAAGGCCAGAAGCAGTTATGCATACTTGCACGCACACTTATAGAAGATTCGGCGCTTCTGCTTCTTGATGAGCCTGACAGTGCGCTTGATTTTTCTAACCGCCATATGCTTATGAAACATATCCGGAATATTATTTCTGATAACAAATGTGCTCTCATGTGTATACACAGTCCGGAACTGGCACTTGAGTACTGCGACAGGATTCTTCTTATGAAAGATGGAAAAATTGTTTCAGATATTGATGTACATGCAGCCAGTCTTTCAGAAATCAATGAAAAAATGTCTCTTATATATGATAATATCAATGTTACTGAATGTACTGATACCAAGGGAAATGTACACAGAATAGTTCTTGCTTTGTAATAGGGGGATTTATGAATAATTGTTATTTGGACGCAGAAGCCGTAATTACATTTTTCAGGATGACCGGCAGAAAACACATTTTTATAACAGGCAGCCGCGGCAGTGGAAAATCTCATCTTGTTAATAATATGTTAAAACATATGTCCGATTCTTTCAATCTGTTACAGAGTCATAGAACGGATACGCCACAGGTTGTCATTAAATCTAATCTGGTTGCTGACAATAAAGAATTCGTAATTGGTGTACCCCGGACATCTGGGATTAATCCTGCATCTAAAGGCAATAATATGACAATTATTGAAGATGGATTTATTAATTGCGCAATTCCTGCCATTGATACACATCTTGATACAACTCCTGAAAGGTTATTTGTTATTGATGAGCTTGGTTATCTTGAAAGCTCTTGCATCCCATTTCAGAAGGCTGTTGAAAAACTGCTTGATAATTCACATGTTTTAGCTGTAATCAGAAAACAATCCACAGAATTTCTAAACAGAATCTGTAACAGGAAAGATGTTCTTGTTATTGATATTGACAGCACATTTGAAACGCTTTCTTGCATTATTATGGCTTCCGGTATGTCAAAACGTTTTGGCTCTAATAAGCTGATTACAGACTTTAATGGACGCTCTCTTTTTGAAAATGCAGTATCTATAAGCCATTTTGCCGGCTTTGGTGAGACACTTGCAGTAACACGGCATGATGAAGTTGTCCATATATGTGAAGATAAAAATATACATTTTCTCCGACACGACATGCCATACAGAAATGAAATGGTCCGGCTTGGAGTTACCAGAATTCTATCAGATAACGCTTCTTCCGGTAATCTGCAGCCTCAGGGAATCCTTTTCCTGCCATCAGACCAGCCGCTTATTACAAGGACAAGCCTGCAGCTTCTGTGTCTTACATTTCTTTATTATGATGATAAGATATGCAGACTTTCCTACAATGAAAATGCTGGTTCTCCATGTATATTTCCTGCAAAATATTACGATGAGCTTCTAAACCTTCCTGAGAAAAAAGGCGGCGGGTTCTTAACAAAAAAATATCCCGCACAGGTTGTATTAGTTCCTGTACGGGATGAATATGAACTATATGATATCGATACTCCAGACGATATTACTCGTCTTTTGAAGTTTCTTCATTAGCCGGTTTGCTCTTAGGAAGTATCACATTAAGTAATATTGCCACAAATGCTGCAGGTACAATACCTGACTCACCAAACATAAGCTGTACTGCCTGTGGTGTATGTTCAAGAATTGCAGGGCTTACACCCATTCCATAACCTACACCAAGTGCAACTGAAACAATTGAAAGTCTTCTTGCATCAAGCGGCTCTTTAGTAATAAGCTGGATACCACTTACTATGATTGATGAGAACATCATAACTGCTGCACCACCAAGTACTGACTGTGGCATGATTGATATAAGTGCTCCAAGCTTAGGTATAAGTCCGCATAATATAAGGAATACCGCACCTGATGCAAGTGCAACTCTGTTGACAACCTTAGTCATTGCAACAAGTCCTACATTCTGGCTGAATGATGTATTAGGAAGCACACCGAACATTGCTGCAAGTGTTGAACCAAGACCATCACACATTACACCTCCAGAAAGTTCCTTATCTGTTGCCTCTCTTCCCATTCCACCTTCCATAACGCCTGAAATATCACCAACAGTCTCTACTGCTGTTACAACAAACATTACAAGTACAGGAAGTATTGCTCTTAAATCAAAAACAGGCTTAACTGGCATAAACTTTGGAATTGCAATCCATTTAGCCTCTGCTACCTTGTTCCAGTTAAGTACCCATGATTTAGTATACTCAACTCCGTCAGCTGTAACTGCTGTATGTGGAAGAGCCAGTCCCATAATAATTGCAACAATATAACCCACAATAATTCCAACAAGAATTGCAGATGAACTAAGATATCCCTTAGTCCAGTGCTTAACAAACAATATAACTACAAGCACAACAAATGCTAAGAAAAGATTTTCCAATGAACCAAAATCCTTAGCAGAGCTTCCACCGCCAAATGAATTGATACCTACTGAGATGAGCGACAATCCAATTGAAAGAACTACTGTTCCTGTTACTACTGATGGGAAGAATTTTCTTAATGGTTTAATAAATGCTCCAAGTACAGTCTCAAAAAGACCACCTATAATAGATGCTCCCATAATTGCACCATAAGCTAATATTCCGCCACCCATAATCTTGGTAACACTGCTGAATACTCCGATAAATCCAGAGCTTGTACCCATAATAATAGGTACCTTGCCACCAACAGGTCCAATTGAAAACAACTGGATAAGTGTTACAATACCTGCAATAATCATTGCATTCTGCAAAAGTGCAACCTGGATAGATGCATATTCACTTCCTGCCCCAATTCCACATGCACCTGTAATAATAAGCAGAGGTGTAAGATTACCTACAAACATTGCCATTACATGCTGAAGTCCAAGCGGTATTGCTTGTTTTAGCGGAAGCTTTCCATTAAAGTCATATGCTTCCGGCATAAGCGCTTTTATTTTTTTCATAAGTCCTCCAAATATTTATAAGAATTTTATAAAGCACTAATACTATAATTCAAAATACGCATATTGGCAATATTTTAATGTTGTTTGTATTTAATATTTTTTAATCTAAAATATTACCATCAATTGAGATTGTAACAACCTGCCATGGAATGAACTTTCCGCTGTTCTGCAGAGCAGCCTTCGCCGCATATTCGAGTCCACCGCAGCATGGAACCTCCATACGCACAATAGTCACACTCTGAATATTATTATTGCTTATTATCTGCGTGAGCTTTTCGCTGTAATCAACATCATCAAGCTTTGGACAGCCAATAATAGTAACCTTTCCCTTCATGAATTCCTGATGCATATTGGCATATGCATATGCTGTACAATCTGCAGCGATTAAAAGCTTTGCACCATCAAAATAAGGTGCATTAACTGGTACAAGCTTAATCTGGCATGGCCACTGTGCAAGCTGGGACTCTGGCACAACTGGAGCCGCATATGTACCTCCAGCCTGTTCTGCTGCCTCATTCTGTGTTGTATTTCCTGCCTGTCTGTTGAACTGTCTCATCATGCTTCCAGGGCACCCTGAAAAATGTGGTTCCTTCGCTGCTTTCTCCTTCGCCGCTTTATTAGCAAGAACCGCAGCCTCATCATATGCAGCCGCTTCTCTTTCTATAAATGTGATTGCTCCTGTAGGACACTGTGGAAGGCAGTCTCCAAGTCCGTCACAGTAATCATCTCTCATAAGTCTTGCCTTTCCGTCAACTAAGCCGATTGCCCCCTCATGACATGCTGTCACGCAAGCTCCACAGCCATTACATTTATCCTCATCAATATGAATAACTCTTCTTATCATCACTTAATCCTCCTGTGTTCCCATTGATTTCGTGATTAAAGAATAATATAATGAGCATAATAAATATGTTGTTTTAACCACATTTTTGATAATTTATTAAAAATGTACTTTAAGTCAGAAAATTGGATTTTACCGGGGCAGTATAAGGAGAACTTATGGCAATTATCAAATCACCAATATTTAAAGATATCACCGAATCTGAAATATCAGAAATGACCACAGCTGGATTTCTGCGTGCCAGAAAATTCCACAAAAATTCGTTTATATATCATGTAACAGACAGCGTTCACGAAATTGGAATTGTTGCATCTGGTCAGGTAACTATTGAATATATAGATTTGTGGGGCAACAAAGCTATTATGAGCAATATTTCTCCGGGACATGTATTCGCTGAAACATATGCTCTGACTGGCGAACCGCTCATGGTAGATGCGGTCGCTTCTGAAACAAGTGTGATTCTTTTTCTTGATATAGATAAATTGATGAGTTCACAATTTGAAAATACGCACTGCAAAGATACAATCCTTAACAATCTGCTGCACATTTCCATTCAGAAGAATCTCACCCTGTCTAACCGGATATTCTGCACATCACCTAAGACAATCCGAGAAAGGCTTCTTATATATCTGTCCAATGAGTCAAGAAAAGCTGGCAGTCAGAAATTCGTAATTTCATTCGACCGCCAGCAGCTTGCCGATTATCTTAATGTTGACCGTTCAGCACTTTCCAAGGAACTTGGAAAAATGCGTGATGAAGGGCTTATTGAATTCAGAAAAAATGCATTTCATCTGCACAGCATTCGCTAAGAATTCTGTTCTATAAACCGTTTCACCACTGGTCTTATCGGTGGTGAAATGTTATCCAGTTCAACCTCGGCAATATTGAAAAACTTCAGTTCTTCAATTTCTTCTTCCTGTCTCTTTAATTCTCCATGGTATTTTCTGCACACATATATAATCTCAATATTAGACACTTCATCTCCATTAGGATACACGTAATGCACCTCCGGACCGGAATTCACCATAAAAAATTCTATCTCATCTGCAATAAGACCTGTCTCCTCAAACAGCTCTCTTCTTGCACAATCCTCCACTTTCTCGTCAAGTTCAATAGAACCCCCGGCATATCCCCATTTGTGATTATCTGTACGCTTTCCTAAAAGAATCTGGTTCTTTTCATTCACTATTATTATGCTTGCGGCGCACTGCATCAGCGTCCTGTGTCCTACAAGCTTCCTTAAATCCATTATGTAATTAGGCATGTGGTTTCCTCGGCTTTCTGTTTAATGTTGCTCTTGATTCGAAGTGTTTATCTTTATTTAGATTTTACTCTCTAGGCAATCCTTTAAGTCTCTATTTTTCAATAACTATTGCAAAATTATATGTTGTTTAAGAAAATATTTTAATTTTAAAGATAAAAAATTCTTCATCCTGCAATGCTTTATATTCTA
>ERZ773210.69-NODE-69-length-117443-cov-16.902690_pt1 | contig 117443 bp, 88 predicted proteins | sample MGYA00580528_ERZ773210 | MGnify/ENA primary metagenome ERZ773210 (study PRJEB29015, sample SAMEA2737769) | human gut metagenome | biome: human gut; feature: human-associated habitat; material: faeces | place: China | collected 2012 ...
CTCTGGACTCCGCAAGGGGCAATTGCCCCTTGACCCCTTCGCGCGATTGAGTTGGGCGCTCTTCCATACTCCGTCCGCGTGTTGCTTTTTGTTTTTTCCCTCCCTCATTTTTTTAACAAGGAGGTTTCTATGCTATATCTCGGCTGCCATCTCTCCGCCAGTGCGGGCTATCTCCACATGGGGCAGGAAGCCATTTCCATCGGCGCAAACACCTTTCAATTCTTCACCCGCAACCCCCGCGGCGGCACCGCCAAGCCCCTCGACCTCTCAGACGTCGCCGCTTACCTTGACTTCGCCAGCACCCACGGCATCGGGCAAATCGTCGCCCACGCGCCCTATACCCTCAACGGCTGCTCGGCTGACCCCGCCATCCGCGATTTCGCCCGCCGCACCATGCTCGACGATCTCCAGCGCCTTGACCACCTGCCGGGCAATCTGTACAACTTTCACCCCGGCAGCCACGTCAAGCAGGGCGTGGAAGTGGCGACGGAGCAAATTTGTGACATGCTCAACGCGATTTTGTGGCAGGATATGAAAACGACCGTCCTGCTGGAAACAATGGCTGGCAAAGGCTCGGAAGTCGGGCGGACATTCGAGGAGCTGCGCGCGATTATCGACCGCACGGAGCTGAATGACAAGCTCGGCGTGTGTCTGGACACCTGCCACGTCAGCGACGCGGGGTATGACATCGTGAACCACTTGGAGGACGTGCTGGCGGATTTTGACCGCGTGATTGGGCTGAATCGGCTCAAAGCCATCCACCTCAACGACAGCAAGAACCCCTGCGGCGCGCACAAAGACCGCCACGAGCAGATTGGCAAGGGGTACATCGGGCTGGAGGCGCTGATGCGCGTGGTCAATCATCCGTCGCTCAAGCACCTGCCGTTCGAGCTGGAGACCCCGAACGACCTCGCGGGCTATGCGGCGGAAATCAAACAGATTCGGGAGTTGGCGGAATGATGCGGGTGAGTGCGGGCATTGTGCGCTATCCGGACGGGCGAATCCTCATCTGCCGCCGGGGCGAAGGGCGCAAAAACGCGCATTTGTGGGAGTTTCCGGGCGGCAAGCAGGAGGCGGGCGAATCACCAGAAGACGCATTGCGCCGGGAATTGCTGGAAGAATTGTCGCTGCCAATTGCGGATGTTTCGCCGCTGTGCCGCCGGGAAGCGCAGGGCATCGCGTTCGACTTCCTGACCGCGACGGCAACGCGTGCGCCGGTGCTGACCGAGCACGAGGGCTACGCGCTTGTGCATCCGGCGGAAATGACGAAATACGTTTTCTGCCCGGCGGATGAAGTCGTGGCGCGCCAAATTGCGTTCGCGAACGTCCGCGCGTGCCTGTGGGACTTCGACGGCACGCTGATGGACACCTATCCCCTGCTGACGGAGGTGTTCGTGCGCATCGCGGCGGAAAACGGAGTGCGTCTGACGGCGGAAAACGCGCTTTCGCTGCTGAAAGGCACGCTGCGGGATGCGTGTGCGGCGCTGTCGGCGCTGACAGATGTTTCTGTGGATGAGCTGCTGAAGGAATGCCGCGCGGCTGAAGCGGAACGCTTGCTGGACGCCCCAAAGCTGCTTTGCGGCATACCGGAATTGCTGCTTGCGCTGTGCGAGCGGGGCGTTCGGCACTATGTGGTGACGCACCGTGACCTGCGCTGCCGTGACATGCTGGCGCAGTGCGGGGTGCTGCCGCTGATTTCGGGCTTTCTCACCCACGAGGACGGCTATCCGCGCAAACCCGCGCCGGAAATGGTGCAGGGCTGCCTGCAGCGATACGCCTTGGCGGCGGATGATTGCGTCATGATCGGCGACCGGCCGCTGGACACCCGCGCAGGCAAAGCGGCGGGGGTTCGCGGCATCCTGCTGGACGCGGACGGGCGCTTTGCGGGCGAAACGTCGTGCGAGGCGCGGGCGGAAAATGTCGCGGAAATCGCGGAAATGCTGCTGCCTGACTGGTGCTTGTAACCGCGCGGCAAATTACGATTTTATCTACATGATATATGCACTACGATTGGAGGAATCACCATGCGGAAAATGCTCTGCCTGCTGCTGATGCTGGCAATGCTCACGCCGTGTTTGCCAGCCCTTGCGGAGGATACGGACGCGCTGGATGTCATTTTGCTCTCCAGTGCCTCCATCGAGCCGCTGCAGGAGACGCTGCGCCCCGGCAAGGCGGTCACGCTGCGGTTCACATCGCCTGTGGACGGCACGGTCACGCTGCTGCTGCGCAACTCGGAGACGCTTGAAACCGTGCTGCCAGTCGCCAAGGATTACCCCGTCACGGCGGGCGAAAACCAGATGCTGTGGAACGGCACATACGAGGGCGTTTTCGCGCCGGAAGGAATCTACCGGCTTGTGGCGCAGTTCTCCGACGGGTCAGAAGCAGACACCGCCATTCTGGTGGGGCAGATTGCGCCCTTTCTGACCTCCATTTCCGCGCTGGAGAGCACCGAGGACGGCGAAGTGCGTCTCTCCTTCTACGCAAGCGAAAACGGCCGCCTGACGCTGGGGCTATGGGGCGCAAGCTGGTCGCTGCTAAAGAACATTGACATTTCCGCCGGCACGAACGAAGTGACGGTGGACGCAACCGCCCTTTCGCCGGACACCGTCGCAATCAGCCTGACGCTGACGGACAACACCGGCTACTGCTCGAACGAGGAGCATGTGGCAGTGAATCCGGCGTCCTTCGGCATCCTGCCGACGGCGACCCCGACTGCCGAGCCATCCCCCACGCCGACGGCATCCCCCACGCCGACGCCGTCCCCCACGCCGACGCCATCCCCTACGCCGACGGCAGTTCCGACGCCATCCCCCACGCCGTCGCCCTCGCCCACGCCTTCGCCCACGCCGACCCCGAACATCACCTTCACGCCGTCCTACGGCAGCCCGTATGAATTCCCGTCCGACGCGCCCGCGTCCTACTGGAACACGCCGATGGACTACACGGACGAAGCGGCTGTCTGGGCGATGCTGACCGCGCCGATGACGGTGGTCAAGGGCGACGGCCGCACGCAGGTGCGCATCCGCAAAGAACCGGACAGCAAGAGCGCCGCCATCGGCATCCTGACCCGCGCGACGCAAGGCATCCGCGTGATTGAGACGCTGGACAATGGCTGGTCGCTGATTGAGTGCTACTCCTCCTCCTTCGCGGACAACACGGTGAAGGCGTGGAACCTGCTGGTGCAGGGCTACGTCGAAACGAACACCCTGACGACCGTGGAGTGGGACAGCAACGACAAGTACGGCTTAGTGGTGGACAAGCTGACGCAGCGCCTGTACATCTACGAGGACGGGCACCTGATTTCGACGCTGCTTGTCTCCACCGGGCTGGCAAACGCGAAGCAGCCGTTTAACGAGACGCGCTCCGGCGAGTACATCATCGGCAGCTTCACGGGCGAATTCACCAGCGGCAACCTCTACTGCGGCATGGGGCTGCGCTACAACGACGGCGACCTGCTCCACGAAGTGCCGCACACCAAGCGCGCCGACGGCTCGAAGTCATACGCCTACAACGAACCCAAGCTCGGCACGCGCGCCAGCCACGGCTGCATCCGCGTTCAGCGCCTGCGCAACACGGAGGGGCTGAACATGAAGTGGCTGTGGGACAACCGGAAGCATCTGGGCCGTCTGGTCATCTGGGAGGACTGGCAGGGGCGGCAGATTCCGATTCCGGACGACGACACCGTGCTGTACTACAACCCCAACGGCGGCTCATACTACCACCGCGCCGACACCTGCTACTCTGTGACGAAGGACAACGTGACGTTTGAATCCTTCACCTATGCGCAGCTGGACGAAGAACCGTACAGCAAGCTGGATTTCTGCCCGTACTGCGCGCCCGCGATGCGCAAGGCGGACATTGAAGCCATCAACGCCCAGTACGTCTTCGGCGGCGACCACGACCCGATTCTCACCGCCGCGCGTCAGCCCTATTTCGACTATATCGCCAGTCTCGATCCGCCGGAAGCGACCGAGACCCCGGCGCCATGAGGTAACACATGAACATCGTCGATTACGTCATCATCGGCATCATTGGCATTTCCGTGCTGTTCGGGCTGTATCGCGGCTTCATTGCCAGCGTGCTGAACATGGGGTGCGGGCTGATGTCGTTCCTCGCGTCCTTCTGGGTCAGCCCAAAGCTCGCCGCCGCCGTGCAGTCCAACCAGTCTTTTCTGAACATGCTGCTGCACTACACGGACGCGTCCAGCCGCATCGGCGACCTTGAAACCGCCATCATGAACGTCGCGACGCTCACCAGCCAGAGCATCAACAGCATTCTGGAGAAGGTGAACCTGCCCGCGCCGCTGGACACGCTGCTGCGCGTGAATCTGGAGAACAACGTATACGCCTCGTCGGGGCTGTCCACCGTCTCCGATTACGTCAGCCAGACGATTTTGCAGGCAAGCATCAACATCATCTGCTTCCTCGTCAGCTTTTTGGTGCTGTACATTGTCCTCGCCATCGTGCTGAACCTGCTCAAGGCAGTCTTCCGCTTTCCCATCCTCAAGCAGCTCAACGGCTTGGCGGGCGGCGCGTTCGGCTTCCTCCGCGGATTGCTCGTCTGCCTCGTCCTCTTCACGCTCGTTCCCCTCGTGCAGACGGTCATCCCGCTGGACATGGTGAACGACCTGATTGCCCAGTCAACCCTCGCGCCGATTTTCTCCAACGGCAACCTGATTCTCGCCATCATGAACGGCAAATTGTAAAATTTTTTGCGGAAGAAGGAAACGAAACGGCGTTGACGAACGTCTAATTACATGGGGGAGGCGCAAGGGGCGTTGCCCCTTGACCCCAGCAGGGACGCCGTCCCTGCACCCTGCAAGGGGCAATCGCCCCTTGACCCCTTTTCGCGATTGCATTGGTCACACTTTCATGCTCCTTCCGCGTGTTTATCCACAGGATACCCACACGTTCCCCTGCTTCCCTACTTGCGGCAAAAAGCAATTAACATAGGAAGAATCCCTTGCAACCCCAACGACAACCCTTCAAGGAGGTGCAACAACCTTGAAACCCACCCAGCGCATCGGCGCAATGCTTCTCATCAGCAGTATGCTGCTGACGGGCGTTTCCGTGGCGGAAGAGCCGTCGAATCCTCCCGCAGCGACGGAAGCCTTGGTGACTGCCGCTCCGACGGAAGCGCCGTCCGCGACACCCGCTCCCGAAAATCCGACGGATGCGCCGACCGCGACGCCTGCTCCCGAAAATCCGACGGATGTGCCGACTGCGACCCCCACTCCCGAAAATCCGACGGATGAGCCGACCGCGACGCCTGCTCCCGAAAATCCGACGGACGAGCCGACTGCGACGCCCGCTCCCGAAAATCCGACGGACGAGCCGACCGCGACGCCCGCTCCCGAAAATCCGACGGAAGCGCCGACCGCGACACCCGACCCCGAAAATCCGACGGACGAGCCGACCGCGACGCCTGAAATTCCGACGTGCGACGTGGAAGGGTGCGCGCACATTTCGCAGGACGAAAACGGGCTGGATTACCCGTTGTGCCGTTACGGGCGGTACCTGCTGGACGAAGAGGACGCTTACAGCGTGGCGACGCTCTCCAACGATTTGCGCATTGTTGACCTCAACCGTGCCGACGTGACGTTCTACCGCAGCGGTCAGTACGCGCTGATTGGCGACCGCAAGGGCGCGACGGTGCGCGTGGTGAAGAACCGCGCGGCAATTCTGGAACTGCGCGGTGCGTCCATCGACACGCTGACGGTGGAAGCAAACGCCGTCGTTTACATCCGCGCGGCGGACAATTCGCTGGCATCTATCAAGAAACTGGAAGTTGCATCCGGCGCGGCGGTGATTTTCTCCGAGGGCGGCGCAATTTCGATCGGAACGGTCAACAGCAAGGGCGACATTTCCGTCGAAGGCACGAACCTCTTTGCCGATTTGACGGAAATGAACGGCCGCGCGCGCTATGCGTTCTCCGCGTCCGGCGTGCAGAGCGTCCTCGTTGAGGGCGAAAGGTACGCATGGGCTGTCACGCCCGATGCCGACGGCAAGCTGTATCTGTGGCTGAAGCGTCCGGGCGAGGGAATGCAGTGGACGGCGACCGTCACGGAAGGCACGATGACCCTCCGCCAGACCGCCAAGGCCCCAAGCGGCGACGCGGGCAGCATCACCCCCGGCGAGCGCAACACGCTCAAATCCGGCACGGTGTACACGCTGTCCGGCGACATTGCCGAGGGGACGGTGCTGGAAATTATGGAAAGCGGCGTGACGGTCATTCTCGACGGCACGACGAGCGCGGGTACGCTGATTGAGGCGGGCGCGCCGTATGACCTGATTGTGCGCGGCGACACGATTCTGGACGGCCGCGGGCAGATGCCGCTGATGGGCAGCGCGCCGAAAATCACGGTAGATGGGCTGCTGAGCGTGCAGGGGCAGCTGCCGAACGGAACGAAGGTGCTCTCCGGCGTGGTGATTTGCTCCGACGCGCCCGACGGCTACACGGCGTGGGCCATTTCCGTCCCACTGGCGCGCCAGAAGGTGACGCTGGACGGTACGGCGATGCCCCTGCTGATGACCCCCGCGGGCGAGCTGCTCCTCCCCGCCCTTGCCGATGACGCAACCTACTCCATCAGCGCCGACGCGGACACCATCGTGATTGAAACCGTTCACGCGCAGGTGCTGACGTTCAACCTGTCCGAAAATGCGCCGAATGCCGACGCGGGCGACGCAAGCCGCTTCATCGTCAACGGGCAGAACGGGTATCTGGACGGCGTGATTCACTCCTCCGGCGCGGCGGCGAGCGCAACCCTGCGCAACGTGCAGCTGAACAGCGCTTCGAGCGTCCTCCGCGTCGAAAACGGCGCACTCTCCGCGACGCTGACGGGCAGCTGCGCACTGCTCAGCGACGGCGCGCCGATTGCACTTGACAACGCGCAGGTGTCGCTGAATGTCGAAAGCGGACGGCTCGTACTGCGGAATCAGAACGACCTGACCGGCATCACCCTGCGCGGCAATGTGCGCGTGGAGCCGGAAAGCGACGCGCCGCACACCGTCGTCACCATCCGCGACGCGCAGGGCAACCCCGTGCCGAACAAGGCGCTGACGGTCGTCATCGGCGGCAGCCAGTACCGCTACACAACGCACTTTGACGGAACGCTGCAGCTCTGGGGCTTCGGCGACCTGACCGGGCAGGACATTGCCGCCACCGACGGCGAAACGGTGTACTCCGCCGTCATCGCCGGAAAGTCGAGCAGCGCCGTGACCGGGCTGGAAATCAGCGACATTGCCGCCACCGACAACGAGGACGGCACGCTGACCATCACCTTTAAGACCACGGGCGCAAAGAGTGCGGGCGTGCAGGTGTACGCGGGCGAAGCGCCTGCCTCCATGCCCGACACCTACCGCGCCGACGCCAAGCAGTACGCTGCGGACGGCAATACCGTCACCATCAGCGGGCTGAACACCGGCGACGTGGTCATCTACCGCGTGTACGCATCGGCGGAAGAGAACGTCACGCTGACGGAAAGCAACGCGGACGGCTTTTCCTTCAGCGAGGAGTGCTTCCACGTCCACCGCGTCAAGTGGGTGCCGAGCCGCACCGCGAACACCACCTACAACGCCATGACCTACCGCCCGCGCATGACCTTGCCCGAAACGGCGAGCATCACCTACTCCGGCAACAACCTTGTCGGCGGGCTGCCCTTCTACGTCGGCAGCTACGTCATGCACGTCAAAATCCCCGAAGGCGACCCGATCTATCTGCCGGGGACGGTGGATGTTGCCTTCAGCATCCAGAAAATCCCGCTGACCATCTGCCCCGACGCGAATCAGCAGAAGAACGAGGGCGAGGCTGACCCGGCGCGGTTCACGTTCACGTCGATTGGGCTGCTGGATGGCGACGTGGTCAGCGGCATCCTGAAGCGCGAACCCGGCGAGGAAGCGGGCAACTACAACTTCGTGCTGACCGGGCTTTCCGCGGCGGATTACTACACGCTGCGCCTGATGGACGACGCGCCGCAGTTCACCATTCTGCCGACCGAGCCGTCTTGGTGGGGCGGCGGCGGCGAACGCCTGAACCCGGTGCAGCAGGTGATTGAGCGCTCCGACGGGCGGAAGATGTTCGTGACCATTACGACGCAGGAACAGCTGGTACTCTCTTACAGCGAGCTGGGCAGCGTCGTGCGCAACACGGCGGACGACCAGCCGCGCCCCTTCACCCCCTCGCTGACGTGGAACAAAAAGACGGACGAGGTGCTGCTGCGCATCAGCGCGGAAGCCGAGCTGAACAAGGACGCGGGCTACGTCACCGACTCCTACGGCAACCCGGTGTACGGCGCGCGCACGCTGCGCTTCGGCTACATGAGCCTGCGCTACATGAACAACGCCGGCATTGACGCCATCAGCTTCTCCAACAAGAACGCCGCGGTCATCCTGCGCCTGTCGGACTTCCTCTCCGAGGACATGGAGAAAGCCATCAAGCAGGCGGGCGGCAACCTGACGACGACGCTCTTCCGCGTGACGATTGAGCCGGTGGATCTGCCGGACGGCGCGGTCACGGGCGGCTGGAACATCCGCACGGAAATGGTGATTGACCGCAAGCCCACGGATATCAGCGGTCTTTTGCCGAACGCGCAGGTCGCCGTGGACATGGAGGTTGTCGCAAAGCTGCTGACGAACCTTGACCGCTACGACGAAAAGACGTTTGACAAGCACTTCACCCTCCGCCGCGGCGCGCAGACGCAGGAAAGCGTATTCATCGCGCCGTATCAGGACGACGAGCTTGAGAAAGCCGCCTATCCGAGCGTGCTCTTCGCAAGCCGCTATCTGCTCATGCCGCTGGCGGAAAGCGGTGTGGTGGATGTGGTGATGGTGCCGATTGAGGAAGACGCAGCGGACGGCTCTGTCGGCTAACGGATTCCAGACACAGCAAAGCCCGCACGGGGGGATTGAACCTCGTGCGGGCGATTTTTGTGGGGTTATTTGACTTGCTCCAGCCCAACATCCGCGCCGGTGTCGATTTCCGTTGGGTGATAATCGCCCTGATAGGCGGCGAAGAGGTCGTCGAGCGTCTGCGGACGGGGCGGTTTGTGGTCAATCGGCTGTTTATCGGTATTTGGCATCGTGATTTATCCCCTTTCTGGGAATTTGCGGCGGATGAGGTCATACCTTGCAGACAGCACGCCCTCCCCCTTCACGCACTGCGAAGAGGGAGGGCGCATTCATTTTCGGGAATCCCCTTACTCCTTCCCGCCGCCGACCGCGACGCCAGCAATGATGAACTTGCTGAGGAAGAGGTAGACGATGATGACGGGGAGAATCGAGAGGGCAATCATCATATAGACCTGCCCCATGTCGAACTTCAGGAAGTCGGCGCTGCGGAGCTGAGCAATCAAAATCGGCAGCGTCTTTTTGTTCGCGGAGTTCAAAATCAGGGCGGGGGTGAAGTAGTTGTTCCACGCGCCGACGAAGGTGAAAATCGCCTGAACCGCCAAAGCGGGCTTAATCATCGGCAGAACGATGCGGTTGAACGTGCCGAACTCGCTGCTGCCGTCGATGCGGGCGGCTTCGATGACTTCCAGCGGCAGGCTCGCCTGCATGTACTGGTGCATGAAATAGAACACCGCGGGGCTGGCGATAGACGGCAGGAACAGCGGCAGGAGCGAGTCCTTCAGGTTCATCTTGCCCATCAGCTGCACGAAGCCCAGCGCGGAAACCTGCGTCGGCATCGTCATAATCAGCAGGATGAAGGTAAGGGCGAGCGTGCGCCCCTTGAAGCGGTACGCGTGAATGCCGAACGCCGTCAGCGCGGAGAAGTAGCACGCAAGAATCGCCGTCATGGCGGAAACGATGAGCGAATTGCGCATACCGGAGAGAATCGGGATGTTCGCGTTATTTATCACCTGCGTGAAGTTGTTGCACAGCGACGTCCACGAACCCGGCAGGAACGAGAAGCCCTTCTGGATATCCGCGTGCGGGCGGGTTGCGTTGATGATGAGGACGTAGAAGAAGAACAGGCACAGCGCGCAGAGCAGAATCAGCACCGCATACGCCACAATGCGCCGCGCGGTCAGCACCGCATGAGCGCCGGTCTGCTGGTCTTTTGTCTTGGGCTGCACTTTCATCGTTGCCTGACTCATGCCGCTTTGCCTCCCTTCACAGCCTTCACCGCTTTCACAGGCTTGGGCTTGCGTTCATCATCGCCGCGCGTCGTGCGCATGATGACCACGCACAGCACCGCGCAGATAACAAACATGATGGCGGACACCGCGCCCGCACGGCCGTAGTTCTTCGACGTGCCGATGAAGTTGTTCAGATACATGACGACGGTCATGGAGGAGCGAACCGGGTCGCCCTTGCCGTTGGTCAAAATCTGCGGAACGTCGAACATCTGCAGGCCGCCAATGAGGGACGTGACGAGCGTGTAGACGAGGATGGGGCGAATCAGCGGCAGGGTAATCTTCCAGAACGTCTGATTCGGGGTTGCGCCGTCAATCTGCGCCGCCTCGAACATCGCCGGGCTGATGCCCATCATCGCCGCCATCAGGATGATGGTGGTGTTGCCGAACCACATCAGGAAGTTCATCAGCGCAACGAGCGAGCGCGTGCCCCAAATGTTGGACAGGAAGCGGATGGGTTCACCGCCGAGGCTCTGAATCATGCTGTTGACCGGGCCCTGATCAGCGAAAAGCACGAAAATGAGCATGGAGAACGCGGATGCCATAATCAGGTTGGGCATGTAGATAACGGTCTTGAAGAAGCCTTGGCATTTCAGCTTCAAGCGGTTGTCGGTGAACCACGCTGCCAGCAGGAGCGAGAAGAAAATCTGCGGGATGAAGCCCATCAGCCACAGGATGATGGTATTGCCGAAGTATTTAGGCAAATCCTTGGAAAAAACGTACAAGTAATTCGCCCAGCCGACGGGATTCGGGCCGACCTGAATCAGACCGCCCTGCTTGAAGAAGTACTCAAAGAAGCTGTAATAAATCGTCGAGACGAGCGGATAGAGCTGGAACAGCGCAAACACGATGAAGAACGGCGCGATGAACACATAGCCCCATTTGGCATAGCTGACGGAGCGGACTTTCTTTTTTGCTCCCTGCATCCGGAATCACCAATCCTTCCTACGTTCGTTTGCCCCAATGATGACCTCTGGCATCCGGCGGGCGTGGGGATTTCGCTGCCAGAGGTCACCATTGGAACAGAATGCAATTTTCTTCGTAAAGCAAGCAGGGACGGGCGCAATGCCCGCCCCTGCCGCTGGTTTGTGATGCGAATTACTCCGCGTCCGGCCACTGGAAGTTCACCAGTTCCGGATACTTTTCGGGGATGATGCTCTCGAACTGCGCCTTGGCTTCGTCGATGGTGGCGTTGCCGTCGAAGTAGTTCTTGAACGCGCCCTGGAAGGATTCGTTCAGACCCTGGTCATAAGCAGAGATGTTGCTCATGTCGATCTTCGGAGCCGCTTCCGCGAACAGCGCGATGTGGTTCTGGCCGCCGAGGAAGGCAGAGGAGTAGTTCTGCGCCAGCTCGTTCATAGCCGCCACGTTGTTGGTGTAGTCCTGCGTGTCCTCGGTAATCTTCTTGGCGATCGCCGCGTCGCAGGTCAGCTTCTGCATAACGTCCTTAATGGTCGCCACGTTGTCGGTGCCAGCAGCCGCGCAAATCCAGGTGCCGCCCCAGTAGTAAGCCTGCGGGCCCTGGCAGACCGCGTAGTCGCCATAAGCGCCGTTGCCGACTTCTTGCTTGCCGCCGTTGGCGACGGAAGTTTCCAGAGAGTTGCCCAGCAGGGTGAAGTTGATGCCCCAAGTGGAGTAGAAGAAGCCGAAGACCTTGCCAGTCGGGCCCTGATCAGCCGCCCAAGTCGCGTCCCACAGGGAGGACTTGTGGTTGTAGCCCTTGTCGGTGTACAGCTTGGTCTGGTCAACCCACTTCATCAGGTTCGCGTCAACGACCACGGTTTCGCCGTCGTCAGCAACCCACGGAGCGGACACGTTGTTGGAGAAGGTGCGGTACGCATCGTCATAGCCGGAGAGCATGTAGTAGCCCTTCGCAGCCGCCTGCTCAGCGACAGCGTTGAACTTGTCCCAGTCAGCCAGCGCTTCCTGCACTGCATCGGGATCGTCGGTGCCCAGCACGTCCTTGGCGATGGAACGGCGATACGCGAACAGGCCGGGGGTCGCCTGCCAGGTGACAGCCTTCAGCTTGTCGTCAGCGGAGGTGGCGATTTCCTGCGTGTACTTGTACTGACCGGCCAGATCTTCGTCGGTCAGACCGATGTCCGCCTTCACGTCCAGCGTGTAGGGGGAATCGACGTACTTCAGCGCGTAGTCAGCTTCGATCAGGAAGATGTCGATCTTGTCGTCAGCCGCGGCGGATTCCTGCGCGCGCAGGGCTTCGTCCAGCTTGTTCTGGTAGTTGTTGCCCTCGTTGGGGTTGATCGTCCACTTAACGATGGTGCCATCGTTCAGGGTGGTGGTGGACTTATCCTCAGCAATTTCCTTCACTTCGGGATAGTAGGCGTTGAAGCGGCTCTGGAATTCATCGTTCCAGCACCAGATGTTCAGCACCTTGCCCTCGGTGGTTTCCGCCGATGCCAGCGTGGCCGGAACGACCATCATCAGGCACAGAAGCAGAGCGACGAGCTTTTTCATGGGATTTTCCTCCTCTTTAATGGGCGGGTTGTGCCCGCTATATTTCCAGCGGCTTCCCTGCCGCGGGAATACGATGTGGGGTGATTTTTTCCGCCTCCTCTTGCGGAAAAAATCAGCTGTTGGCGGCGTCTGCCTTCACCGGGCAGATGCCCATGGATTCGCCCTCCAGCAGTTTAACCGGAATTGTTGCGGTTTCGCTGCCAGCGGTGCGCGGGTTCTCGATGCGGTCAATCAGGAATTCCGCCGCCTGTGCGCCGATGCGCTTGGTATCCTGCTCGATGGTGGTCAGCCGCGGCTGAAGCATCTGCGTCAGGCGGATGCCGTCGTATCCAGCCAGGGACAAATCCTCCGGCACGCGCAAATTCAGCTGTTTTGCCGCCTGCAGCGCGCCCAGGGTCGAGTGGTCGTCCGGCAGCAGGATGCACGTCGGCGGGTCAGGGCGGTTCATCAGGTTCAGCACCGCCTGCATACTCGTGGCGGGGTTGTCGTAGAGCGCCTCGACGACGAAGTCTGGGTTCACGTTCAGCCCGTGTTCCTGCATCGCGCGGTAGAAGCCGATGATGCGGTTCTCCGTGACGGAGGATTTTTCGCCGTGGACATACGCGATTTTGCGGTGTCCCTTCTGATAAGCGGCATCCACCAGCAGCTTGAGTCCGCCGATGTTGTCCGACAGCACGCACGAGCGGTTGTTGAAGCTGTGGTCGATGGTGACGACGGGTAAATTGCTGTCCACCAGCTCAATGACCTCCGGCGCGTAGAAATCGGCGCAGACGACGCACACACCGTCTACATTGCGGTATCGGCAGTGCTCCAGATAGGTCATGCCCGTCCACCCGATGTGGTGGTTGATGAAGGTGATGTCGTACCCGCGCTTCTCCCCCGCCGACTTGAACGCATCCAGCACGGAGGCGAAGAAGCTGTGCGTCAGACCCGTGCCGCGCTTTTCTTGGAACAGAACGCCCAAGTTGTAGGAGCGGTTGGTTTTGAGCGTGCGGGCGATGGCGTTGGGATAATAGCCGATTTCACGCGCCGTACGCTGCACGAGTTCGCGGGTTTCGAGGCTGATGTCCGCGTAGTTGTTGAACGCCTTGCTGACAGTGGAGATGGACAGGCCGCACTTTGCGGAAACATCCTTGATGGTCACGGCCATGGGCGCCCCTCCTTTCGTCTTTGCTGGAAGCGCCGAGGCGGGTTAGCGTTCTGCTTCCGGGACATGTGATGCTCACGAACCCGTTCGGCTTTTTGCTAAACCGGTTTCGTGATGGTTAGAGTATACACCACCCGCGCGAAAAAATCAAGTGTTTTCCTGTGTTTTTTTATAAAAAATTTTTCCGGATTCTCCATTCCTCGCGTTGTAAACGTTTTCATTCCTGTGTTTTCAAGGGTTTGCGGGATTTTTTACGAAAACGTTTCTCATGCTTGCGAAATCGTTTCAGCAGGAAATTTCGGTCAAAAAACGACCATCCAGTCGGATTTGCTGGATGGTCGCAGGAGGGGATTTTCGGTTTTTCGGATTTTGCCGGATGGTGCGCGGGCATTGCGGTCGAAAGCACGCCGTCAGGCTGCACGCGCCCTGATTACAAATGCGGATGCGCCCGTTCGCCTGCCTGCTCATTCCACTTCTTCCAGCTTCCGCAGCGCCCGCTTCGTGTTTTCCCCCGCCCGAAGCTGCGCCCCGACCCGCCGCGCGTTCGCCGCGTAGCACTGGTAGTCCTCCTCCGGCATCGTGTGAATCAGCTCCGGCAGCTCGCGCAGGCTGTTCAGCGCCACGCCGACCTGCTCCCGCGCCACAAAATCCGCCGCCGCGGCGTTCTTCGCAACAATCACCGGCAGTCCGCCCGCGAGGTATGTTGACAGCTTGTGCGGGCTGTTCAGCAGGGCGTACGCGCCGTACAGGCCAGTCAGCCCGTCAATGCTGTCGCCGTCCCACACGATGCCGAACGCGCCCGAAATCGTTTCCGGCAGCTTCTCCGGCGCAATTTCGCCGTGGTATTCGATGCGCGTCGAGCCGCTTCCTACCCAGTTTGTTCCATATAATTGCCATTCCAGCGGAACTTTGCCAATATCTTTCAGGTATCCGCTCTTGTCCGCGGCGAGGTTGCCCGCAATCGCGACCATGCGGCTCTTCTCCCGCACGGGGATTTCCCCTTCCGACAGGCAGTCAAACGCTTCCATCAGAATCATCGGGCACGTCACACCCTGCGTGCGCAGGTAGCTTTCCATCCGCTGACTGTGCACGATGAGCGCCTCGAACCCCGGCAGCAGCAGCTGGTCGCTCCCGCGCGCGGCGCTTCCCCCAATCCGCCGGAGCGAGTCGAGGTCGTGCACGAGCGCGGCGGTTTTCACGCCCTTCCAGCGCAGCAGGTGCAGCGCCAGCCGCGCCACGCCGTAGCCCTTGACCGGGAAATACGGGTACTGCACGAGCAGCAGGTCGCCCTGCCGCATCCGGTAGAACGCGCGAACCCAGTCGCCAAGCGTCTTTGCGCCGACTTGGATAGCTTGCCAGACGCTGCCATTTGCGCTGTCCGGCGCGTGGAGCACGAACGGCGCGTACCCCATTTCAGCGGCGATCTGCTCGATGTCCGCGCGTGCCTTGTTCAGCGCCGGCACGCCCGATGCGCTCGTTTTCGGGGACATCAGGAAGCGCCGCTGAAACCGTTTTCTCTCCGTCAGGGCGATGAGCTTGTCCTCCAGCCGCTGCGCCGCGGTGCCTATGTCGTAGCCCGCGTCGGCGATGGTCTGCGCCTCGTCGCGGCGGATTTCGTGGCGTTCCAGCATGTTCAGCATATGTTCCGCCCAAATTGCCGGATCTTCCGCCGGAATAAACTCCACGTTTCGCGTCAATTTCGTTTCCTTCGGCACGCTGGCGGATAACAGGCACGGCAGCCCTGCCGCCTGCGCTTCCAAAGCCGCCATCCCGAAGCCCTCAAAGTGCGACGGCATGACGAACAGGTCGAACGCCTGCAACAAGCGGTTGACGTCATCGCGGTTGCCGAGGAAGAGGACTTCCCGTTCGATGCCGAGGGTGACGGCTTTCGCCTCCAGCTCCGTCAAATCCGGGCCATCGCCGACGAGCACGAGCCGCGCTTTCTCTTCGCGCTCATGCAGGTGGCGGAAGGCGTCCAGCAAGAAGGTTTGGTTTTTCTGGTACTGCAAACGCCCAACATGACCAACTACGAGGCAATCTTCCAGCCCATACTGCTCGCGAACCTCGCGCCGAACCTGCTCAGAGAAGCGGAACATCTGCGCGTCGATGGCATTTGGGATGACCTCGCAGGGCAAATCCATGGCGGGGCACGCCCACTTCGCGCTCTCCATCGAGCACGCCCAAAGGACGTTGGCGTAGCGGCTGAGCGAATGGTGATTGACCCGATGGAGGAAGCCCTGCACATGTCCGATGGCTGATTTATCCATATTCTGCGGATTATGGCAGTGCGCGATTCGCACCGGAATGCCCACCTCCGCGGCCTTTTTCAGCGGCGTCATGTCGTTGAACATGCACTCATTGTCCCAGATAATATCGTATTCGTGCCCATGTTCGCGGAAAAAGTCGTTGATTTCCCGATAATAGCGCATTATATCGCTGCTTCGCCGGGTAATTGTGTATATTTTTCCGATTTTTTCCGCTTCTTTTTGGCACGCAATCGGGCTAAAACGGCACAAAAAGTCGAATTGAATGCGTTCGCGGTTCATTTTTCCACAATACGCCATTAAAAAGTGCTCAATTCCGCCCGTCGTCGCCGTCCAGCCCACGACAAGCACCCGCAGTGGTTTCATCGTCATACTTCCTTTCTATGGAGCACTCAAGAGGAACGTCGTCCACTCCCCCCTACAAGGGCGTTGACCCTCGACCCATTTTCGCGATTTGGTTGAATACACTGGCATACAGCTTCCTGTGCTGATTTTGGCGCTGATTCACAATCTGCTGATGTCGATTGGCGAATACGCTGTCTACCATTTTCGCCATCATCGGCGTGCAAGCGCGGATGTGCCATGACTTTCCAACTGATGAAAGCGTCGCCGCAGCGACGGATAAGGTCGTCCCGCCCGCGATAACCCGCAAGTTACTGCTGATTTGCCTCTCGCCGTCCGCAGCACGTCCTGCCGTGAAAAATCTCATCCTTTATATTGCACTTTCCGCCAAAGCACACGCCTGCTGATTCTGCCTTCGCCGAATCAAAATCGCCCGCCTTGCCAGCGGATACAGCCTGCACCGCAGCATGAGCAGCACCGCCTGCGCCTTTGACCGCGGCAGCCACCGCACACGGCGCAAATCCGCGCGGAACGCTTCCCGGCACAGGCGTCGAATCGCCCTGCACTGGCGCAGCCCGTCGCGAAAGCCGCCCTCCCGCACCACCCCGTGCGTCAGCATCAGCAGCAGGTGCATCAAGCGGTACTGTGCCGCCGCGTCCGGAATGTCCAAATAGTTTAATGTTGACTGTGCCGCCGTGAGCGTTCGCAGATATTCGCGCACCACGTCTGCCGCGCTGTGCACCGCTGAATCCGCCCGTAAATGGTAGCAATAGGTGTTCACCTGCGCCAGCGCAACGGTTTTCGCGCCGCGAAGCACCCGCATCATCCACTCGCCATCCTCGCCAAGGCGCAGCGATTCGTTGAACCTCTCGTTACATATTTCCCGTCGCAGCAGCCAGCCATGCGTGTGCAAATGCACAGTTGGATTTCGCAGCGCCAAGTCCAGCATATCATGCGAAGAGAGGGTTTGAACGGTGCATTCCGGCACATTTGACGCTCCCGAACGGGTCACAAGACCCTGAATCGCTTGCGAATCCCTCGCAAGGGCAAGGAGATGGCCGATTGCGTCGGGCAGCAGCACGTCATCCGCATCAAGAAAAGTGAGCCATTCCGACGCTGCCGCTTGTAACCCTGCGTTTCGTGCGGCAGACACCCCGCGGTTTTGCTGATGAATCACCGCAATGCGCGGATGGTGCGCCAGCTCGTCGCACAAGCGCGCTGTGCCGTCGGTGGAGCCGTCGTCCACAAGGAGGATTCGCACGTCTCCCTGCATGAGTGCAGACGTAACCGCAAGTTCAAGCGTATCAAGTGCATTGTACACAGGGATGATGATATCGACCATCGGATGGCTTCACCTCCCAAAACGCAAATTTGTAACCATTCGTTATTTCGGCAGCGCTTGTGGCTTCAGCCGCCGCGCCTGTGCATCCACCGCGCCCATCAGCAGGCAGAGCCAATAGAGCATTGGCGAACCCGTCGATAGCATCGTGAAGCAGTCCACCAACTCGCAAACCAGCAGGTAAATTACCGGGAGGGGCAGCATCAGCACCCAAAGCGGCTGATTGCGCTTGGAAATTCGCGCTGTCTGCGTGAAGAAGATGGAAATCACAGCCAGCAGAATCAGCAGGCCAGGAATCCCCCAGCTGACAAGCGTCTGTAAGTACAGATTGTGCGCATGTTGGAAGTATTTCGTGCCCGGGTCAGTGTACAAATTCATCATTCCTGCCGCCAGCGGCGCGCTTGTGCCCGTCAGCAGCAGCTCCGGCTGTGCTTTGAGCAGCCGAAGCGCCCCCTTCCAAATCCCCCAGCGCCCGTTGAACGTGTCCGTAGTGTCAATGCTGCGGTGGACGGGTGTGCTGTCCAATATAACTTCCTGTTCAGCGGATGCTTCCGTCATCAGGTGTGCTGGGAACTCCAGCAGATTCACGTTGTCCAGCGGGCCGGGCGCGACGGACGGGGCAAGTAGCGTCAACACCCCCGCCAGCAGCCCGTAGCAGAGGATAATCCCCGCTGCCATCAGCATAGGAAGTATAAGCCTATGGTTTAATTTCGACGGCATATGCACCTTCGCACCGAGGAGCGTCCACACGCAGAACCCCGCCGCGACGCCGAGCGCCACGAACGCCGTCCGGCAATCCGTCAGCGCGAGCGCGCCGCATTGTACCAGAATTGCCATCACGCAGGCAATTTTCGCCCGTTTCGTGCGGCTCAACGCGAACAAAATCGCGGTCAAAAGCACGGTCATGCCCATTTTTGCGGCGGCGGTCGTAACGTAAGCGTTCAAATACAGGCGGTGGTCACCGAGGTTCATGCCGATGTACCACGTCCCCTTCATGCTGAAAACGGCGTGACCGCTGATTGCCGCCCACAAGCCAATGGCTGCTTGACAAGTAATTGCGGTCGTCCAGACGGCTATCGTTCCCTTCAAAAACTGCCGAAAACGATTTTCAGTAAGGCAGCCCGGCAGCGGCGCAAGCACAAGGAACGCAATGATGCCCTCCTTGAGGTACTGCCTCTCAGCCGCGAGAACATTTTCGCCGCGGATAGCGCTCATCAGCAGCATCCATCCAAGCCCCGCTGTCATCGTCCAGACAAGCGGGGAGCGCTTTTTCCAGCCCAAAATCAGCGAAAAAATGGCGGCAATGATACCAAAGTCGCCCAGATACGGCATAACGGTGAACGTCCATGAAAATTCTGTCATTCGCGCGAGGTTCCACCAGAGGTAGCCCGCCGCGACTGCCATATAACCCCAGCGGGCAATCCGCCGCCCCGTTTCTTGCTTCATGCGCCACCTCCGCGTTCATTTCAACCTATATTATAGCATTTTTTTGCTGCTTGCGCAAGTGGACGCGTTCTTGCTGAATTTATCACGAAAATTGTTATGATTTACGTTCTAATTGGTGATTTATTTCGTAACCATATGTTTCGTAGAACTCGCGTTTGAGCAGCAGAAAATCCTCCATGCGCCGCAATAGCACATACAGCAGCGCCCTATCCTCGAACTCGCCACGCGTTGCGGGAAGTGGCTGACGCTGCATCTCTACCAGCAGGCCATGCAATGCGGACAACAACGATGTGCAGTCGTTTTCACGGTCATACTCGGCAAAAATGCGGCCAATCAGTGCCCGAACCTCGGCTTCCTGCGGCGGATGTCCCTGTACTTTTTGTGCGTCTTGCGCGACTTGCAGCAGGATTCTTCGCTGCTGGCGGCGCATGTTGATATAATGAATCTCGCGCGTGGGCGCGTCTGTTAGACTGTTTTCGGCGTTTTTCGCGGCACATTCGTCTGCCTGACGGAGCGTCTCGCCCAGCAAAATCAAGGGTTTGCGCGCATCCGCCGCTTCCGCAAGCGCCCGCAGCGCCGTCCGCATCTGCTCATCCGCCTGACGAAGCAATGCGTCCAGGCGCCTTTCGTCCGGGTGCAGGTGCAGGTTCGTCAGGATGCCGCAGGTTGTGCCGATGAGGAACAACAAACTTTCGTTGCCAATCTGCGTCCACGTCATGACGCCCGTGCCCATAAAGTGGGAAATCAGCACGGAAATCATCGCCGTCGCGTACCCCCACGAGCAGGCATAGCACAGCGACGCGAAAACAAACAGGTAAATCCCGAAAGCAAGCAGACCATCGCCGAAGAGCGAGAAGCACACGAAGGCGATCAGCAGCGCCGCGCCGTACGCCATCAGCCGCCCAAGCGCCACTTTCATTGTCTCGCGCTTCGTACCCATCAGGCTCAAAATCGCGATAATCCCTGCCGTTGCGCTAAACTGCAGGTGTATTGCGCTGGCGACGGCTATCGCGACCGCCGCACTTCCAGCCGCCTTCAACCCGGTCAGCAGAAGTCCGCGCGTTCGGTCATTGTGCGTTCTTTTCCACATAAACACTCCTCGACGGGAAGGCGAAAGAGAGCCCTTCTTCCGCCATCAGGTGCATAACCGCAAGGTTAATTCTGCCTTTGAGCGCGCGGTAGTCGCCGTAACCGGGGGTGTTGACCATCATACGGACGTTGACGTTGATGGACGAATCCGCGAACTCCTCCAACACCGCCTGTACGCTCTGCCCGTCGACTTCCGGATCTGAAACCAAAAGTTTCGTCAGGTCGCGGATGAACTGCTCCACCTGCGGCGCACTCGTGCGGTACTCCAAGCCGATCGTGAACGCCCACAGGCGCTGGGTGCGCGCGTTCGCATTTTGGATGTATTCGGCGCAAACCTTGCTGTTTTCGACGGTAATGAGCACTTGGTCGGGCGTGCGAATGCGGGTTGAACGCAGCGAAATGTCCTCGACGGTGCCCTCAACGTCGCCCAGCACGATGTAATCGCCGAGTGAAAACGGGTGCTCCGCAACGAGCGTGATCCCGGCAATCAGGCCGGAGAGCGTGGACTGCGCCGCGAGGGTGATGGCAAGCCCGACGACGCCCGCGCCGGCAATCAGGCTCGTGACCGGTACGCCAAGGCCGTCCAAACCGACCAGAACCGCCATCACGACGACGACTGTTCGGCATCCATTCTCGAAAAAGCGTGACAACGTTTCGTAGTTTTCCGGCTGATCAGGGTGCGGATGACGATGCAGCATTTGCCAAATAACCGGGATGGCTTCCCATACGCCCCACGCCACCATCGCCAGCACAAACGCCTGGTAGTACGGCATTGCGCGGGTGAGCACCACACGGATTTCGGCGCTCCACGGGATGGTTAGCACCGCCCAACCCGCGAGCGTGACGCGGACGAGCCATGCGGCAGGGCGCAGGAAGCAGCGGAGAAGATGCCCCACAAGCGCTGGAATGCGGTCGCTAATCCGCTTTTTTACAGGCGTCAGGACGCGCTTCAAGAGCGGAACGGCGAAAACGGCTGCCAGCAGAAGAAAACCTGCGAGTAAATAATGCTGGACTTCGGGTGTCATGGCGCGCGTCTCCTTTTAATAGGTAGAAATTACGCAGGAAAGGGGAAGCCATTGCGCTCCCCCTCGTGCTTATTTGCTTTTTTTCTTGCCGATGGACATGATTTTCTCTTTCCACTGGCGCAGCAGCGACATCCGGTGTCCGCTCTCACGCGGGTCATCGGGAATCTCGTCGCCCGCAGCGGATGCGGATACAGATTCTTCTACGTCCGTATACCCCTTCTGACGCAGGCCGTGGCGCGCTGCCGACCGCAGAATGCCGTAAATTGTGGCGAAAATGGGAACGCCGACGACCATACCGACCAAGCCGAAGAGATCACCGCCGACGACAATTGCGAAGAGAACCCAGAGCGCCGAGATGCCAATCGAATCGCCGAGAATCATCGGGCCGATGAAATTGCCATCCAGCTGCTGGATAATCAGGATCAAAATCAGGAAAATCAACGCCTGCCACGGATCAAGGAAGAGCAGAATCACCGCGCCGGGTATCGCGCCGATGAACGGGCCGAACACGGGGATGATGTTCGTGATGCCGACAATGATGCTGATGAGCGTCGCGTACGACAAGCCGAGGATGTTCATGCTGACAAACGTCAGCACACCAATAATCGCGGAATCGAGGATCTTTCCGGCGAAAAAGCCGCCGAAATTGCGGTTTGCGTCGTGGCAAATCCGCAGGGTCGTCTCCGCGGCGCTCTTCGGCAGGAACGCGCGCGTCAGCACCCGCGCGTGGCGGAGCAGCTTATCCTTCTGCAGGAGGAGGTAGACGCTGCTGGCAATCGCTGTAAAAATGGTCACGACACCCGAAGCGACGCCGCCGACGTAGCTGATAATTTGCGGCACGCGGTTCGTAATCGCCTTGACAATCGTGCCAAGCAGGTCGCTCATGCTGGCATTCAGGTTCTCCACCGCCCTAACCGCAAGGCTCAAATCCACGCCCGGCGTTTCCGCGTCAAGTTCCTTGAGCATATTCAGCAAATTTTGCGCATAGCCGTCGAAATTCTGGTAGAACATGACAACGCTGGCAACCATTTGCGGAATAATCAGTACCATTAGCAGTACAACAATTGCCAAGCCGACAATGTACGCCAACAAAATGGCGAGTCCGCGGCACTTTTCGCGTCCGCGGAAGAGGTACTTCATCGCTGCTTTAACAATTGGGTTAAGGCAGTAGGCAATCACCACGCCTCCCGCGAACGGCGCAAGGATGCCCAGAATGCGGTTCACACCGTTCAGGAAGGACTGCGCGTTGAGCAGCGCCATGTAAAACGCAACCGCAATCAGCGTAATCCCAAGGTAATCGAGGTTGCTCTGCGGCTTTCGGCGCAGCCACTTGTTCTCGTCCATCAAAAATCCCCTCGCTCTCTACCTATTATAATAGTGCAGAAACGCCCGGCTGTCAATCGCTTCGATTCATTTTTAACGTTTTTTTCATTTTTCGGACGTGAAAAAGGGCGCATTCCCGCGAATGCACCCCATTCTGACAATTATTGATTTTGTGGATGATGCCGTCCACTGAAATTTAACTTTTCAGCAGAATTTGCTCCACTTCCGCCAGATTTTTTGCTGTATAAGTTGCTTGTTGGCAACCCGTGTTCTTCCAATCAACAAAGATACTGTCGATTCCAGCGTTGACCGCCGCGGGGATATCCGCCGTCGCGCTATCGCCGACCATGACAGCTTCGGTCTTGTCCGTGCAGCCGCATTCGGCAAGGGCAATTTCAATCAGGCGCGGATCGGGCTTGCTGACGCCTTTTTCGCTGCTGATGACAATGTTATCCAGCAGTGGCGTGAACACGCACCGGAAAAGTCGGTTGCGCTGGATGACGCTGTCACCATTGCTGACCAGCACGATTTTCATCTGCCCATGCAGGCGGCGCAAAAATGCCTCCGCACCGGGCATGAGGTCAGCGTGCGTGCCGAGATAGTGGCTGTAGCGCAGGGCGAGGCGGGGCGCGCAGACGTTTTCGGCGGGGTATTCTGCCAGAAGTTGGGCGAAACGGGCGATTTTGAGCGCCGCGTGGGTGGTTTCGCCGCGTTCGAGTGCCTTCCAGAGTGCGTCATTGATGGCGCTGTACCGTGCGCAGACGGCGTCGGTCGGTTCAATCCCGGCCTCGGTGAGCGCCTCGCGGAGGGCGGCGTGTTCGGCGGCGTGGAAGTCCATGAGGGTGTTGTCGTTGTCGATGAGCAGATAGCGATACTTCATAGCATTTTCTTCCTAAACTTTTGGGTATTTTCGTGCGTTACTCGTCCCGCTCCGGCGTGTAAGGCAAGTCGCGGTCGGCATTCTTTTCCTTCAGGTAGTCAATGACCCAAATGTTGCCGTCCGTGCGCATCCGGGTCAGCCCTTTATAACCCAAAAGGTACGAAATGTGCTTCTTGTCGCAGTAGTTGACGCTGCCTTTGATCACGTTCGCCGCGCCGTTGATGAAAATCAGCTGCGGGTTGATGGCTTCCAGGAAGTCATCGCGCAGGCGCACCTGCCCGTGGTGCGGGTACTTGAAGATATCCGCGTTCAGCCCGATTTCCGGCGGATTCGCCGCAAAATACTGCTGCGAACGGTTCTCGTTGTCGCCCGCGAAGAGCATCCGGCGGTCGCCGTACTGCACCATCAGCATGGCGGACTGGTCGTTTACGCCCCAGGAGGACTTGCGGTACTGAATGACGGTCATCTTGACGCCGCCGTCCTCCCCCAGCGTGAAGGTGTCTCCGTTGCCAATCTGCTCGATGGGGATGTTGTTCGCCTTCATGAATTTAACCGCGCTCTTCATCCGCGCGTTAAAATCTTCTGGAAAGGTAATCAAGAACTGGGAGATCGGCGCGTATTCGTTGACGAACTGAAATCCGTCGATATGGTCATCGTGCGGATGGCTATTGTAGGCAATGTCGATGTGGTCGATGCCGAGGGTATCGCAGGCGGTGTAGATGCGGTTGCGCATGGTTGCATTTTTGGTCGATGCGTCTATCATCATGACCATGCCGTCATAGCGCAGGAGGATGCAGTCGGAGGAGTAAACGCGCGGAAAAACGATTTCAAGAATCTTCGCGCCGTCCTCAAAGTGGTATTCAGCATCCGGATTTTCAACCAGATTGACAATGACGGGCGTTTCTGCCATCGCGAACGTCGGCAGGAGCATTGCCATCATCAGGAGTAGTAAAAGCAATTTCTGGATTTTTTTCATCGAAGAAGCCTTCCTTTCCTGTACTTCCCTTCCATTGTAGGCGATCGAGCGGGGTTTGTCAAGCCGCCGCGAGGATTATTACAAATCAACCGCCGGTTATTCTTCCATCGTGAGATTCTGCAAAATCCACACCTGCCCGTCGGTTTTCAGCAGCAAGCCGCATTCGTCCGTGTGCGCGGCGGGAATCGCCATGGCATCCAGCTGCGCGAGGGCGTACGGCGCGCGGGTCGGTTTGGCGGTAATGATGGCGAGTTTGGGCGCAATAGCGGTCAGAAGCGCCTGATTCATGGCAGCGTGACCGTGGTGCGGGTACTTGAGGATATCCGCGTGCACATCGTCGCCGGAATCAAGCAGTGCCTGCTGACCCATGCTTTCAAGGTCGGCGAGCATCAGCATCCGGGCATCCCCCAGCGTCACGAGGGCGAGCAGGGAGCGATTATTAACGGTCTTGCCGGTATTTTCCGGAAGAATCAGCGTGATTTGCGCTCCTCCGAGCGTCAGCATTTGCCCATCCGCGGCGGTTTCCACCGGCACGCCGCATTCCGCCATGACAGCGAGGGTATGCTGCATCTGCGCGTTTTCGTTCGCGGGGAACGACGTGAGGAAGCGCCCAATCGGCATCCGGCGGGCGATGGCCTCGAAGCCGGGCTGATGGTCGTGGTGCGGATGGGTGGCGACGACCCAATCCAGCCGCGTCACGCCGAGGGCTTCCAGCGCGGTTTGGACGGCGGATTCCTCCGCATATCCGCCCGCGTCAATCATCCCGGCGTGGCCGTCGCAGACGAGAATGGCGGCATCGGCGAAGGTCATCTGGGGAAAGGCGACGGTGAGGACGGCGGCATCGGACGGAAAGCGGGCGTCGGCGTCGTGGGCGCGGAGGTCAAGGACAGGGACATCCGCGTGCGCATCGGACGAGAAAATCAGGAGGATCAGGAGAATAGAAATTAACTTACGGGTCACTTTTTGCCCTTCTTGAGCGCCTTGCGCTTCTCTTCGAGACGGTCAAGTTCCTGCTGGAGCTTCTCGCGTTTTTCGCGCATATTCGCCTGCAATTCGTCGTGCTTCGCCTTCAGGCGGGCAAGGTGCGCCTTATTGTAGAACTGCACCTCCGGGAAAGCGTGCAGCGGGTGGCGGAGCAGGAAGCCCTGCGCCATGAGCGCCTCTCGGACCGCCTTGGTGATGGCTTCGGTGTTGTCCGCGCGGACGGATTCTGCCGCGCCGCGAATCTTTGTCAGCACGCCCGCGGAAATCGCGACGTCCGCAATCAGCAGCGCCGTCAGCGTGATGCTGATGGCATCCAGCCAGACAGTCGGGATTTTGGCGAACAGCCCAAACGCAAAGGGCTTCAGCACCTTGACGACGAACACGCCCATCGCCCCGAACGCCAGCAGGTTGCTCGCGCACACGCGCCCGTTGATGTTGAAGCGCTTCTGGGAGTAGTCCCACCAGCGCGCGTGGAACAGTTTTTCCATCAGCCAGCTGGTGATATATTCCAGCGTGCCGCAGAGGACGAGGGCCAGCAGGAATGTCGACTCGACCTGCGTTGTCCACAGGGGCAGAAAGTATGCCATCAGCACAGCGCCCGTGCCATAAATTGGACACAGCGGGCCGAGCAGGAAGCCGCGGTTGATGAAGCGCCCGAACTGCACGAGCTTGCAGGTGACCTCCATGCACCAGCCCAAGAGGGAGCAGGCGAAGAAGAGGAGGACATACATTTCAATTTCTATCCACAAGGCGGTGATTCCCCTTTCGATATGGGTTCATAAGTGAATCATAGCACAAGACGAGGGATTACGCAAGGGGGGAGACGAGGGGCTTTGCCCCTAACCCCGGCAGGGCGCTGCCCTGCACCTGCCAAAGGGTCTTCGACCCTCTGGACTCCCTTTTCGCGATTGAGTTGAGCGCACTTTCAGGCAGTTTCCGCGTGTTTATCCGCGATAATTGAAAGGAGATTTCCCATGAGCAATATGTTCTCTCTGGAGGGCAAAATCGCCCTCGTCACCGGTGCATCCTACGGTATCGGCTTCGCCATCGCCTGCGCCATGAGCGACGCCGGCGCGACCATCGTCTTCAACGACATTAAGCAGGAATTGGTGGATAAGGGCATTGCTGCCTATGCCGAAAAGGGCATCAAGGCGCACGGCTATGTCTGCGACGTGACCGATGAAGCCGCCGTCAACGCGCTCGTCGCCAAGATTGAGGAAGAAGTCGGCGTGATTGACATCCTTGTCAACAACGCGGGCATCATCAAGCGCATTCCGATGTGCGAAATGACCGCCGAACAGTTCCGTCAGGTGATTGATGTTGACCTGAACGCGCCGTTCATCGTCTCCAAGGCGGTCATTCCGTCGATGATTAAGAAGGGTCATGGCAAGATTATCAACATCTGCTCCATGATGAGTGAGCTTGGCCGCGAGACGGTGTCCGCTTATGCCGCGGCGAAGGGCGGCTTGAAGATGCTGACCCGCAACATCTGCTCCGAGTACGGCAAGTACAACATCCAGTGCAACGGCATCGGCCCGGGCTACATCGCCACGCCTCAAACTGCGCCCCTGCGCGAGATTCAGCCGGACGGCTCCCGTCACCCGTTTGACAAGTTCATCATCGCCAAGACGCCTGCCGAGCGCTGGGGCGACGCGGCGGATTTGGGCGGCCCGGCGGTGTTCCTTGCGTCGGACGCGTCTAACTTCGTCAATGGCCACATCCTCTATGTGGATGGCGGCATTCTGGCGTACATTGGCAAGCAGCCCTAACGGATGTGCAGGCATAGGGGAGAAAATGCCGCCCGCAAGGGGGAATTTTGCGGAAGAAATGCGCGCAAAAACCGCTTTTTCTGCAAAAGCCCCTTGCGTTCCAACGAAAAATGTGATAGACTGTAAAGCGTTGATTTCTCCCCAAGGAGGTTTGAAGCATGAGTGCATTTGGTGTGGTTCTGACGGTCATCATCACGATTTCCGCTCTGTTCATGATTTTTACGGTTCTGATGCAGAGCAGCAACGTGAAGGGTCTGGGCGCAATCGCCGGCACGTTCGACAGCTATTTTGACAAGCACAAGGCCAAGAGCGCGGAAGCGAAGCTGGCGCTGGGCACCAAGATTGCTGCGGCGATTTTCGTGGCCTGCTCCCTGCTGATGCTGCTGGTCAAGTAATCAGCGGTTTCGCATGACTGCATGACAAAATAGGGCTGACAGGCGACTGTTTAGCCCTTTTTGTCGTGGAAGAGAAAAAGTTTTGCTTCGCGAACAGTGCGTTTGGGGCGCAGGAAATTTCGCCTTTGCGGGAGCGACAAGGGGGCTTTGCGGTCGCCCCCTCCACCCCTTCGCAGCGCACACCCCTATTTCTTGGATTTTTATGTTGCCTGAGAGAACGAAAAGTACACTAACTAATACTATTTCCAAATTCACCTGCGCCATCTGCTTGCGCCTTTTCCGCTCTGGCGTCCGGTCGTTCCATTTAGCGTAGCACTGCTACGCTGCATTTCACTCCCGTTAGCCAGAACGAAAAATTCGCGGCGCATCTTGGCGCATTCTCATTTGGAAATAGTATAAAAAACTTCCGATTAAAATCAAGTAACATCCGGAGGGGCAGGCGAAGCAGTCCAGAGGGCGACCGCAAAGCCCTCTGGTCGCTCCCGCAGGAGCGAAACCCCTGCGACAATCAAAATCAAGCCTGAAATTGCCATCAACTGCACGAAAAAAAGAGCAGGTGGACTTGCAACCTCCACCTGCTCTTTTCCTATTACTTAACCAGCTCGCAGAACTTGTCAATATTCCCCTTGACAACCTCCAGACTGGAGCGCCAGAAGTCGGGATTCCGGACATCAATCCCCACGCTGGCAGCGACGTCGGCAATCGTGCCCGAACCGCAGGAGCGCAGCAGACGGCAGTAATCCGGCACAAACGCCGCGCCCTTTTGCAGATACTGCGCGAACACGCCCTTGGCGAACAGCTCGCCGAACGCATAGGGGAAGTTGTAGAAGTTGTAGCCGGACGAATAATAATGGCTCTTGCACGCCCACATGTACGGGTGGCGAATCTCCGGGTCAAGCCCGTCACCGTAGGACGCTTCCTGCGCGCGCAGCATGGCGTCCTTCAGCTCGTCGACGCTCATGGCATGGTCGGCGCGCGTGTCGATGACTTCCGTCTCGAACAGGTAGCGGCTGTAAATGTCCACAATCGTCTGGTTCGTTTCCATCAGGTTGCCTTCCAGCAGGGACAACTGCTCGTCGGGGCTTGCGTCCTTGAGCACCATGTGCGCCAGCAGCTGCTCGTTGAAGATGGACGCGGTTTCCGCCAGCGGCATGGGCGTGTCAATCAGCGAGTACGGCAGCCCTGCCAAGCAGCGGTTGTGCCACGCGTGACCCAGCTCATGCGCGATGGTCGACACATCGGAGAAGCTGCCGGTGAAGTTCGTCATCACCAGCGAACGGTCAGCAAAATGCACGGGGGAGCAGAACGCGCCGCCGGTCTTGCCCTCGCGCGGGTAGATGTCAATCCAGCGCTGCTCAAAGGCGTTGTCGATGAACTTGCCCATTTCCGGCGTGAACTGCCCCATCAGGCGGACGAGCATTTCGCGCGCTTCCTCCACCGTGTAGGTGTGCACGTTTTGCCCGACCGGCGCAAACAAATCGTAGAACGGCAGGCCATTTTGATGCCCCAGCAGCTTCGCCTTCGCCTTCATGTAGCGGCGGAAGTGCGGCAGATATTCGCGGATGGCGGTCAGCATAGCGTCCAGCGTCGCGCGGTCCATGCGGGAGTCGCTCAGCGTCATGTCCAGCACGGAAGGATACCCCTTCGCCTTGCTCAGCGTGCGCGCCTCCATTTTGACGGCGTTCAGGCAGTAAGACATGGGCAGCTCCATCTTCTTGTAGGAAGCAATTTCTGCCTCGTAGGCATCCTTGCGGACGGAGGCATCCGCGTCGTACGCAAGCCCACGCACGGCGGACAGCGGAATCTCCTGCCCGCGGTAATTCGCCGTGTGGGTGGAATCCAGCTTGTCGCGCAGCTGGCTGAACGCGCTGCCGCCGGACAGGCTCATCTCCAGAATCCACGGCTCAACCGCTTCGGGGATGGTGTGGTGCGCGTTCTCGGCGGATTCACGCAGGTGGAACGCGACCTTCTGCAATTTGGGCGACGCGGCAATCAGGTCTTCGAGGTTTGCAAGGCTGCCGATATAGCGCGTGATGGCGCTGCTGACGATGCGGCTGTCGTTGAAAATCACGTCCAGCACGTTCAGGTACTTTGTCGCGTCGGCATTGTTCGCGTCCACCGCCTGCGTCAGGCTGCAGAACGACGAGAGCCGATCAGACAGCGCGCCAAGAACCTCCTGCTGGTCGGTGAGCTTCTCCAGCTTCGTCTGCGGATCGTCGCCGCCGTCCAGAATCGCCTGTTCGACCTTGATTTCCTCCGGAAAACGCTTCAAATCAGCCAGAAACGCCGGGTCATCAAAGCCCTTGTAGAGATAGGACAAATCCCAATTCGGGTTCATGGGGGTTACGCCTCCTTAAATGGTATAGTCATTAACAAGATGATACCCCAAAGCGCGAACATTGTCAATGCCCGCTTGCCATACGCGGTGATTTTTCAGGTGCTCCGGGTCATGCGCGTCCACACCGAGAATGACGTCATTGTGCCATTTTCGGGCGTATTCCCAGAATGGCGCGGACGGATACCCCCGCGTGCGTCCCTCCATCTGGCTGTTCAGCCCCAGCAGATTGTACTCGATGGGCATGTGCTGTTCCTTTGCGCACTGGCAGAGCATGTCCGCCGCTTCCTCGCACGCGCGATTGAACTGGTCGTCCGTGCGGTGGCGCATGAACAAATCCGGGTGGGCGATGTAGCAGAACAGCCCGGTGCGCATGGCGGCGACTGCGGATTGGGCATAGCGCAGCACGCCCTCGTCTGTCTGGCACTCAAAGCCGATATACGGATTGTCCTCCTCGCTGTCGGCGTAGTGCTGACCGAGGATGTAGTAGCCGATGCCCTGCTCACGCATCCGCAGCAGATGGTCGTGATAGCGCGGGAAGTACTCGCTCTCCAGGCCAAGGCGGATTTCAAGCTGCCCGGCGTAGCGCTGCTGGAGCGCGTGGACGGAATGGATGTAGTCCGTCAGCTGGTCAAGCGGCATCCGAATCCCACTGACGAAGCCGTTTGCGAACGGGAAGGGCGCGTGGTCAGCGAAGCCAAGCACATCAAACCCGGCGTCCAGCGCGGCTTCGACATAGGCTTCATCCGTGCCGACGGCGTGCTGGCAGCGGGATGTGTGCGTGTGAAAATTATGCTTCATAATTGCTCCTTGCAAAAAGATGCACCGGCGCATGTGGACGGTGCATCTTTTGCCTGATTACATTTTTTGCAGATAACGCTGGGTTTTCAGCGCTTCGAGGCACTTCTCCTTGCTGCGCTCAATGTGGCGGTGCATCAGCTTCTGGAAATGCTCCAAATCGCGCTGCTCGATATAGTCCACCAGCTTGTAATGCTCCTCGTGCGCCTGCAGCAGGCGGTTCTCCTGCGAAATCGCCATGGACGAGAAGCGCGTGATGTACTGGTCCTGCCCCTCAATAACGCGCAGAATCCGGTTCTGCCCGCAGATTTCGGTCATCTGGCGGTGGAAGGCGCGCGCCATGGGGGAAAGCGTCTCGAAATCGCGGCTTGCCATCACGCCGTCCATCTCGTGCAGCCGGTCGCGCAGGGCGGCGATATCATCCGCCGTCGCTTTCTGGATAATTGCGGGCAGCGTCAGCATTTCCAGCGCGTTGCGGATGGTGTAGATTTCCTCCACGTCGGCAATCGTGAACGCGCGGACGATCACGCCGCGCCGCTGTACATACTCTACCAGCCCGTCGCGCTCCAGCTTCCGCAGGGCTTCACGCAGCGGCGTGCGGCTGATGTGCAGGCGGTCGGCGTATTCTGTCTCGACGATGCGCTCGCCAGCGGGAATTTCCCCGGTGATAATAGCGTGCTTGAGCACTTCGTAGGCGATTTCACGAATCGGGCGGCTTTCCATCATGGGCTGGAAGGGGATGGCTGCCATAGCGAACAACTCCTTGTGGATGGCTTAGAATCCGCCGCGTTTGTGTCCTTTCTGGTCAACACGTCCGCGGACGCAAAGTGCATTTTGTTTGCACTTTGTATACAAGAATAATACAAAAAGCAGCCCTTGTCAAGGGAAAAATCCATTTTTTCCGCAATTTTTGGCGGATTTTTTGCTGATTTTCGGCTGTGCTTTTCTAATTTGAAATACGCGCGCAATTGCAGGCGGATGAGCTCGGTTCTGCAACGATACCCCAAAGGGATGGGCGTGTGCACCCGAAGGGGTCGAGAGGACGATCGCAGACTTCGTCTGTTTTCATGCCCCCTCGTCGCGTCCGCAGACGCGAAACCCTCTGCAACAAGAAAAATCAAGTCACATCGAAAGCGAAAATCACGAAAAAAGCGCAAAGAAAGCCGCCTGCCTTCGCGCATTTGCGAAAACAGACGGCTTCCAAAGTCAAATCAGGCGAATGCAATTATTCCAGAATCTCACGCCGCAGCGCATTGACATAATCCAGCTGCTCCCACGGCATGTCCGCCTTGCCGAAATGACCGTAGTTGCAGTTCGCGCGGTAAATCGGGCGGCGCAGGTTCAGCCGCTGAATGATGGCGTTCGGGCGCAGGTCGAACAGCTTGTCCACCGCTGCCGCCAGCTGGTCGTCCGAAACAACGCCCGTGCCCATCGTGTCGATGAACAGGCTCACCGGGCGCGCGACGCCAATGGCATACGCCAGCTGAATTTCGCAGCGCTTCGCCAGCCCCGCCGCGACGATGTTCTTCGCAATGTGGCGCGCCGCATAGGCAGCAGAGCGGTCAACCTTCGTCGGGTCTTTGCCGGAGAACGCGCCGCCGCCGTGCGGGGCATAGCCGCCGTAGGTATCAACGATAATCTTGCGCCCGGTCAGACCGGAGTCGCCCGCGGGCCCGCCGATGACGAAACGCCCGGTCGGGTTGATGAGATAGCGGGTGTCAGCCGTCAGCATTTCCGCCGGAATCACCGGGCGGATGACGTGCTCCATCATCGCCGCGTAAATGTCCGCGTGGGCGATTTCGGGGTTGTGCTGGGTGGAGATGACGATGGTATCCACCGCCACGGGCTGACCGTCCTCGTAGGCAATGGTCACCTGCGCCTTGCCGTCGGGCCGCAGCCACGGCAGCGTGCCATTCTTGCGCACTTCAGTCAGGCGGCGGGTCAGGCGGTGCGCGAAGGCAATCGCCGTGGGCATGTATTCCGGCGTTTCGTCGCACGCGAAGCCGAACATCATGCCCTGATCGCCCGCGCCGATTTCGTTGGCATCCTGCGTGCGGGTTTCCAGCGCGTCATCAACGCCCATGGCGATATCGGGGCTTTGCGCGTGGATGCTCGTCAGCACGGCGCAGGTGTTGCCGTCAAAGCAGAGGGAAGAATCATTGTAGCCGATGTCCAGCACAACGTCGCGCACGATGGCGGGAATATCCACCTTCGCCGTCGTGGTGATTTCGCCCATCACCATCACCATGCCGGTGGTGGCGCAGGTTTCGCAGGCGACGCGGCTCATGGGGTCTTGGGCGAGCAGCGCGTCCAGCACCGCGTCAGACACCTGATCGCACAGCTTGTCCGGATGACCTTCCGTGACCGATTCCGAGGTAAAGAGTTTCCGCATTTTTGTAGCTCCTTTCAGCTAAGCCAATAGGGGGATGGTTGAGAGCTGCAAAAAACCCGGCGTCCTTGCACACAAGGCAGCCGGGAATCAATCAGAAGCGATTGTCCTTATCTGTCAGTGCTGCTCTGGATAGAGCCTGTGTGCGCACTGTGGGAATTGGCACCACGCACCTGCGTGCCGGTTGCCGTGGCTTCATTGGGCCCGTCCCTCTGCCACTCGTGATAAGGGGTATTACTTTTGCATCCGATATGCTACCACAATTCTGCCCGTCCGTCAAGGGCTTTTGCATCTTTTCTGTATTTTTTTCGGGAAAAATCACGATAAGAACGAACGTTCTCTTGCATTTGCGGAAAAAATCCGCTATACTACATAAGCCGTTGCAATGACGACCGGGTCCTGTGCGATCTGTCGGTGTGAACCTTGTCAGGGCCGAGAGGCAGCAGCAATAAGCGCTGGGCGGATGTGCTGCGGGGTTGCTCAGTCTGAGCGGCGGTATCTTCTACTTGAATATCAATGGACAGGCTGCATGGGAAAGTGACTTCTCATTGCAGCCTGTTTTTTTATCGACGCGGGATTGTGAAATGGTGGATGGCGAACAAAGCAAAAAACGCTGCGAAACTATTGTCTCTGTGCGGTATGTGTGCTATACTGACCATCGCGCAGAAGCGCAAGTAATTTGGGAGGTATAACAATTATGCGGAAGTTCCTGTCCCTGTTTCTGGCTCTTGCAATGAGCATCGCCTGCTGCACGCTGGCAGCGGCGGAGGATACGGCAGAAGCAATGCAGTATACCGAAGAAAACATCACCATCGACGCGGGCAATCACCAGATTCCCGCAACGCTGACCGTGCCTGTTGGCGCGGAAGGGGAAAAGTTCCCGGCCGTTGTTATGCTGCATGGCAATGGCTCTACCCGCCACGAAGCGGGCAATGCCTATGATTATGCCGCGCTGGCCATGGCGAAGGCAGGCATCGCGACGATTCGTTTCGACTACATCGGCAATGGCGACAGCACCAGCGATTACATCGACTTCACCTATGACAAGGGTGTGGAAGACGCGATGAAGTGCTACGAATACCTCAAGACGCTGGGCACCATCGACATGGATCATGTGGGTGTGATGGGCTGGAGCCAGGGCGGCCGTCTGGCGCTGCTGACGGCTGCGCGCAACGAGGTGTTCACCTCCGTGCTGACGTGGGCAGGCGCTTACGATCAGAAGGGCAATGAGGAAGAACAGTACGCAATTGCCAAGGAAAACGGCTATTACGAAGTGACCTATGACTGGCGTGAACCGCTGAAGCAGTCTCCTGCCTACTATGAATGCGCGATGAGCATTGATTATCCGGCGGAAGTTGCTAAGATCAAGGTGCCGCTTCTGGCGATCAACGGCAAGGCGGACACGACCGTGGTGCCGGAAACCGCGCAGAAGATTGTGGATGCGGCGGTGAATTCCCCGGATGCGGAAGTGCTGCTGCTGGACGGCGCGGATCACACCTTCTGCGTCTTCAGCAATGACGACACGGTGCTGAAGACCTTGGTGCAGGATACCATCGACTGGTTCAAGAAGACGCTGTAAGCGCAAAAAATCAGCAAAGGCTGCGAAGGAGTGGAGAACATTCCTTCGCAGCTTTTTTGCGTGTGTTTTGTACAAATTGTGTATTCCGACTGTACAAAAACGGAAAGCAAGGTATAATAATAGGAAAAGCAAGGAGGTCGTGCAGACATGGAACTGAACGTGATTCGACAGGCAGACCCGCAGGTGGCGGACGCGATTGAGGCGGAACTGAACCGTCAGCGCTCGCATATTGAACTGATTGCGTCGGAGAACTTCGTATCCCCGGCGGTGATGGCGGCGATGGGCTCGTGCCTGACGAACAAGTACGCGGAAGGGTATCCCGCGCACCGCTACTACGGCGGCTGCGAATGCGTGGATGTGGTGGAAAACCTCGCCCGTGACCGCGCTAAGCAGCTTTTCGGCTGCGAGTACGTCAACGTGCAGCCGCATTCCGGCGCGCAGGCGAATACGGCGGTGTACTTCGCCATGCTCCAGCCGGGCGATACCGTCATGGGCATGAGCTTGTCAAACGGCGGCCACCTCACGCACGGCAGCCCGGTCAACCTGTCCGGCAAGTACTTCCATTTTGTGCCCTACGGCGTGGATGCGCAGGGCTATATTGATTATGACGCCATGCGCGCGCTGGCACTGGAGTGCAAGCCGAAGATGATTGTCTCCGGCGCATCGGCGTACCCGCGCACGATTGATTTCGAGAAGATTCGCGCCATCTGCGACGAGGTAGGCGCGCTGATGATGGTGGATATCGCCCACATTGCGGGGCTTGTTGCGGCGGGGCAGCATCCGTCGCCCGTGCCGTATGCTGATTTCGTCACGACGACGACGCACAAGACGCTCCGCGGCCCGCGCGGGGGCATGATTATGTGCCGCGAGCAGTATGGCAAGGCGATTGACAAGGCGATTTTCCCCGGCACGCAGGGTGGCCCGCTGATGCACGTCATTGCGGGCAAGGCGGTCTGCTTCGGCGAGGCGCTGAAGCCGGAATTCAAGGACTATCAGGCGCAGATTATCAAGAACGCGAAGGCGCTGGAAGCCGCGTTCCGGGCGGAAGGCATCAAGATGGTGTCGGACGGCACGGACAACCATCTGCTGCTGCTTGATTTTTCCGGCACGGAGATGACGGGCAAGCTGCTGGAGACGCTGCTGGAAGAAGCGAACATCACGGTGAACAAGAACACCGTGCCGAACGAGACGCGCTCGCCGTTTGTGACCAGCGGCGTTCGCGTGGGCACGCCGGCAGTGACGAGCCGCGGCTTCAAGGAAGCGGACATGGCGAAGGTCGCAAAGTGGATTGCGCGCGTCGTGCGGGAAGGGGAAAATGCTGTGCCTTCGGTGAAGGCGGAGGTGGAAGCGTTCATGAAGGGGTTCCCGCTGTATGAGTGACGGGGTTTCGCTCCTGCGGGAGCGACGAGGGGGCTTTGCGCTCGCCCCCTCGACCCCTTCGCAGTGCACACTCCCATGCTTTGGGGTTTCATATTTCTTTGCTATATAGAGCATCTAACCCGAACCGCAGGTTCGCTGGATAAACACGCGGGCACACTATGCAGTTGCGCTCAACCCAATCGCGAGAAGGGTGTCGAGAGGGTCGAAGACCCTTCGCGGGTGCAGGGCAGAGCCCTGCCGGAGTCCAGAGGCAGAGCCTCTGGCACCTCCCTTGTACACGAAAAATTCATACTTTCCTTGCAAATCCACCAAATTTGAGCCGGAATTTCGGCTAAATTCCGGTGGATTTTTTTTTGAATGTGTGCTATACTATATGAACGAGGGGTCTGTGCGTTGCAAAACAGACCGCAATCAAACGCCGCCATTCCGGAATGATGATGCTGGGGAAGTCGGAATTGTGGAATGAAGAAAAGGAAGTCGCCGGTGGAGGGCTTGCAATGTCCGTCCTGCGGTGATGGAATCGGCAGCGTTTGGCAAACGACGGGGAAATGCTGCGAAAGCGGACACGGGTAGGGCAGTCCTGCGCGGGCAGTTTTCGGCTGCAAAGGCGCAGCGGATAAAATGCGTTTTTTCCCGGCATGGAAATAATGCTGATGGGGTTCGGCGAAACGCAGGCTTGCCGTGTCCAGCAGCAGTTTTCCGCAAAAATGGCTTTTTTACTTCCGTGAAGGAAGTATGTGAAAGAGAAGAAACGAAAACGTTTGAAAGAGAGTGATGGTATGACCCCGAGAACGAAAGCAGCGCAGCCGGCAAGCCGCCTGCGGATTGTCAGCCTTGGCGGTGTGGATGAAATCGGCAAGAACATGACAGTTTTTGAATATGAGGATGACATTGTGGTGGTTGACTGCGGCAGCATTTTCCCCAAAGAGGATATGCTGGGCGTCGATCTGGTCATTCCGGATGTGTCCTATCTGGTGGAGAAGAAACGCAACGTGCGCGGATACCTCTTTACCCACGGGCACGAGGACCACATCGGCGCGACGCCGTACATCCTGCGCCAAGTGCCCGCGCCGCTTTACGGCACGAAGCTGACGCTGGCGCTGGTGGACTTGAAGCTCAAGGAGCACCGCATTCAGGGCATTCCGATGCAGGTGGTGCAGCCGCGCGACGAGGTGCGGCTGGGCAAGAACTTCACGGCGAAGTTCATCCACGTCAGCCACTCCATCGCGGGGGCGTGCGCCATTGCGCTCACCTGCCCGGCGGGTACGGTCGTCGTCACCGGCGACTTCAAAATTGACTACACGCCCGTCGATGGGCATATCACCGACCTTGCGTCCTTCGCTGAGCTGGGCGAGCGCGGCGTGCTGGCGATGCTGTGCGAATCCACCAACGTCGAGCGCCCCGGTCACACCATCTCCGAAAAGAAGATCGGCGTGACGTTCGAGAACATGTTCCGCGACGCGCAAGGGCGTGTGATTGTCGCCATGTTCGCGTCGAACATCCACCGTATGCAGATGGTCATTGACAACGCCCTGCGTTACGGCCGCCGCGTCTGCTTCATCGGGCGCAGCATGGTCAACGTCAGCCGCGTGGCGATGCAGATTGGCGAACTGCGGATTCCGCCGGAAGCCATTATTGAGGCGGACGCGCTCGACCAGTACCCGGACAACGAGATTCTGGTGATGACGACGGGCAGTCAGGGCGAGCCGATGGCAGGCTTGACGCGCATGGCGTACAGCGAACACCGCAAGCTGCAAATCCGCCAAAGCGACACGGTGATTATCTCCGCCACGCCCATTCCCGGCAACGAGAAGAGCATCAGCCGCGTTATCGACCAGCTGTACCGCTGCGGCGCGAACGTCATCTATAAGGCACTGGCGGAGGTGCACGTCTCCGGTCACGCCTGTCAGGAAGAACTCAAGCTCATGCACGCGTTGGTGAAGCCGAAGTACTTCATCCCCGTTCACGGCGAATACCGTATGCTGTGGCAGCACGCGGTGCTGGCGGAGTCGATGGGCATGAACTCCACCGACATCGTGCTTCCCGAAACGGGGCAGGTTATCGAGATGAATCAGGAAGGGCTGTATCTGGCGGAACAGATTCCGACCGGCGCGGTGCTGGTGGACGGTTTGGGCATTGGCGACGTGGGCAACGTCGTTCTGCGCGACCGCAAGCACCTCAGTCAGGACGGCTTGATTATCGTCGTCATGGCGATTAACCGCGACGACCAGCGCCTTGTCTCCGGCCCGGACATCATCAGCCGCGGCTTCATCTACGTCCGCGAGAATGAGGATATTATTGAGAATACGCGCGATGTCGTGCGGCAGATTCTGTCGCAGTCGTCGCTGGCGGGCGAGGACTGGCCGGCGCTCAAGAACCGCATCAAGGATGAGCTGCACCGCTTCATCTTCGAGAAAATCAAGCGCAACCCGATGATTCTGCCCATTATCCTTGACGTTTGACATGGGGGCGCACATCTGATACAATAGGGAGGAACGCTGCAACATGCGTTTCTCTCTTTTTCGTGGGAAATTGGGATGAATCAAGCGGACAGAAACGTTTCTAATTACGGATAGCGTATCGAAAGGATGGACATGCTGTTATGGAACATGCTACGGCACACCGCTTGGCGCAGGAAATCCGCCAGAGCGAGGAGTATCAGACGTATCACGCACTGAAAGAGGAGGTTATGGCGGACGAAACGACCGCCGCACTCCTGAAGGAATACAAGAAGCTGCAGCTGCGCCTGCAAATGGCGGCTGTCTCCGGCACGCAGCCGGATAACGACGACATGCAGCGCTTTCAGGGCATTTCGGCGCTGCTGTTCGGCAAGCTGGAGGTCAGCCAGTACCTGCTGGCGGAAATGCGCCTGCAGCAGGAAGTGGCGGGCATTCTGCGCATCATCACCGACGCGGCGGACATTGACATGGGGATGGGACAATAATGCGGAATTAGGAATGCGGAATCATATGATTTCCGAATTCCGAATTTTCCAAGGGGGGCAGGCTTGTTGAGCAAGAAGCATGACAGCTACGAGAGCATCCGCGACGAGCGGCGATATGGCCCGTACTGGTACAGCGCGCTGTGGCGCATCATCCGCCCAATCCTGATTGGCTTGGGCGCGGTGCTGGTGGTGGCGGGCATCCTGTTCAGCGTGTGGAACAAGGTGTACGGCGAGTTCATTGCGCCGCCGGATGAAAACAGCACGGCGCAGGTGCCCTTCACCATCGAGAGCGGACAGAGCCTGACCCGCGTGGCGAACCGGCTGGAGGAAGCCGGGCTGATTCGCAATCGCACGGTGTTCAAGTACTACTGCGACTTCGCGGGCTGGGGGCAGAAAATCCAGTCCGGCAGCTACACGCTCAGCCCGTCGATGACCATGCGGCAGATTGCCGACCAGCTCACGCGCGGCGACGGCAACCCGATTGTGCGCAATATCACGCTCATTCCCGGCTGGACGATTGAGCAGTTCGCCGAGCAGCTGGTCAAAGACGGCGTGCTGACGGACAGCGCGGAGTTCTTGGCCCTGTGCAAGAGCGGCACGAGCTTCAGCGAATTTTACTCCGTGCAGGATGTGCTGAACAGCCGGAACGTCAGCCAGCGCCGCTATGTGCTGGAGGGGTATCTCGCGCCCGACACCTACGAAATCTACATCGGCGCAACGGCAAGCGAAATCATCCGCAAGCTGATTACGCAGACCGAGCGGGTGTTCACCGTCGCCTGTGAGGATCGCGCGGAAGAGATGGGCTACACGATGGACGAGATTCTGACGCTGGCAAGCATGATTGAGAAGGAAGCGTCCAAGGCGGATTTCGCGAAGGTGTCCGCCGTATTCCACAACCGCCTGAAAGCGGGCATGAAGCTGCAAAGCGACGTGACGATTCACTACATCACGGGCGTAAGGAAAATGTCGCTGACGGGCAGTGATTTGGCGCTTGACAGCCTCTACAACACCTATCAGGTGACGGGGCTGCCGCTGGGCCCGATTTGCGCGCCGAGCGCGGACGCCATCAACGCGGCGCTCTACCCGGACGAGACGTTTGTGGCGGAAAACTACCTGTATTTCTGCGCGACGAGTCCCGAAAGCACGGAGCTGCACTTCTCCCGCACCTTGCAGGAGCATGAACAGGCGGTCGCCATTTACGCGCCGCTGTGGCAGCAGTACGACAAGGAAAGAGGCATTGAGTAAATGACCAACCGAATGCCGGAGCTGCTGTGCCCGGCGGGGAATCTTGAATCGCTGGAGGCGGCACTGCATTTCGGCGCGGACGCGGTCTATGGCGGTATGCGGCAGTTCGGCCTGCGCGCCTTCGCGGGCAATTTCGACGAGGAGGCGCTGACGCAGGCGGTCGAAAAGATGCACGGCGCGGGCAAGAAGTTCTACCTGACGATGAATATCTTTCCGTTTGACGACCAGCTGGATGATTTCATCGCGGCGGCGAAAGCAGCACGGGACATCGGCGTGGATGCGGCGATTGTCAGCGATTTGGGCGCGATTGCCGCCCTGCGCCGTGAAGTGCCGGATCTGCCCCTGCACGTCAGCACACAGGCGAGCACCGTCAACGCGGAAGCCGTGCGCGTCTATCGCGACATGGGCTGCGAACGCGTGATTCTGGCGCGGGAAACGTCCATCGCGCGGGCGAAGGAAATCATCCGCCGCGTGCCGGAGATGGAAATCGAGACGTTCGTGCATGGCGCATCGTGCATGGCGTACAGCGGACGGTGTCTGCTTAGCGCGGCCATGGCGGGGCGGAGCGGCAATCAGGGTGAATGCGCCCAGCCGTGCCGCTGGCATTACAGCGTGGTGGAGGAGAAACGCCCCGGCGAGTACATGCCCGTCTGCGAGGACGAAAATGGCACATACATATTTTCCGCGCATGATTTGAACCTGATGCCGCTTTTGCCGGAACTGGTGGACGCGGGCATCAAGAGCCTCAAAATCGAGGGGCGGATGAAAACGGCGTATTACGTCGCGACGGTGACGGCGGCATACCGTCGGGCGCTGGATCTGCTGGCGGATGGCGGCGATTTCGCGGCGGCGCTCCCCGGCTTGATGGCGGAATTATCCTGCGCGAGCCACCGTGACAGCGACACCGGCTTTGCGCTGGGCAAGCCAGCAAATCCCGGCGGCGCGGACGGCTTCCATCAGGAGCGGGAATATCTGGCGCATGTGGTGGAGGGCAGCCGCGATGGGCGCGGCACACGCTTTCTGCTCAAAAATCGCTTCAAGGCGGGCGAGACAATCGAACTGCTGACGCCGTCGGGTGTGCACGCATTTGAGGCGACGCCGTTCCTGCGCGAAAAGACGGGCGAAATCGTCGATACGCTGGGCATCGGCGGCGAAATCATCCGCATGGACGTGCCTTTCGCGACTGAAACAGGTGACTTCCTCCGCGGCGAAACACGGAATCACCGAAAGTAAGCGCTTTTCCCGAAACCCGCAAGCAAGTCAACAAAAGCCGGACAAAAGCCAAACTGAAAAATGCGGTCAAGCTGGGCAACAACAGCCGCTCTTTCCCCCAACAAACATGGGTGGCGGGGGGAGTCCAGAGGGGGCTGAAGTCCAGACTTGCACGCTCTTCAGCCCCCTCTGGGCGTTCTTTGGTTACTTTCTGGCGCGCCAGAAAGTAACAACATCGCCTCCGCAGAGGCGACTGGAGCAGCAAGAAAAAACTGCCTGCATATCACAGCAATATCGGCTGTCATCCGATAAATCCCCCTTTCACGACAGCTGTGAAGCGCGAAAAAATCCCCGGAATCTTTCCGGCAAGGTTGCACAAAACCCCAAAGTGTGCTACAATCAGATTGATATTCCTTTCACATAAAGGAATTGGGCGGAAATGCCCCAAGATAACAAATGCACTGGAGGAGAATGAGGATGGCAGGGCATGTGTCTGACGCGGTGATCCGTCGGCTGCCGGGATATTATCGGCATCTGCGGGAACTGGAAAGCGCAGGTGTGGAGCAGATTTCGTCGCAGGAGCTGGGCGAGCGGATGCACCTCACGCCGTCGCAGATTCGGCAGGACATCAACTGCTTCGGCGGCTTCGGACGTCAGGGGTACGGGTATAAGGTGTCGGATCTGAAAATGCACATTGGCGAAATTCTGGGACTTGACCGTGAGCATACGGAGATTATCGTGGGCGCAGGCAATATCGGCTGCGCGATTGCGAAATATCCGACGTTCCAGCGCGAGGGCTTCCGGCCGCTGGCGATGTTTGACAACGACCCGGAGAAAATCGGCGTGCCGGTGGGCGATATTCCCGTGTACAGCATGGAGGAAATGCCGAACTTCCTGAAGGAGAACATGCCGGATATTGCGGTGCTGGCACTGCCCCGACGCGTCGCGCAGGAAGCGCTGGACAAGCTCTACGCCTGCGGCATCCGCGCGGTGTGGAACTTCGCGCCGACCGATCTGACCCATCCGGACGACATGCTGGTGGTCAATGTTCACCTGACGGACAGCTTGCAGACGCTGACTTACCACATGGCACACCGGAACGAGGAAAACAGCAAGTAAATCACACCCAGCCCTCCGCAGCAGCCGCTGTGCAAGGGCTGGAATCCATTTTGGAGGAATGACATGAGCAACATTTCGGGCGGAACGCAGCGCCCGCGCCGCAGCCAGCAGACGCGCCTGACGGAAAAATTGGCGCCGGAGACGAAGCCGCGACAGCCCGCCATGCGCCAGCCGAAGGGACGCTCACAGCGGCTGATAGAAGAGGAAGCGCGCCGGAGCGCCCCGCCCAAAACACGCGGCACACCCACGGGCAAGCGTCCATCCGCGCCGAAGCGGAAAACGACACGCAAACCGCGCAAGGGGCGCAAAAAGCGCAGCAGCACCTTCCTATGGCTGCTTGTCATGCTGATTTCGCTGACGTGCACGGCGGGGCTGCTGCTGCTTGCCGCGCCGCAGATGCTGGGCATGGAGCTGGCCGGGCTGCCGACACTGGCGTTCGTCAACGGCAGCATCATTCGGTATGACGCAGAGCGAATCGCGAATTTCAATGAGGCGGTCGCGCTGGTCAACACCGACCGCATTTTCCCCGGCGTGACGATTGACGGCATCAACGTTGGCGGAATGACCCGCGCGGACGCCGAAAGCGCCTTGGGGCAGGGCGGCGTGGACAATTCCCGCGTGAACCTGCATGTGGTGGCGGATGCGTACACCTACGACATCACGGGTTACGACGTGCCGCTCTACCGCAACGTGAGCGAGATGGCGGCGGTTGCCTATGCCGCTGGGCGAGGGAACACAACCGCCCTGCGCGGTTCGGGGCGGACGCCGCTGAGCGAGCGCGTCGCGACGATTCGCGCGATGCAGCAAAGCCCCGTGACGCTTCAGACGCAAATCACCTACGACCGCGATGCCGTGCGAAAAATCGCGGAGAATATCGCGGCGGATGTGACCTGCACGCCCGTCAACGCGACGGTGGAGTCCTTTGACCCGGCGACGAAGCAGTTCACCTTCAACAGCGACATCAGCGGCGCGTATCTGGATGCCAACAGCGTCTATCAGACGCTCACGGGCGTGCTGGACATGGGCAATTACACCGCGTCCCTGCGTTTGCAGTCGGACACGGTGCTGGCGGACGTGACGAAATCACAGATTGTGGGCAAGTTCGGGCGCATTTCCACCTACACGACGAAAACCACCAGCAATTCCAACCGCAACACGAACATCGACCTGTCCTGCCAAGCCATCAACGGCTATAAGGTTGTGCCGGGGGATACGTTCTCCTTCAATCAGGCGACGGGGCAGCGCACGGCGGCGAAGGGCTACAAGGAAGCAACAGCGATTTCCGGCGGGCAGAGCGTGCCGGAGGTGGGCGGCGGCGTATGCCAGACCAGCTCGACGCTCTTCAACGCCGTCGCGCGCGCGAATCTGGAAATCGTCTACCGCAGCCCGCACGCGTGGCCGAGTTCCTACGTCCAGAAGGGGATGGACGCGACGGTCAACTGGCCGAATCTGGACTTCAAGTTCAAGAACGACACCGAGTGGCCGATTTACATCGTCGCGAATTATTCCAAGCAGAAGTGCACCGTCGAAATTTATGGGATGCTCCTGCCCGATGGCGTGTCGATTGACCTGGAAAGCACCGTCACGCGCACGATTGACCCGCCGAGCGACACCAAGTACGTCCAGAACACGAAACTCGCCGCCGGTACGCAGGAGACGACCATCAAAAAGCGCACCGGCTACGTCGTCGAAACCTACCAAATCTGGTATCAGAACGGCAAGGAAGTCGACCGCAAGCTGCTCTGTACGTCAACGTATAAGGCGTATCAGGAAACAGTCGAGTATAATTAAAAAACCGCCCGGTTATCTGCCAAAACACAGATGTACCGGGCGATTCTTTTTGCTTTTCGCGGAATCGCGAACAAACCATCAAATTCCGCATTCCGCATTCCGAATTACCTTCAGTCTGCCGATGTGCTGACGGACTTGTTCCGCACGAACAGAATCAGCGACTGCTCGTCACTGTCGTAGATGGTCGTTGCACGGAGCGCCGTGCGCAGGAACATGTCGGAGATGTACAATTCGCCGTTGTCCAGCCGGACGGCACCGGATTCCATCGCAACTGCGCTGCCGTCCACCATCACGGACAAACCGCTGTCCGTCTCGCGGATGACGACCGTGTAGCCTGCCGCGGACAGCACCCACACGCCGCTTTCGCTCACATCCAGCTGCCAGTCGTCGATGCAGGCCGCCAGCTCGCGCAGGGACATGACCGGACTGCCTACTGTGTTCACCCACAGGCTCGGACGGCGCGTGTAGCCCACGCCATCCTGCGTGACGGTCATCGTCAGCGCCTGTCCATTGCCGCCGCTGCCGAGGAAGATGCTGCCATTCGGGAGCAGCGTCAAGCCATCCGGCGTATACACGGGCGCTTCGGTCGTCACCGTATCCACCGGGAAATCGCTGGACGCGCCCGGCAGAGGCAGATCATCCGCCGGAGATGCCGTTGGCGCGGCGCTCGGCGCGGGCGTTTCCGGCGCGGGGGTCGGGGTCGCCGTCGGCGGCACGGTCGGCGGGGAGTAGGGCACAACGTTCGGGTCTTCAAACAGGCGCGTCTGCGTCGCCTGACCCGCAATGCCGTCCACGGACAGCCCGTTCGCCTTCTGGAAGCGGCGGACGGCGGCGGTCGTCTTGCTGCCGTACGCGCCGTCATCCTCGCCCTCTGCCAGATAGCCCAGCTCAATCAGCTTTTTCTGCACCTTCAGCACGCCTGAGCCGCGGTCTTGCCACTGCACGGTCTTGTAGCCCATGTTGGGCGTAATCGTGGGTTCGGGGATGGGCGAGGCCGTCGGCGTGGCGGTGGGCACGTCGGTCGCGGCAGGCGCGTTGGGAATCGGGGATGCCGTCACGTTCGGCGGCAGGGGCGTCGGGGTCGGGACATCCTGCGGCAGCGGCCCCTCCTGAACGGAGAAGGCGACGGTCAGCGCGACATACGCCAGAAGCGTTTTCAAAAAGTCCATGAGGAATGTTCCTCCTTGCATTCTAAATCAGTTTCTATTATACGACAAAATTCTGGTTTGCGCAACCTGATAGCGCGTTTTTTCCGTTTGCAGATTGTAAAAATTGCGGATTCGCGCTATAATGGCGGCAGGAAAAACTCATCAGCAGGAGGAATCAGCCATGAAAGAACCGATTTTGGTGATGATGGCGGCGGGCATGGGCAGCCGCTACGGGGGACTGAAGCAGCTGGATCCGGTCGGCCCGGACGGCGAGGTCATCCTCGATTACAGCCTGTACGATGCGTACCAGGCGGGCTTCCGCCGTGTCGTGTTCCTGATTAAGCACGAGATTGAAGATGCCTTCAAGGCGATGGTCGGTTCGCGCGTGCCGGCAGGGATGGAAGCAAACTACGCTTTCCAGCAATTGGATAAGCTGCCGGAGGGCTTTTCCGTCCCGGAAGGGCGCGTGAAGCCGTGGGGCACGGGGCACGCAGTGCTGTGCTGCCGCGAATTCCTCGATGCGCCGTTCCTCGTCATCAACGCGGACGATTACTACGGCGCGGGCGCGTTCAAGCTGGCGTATGAGTACCTGCGGACGCTGCGGGGCAAGCGCGGCGAGTACTTCATGGTCGGCTACGCGCTGAAAAACACGCTGACGGAGAACGGCTATGTGTCGCGCGGCGTGTGCACGGTCAACGAGTTCGGCTTCCTGAAGGAGGTGCGCGAGCGCACGCACATTATCGCCAGCTGCGACGGCCCGCTGTTCACGGAGGATGGCGAAATGTACCGCCGTCTGCCGGACGATACGACCGTCAGCATGAACTGCTGGGGCTTTACGCCGGATTTCCTCGATGCGCTGGCGGAGGGCTTCGTGCCCTTCCTGAACGAGGCGATGGAGAACAACCCGATGAAGGCGGAGTATTACCTGCCGACCGCCGTCAGCCGCCAGCTTGACCGCCACCGGGCGACGGCGCGCGTGCTGACCTGCCCCGACCGCTGGTACGGCGTGACCTACCACGAGGACAGGGCAGTCGTCGCCAAGGCGATGCTGCGCAAAGCAGAGGAAGGCGAGTATCCGCGGCCGCTGTGGGGGAAGAAATAATTCGGAATGAGTGTGCTGGTGCGGAAATAATTTGCGCGGAGTGCTTGCATTTGCGGCGGGCGTGGTGTATAATCACAGCAGAGCAATGAACGGTTCTGACGCGAGGAACGTCCCGGAAAGCGAGTGCGCGGCGGTGGAAGGCGCATGGGGAGCGGGCGCGTCATCCCGACCGGGAGCTGCGGCTAATCCCCGCCGGTTCGTCTCCGAGAGCGGACGCAAGAGAGAGGACAGGGGGGAACATCCGCCTTTGCCCTAAGCCGGGTGGTACCGCGAAGCAATGCAATCCGCAATGCCTTCGTCCCTGCAAAATCAGCAGAGGCGGAGGCTTTTTCTCATACTATTTCCAGATTCGCCTGTGCTATCTGCTTGCGCCTTTTCCCCGCTGTCGTCCGCTCATTCCACTTAGCGTAGCGCTGCTACGCTGCGTTTCATTCGCGTTAGCCAGCGAGAAAAATTCGCGGCGCATCTTAGCGCATTCTCATCAGGAAATAGTATCGCCTCGAATCATCAATCATCAATCATGGAGGGAAAAAATCATGGCCAAGGAAAAGAAACAGGAATTTGTCACCCACATCACCCCCCGCGACGAGGATTTCTCCCAGTGGTACACCGACGTTATCCTCAAGACGGAATTGTGCGACTACGCGCCCGTTCGCGGCTGCATGATCGTGCGCCCCTACGGCTACGCGATTTGGGAGCGCATTCAGGCGGAAATGGACAAACGCTTCAAGGAAACGGGTCATCAAAACGTTTATTTCCCGATGCTGATTCCGGAATCGCTGCTGCTGAAGGAGGCGGAGCATGTGGAAGGCTTCGCGCCGGAAGTGGCGTGGGTGACGCAGGGCGGCACGGAAAAATTGCAGGAGCGTCTGGCAGTGCGCCCGACCTCCGAAACCATCTTCTGCACGATGTACGCCAAGTGGGTGCAGACGTGGCGTGACCTGCCGATGAAGTACAACCAGTGGTGCTCCGTCATGCGCTGGGAGAAGGCGACCCGCCCGTTCCTGCGCACGAGCGAATTCCTCTGGCAGGAGGGTCACACCATCCACGCGACCGCCGAGGAAGCGCAGGAAGAAACGATGCAGATGCTGCACGTCTATCAGGAAGTGGCGGAAAACGTGATGGCGCTGCCGGTGTATGTCGGGCAGAAGTCGGAAAAGGAAAAGTTCGCTGGTGCGCGCGCGACGTACTCCATGGAAGCCATGATGCAGGACGGCAAGGCGCTGCAGGCAGGCACGAGCCACAACTTCGGCACGAATTTCGCCGAGGCGTACGGCATTCAGTTCCAAAACAAGGAAGGCAAGCTGACTTACGCCGAGGAAACGAGCTGGGGCGTATCGACCCGCCTGATTGGCGCGATTATCATGACCCACGGCGACGAGCGCGGTCTGCGCCTGCCCCCGCGCGTTGCCCCGATTCAGGCGGTCATTCTGCCGATTGCGGCGCACAAGCCGGGCGTGATGGAGGCGTGCGAGAAGCTGCTTGAGGAATTGAAGGCGGCGGACATCCGCGTCAAGCTCGACGACCGCGACACGGTCTCCGCAGGCTACAAGTTCAACGACTGGGAGATGAAGGGCGTGCCGGTGCGCCTGGAAGTCGGCCCGCGCGACCTCGAAAACGGCGTCGTGACCGTGTTCCGCCGCGACCTGTGCGAAAAGGTGACGCTGCCGCTGGAAAATCTGGCGGAAGAACTGAAGGCGCTGCTGGATGATATTCAGAAGACGCTCTTTGACCAGGCGAAGAAGTTCCGCGACGAAAAGACCCACGTCGTCCACAACATGGAGGAGCTTGGCGCGGCAGTCGAAAATGGCTTCGCGAAGGCCATGTGGTGCGGCGAACGCGCGTGCGAGGACGAAATCAAGGAGAAATTCAACGCCTCCTCCCGCAATATGCCCTTTGACCAGGAAAAGGAATGGTTCGGCGACACCTGCGTCTGCTGCGGCAAAAAGGCGAAGAAGGTCATGTATTTCGCGAAAGCGTACTAATTTTCCCAGCAAATTGCCTGAAATTTTCCCGAAAGGCGCGAATTAACCATTTACAAACGGGAAAAAATCTGATACAATAATGGATGGGTCTGCGAACCGTTTGCGCGGACGACCGAAGACTCCGACGGCGCACTGCGTGAACAGGCGATTGCCCACGGGCATTGCCCGAAATAAGAATTTGGAGGATGAAATTCCATGACCAAGAGCGAAATCATTGCCACCTACGCCCAGCATGAAGGCGACACCGGTTCTCCCGAAGTGCAGATTGCCCTGCTGACCGAACGCATCAACCACCTGAACGAGCACCTGAAGACCAACCGCAACGACCACCACTCCAACCGTGGTCTGCTGCTGATGGTCGGCCGTCGCCGTGGTCTGCTGGAGTACCTGAAGAAGACCGACATCGAGCGTTATCGTGCGCTGATCGCTAAGCTGAACCTGCGTAAGTAATTATCGCAGAACTCGGCGGCTTTGCGCGCAAGAGCCGCCGTCTGGAGACACGCGGCAGGGGAGAATCCCCCTGTGCATTCCTCCTCACGGCGGCTTTTTGCGGCAAGGCGGCGCAGAACATGGGCAGGGTCTGGAGATGTTATCCCTTGAAAATCCCGAATCGCCTGATTCAGGGGGTTTTCATATGATAGCATCTCCGGGCGGTTCAGGAAGGCGGATGGCTGCCTTTCTACGACTGAGTATAAGGAGATTCTCAATGGAAAGCAAAAAGTACAGCATGGATCTGGCGGGCCGCGAGCTGACGCTGGAATTCGGCAAATACTGCGAACAGGCGGCTGGCTCCGTCTGGGTGCATCTGGGCGATACCGTCGTGATGGTGAATGCGACGATGGCGCCGACCCCCCGTCCCGGCGTGGACTTCTTCCCGCTGGCTGTGGACGTGGAGGAAAAGCAGTACTCCGTGGGCAAGATTCCCGGCGGCTTCATCAAGCGTGAAGGCCGTCCGACCGAAAAGGCGACCCTGACCTGCCGCCTGATCGACCGCCCGCTGCGCCCCCTGTTCAACAAGGGAATGCGCAACGATGTGCAGGTTGTTGTGACCGTGCTGAGCGTTGAGCAGGACGTGCCGCCGGAAATCCCCGCGATGATCGGTTCGTCCATCGCGCTGGCGGTCAGCGAAATTCCGTGGAACGGCCCGACGGGCGCGGTGGTTGTCGGCCGCGTGGACGGGCAGTACGTCATCAACCCCGATGAAGAGCAGCGCGCAAAGAGCGATATGCACGTTTACCTCGCCGGCACGAAGGACGCCATCATGATGGTGGAAGCGGGCGCGAACGAGGTCAGCGAAACGGCGATGCTCGACGCCATCATGTTCGGCCACGAGTACATCAAGAAGCTCGTTGAGTTCCAGGACAAGATTGTGGCGGAAATCGGCAAGAAAAAGGTCGAAGTGCCGCTGAACGTGACTGGCGACGACGTGAAGCAGGCCGTGCGCGAATTCGCCTACGACAAGTGCGTGTGGGTGTTTGACACCTTCAACCGTCAGGAGCGTCAGGCGCGTGAAGCGCAGGTCAAGCAGGAAACCATCGAAGCGCTGGCGGAGCAGTTCCCGGAGCGCGAAGCCGAAATCGCCGATGCGCTGTACTACCTGAACAAGGAAGTCATGCGCAAGAAGATTATCGAGCAGGGCATTCGCCCCGATGGCCGCGGCGTGACGGAAATCCGCCCGATTTGGTGCGAAGTGGGCGTGCTGCCGCGCGTGCATGGCTCTGCCGTGTTCACCCGTGGTCAGACGCAGGCGCTGACCGTGACCACGCTGGGCTCTACCAGCGAGGGTCAGGTGCTGGATGGCCTGTCCAGCGAGGACTTCAAGCGCTACATCCACCACTACAATATGCCGCCGTATGCCACGGGCGAAGCGGGGCGCCTCAAGAGCCCCGGTCGCCGCGAAATCGGCCACGGCGCACTGGCGGAGCGCGCACTGCTGCCCGTCATCCCCTCTGAGGAAGAGTTCCCCTACGCAATGCGCCTGGTGAGCGAAATCCTGTCCTCCAACGGCTCGTCCTCCATGGCGTCCGTGTGCGGTTCCACCCTGTCCCTGATGGACGCGGGCGTGCCGATTCACGCGCCGGTCGCGGGCGTTGCGATGGGCTTGATTAAGGACGTGGAGTCCGGCAAGGTGGCTGTCCTGACCGACATTCAGGGCTTGGAAGACTTCCTGGGCGACATGGACTTCAAGGTCGCTGGTTCCATGAACGGCATCACCGCCATCCAGATGGACATCAAGATTGCGGGCATTGACCGCACGATTCTCGAAACCGCGCTGGCGCAGGCGCTCAAGGGCCGCCTGTTCATCCTCGAAAAGATGCTCAGCTGCATCGGCGAGCCGCGCAAGGAACTGAGCAAGTACGCGCCCAAGATTGTCCGCTTCACCATCAATCCGGAGAAGATTCGCGAGGTTATCGGACCCGGCGGCAAGATGATCAACAAGATTATTGCCGAAACCGGCGTGAAGATTGACATCGAGGACGACGGCCGCGTGTTCATCTCCACCCCCGACGCGGAAGCTGCCGACAAGGCGCGCCGCATCATCGAGGGCATCGCGAAGGACATCGAGGTTGGCGAGGTGTACACGGGCAAGGTCGTGCGCATCATGAACTTCGGCGCGTTTGTCGAGCTGCTGCCCGGCAAGGACGGCATGATTCACATCTCCAAGCTGGCGAACCACCGCGTGGAGAAGGTCGAGGACGTCGTGAAGATTGGCGACACGCTGGAAGTGAAGGTCGCGGAAATCGACGCGCAGGGTCGTGTGAACCTCGTGCGCAACGACATCACCTACGACAACACCGCCGCGGCTGCCCCGCGTCGTGCGGAAGGCTTCCGTGCGCGTCCTCCGCGCCGGGATGGTCGGAACTAATCGCGTTTCCGACAACCTTTCGGCGGATGAATGCCATCCGGCTGAATGATTTCTGCATAATGGTCGCTTTTGCTGCAAAGGAACGCGCCTGCGGGCGCGCAAGGGGGCTTTCCGCTCGCCCCCTTGACCCCTTCGGATGCACACTCTCTTACTTGAACTTTATCGAAAGTTAAATTTAGAGGGATGCCCCTTTATGCGGAATCAGAATGAAATAATATGAAGAAATTCGCAAAAGTCCCTGCGATTGCACCGGGCTTTTGCGAATTTTCTGCTTTTTCGGGGGAATCGTACGAAACGATGCAATTGTGCATCAGAAAGGAATCAAATGGATAGCATACTGAAAAACGTAGCGGGAGCTGATGAATGTATGCGTGATGAATGGGTGCTGCCCAATGGCCTGCGTGTGCTGGGGGAACGCCTGCCGCATCTGCGGTCGGTGTCTATCGGCGCGTGGATGCATGTGGGTTCGATGATGGAAACGCCGGAAGAAAACGGCCTCTCCCACTTCATTGAGCACATGATTTTCAAGGGAACGACGAAGCGCACCGTCCGGCAGATTGCCGAGGAAATGGACGCGGTCGGCGGGCAGCTGAACGCCTTCACGGGCAAGGACTGCACCTGCTGCTACGCCAAGGTCATCGACGAGGACATTGAACTCGCCATCGACATCATCGCCGACATGGTGATGAACGCGACGATGGACGAGAAGGAGCTGAACAAGGAACGCGGCGTTGTGCTGGAAGAAATCTCGATGGACGAGGATTCGCCCGAAGATTTGGTGCATGACCTGCTGGCGAAGGCGCAGTTTGGCGCGCAGTCGCTGGGGCAGCCGATTCTGGGGCCGGCGGAACAGGTGGCGGCGTACACCCGCGCCAACTTGATGGACTATAAGAATCACCACTATCTGCCGCGTGAGACGGTGGTGGCGCTGGCGGGCAACTATGAGCCCACGCAGGTGCAGGCGCTGATGGAAAAATACTTCGGCACTTGGCAGGGCGGCGAAAGCGCACTCGTTGTGCCGAAACAGCAGGTTTTGACCGGACGGCGCGTTGTGAAGGAAAAGGACACCGAGCAGCTGCACATCTGCCTTGGCTATCCGGGATTCGCGTACGGCACGGACGACGTGTATGCCGTCGCGGTGATGAACAACGTGCTGGGCGGCGCGATGTCCTCCCGGCTGTTCCAGCGCATCCGCGAAGAGCTGGGCATGGCGTACTCCATCTACACCTACCCGAACTCGTATCAGGGCATCGGCACATACGGCATTTACGCCGGCATCAGCCCGAAGAACGGCGATAAGGTGCTGGAGGAAATCGACAGCGAACTCAAGCGTTTCCTGAAGGACGGCATGACGGACAAGGAGTTCCGCGACAGCAAAACGCAGCTTCGGTCGGGCTATTTGATGGGGCTGGAAAGCTCCGGCAGCCGGATGCAGGCGATGGGGCGCTCAACGCTGCTCAACGGCCATCCGACTGACCACCAAAAGACGATTGCCGCCATCGAAGCCGTGACGCCGGAAATGGTGATGGACGTGGCACACAAGGTGCTGACTGCCGAGCCGTGCCTGGCGGTGGCGGGCAAGGGCGCGGAAAAATACGCGGAGTAAAGAGACATGAACGAACGGATTATCGCGCTGGACATCGGCGACGCGCGCATCGGCGTGGCGGTTTCGGACGCGTCGCGCCTGATTGCCACGCCCATCGACACCATCTACCGCGTCGGCTACGGGCCGGACGTGCGCAAGGTGGTGGAAATCTGCCAGCGCTACGACACGACGCAGGTGCTTTCCGGCTGGCCGCTGAATATGGACGGCACGGCGGGCTTCCAGTCCGAAAAGGTCAAAGCGTTTTGCGAACAGCTGGAAAAAGCGGGGCTTTCGGTCGTCTATCAGGATGAACGCCTGACGACTGTGACCGCGACGAACGCGCTCATCGAGGGCAACATGCACCGGGCGGAGCGCAAGCACAATGTGGACAAGGTAGCGGCGGCGGTGATTTTGCAGCAGTATCTGGACACCTGCCGCAACCAGCAGCAACAGGAGGCAGCGAAAATGGAAGAACAGGACAACATCATTGAACTGATTGACGACGAGACGGGCGCGCCAATTCGCTTCCAGCATCTGGCGACGATCGAGCATGAGGGTGAACTGTACATTGCGCTCTCCGAGGCGGATGCGCCGGAGGACGGGCAGTGCGAGGTGTTCATCATGCAGGTGGCGCAGGAAGAAGACGGCACGGAAAGCTACATTCAGGTGGAGGACGAAGCCGTGCAGCAGGCGGTGTTCGACAAATTTCTCCAGCTGGTGAACGAGGGCAGCGGCGATGACGAATAACGACGAACGCAGCGAACTGGAAGAAATGGGCGAACCGCTGATTGAACTGACTGCCCCTGACGGCACGGTGATGCGCTTCCGCTTCGGCGCGGTGATTCCGCTGGACGACATCGAATATGCCGTGCTGCTGGAGATGGAGGACAACCCCGACGGCGAGGAGCAGGTGCTGGTGACGCGCATCGAGCCGACGGACGACGGCGGCATGACGTTCGTGGTCGAGGAGAATCCGCAGAAGGTGGAGCAGGTGTTTAACAGCTACGTCAACCTGCGCACGCAGGAGGGCTTGACGGGGCTGTAACACTGCGCGAAAGGAGGGCATCCGCCCATGAAAAAAGGAAAAAAGCGACTGCTTCTGGGATGGATTTGCCTGCTTCTTTCGTTGTGTATGGTGACGGTCGCATCCGCCGAAACGGACGGCACGCCGATTCAGCCCTGCCATCAGGTGACGATGACCGAGCAGAAATCCACCGCGCAAAACGGCGCGTCCATCAGCGTGTGGCACATCACAACCGCGCTGGGCACGGTGGATGCCGAGCTGAACGCGCTGGCGGATGACTACGCGGCGGAACTGTCGCCCCTGCTCCAAAAGCCGGGCAGGGAGCGCACGCAGAACAGCGCGCTCACCGTGCACATCCTGCACAGCCGGACGGGAATGAGCTGGATGAGTTTCATGGTGCAGGCGCGGCAGGAGTACCATCGGCAGATTCAGCAGGTGCGGTTCACCACGCGCACCTACGATATGCTGACCGGGCAGCGAATCACGCTTGCCGACATTTTCCCGGCGGATTCGCCCGCGTGGACGCTGATTTCGCAGACTGTGCGGGACACAGCAAATGCCTATTATCCGGACGAAACGCCCGATGCGGCGGCGGTCGAGGCGCTCTGCGAAAATCTCGCTCAGGCGGATTTCATGCTCTATGGCATGTCGCTGGTCATTCCGCTGCCGTCGGTCTATGAAGATCATCCGCAGCTGATGCAGGCGACGCTGTACTATCCGCAGATTCGCGCGTACATGACCGAAGAAGCGCAGCGGCAGACGGATAACGCGAGCCTGTACCGCTTCTGTGCGCTGACGTATGACGACGGCCCGAACCAGTGGATTACGCCGCATGTGCTGGATGCGCTGATGAAAACCGGCGCGCGCGCGACGTTCTTCCTTGTCGGCAGCCGCGTCAGCGACTTCGCCTATCTGGCGCGGCAGGAGCATGACGAGGGGCACGCGATTGCGACGCACTTCTACGAGCACCTGTACGCGAATCAGGAGCAGGGCGGCAAGTTCCGCGCCATGTACGACAAGGTCAACCGCGCGCATATCGCCGCCATCGGCATTGCCCCGGCGTATGCCCGCGCGCCCGGTGGACAGTGGCAGCGCATGGGCAGTTACGGCGTCGGATGGCCGCTGATTCAGTGGACGGCGGAGGCGCAGGACTGGAGCGGCGGCGATCAGGGCCCCGATGCCTACCGAACCGCCAACACCATAGCCGCCAGCACCAAGGATGGCGGCATCATCCTCATGCACGACATGAAAATCAACTCCGCCAAGGCGACGGAGATGTTCATCCCGAAGCTGGAGGAGCGCGGCTTCATGCTGCTGACGGTGGACGAGCTGTTCGCCAAGGACGGCGTGACGCTGGAAGCGAATCAGGCGTACTGGCGCTGCCTTGACGGGGTCACGACGCAGTATTAACCGTACGATTCCGCAAAACCGCTGCCGCAAAATGCAGAGAACAGCGAAAAGACGGGAAAATGCGTGTGTACCTGTGCCGCTGTCTCTTTTTGCGCAAACAAGTGCGAATTTTGTATTTTCCACACGAAAAACAGCGCAAGGGAAGTGCCGACAAGCCGGACAGCCGCCGCTGCTCTTTCCCGCAAGAAATGGAAGAGGCGGGGGGGAGTCCAGAGGGGGCTGAAGTCCAGAATTGCACCCTCTTCAGCCCCCTCTGGGCGCTCTTTGGTTACTTTCTGGCGCGCCAGAAAGTAACAACTTCGCGTCCGCAGACGCGACGGGAGCAGCAAAAAAACAAGTTTGTTTTCAGCATCACCTGCGGCACAAAAGCCGCAACATTCGCGCGCATTGGAAAGGAGCATTCCGATGATGAAGAAGTACATTGCCTGCCTGCTTGCAGCTATCCTTCTGCTGACGATGCTGCCCGCATCCGCATCGGCGGAGGGCGGAATGCAGGCGTGCCACCGCGTGACGGCGAAGTATACCGATTCCAAGCAGAGCAACAAGAGCGGCATCCGGCTGTGGTCGGTCAAAACCGCATTGACGAGCGTCGATGACGAAATCAATGGGCTGGCGCAGGCGTACGCGGACAAAATCGCCCCGACGCTCCAAGCAGGGAAAGCGAACGGCGATAAAAACAGCCGGCTGGATGTCGAAATCCGCCATAGCAAAACGGGGCTGACGTGGATGAGCTTCCTTGTGCAGGCGCGCACGACCTACCACCGCGACCTGATTGCGCAGGAGTTCACCAGCCGCACGTTCGACATGACGACCGGCGAAAGAATCCTGCTGACGGATATTTTCCCCGAAGGCAGCGAGGGCTGGACGATTCTGCGCGAGAAGCTCGAAGCCCAAATCAACTACTATTTCCCGGATGAAACGCCTGACCCGGATGCCGTTGCGCAGGTGCTGTCGGACGAGGGGCTGCGGAATCTCGACTTCACGCTGCACGGCATGTCGCTGGTCATTCACCTCTCGGCGGACGCGTTCTATCCGGAGCATCACACGCTGATTGAGACGACGCTGTTCTACCCCGACATACGCCCGTACATGACTGAAAAGGCGCAAATCGAAACGGACAATCTTTCCTATTATAAGACCGTCGCGCTGACGTTTGACGACGGCCCGACGCGCACCAACTCCACCAAAGTCCTCAACAGCCTGATGGAGGTCGGCGCGCCGGCTACATTCTTCATGATAGGCAAGAACATGAAGCCCTACGCCGATTTGGTGCAGCGCGCGCACGACGAGGGTCACGCCGTCGCCAGCCACAACTGGACGCACGGCGACGCGCGGAAAATCAGCGCCGCTGCCCTCCGCGCTATGCCGGAGAAGGTCAACAAGGCGTTGATTTCCATCATCGGCATCCCGACGCGCTATGACCGCGTGCCCTATGGCGTGTATCCGGCGATGATCAAGGCGAAAGTCGGCTGGTCGTACATCCAGTGGTCGGTGGATACCTACGACTGGCGCGGGCGCAGTACGTCGCTGATTATGAGCAAGACGAAGAAGCAGTTCACCGACGGCGATATTGTGCTGATGCACGACATCAAGGACAACACGCCAAAGACCGCGAAAGTGATGGCGGAATGGCTCTACGAGCAGGGGTACATTCTGCTGACGGTGGATGAGCTGTTCGCCAAGGACGGCGTGACGCTGGAGCCGGACACAGTGTATTTCCGCTGCGATGACGGCGTGACGACGATTAAGAAGTAACGGGGGTGCAAGGGATGAAGCGAATCGCCGCGATACTGCTGGTACTGTGCCTTCTGCTGGCGCAGGCGCTGGCAGAAACGACCATCGACCCGAAGGAAGCGCGAAACATTTCCCTGACGGAAGCGGGGACGAACGAAACGCCCGACGGCATCAGCCCGACGACCGGGCGGACGCTGAGCAAGCTCTATGTGCCGGAGGGGTACGCGGGGCTGGCGGCGACAGGGCGCTATCTGCCCATGCTGGTGCAAATCGGCAATGACGGCGGCGGCGTGGGCAACCGCGCGCCGTGGGGCGTGGCGTATGCGGATATCCTCTACGAAACGCCGCTGACAAGGAGCCACGAAACGCGCATCACCGCCGTTTTTTCCGATATGATCCCGGATTCGGTCGGTTTCGTGCGCTCGGCACGCATCGGGCATGTGTGGCTGAGCGAGGAGTGGGGCGGCGGCTTCCTGTTCTACGGTCAGCAGGAGGTGGAAGGGAGCGACGTGAAGGCGGAAATCAAGCGGCTTGGCGCGGATCTGAAGAGCGTTACCTTCAGCGGCATTGCAGGCGGCACGAACTTCAAGCGCTACTTTACCAGCCGCGCGGGCGCGAAATCCCCTTATGATGTGGATGCAAACGTCGCCGCGATGAGCCGCCTCGTGCCGGAAGACCACGTCGCGCCGAACCACGCCTTCCGCTTCACCGACGATGCGCCCGACGGCGACAGCGCCACCCGCGTCTACATCAAATGGGGGGACAGCGCGAAGCTCTACAACTCGCGCCTTGTTTACCGCAAGGAGTGGAACGGCTACCTGCGCTACATGGGCACGAGCAAGACGAACTGGTACGCCGACCGTGATTCGGACGACAGCGCCATTGCCTTCCAGAACGTGATTGTGCAGTTCACGTGCGTGGACTACAACCACAACAACAAGAATGAGCCGATTATGTACGTCATCGGCGAAAACGGCGAAGCGGCGGAGGGCAATGCGGATTTCTTCCTGGGCGGCAAGCATATTTCCGGCTATTGGAAGCGCGACGGCATGACCTCCCGCACGGTCTACTACGATGTAAGCGGCGAGGAAATCGCCCTCCTGCGTGGACGCACGCTGATTGTCATTTTCCCTGATGACGCGGCGTCGAAACGCTCGGTGTCTTACGAATGAGCAAATGCATATCCCGCAGGGCGGGAGAATTTGTGCCGCGCCAAAACAATTGGAAACGACATGAAAAGCTGTCATTTCTTTCTCCGGGCATTGCGTCCCGGAGTTTTTTGTTGCCGAAAAAAATAGGAAAATGATAGCCAAATATGGAAAAAACACTTGACAATCCTTGCCGAAAATCGCTATAATTAAACAGGTAAATTCATACGATTTCTGAATCAACATGAGCCATCTGCCTGCACGTTTTTCCCTTTGACGTCCGCGCACTCCACTTCGCGGCAGCCAGATGAAAAAATCCGCAGCGTATTTTGGCTTGTTTTCATTCGGAAATCGTATCAGGTTGAGGGAGTGGAATTGGGAAATGGAAAGCGGTGCAAACACAAAGGAAGTACTGACCCCGAAAAACGTCTATCGCTTTTTGACGGATAATCTGCCGGGGCTGTATCCGCATGGGGTGATTCCGGTGGCGGAACGCAAGGGCTTGACGCTGGTGAAGTTCTGGGCGCAAGTGCTCGACGGAATCATTCCGCCGGAATGGCACGCGTCGCTCTTTGGAGGCACGCAGCGCTCGCGACGGCTGAGCGACATGATGAACCGCACGGGCGTGCAGCCGCTTCCGCCCAAATTGCAGCAGGAGATGAATGCGCTGCTGTCCGGGGAGACGCTGATTCGCCTGAGCCAGCAGGTGCAGGATTTCCTGCGCAGCGCGCACTACGATGCCGATGCCCTCACGCGCGCCCTGCCCGACTTCGTGCGCATGATGATGGAAAACGAGGAGTGCATGAAGCCGGAGCACGAGCAGGTGTTTGAGAACCTGCGGCAATCGCGGGAGACGCTGCCGCGCACGTTTGTGGACATGCTGACGCTCTCGTGGCTGGTGCTGCTGGCGTTCTACGGGCCGGAAATGGGCAGCCGCGAGCTGCTGGACTTCTGCCAGGCGCAGGAGCACTCGGCGCAGGCGCTGTATCTGCTTTCGTCGCACGTCACGTTCGGGCGGCGCGTGCCGCTGTCGATGACGGGGCGCAACTGCGAATTGTGCCGTCAGGGGCTATCAAAGGATGAATACGTCATGGATGCGGCTTCGTGCCTGCCGCAATTGACGGACGCGATTCGGCAGGGCGGCAAAATCGCCGTGACGGGCATGGGCGGCATCGGCAAAACGGAAATGACCCGTCAGGCGCTGGCGCTGCTGGCGAAGGAAGAGCTGTTCAGCCGCATGGCGTGGGTGCAGTACGAAAACAGCCTTGCATCCAGCCTGCGCATGGCGTTTGACGGCTTGGACGGCGTGGCAGAGGAGAACGTGCTCTCAACAGTGCGCGAGAAGCTGGAAGCGCCCTATCAGGGGCGGACGCTGCTGCTGATTGACAGTGTCGATATGCCGCCGGAAGCGGACGAGGGGCTGCGCGAGATAGAGCATTGGGGCTGCGATGTGCTGGTGACGACGCGCTTCCCGCTGGGCGAGGGTTTCCGGAATATCGCCGTGCCGCTGCTGTCGGAGGAAGCGAGCCGGGCGCTGTTTGTCCAGCACGACCCGTACTTGAAAGGCATGGGCAGCGCGGAAACGGAGGCGCTGCATCAGGTGCTTTCGCGCGTGGCGGGGCATCCGCTGGCAATCATCCTGCTGGCGCATCTGGCGAAGATGAAGCGCTGGACGATGAATCAGCTGCTGGAAGAGCTTGACCGCATCAGCCCGGAGGGACTGCGGCTGGCGGGCGGCAAATTCAGCGCGATTGCGCAGAGAATCGCCCAGATGGTGTCCACCGACGCGCTGACCGACCGCGAAAGGCAGGTGCTGGCGGTTTTCGCCACGTTTCCGGCGTGGACAATCCCGGTGCGGGACGCGCTGACCCTCCTGCGCGACTTCGGCACGGAGGATGAACTGCTGTCCGCGCTGGAAACGGCGGCGGATTACGGGCTGCTGACGTCGAACTGGCGCGGATACGCGATGCACCCCGTGCTGGCGGAGAGCTTCCGGCCGCTGCTGCCGCCGATGGAGAAGGTGCCGAGGCTGGCGGAGATTTTCCGGGAACGCGCAACGCAGTCCGGTTCGCTGGAAAATTGCAAGGGCACGACGATGGCGCTTGCCCTTCATGCAGTGTCAGATTTCTTTGATGCGCCGGTTGAACTGATGTCAGGCATTTCGATTGGCGTGGTGGAACTGCTGGACACGTCGCGGGAGGAAATTCCAGCGGCGCGTCTGGCAATCTGGCGGCAGTACAAGCAAAAAGAGTCCCAGCAGACAGCGCAGGGACGCTTCCTTGATGCAGAAATGAAGCTGGTACTTGATGCCATTCAGGGTGGCGAATTGCAGGCGGATGCAGAACAGATTATTGCCCAGCTGCCGGGGGCATCCGACAAAAATGCAATGGACTTCCTGACCATCAATACGATTCTTGTGCAGCGCGTGAATCGCGAACTTTGCGTTCGGATTATCGAACAGGCGGATCAGCTGATTCAGCCGGACAGCCTGCAGTATGCGGTATACCGTGCGGAATCTGTCTGCGCCAAGCAGCTTGTGGGCGTGTCCGTGCCGGATGAAGAGGTTAATCAGGCAATTTCGTACTTCAAAGAACGGATGAAGAATCCGAAAAAGCTTCATGATGCCGCAGGGCGCTTGGGAGCGCTGCTCAGCACCACGATGCTGAGCGGATGGTGGGGGAAAATTAAGCCGTTTGCGGATGAACTGGCGCAGATTGTGGATGAAAAACATATCCGCAACACGGAATCCGACCATGCATTGGGCATGATTTACCGCCATTTGCAGGAATTTGACAAAGCTCTCATGTACGAAAAGTATGTGGTTGATGCTATTCAGCCGGAGACGCTGCAATATTATCAAGTGATGGCGAACTACCTTGTTATCAAGCAGGAAAGCGGACGCTGCTTGGAGAACAAGGAAATACTGGAGGAAGAACTGCCGAAAATCGCGGAGAAATTCGGCAAGAACAACGGATTGTATGCCATTTGGGCACATTCCTACTCGAAGGTGCAGATGGAACTGCGCCGCCCGGAAGAAGCAATGCGGCTACTGGACGAAATTTACCCGATTGTTATGGCACACATGGGCGAATGGAACGCAAAGGTGCTGCAAATTGCGTACATTTCCTGCTTGGCGATGACGAATCGAGACGACGAGGCACGGGCAAAGGCTATGGAACTGCGCGCATATTTTGTGAAAGCGGCTGGGGAAGAATCGCCGCAGGTACATGCCATCGACCAGACGGTGCAGAAGGTCAACGAAGGTTTCTTCCACAAGGAGAATAAGTCCAAACAGGTATAATTCGGCAAAAAACACGCGGATATTGACAACCTGCAATGTAACCTGCTTGACAATCCCCATTGTCGCCGTATAATGGAAAGCGGAATCCTGCATTCGGATGAACATTTTCCATTATACGGCATTTTTTGCTGCCAGACGCAAAAGAAAGGAAATGCACATGACGCTCAAGGAATTTTATGCCGCAGTTGGCGGCGATTATGATGCAACCCTGAACAGAATCCCCAAGGAGTCGATGGTGCTGCGCTTTGTGAAGAAGTATGCCGACGACAAAACCTACGCCCAGCTGACCGAAGCGGTGGGCAACCAGGACTGGGAAACGGCGTTCCGCGCGTCGCACACGCTCAAGGGCGTGGCGCAGAACCTCGGCTTTGACGGGCTGTACCGCGCCGCGTTCGCGCTGACGGAAGAGATGCGCGGGGGCAAGCCGCTGACGGATACTGCCCTCTACGAAGCTGTGACGCAGCAGCAGCAGATTGTGCTGGACGCCGTGCGGCAGCTGGCATAAGGACAAAAAACATGCGTGAACAGAAATGGAATCTTGGGCGGTTTATCGGGAGGAGCAGTGCGCTGCTTCTCCTGTTTGCGCTACTCTTCCTGCCGTCGGCGCGGGCGGAGGAAGGGGAGAATCTGCCGAAAATAATCATCGGCAGCGACGAATATCAGCCGTACAGCTACTACAACGTGGATGGCTCGCCGCAGGGCGTGGATGTTGAAATGGCGCGCGAAGCCTTCCGACGCATGGGGTATGCGCCTGTCTTCCGCCATGTGGCGTGGGAGGATAAGGATGAAGCGCTGGCAGACGGCACGGTGGACTGCCTGTGGAGCGGGTTCATGATGAACGGCTGCGAGGACAAGTACACATGGGCGCGACTCAACCTGTTCAGCCGTCTGGTGGCGGTGGTGCGCGCGGACAGCGCCTATGCGGATTTGGCTGATTTGGCGGGCTGCCGCGCGGCGGTTCAGGCGACGAGCTGGGCGGAATATCTGCTGATTCGGCAGGATCAGCCGGGCATCCCGAAGGTCAAAACGGTGTACAGCTTCTCGTCGATGGATGAGGTGCTCGCCGTCATGCGCAAGGGCTACGCGGACACGATTGTCGGGCATGAGTGCGTGCTGAACATCTTCCTTGCGGAGAATGAAGGGCGCTACCGGAAGCTGGAAACCCTGCTGGGCACGGCGGAACTCGGCGTCGCGTTCCAGAAGGGGACGCACGAGGAACTGGCGCGGCAGCTGGAGCAGACGCTGGCTGAAATGGCGGCGGACGGCACGATGGCGGAGATTTTGACGGCATACGGCATCAACGGCACCGTCCGCATGGGAGGAATCGAAAGCAAATGAAACAGGAAACCTCTCATAAGCGGCGAGGCTTCATCAGCATGCTCTGGATGCCGCTGACACTGTATCTGGTAATGCTTGTCACATCCTTTGTTGTGCTGACGTGGCATGATACACGCAATGTCTGGCAGGCAATGGATGCAACGCTTGACTTTGCGTTGGCGCGGCTCGAACAGTATTTCAACGCCATGTCGAACGAACGCGCCAAGAGCGAAATCCGCCTGCTGGACAAAACGGCGGAGCTCAACTCCCGTATCGCGGAAGCAGGGGTGATAACGAACGAACAGCTTGACCAGTACGCCTATGCGCAGCGGCTGACGGGCATCGTCATCCTTGATGCGGACATGAATGCCGTCGTCCAAACGACGATTGACGGCGACACAGCGGCAGCGCTGCATTCAATGCTGCAAAAGCCGACGGTGCGGGAGATTGTGGATTACCCCGTAAAGGCGTACATGACACGGACGCAGGTGGGCGACCGCCTGGTGGATTTTGCCGCCGTCGCGCGCGAGGACGCGCCGGGTCTTGTGGTGGCATACGCCGAGGGCGAGGAAGAGGACGAGAGCGACATGAAGCTGGAGACACTCTTCAGCGGCTTCACGTTTGCAATGGACGGCACGGTCACCGTGTCGGACGGCAAAACCATCATTGCTTCCAACAGCGCCGAAATCGTCGGGCACGACGTAAAAAAAATTGAGGAAGGCAGCATCCCCCATGCGCAGTGGGACGAATCGGGGCGGCTGCACATTGTTGACGGGTCGACGGCGTGGTCGGGCAAGCGCACGGCGTTTGAGAACTACTCGGTTTACGCCATGTTCCCGGATCATGCCGTCTACAATTCCCGCAACACCATTATCCTCTACGGCACGCTGATTTACATGGCAATCTGGCTTTGCTTCGCGTGGCTGCGCGCCCAGCAGTCCCGCCGCGCGCTGGAGAAAAACAGCGAGCAGGCGCGGATTATCAGCGCCATCAGCGAAATCTACTGTTTCACGTTCCTTGTCAACGTCCAGCGCGGCACGGTGCGCATCATCAAGCACCCGGAGGAGCAGCTGATGAAGAGGGAACGCGCGTGGAGCATGAACGAAGTGGTGCGGATGCAGGCGGAACACAACGTTGCGCCAGATTTCCGCGAGGCGTTCATCAGCTACTGCGACCTGACGACCTTGGCGCAGCGCTTGAAGGAAAACCCGAACCTGACGCTGGAGTTCCGCGACCCGAAGGAAAAGGTGTACCTGATGACGGCGCTGCCGCAGAACTACGACCGCCGCGGCAGGCTCGAATCGGTGCTGATGGTGACGCAGGACGTGACGGCGGAGAAGGAACGCGAACGCGACTATCAGCTGCAGTTGAAAAAGACGGCGGAGGACGCCGAACGCGCCAACATCGTCAAAACGGACTTCCTGCGCCGCATGAGCCACGATATCCGCACGCCGATTAACGGCATCCGCGGCATGGTGGAAATCAGCCGCCGATACGCGGGCGACGAAGCGAAGCAGGAGGAGTGCCGCAAGAAAATCATGACCGCATCAGGCTTCCTGCTGGATTTGGTCAACGATGTGCTGAACATGAACAAGCTCGAATCCGGCGCGGTGACGCTGGAAGAGAAGCCGTTCAACCTGCGCCGGATGATCAGCGAAATTGTGACGATGGTGGAGGGGCAGGCGTGGCACGAAAACGTGCAGGTGTCCTGCAAGACGCTGGCGTGGAATCACGAAAACCTGATTGGCTCGCCGATGCACCTGCATCAGGTGCTGCAAAACGTTGTTGGCAATGCGGTCAAGTACAACTGCCCCGGCGGCAGCGTGACCATCTCCTGCGAGGAGAAAGGCTTTGACGGCACGACGGCGACGTTCCTTTTCACCTGTGCCGACACGGGACGCGGCATGAGTGCGGCGTTCCAGCAGCACGCGTTTGAGGCGTTCGCGCAGGAGGAATCCGGCGCGCGCACGGCCTACAAGGGCACGGGGCTGGGGCTGCCGATTGCCAAGGAACTTGTCGAGCATATGGGCGGCGAAATCCACTTTGAGAGCGAACTGGGCGTCGGCACAACGTTCTACATCACCCTGCCGTTCCGCGTAGATCCGAATCCGCCGAAAGCGGAATCCGCCAAGCCGGAGCAGGCGGCGTCCATCAAGGGCGCGCACATACTGCTGGTGGAGGATAACGAGCTGAACATGGAAATCAGCCAGTACATACTGGAGGGCGCGGGCGCGATTGTCGCTCAGGCGTGGAACGGGAAGGAGGCGGTTCGCCGCTTTTCCGAAAGCGAACCGGGTACGTTTGACTGCATCCTGATGGACGTGATGATGCCGCTGATGGACGGACTGGAAGCAACGCGGACGATTCGCGCGATGCAGCGCCCGGATGCGGCGACCATCCCGATTGTGGCAATGACCGCGAATACCTTCTCCGAGGACGAACAGCGCAGCCGGGCAGCGGGCATGAACCTGTTCCTGAACAAGCCGATTGACGCGCAGAAGATGCTCAGCACCGTTGCACAGTGCCTAAAAATACGGCAACAAGACAACTGAATATCGGCAGCGGCATACTTGTGAAAACCTTGACAAGTACAGAAACGCGGTGTACAATAGAGCCATGATCGGCGCGATTCTGAAAGGAATTCCGAAAATACAGGACGCGCGAAAGGAAGGGTTTGTTTTATGAAGAAGCTGCTTGCGCTGGGTTCTGCGCTTGTGCTGGCTGTCTCGGCGATGCCGGCAGTGCTGGCGGAAGATACGGATGCGTTCACCTCTGCGTCTGTGTCGAGCTACTATGGGGATTTCGCCCTGACCGGCGATGAGCTGATGAACGCCATCAACTCCTTCTCCGGCACCTATCTCATCTGCACCACCAACCCCGACGGCACGGCGAACGCGGGCGTGTTCATCTTCGCGTGCGTGAAGAACGAGGACAAGTACTACATCCAGATGGGTCTGGCGGAGAACCAGACGAAGCAGAACCTGCTCCGCACGGGCGAAGCGCTGGCGGTCTACGCCGCGAACCCCTCCACCGAGGAAGGCGCAAAGCCCTACATCACCGCCGGTGCGCGCATGGTGCTCCAGCAGGTGACGGACGAAGAACTGCTGAAGGTGCTCAACGTCAAGGGCAGCGAAACCGCGCTGTTCTTTGAAATCACCGAAATCAAGCCGCTGGGCTGATTGACAAACGGGGCGCACTCTCTTCCCAATGCGAAGGGGGTGCGCTTTTTTTTTCGAGGGATTTGCGGCGGAGCGGGCGTTCCCTGCGCGCTATTCCAAAACACTCAAAATCCATAGGAATTTGCATATTCCTCTTGACAAGCATGGGAATCGGGAGTAAAATCCTATTGCGGAAGTAGGTTATAAACTGCCGCACAAGAATGATTTATCAATCAGCCAGAGAAAGGGCTTTTGCAATATGAAACACGCTGAATTGCTGTCCGTCCGCGACCTGCACGTTCAGGTGGGCGACAAGGAAATCCTCCACGGGGTCAACCTTTCCGTCGGCACGGATGAAACTCATGTCCTCCTTGGCCCGAACGGCACGGGCAAATCCACCCTCGGCTATGCCATCACCGGTAACCCCGCCTATCAGGTGACGCGGGGGAGCATCACGTTTGACGGCGAGGATATTACTTCTATGCCCGTCAATGAGCGCGCGAAGAAGGGCGTTTTCCTGTCCTTCCAGAATCCGCTGGAAGTGCCGGGCGTGACGCTGAGCGCCTTTATCCGCACGGCGCTGGAGCAGAAGAGCGGCAGCCGCATCCGCCTGTGGGACTTCAAGAAGAAGCTGAAGGAAACGATGGCGCTTTTGTCGATGGATGAAAGCTACGCCGAGCGCGATTTGAACGTCGGCTTCTCCGGCGGCGAAAAGAAGAAGGCGGAAATCCTGCAAATGCTGATGCTCGAACCCAAGCTCGCCATTCTGGACGAAACCGACTCCGGTCTGGATGTGGACGCGGTGCGCACGGTGTCCGAGGGCGTCCGCCTGTTCCGCGAAAAGACGCACGGTTCGCTGCTGATTATCACCCACAGCACGCGCATTCTGGAGGCGCTGCGCGTTGACCGCACGCACGTGATGGAAAACGGCGTCATTGTGCGCGAAGGCGACGCGGCGCTGGTGGAAGAAATCAACGAAAAGGGCTTCAAGGGCTGATGGGGGAGCGGCATGACAGAGAAGAGCCAAGTTGCGGACATTGACCGCAGCATTTATGATATTCGCGACGCGGAGCATGACGCGTACCGCATGGAAGCCGGCTTGACCCCCGCCATCGTCGAGAAGCTGTCCAAGGAGAAGAACGACCCGGCGTGGATGGAGCAGTTCCGGCTGGAATCGCTGCAAATCTACAATAATATGCGCGTGCCGGACTGGGGGCCGTCGCTGGACGGGCTGGATATCGACCACATTGCGACGTATGTCCGCCCGAACACGAAGATGCAGAACAACTGGGAGAACGTGCCGCAGGACATCAAGGACACGTTTGAGCGGCTGGGCATTCCGCAGGCGGAGCGCAAGTCGCTGGCGGGCGTGGGCGCGCAGTACGACTCAGAGCTGGTGTACCACAACGTGCGCGCGGAAGTGGCGGCGCAGGGCGTGGTGTACACCGACATGGAGAGCGCGCTGCACGGCGAATATGCCGACATGGTGCGCAAGTACTTCATGAAGCTCGTCACCCCGCGTGACCACAAGTTTGCGGCGCTGCACGGCGCGGTTTGGTCGGGCGGCTCGTTTGTGTACGTTCCCAAGGGCGTGCAGGTGTCCATTCCGCTGCAATCGTATTTCCGCCTGAACGCCAAGGGCGCGGGGCAGTTTGAGCATACGCTGATTATTGTGGACGAGGGCGCAAGCCTGCACTTTATTGAGGGCTGCTCTGCCCCGAAGTACAACGTGGCGAACCTCCATGCCGGCTGCGTGGAGCTGTACGTCAAAAAGGGCGCGAAGCTGCGCTATTCGACGATTGAAAACTGGTCGAAGAACATGTACAACCTCAACACCAAGCGCGCGCTGGTGGAGGAGGATGGCACGATTGAGTGGATTTCAGGCTCGTTCGGGTCGCATGTGGGCTGCCTGTATCCAATGAGCATCTTGAAGGGCGACCGCGCCCGCATGGAGTTCACGGGCGTGACGTTCGCGGGCGCGGGGCAGAATCTCGACACGGGCGCGAAGGTCGTGCACGTTGGCAAAAACACCAGTTCGTACATGAACACGCGCTCCATCAGCAAGAGCGGCGGCATCAGCACGTTCCGCTCCAGCGTGGTGGTGGAGAAGAGCGCCAAGCACGCCAAGAGCGCGGTCTCCTGCCAGTCGCTGATGCTGGACAGCGAAAGCCGTTCGGATACAATTCCCGCGATGGACATCCGCACGCGCGACGCCGCCATCGGGCATGAGGCGAAAATCGGCAGCATCAGCAACGACGCGGTGTTCTACCTGATGAGCCGCGGCATGAGCGAAGAGGACGCGCGCGCGCTGATTGTCAGCGGCTTTGCGGACAACGTGTCCAAGGAACTGCCGGTGGAATACGCGGTGGAGATGAACAACCTCATCCGCCTTGAAATGAAGGGCAGCATCGGCTGAGCGGAAAGGAGCATCCATCAATGGAGAAAATGACCATCAATCAGCTGCCCAGCCGGACGTGGAATCGTCTGGGCGTGAATGAAGCGAGTATTGACTGGGACGAAAGCGCGACGGTTGTGCTGCCGGAAGAATCCGCAGAGAAAACGGAAATGCTGATTGCGTCGGACGCGGCGTATGCCCGCAAGCGCGTGACCATTCAGGCGGAAAAAGGCGCGAAAAAGTCGCTTTTCCAGACCCTTCGCACGGCAGGCAAGCTGCATGTGCAGACGGAGCTGACCGCCGAGGACGGCGCGGAAATGGAACTGATTCAGCTGGTCGTTCCGGGCGAAAACGCGCTGGTGTATGATGAAGTCATCGGGCACTGCCATGGGAGCGGGCGGATTGTGCTGCGGCAAGTGACGCTGGGTCACGGCGACGTGTACGCGCAGACGGGCATCGGGCTGGACGGCGAGAACGCGTCGTTTGCGGCGAATATCGGCTATCTGGCGCGGAAAAACCAGACGCTGGACATAAACCTTGTCGTCAACCACTGGGGGAAAAAGACGAAGTGCGAAATCAACGCGTCCGGCGCACTGAATGACGCGGCGAAGAAGATTTTCCGCGGCACGATTGACTTCAAGCGCGGGTCGTCCGGGTCGGTCGGCAGCGAACAGGAAACGGTGCTGATGCTGGGCGGGGACGCGGTGAACAAGACCGTGCCCGTCATCCTCTGCGCGGAGGAGAATGTCGAGGGCACGCACGGCGCGACCATCGGCGAGATGGACGACGACACGCGCTTCTACTTCGGCAGCCGCGGCATCGACCGCGAAACGGCGGAAAAGCTGCTTTCACGCGCGGCGATTGCCCGCGTGGCGCAGCAGGTGAAAAGCGAAACGGCGCGCGCGGCGATACTGAACGAACTGGATGGGGAAATGGATGAAAACGACGGATTACAGGCGTGATTTTCCGCTGCTGATGCAGGAAACAGCAGCGTATCTGGACAACGCGGCGACGGCGCAGCGCCCGCGGTGCGTGCTGGATGCGGAAAAAACGTTCTATGAGACGCAGAACGCCAATCCCCTGCGCGGGCTGTATCCGCTGAGCATCGCGGCGACGGAGGCGGTGGAGGAGGCACGCGTGGCGGTTCGCGATTTCCTGCACGCCAAGAGCAGTCAGGAGATTATTTTCACGCGCAACACGACCGAGGCGCTGAACCTCGTGGCGTACAGCTATGGGCTGTCTCACGTCCACGCGGGCGACGAGGTGGTGGTGTCCATCCTGGAACATCACAGCAACCTGCTGCCGTGGCAGATGGTGTGCCGGCAAACGGGCGCAGCGCTCAAATTCATCGACTGCGAAATGGATGGACGGCTCGACCTGAACAAGGTATCGGAAATCATCACCGATAAGACGAAGATCGTTGCCGTGACGCACGTTTCCAACGTCATCGGGCGCGTCAACCCGATTCGCGAAATCGCGGACATGGCGCATCGCGTCGGCGCGGTTATCGTGGTGGACGGCGCGCAGTCTACGCCGCATATCCCCGTGGATGTGCAGGCGCTGGACGCGGATTTCCTTGCGTTTTCGGGGCATAAGGTGTTCGGCCCGATGGGCATCGGCGCGCTGTACGGCAAACGCAGGCTGCTGGAAAAGATGCCGCCCTTCCTCTCCGGCGGGGAGATGATCGAGTCCGTCACGCGCACCGGGGCGACGTATGCCGAGCTGCCCTACAAGTTTGAGGCGGGCACGGGCAATGCCGCCGGCGCGGTCGGGCTGCACGCGGCGATTCGCTATATGCAGTCCGTCGGCTTTGACATCATGCACGAGCGCGAAACGGCGCTGGTTGCCCGCATGATGGCGGGGATGGCGGATATGCCGTTCATCCATGTGCTGGGGTCGGGCAGTCCTGAGGAACACAGCGGCATTGTCACGTTCACGGTCGATGGCGTGCATCCGCATGACGTGAGCGAAATCCTCGCGGCGGACGGCGTGTGCATCCGCGCGGGGCATCACTGCGCACAGCCGCTGCTCAAGCACCTCGGCTATTCCTCGACGGTTCGGGCAAGCTGCGCGTTCTACAACACGCCGGACGAGGTGGATCGGCTGCTGGACAGCCTGAAAACAATCAGGGAGCGAATGGGCTATGGAAAACAGGAGCTTTTATAACGAAATTCTGACAGAACACAACATCCATCCGGAGTTCAAGCATGACCTGCCGGACGCGAACATTGAGCTGGAAGGCGTGAACCCCAGCTGCGGCGACGACATCACGCTGAAGCTGAAGGTGGATGGCGACGTGATTACCGACGGTGCGTTCATCGGCGACGGCTGCGCGATTTCGCAGGCCTCGGCGGACATTATGCTGGGCATGATTGTCGGGCGGAAGAAGGAAGAAGCGCTGCGCTTGGGCGAAATCTTCCGCAAGATGATTCAGGGCGAAGCGACGGCGGAGGAAATCGACGAGCTGGAGGAAGCCGGGGCGCTGAAGGATATTTCGCACATGCCCGCGCGCGTGAAGTGCGCCGTGCTGGGCTGGCGGACGCTGAAGGAAGCCATCGGGGGAGAAGAGGAATAAGAAAACCGGACGGGGCGCGATGGCTCTGTCCGGTGCTTTTATTCATACGGTGGAGAAATTTATGTGTGTTTTGAAGATGCTTGATTTTGTCCGCTGCTCCCGTCGCCTCTGCGGAGGCGAAGACGTTACTTTCTGTTGCGGCAGAAAGTAACCAAAGAGCGCCCAGAGGGGGCTGAAAAGTGAAAGAGCGGGGATTTCAGCCCCCTCTGGACTCCCCCCCGCCACTGCAATTTCTTGCGGGAAAGAGTGGCGTTTTGTTTTGTGCAGCCGCATTCGTCCGCTTTCAATAGGTTTGTGATGCGTGAATGCTGGTTCGGGGTAAAAAATCGCTGTCCGCGTCCCGGCAGCGTTTCAGCCGACAACAATATTCGCAAACAGAACCCGACCGGGCAGGGGAGAAATCCTCCGTCCGGTCGGCTTTTTGCTGCGGGATGTTTGAAAGCAAAAGAAAAGGTCAGGGCTTTTCAACCTTGACCATCCGTGGAGCATAGGAGATTCGAACTCCTGACCTCGACAATGCGAATGTCGCGCGCTACCAACTGTGCTAATGCCCCAAGCGCTTATTCTCTTTGTGTCAGGCGGTGAAGCGCTGAGCACAGAAAGTATTATAGCATAGTTCTCGGAAAAATGCAAGGGGTTTTTTGAAATTTTTTCGGGAAAATTGCAAACTTTTTTTCAGGGGGCATTTTGGACAGACTTCAGAATACACGTTCGCTTATTTTGCGCGAAAAACTGCTTTTCTGCCCGGCGACTCTTGTGCATATGCGCCGATTATGGTATAATGCCCATGATGAAGCAAACGGAGGAGAGAACGGATGGATGCAGAAATGCTGCGGAATGTGCTGACGATGCTGGGCACGGTGCTGGGCGCGATTTTGGTGCTGATGCTGGTGGCGAAAATCACGAGCATGGTGCATGTGGAGGCGGACGATGCGCGCGCGCCGATTGACAGCATGGAAGCGAGCGTCGTCGGCAAGCGCACGCTGGTGACGCAGGAGGACGGCGCACCGAAAACCATCTACTATATGACCTTCCAGAAGGTGAACGGAATGCGGATGGAGCTGGAAGTGCCGGGCGAGGACTACGGCTTGGCGGCGGAAGGCGATCAGGGCGTGCTGGTCGCGCGCGGGGAAGAATTTATCGTCTTTAAGCGAATGATTTGAAATTATTGGAGCTTCCCAAACAAGTGGCGGCGCCGAAGGGGTGGAGGGGGCGAGCGGAAAGCCCCCTCCTCGCGTCCGCAGACGCGAAATCCTCTGCAATAATCGCATACTGTAAGGAGTAAAACAGAAATTATGGCATATCAAGCACTCTACCGCCAGTGGCGCCCCAAAGACTTTTCCAGCATGGTGGCACAGGAGGCGGTCATCTCCACGCTGCGCAATCAGGTGATGAGCGGGCGCGTCGCCCATGCGTACCTCTTCTGCGGCAGCCGCGGCACGGGCAAGACGTCCACCGCGAAAATCCTCGCGCGCGCCATCAACTGCGAGCATCCCGTGGGCGGCGACCCGTGCGGGCAGTGCGAATCCTGCCGCCGCCTGCTGGCGGACGAGTCGATGGACGTGATGGAAATCGACGCGGCGAGCAACAATGGCGTCGAGGAAATCCGCAATCTGCGCGAGACGGTCAAATATCCGCCGCAGCAGGGGAAATACAAGGTCTACATCATCGACGAAGTGCACATGCTGTCCACTTCCGCGTTTAATGCCCTGCTGAAAACGCTGGAGGAGCCGCCGGCGTACGTCGTTTTCATCCTCGCGACGACCGAGCCGCAGAAGCTGCCCGCGACGATTCTCAGCCGTTGCCAGCGCTTCGACTTCGGGCGGATTCCGGCGCACCAAATCGCGGGGCGGCTGCGTCAGGCGGCGGAGGGCGCGAAGGCGGAAGTGTCGGAGAACGCGCTGATGCTCATTGCCCGCGCCGCGGAGGGCGGAATGCGCGACGCGCTGTCGATACTGGACATGTGCCTGGGCTATTCCAATCAGGTGACGGAAGACCTCGTGCGCAATGTGCTGGGCACGAGCGACCGCAGCTTCCTGTTCCGCTTCGCCGATGCGCTGGAAAAAGAGGACGCGTCCGCCGTCATGCGGATGATTGATGAATTGATGCGCGCCGGGCGCGAACCGATGGTGTTCGCCAAGGACGTCAGCCAGCATCTGCGCGCGCTGCTGATTGCCAAGTGCAGCCCGGACGACCTGAGCGCCCTGCTTGACCTGACGCAGGAGGATGCGCAGGAGTACGCGCAGCAGGCGGAAAAATTCACCACGACGCGGCTGATGAACATGCTGGAATTGTTCATGCGCGTGGAAACGGATTTGCGCTGGGCGTCGTCGCCGCGAATCGTACTGGAAAACGCCGCGCTGAAAAGCTGCCTGCGGACGAGCGAGGCGGACACCGCGGCGCTGAACGACCGCATCAGCGAACTGGAAAAGCACCTGACCGCCTTGCAGGAGAAGCTGCAAAGCGGCGCGTTTGCCCCTGCGCAGCCCGCGAAAAAGGCGGCAAAGCCTGCATCCGAGCCGAAGCAGGAAGCGCCCAAACCCGCCGCGCCTGCCGTGATGACCCCGACCGGCAAGACCGACGCGGACGCGTGGAAGGAGGCCATGAACATCCTGAAGCGCTCCGACCCCGGCACGTTTGCCATGCTGACGATGGGCAAATACGCCGGGTGCGACGGCGACACCTACCGCTGGCAGGCGCCGATGGGGCAGGAACTGTACGTCGGGCTGATGAATCAGGAGAAAAAGCGCACGGCGATTGCGTCGGCGCTGACGCAGGCATCGGGGATGCAATGCCGCTTTGAGGCGATCGGCGCGGTGAAGGAGAAAAAAGCCGACCAGAGCGACGAATCCTTCCTCGCGGCGCTGGAAACGACCTTCGGCAAGGCGAACACGATCGTGCAGGAGGACGTGAAGGGGTGAGCAGCGCGGACATTCGCGGGATGTTTGCCGGACTGCCGGGTGCGCACGGCATCATCGAAGCGGCGCTGAACGGGCAGGGGCTTGTGATGACGGATGATTCGGCGCATCCGAGCAGCGCGGCGGTGCTGGCGGGCGATTTCCTCTTCTTCGGCGGCGAACCGTCGGAAGAATTGGTGCGGCGCGCACTGAACGCGGAGAATCGCGCGTGGATTGTGCAGGGGAGCAGTGCGTTCCTTGCTCTGGTGCAGGCGCAGCGGTCGGGAACGTGGTCGGAGCGCATCGCCTTTGACCCGCACCGTCAGCCGGAGGATGCGCACCTGACCGCGCTGCTGACGAATCTGCCGCAGGGCGTGACGCTTGTGCCGATTGGTGCGGCGGAAATGGCGTTCTGCCGCAAGACCCCGTGGGCGGCGGACTTCGTGAATCAATTCACGGAGGATGAATATGCGCGCAGCGGGCTGGGCGTGCTGGTCTGCGCGGACGGTGCGTTTGTGTCCGGCGCATCCAGCTACGCGGCGTATCCCGGCGGCATCGAGGTGGAGGTGGACACAGCACCGGCGCACCGCGGACACGGCTACGCGACGCTGGCAGCGGCGAAGCTCATCTTGACGGCGCATCAGCAGGGGAAAATTGCGACGTGGGACGCGGCGAATGAAACATCAGCACACATTGCGCAGAAACTCGGCTACCGTGTAACCTGCGCCTATCAAGTCTTCACAACGGCGTAACCATTGGCGCACCCGTCAGGATGATTCGCATTCCGCGTTTCCTGCCGGGTGCATTTTTTGACGAAATTTCAACGGTTCGGACGATTTTCACAAAAATCCTGCTGGATTCCTCAGAAAAACCACAAAATTTTTCCGGACAGCAGGAAATAGGGGGGACATGTAGAATTAGAAAAGTCGGGCTAAATTGTAACCTCAACTTTTCCCGCCCCGAAAGGGGCATGACATGGAGGGAGTTTTGAACATGAGTGAGCAGAACCTGAAGCAGGTGCTGGCGAAAAAGCAGAGCATCCTGCAGGGAGACGCGGAACGAATCGCAAAGCAGCGCGCAGCTGGCAAGCTGACCGCCCGTGAACGGGTGGCGAAGCTGCTGGACGCCGGCTCTTTCGTGGAGACGGACGCGCTGGTATCCCGCAATGGGGATTACGCCGGGGTCGTGACCGGCAGCGGCACGGTGCAGGATCGCCCTGTGTACGTGTTCGCGCAGGATTTCACGGTGCATGGCGGCGCGATGGGGCAGATGCAGGCGCAGAAGATTGTCAAGGTGCTGGATCTGGCGCAGAAGACGGGCGCGCCCGTGATCGCCCTGTGCGACAGCGCCGGTGTGCGCATTGACGAGGGCGCGGCGGCGATGAACGCCTACGCTTCCGTTTTCACCCGTCTGGCAAAGCTCAGCGGCGTGGTGCCGGTCATCGCGCTGGTGCTGGGCCCGGTGGTCGGCGGCGCGGCAATGATCGCCCAGCTGGCTGACATCACCATTGAAGCCGAAAACGTTGGTCAGCTGATGGTCTATGGCCCGCAGGTCATGAGCGCCATTTCCGGCAAGACGGTAGATGCCAAGGCGGTCGGCGGCGCGAAGGCGATGGCTGCGCAGGGCGGCGTCGCGCTGACGGCGAAGGACGAGGACGAAGCCATCTCTCTGGCGGTGCAGGTGCTGGACTATCTGCCCGGCTGCAACGCGGAGGATGCCGCGATTGTGGATACCGACGACATGAACCGCATTCTGCCCGTGCTGGACGCGGCGGACGCGGAGAGCCAGCTGGCTGCCATGGCGGACGGCGCGGCGTATGTGGAGCTTTTCAAGGACTACGGTAAGGAAATCCGCGTTGCGCTGACCCGCGTGGGCGGCCGTCCGGTCGGTCTGGTGGTTGGCAACGGCAAGGAGAACGACGGCGTGCTGACGGCGCAGTCCGCAAGCAAGGCCGCGCGCTTCATCCGCCTGTGCGACTGCTACAGCCTGCCGGTCGTGTCCCTGATCAACAGCAAGGGCGTTGCCGTCCCGGCGGTTGACGAGCAGGCGGCGACCATCAAGGCGACCACCCAACTGCTTTACGCCTACGCGGAAGCGACGACGGCGAAGGTGTCCATCGTCACCGGCAATGCCATCGGTCAGGCGTATGTCGCCATGGGCGGCAAGAGCAATGCTGACGTCACCTACGCGTGGCCGGGCGCGGTGATTTCCGCCCTGACCCCCGAAGCGGCGGTGCAGGTGCTCTACACCGACGACCTGAAGGCGGACAAGAAGCCGGCGCTCCAGTCCCGTGCGGAATTGGAAGCGAAGTTCGCTGCGGATGTGGCGGACGGCGTGGCGGCTGCCGCGGCTGGCATGGTCGATGACGTGATTGATCCCGCCGAAACGCGCAAGTATGTCATTGCGGCGCTGGAGATGCTCTCCTCCAAGCGCGAATCCAATCCCCCGAAGAAGCACGGCAACCTGCCGCTGTGATTGAGGAAAGGATCGTGTAAAAAATGGGCTTTTTGAATAATCTGGGCTTCGGCTTGATCGTCACACTAATCGGCATGCTGACCGTTTTCTTCGGTCTGGTGCTGCTGATTGGTCTGATCAAGCTGATGGAAAATGCCACCGCGAACCTCGGCAAGGGCGGCAAGAAGGCAAAGAAGCAGGCGGAAGCGCCCGCTCCCGCGCCGGTTGCCGCGCCCGTGGTGGAGGAAGTGCCCGTGGCGGATGACAGCGAGCTGATTGCGGTCATTTCCGCCGCTGTGGCGATGATGATGGAGGATGGCAGCGCCTTCACGGTGCGCCGCGTCCGCCGCGTGCAGAATGCGCCCGCCTGGCAGAAGGCTGGCCGCGAAGAACAGGTGTACAGCCGCTTCTAATATACTATTTCCTGCATTCACCTGTGCCATCTGCTTGCGCCTTTTCCTTTCTGGCGTCCGTTCATTCCACTTAGCGTAGCGCTGCTACGCTGCGTTTCATTCACGTTAGCCAGAAAGAAAAATTCGCGGCGCATCTTGGCACATGCTCATTTGGAAATAGTATCGGCTTGAACATGACAACAAATTGAACGATTTTGACAGGAGGAAATCCCATCATGCGTACCTTCAATATTACGGTCAACGGTCAGACTTATGTGGTGGATGTGGAAGAAGTCGGCGGCGTGCAGACCGCTGCGCCCGTGCGCGCTGCTGCCCCTGTGGCGGCGGCTCCCGTGGCGGCGGCTCCGGCTGCTGCGCCCAAGGCTGCTGCGGCGGCTCCCGTGGCGGGCGGCGAACCCGTCAAGGCGCCCATGCCCGGCAACATCCTGGACGTGAAGGTCAAGGTTGGCGACACGGTCAAGGCGGGCACGGTGCTGTGCGTGCTGGAAGCCATGAAGATGGAAAACGAAATTCCCGCCCCCAAGGACGGCAAAGTGGCGCAGGTCGTTGTGACCAAGGGCGCGACGGTCGGCGCGGGCGACACGCTGGTCGTGCTGGCGTAATCCGACGTATTTACCGATCCCGAAGGAAAGTGAGCTGATATAATGGGAATCAATGTGGGCGAAACCCTCATGGGGCTCGTCACGACCTCGGGTATCTACCAGTATCTGACGAACCCGCTGGCGCTGATCATGGTCGCCATCGCTTGCGTACTGCTGTATCTCGCCATTGTCAAGCAATTTGAGCCGCTGCTGCTGCTGCCGATTGCCTTCGGTATGCTGCTGACCAACCTGCTGGGCAGCGACATCTTCCACGAAGAACTCTTCGCCGGCGGCCATGCCAACTGGGCGCTGTTCGGCGGCGCGGTCTTGATAGACGGCAAGGATTTTGTTGATTCCGTGGGCTACATGGTCAATGCCGCCGGTCAGATCCTGACCAGCAACAATGTCGTGCTGGGTCACTTCGTCAACGCCGTTACCATTGACGATCCGACGAGCCTCGTGCCTTTTGCTGACATCCTGGCGCAGTTCGCCGCCAACGGCAACGCTGCTTCCATCATTCTGGAGGATGCCTTCCTGAAGAATGGCGCGGTCTACACCGCCACCGGCGCGATGCTGGCGACGGCGGGCAAGACGATTTCCGCGGGTCTTCTGGACTACCTGTACCTCGGCGTGAAGCTGGGCATCTATCCGTGCCTTATCTTCATGGGCGTTGGCGCGGGCACGGACTTCGGGCCGCTGATCTCCAACCCCAAGACGCTGCTGCTGGGCGCGGCGGCGCAGCTGGGCATCTTCATGACGTTCATCTTCGCGTATGCCGTGTTCGGCTTCTCCGCTGCGGAAGCGGGCGCCATCGGCATCATCGCCGGCGCGGACGGCCCGACGGCCATTTGGCTGACCGGCAAGCTCGCCCCGCACCTCCTTGGCCCGATCGCGGTCGCGGCGTACTCCTACATGGCGCTGGTGCCTGTCATTCAGCCGCCGATTATGCGCGCCCTGACCACCGAGAAGGAACGCAAAATCGTCATGGAGCAGCTCAAGCCTGCCACCAAGACGCAGAAGATTATCTTCCCCATCGTCGTTACTATTCTGGTTGCGCTGCTGCTGCCGTCCGCTGCTCCGCTGGTCGGCTGCCTGATGCTGGGCAACCTCGCGAAGGAATGCGGCGTGACCGAACGTCTGAACAAGACGATGCAGAACGAGCTGATGAATATCGTCACGATTTTCCTCGGCGTCACGGTCGGCGCAACGGCGACTGCCTCTACCTTCCTGACGGTGCGCACGCTTGAAATCATCGCGATGGGCATCGTCGCGTTCGGCATGGGCACGGCGGGCGGCGTGCTGCTGGCGAAGCTGATGAACAAGCTCTCCGGCGGCAAGATCAACCCGCTGATCGGCTCTGCCGGCGTGTCCGCTGTCCCGATGGCGGCGCGTGTGTCCCAGAAGGAAGGTCAGAAGGCGAATCCCGCGAACTTCCTGCTGATGCACGCCATGGGCCCGAACGTTGCTGGCGTTATCGGCTCTGCCATCGCGGCTGGTGTGCTGCTGAGCATGTTCGGTTAATAGATACTATTCCCTGCATTCGCCTACGCCATTTGCTTGCGTCTTTTTGATTCTGGCGTATGCTCATTTGGAAATAGTATCAGCAGTCAGATGGAAACGTATCCAACGTATCCGGTCAGGGGCAGGGGAGTGCTTCTCCGCCTCTGACCGAACTGAAGGAGGAAATTCGTCCTATGGCAAAGGTTCAAATTACGGATACCATCCTGCGCGACGGCCACCAGTCTCAGGCCGCGACCCGGATGCGTACCGATGAGATGCTGCCTGCCTGCGAAATGCTGGACAAGGTTGGCTACTACTCTCTGGAGTGCTGGGGCGGCGCGACCTACGACGCGTGCCTGCGCTTCCTGAACGAAGACCCGTGGGAGCGGCTGCGCAAGCTGCGCAAGGCGCTGCCCAACACCAAGCTGCAGATGCTGCTGCGCGGCCAGAACCTGCTGGGCTACCGTCCCTACGCGGACGACGTGGTGGATTTCTTTGTCAAGAAGGCCGTCGAAAACGGCATTGACATCATCCGCTGCTTCGACGCGCTGAACGACCTGCGCAACATGCAGACCGCCGTCAAGGCGACGAAGAAGTACGGCGGCACGGCGGAAATCGCCATGTCGTACACCGAATCCCCCGTGCACAACGAGGATTACTTCGTCAAGCTCGCCGTGGACATCCAGAAGATGGGCGCGGACGTCATCTGCATCAAGGACATGGCGAACCTGCTGCTGCCCTACAAGGCGTACAGCCTCGTCAAGCGCCTGAAGAAGGAAACCGACCTGCCCATCGTCCTGCACACCCACAACACCACCGGCACGGGCGACATGGTGCTGCTCAAGGCCATCGAAGCGGGTGTGGACGTGGTGGATACCTGCCTGTCCCCGCTGGGCTCCGGCACGTCTCAGCCGGCGACCGAATCCCTCGTTGCGACCCTGAAGGGCACGGAATACGACACGGGCTTCGACCTCGACCTGCTGGCGCAGCTGGCGGCGCACTTCCGCACGGTGGCGGATCGCCTGACCAAGGACGGCTGGCGTGACCCGGCGCGCGTGCTGGGCGTGGACGTCAAGACCCTGCAGTATCAGGTGCCGGGCGGCATGCTGTCCAACCTGATTGGCCAGCTGAAGCAGGCGAACCAGATGGACAAGTACTATGACGTGCTGGCGGAAGTGCCGCGCGTGCGCAAGGACTTCGGCTATCCGCCGCTGGTCACGCCGACCTCCCAGATCGTGGGCACGCAGGCCGTGATGAACGTGCTGGGCGGCGAGCGCTACAAGATGGTTCCGAAGGAATCCAAGGACTTGCTGGCGGGTCACTACGGCCGTCTGCCGGGCAAGGTGAACGAGGACGTGCGCAAGAAGTGCATCGGCGACACGAAGGTCATCACCCATCGCTACGCCGACGACATTCCGCCGGAACTCGACAAGCTGCGTGAGGAAATGCGCGAATGGTATCAGTGCGAGGAAGACGTGCTGTCCTACGCCATGTTCCCGAAGGTCGCGCCGAAGTTCTTTGAGTATCGCGCTGCCCAGCAGCTGAAGGTGGATTCCACCATGCTGAACAAGGCTGACAAGACGATGCCTGTCTAATAGGTAATACTATTTCCAGATTCGCCTGCGCCATCTGCTTGCGCCTTTTTCCTTCCGCCGTCCGCTCATTCCACTTAGCGTAGCGCTGCTACGCTGCGTTCCATTCGCGTTAGGCAGAAGAAAAAATTCGCGGCGCATCTTGGCGCATTCTTATCTGGAAATAGTATAATGGTCAGGGGCGAATCCGCATGGGTTTACCCCTGACCTTGTTGTGATTTTAGACAAAAAGCATCAAGTGTCAAGCTGTTCGCAGAAAATTTGCCAAAGTACATCTTGATTTTACCGCGCAAGTGGTGTATGATATAGATGCGGAGAATCGGGATTTTTCCTGAATCCGCAGTGTATTGTCCCACCAATTTAAAGAAAGAGGTAGGTTCTACATGGCAGAGCTGAATCTGAGCAAGTATGGCATTACCGGCACGACCGAGGTTGTGCACAATCCTTCTTACGATCTGCTGTTCGAAGAAGAAACCAAGTCCACCAACGAGGGCTATGAAAAGGGTCAGGTGTCCGAACTGGGCGCTGTGAACGTCATGACCGGCATTTATACCGGCCGCAGCCCCAAGGACAAGTATATCGTCATGGACGAGAACTCCAAGGACACCGTGTGGTGGACGAGCGAGGGCTACAAGAACGACAACCATCCGATGACCGAGTCCACTTGGGCGTCCGTGAAGGATCTGGCGATTAAGGAGCTGTCTAATAAGAAGCTGTACGTCGTTGATGCCTTCTGCGGCGCGAACAAGGACACCCGCATGGCTGTCCGCTTCATCGTGGAAGTGGCGTGGCAGGCGCATTTCGTCAAGAACATGTTCATCCAGCCCTCTGAAGAAGAGCTGAAGAACTTCACCCCGGACTTCGTGGTTTACAACGCGTCCAAGGCGAAGGTCGAGAACTACAAGGAGCTGGGCCTCAACTCCGAAACCTGCGTGGCGTTCAACATCACCAGCCGTGAGCAGGTCATCCTGAACACGTGGTACGGCGGCGAGATGAAGAAGGGTATGTTCTCCATGATGAACTACTACCTGCCGCTGAAGGGCATCGCGTCCATGCACTGCTCTGCCAACACCGATAAGGAAGGCAAGAACACTGCCATCTTCTTCGGTCTGTCCGGCACCGGCAAGACCACCCTGTCCACCGACCCCAAGCGTCTGCTGATCGGCGACGACGAGCACGGCTGGGACGACAACGGCGTGTTCAACTTTGAAGGCGGCTGCTACGCCAAGGTCATCAACCTCGACAAGGACTCCGAGCCGGACATCTACAACGCCATCACCCGTGATGCGCTGCTGGAGAACGTCACCCTCGACAAGGACGGCAAGATTGACTTCGCCGACAAGTCCGTGACCGAGAATACCCGCGTGTCCTACCCGATCAACCACATCAAGAACATCGTGCGCCCGGTGTCCGCCGCGCCCGCCGCGAAGAACGTCATCTTCCTGTCTGCTGATGCGTTCGGCGTGCTGCCGCCTGTGTCCATCCTGACGCCCGAACAGACCCAGTACTACTTCCTGTCCGGCTTCACCGCGAAGCTCGCTGGCACGGAACGCGGCATCACCGAGCCGACCCCCACCTTCTCTGCTTGCTTCGGTCAGGCGTTCCTCGAACTGCACCCGACCAAGTACGGCGAAGAGCTGGTCAAGAAGATGAAGGCGAACGGCGCGAAGGCGTACCTCGTCAACACCGGCTGGAACGGCACTGGCAAGCGCATCACCATCAAGGATACCCGCGGCATCATCGACGCGATTCTGTCCGGCGACATCCTGAAGGCGCCCACCAAGAAGATTCCGTACTTCGACTTTGAGGTTCCGACCGAACTGCCGGGCGTGGACTCCAAGATTCTCGACCCCCGCGACACCTACGCCGACGCTTCCGAATGGGAGAACAAGGCGAAGGATCTGGCTTCTCGCTTCGAGAAGAACTTCGTCAAGTACACCGGCAACGACGCTGGCAAGGCGCTGGTTGAAGCTGGCCCCCACGCGTAATTTGACGGTTGCGTAAATATCGAGCGGCTTGTTCTGAAAAGAGCAGGCCGCTCTTTTTGCGTGGAATGAAAAGGGGCTTGCCGAAAAGACAAGTCCCTTTCTGTGTACTCATTCGCAATCCAAATAATTCCCATACGCCACCAAATGCGGATCATCCGACTTGGGAATATGCCGGAAGAATCGCCATTGCTCATGCTCCGGCGATTCAGCTGCCCAAATCTCAATGCGCAGATCGTTTTCGGTGCAGATGGTCAGGTCGTTCATTTCGGAACACTCGATGCTGACGACCTTCGCGGGCAGGAGAGGCGCAAGCTCGGCGACGTCGTAGTCGAACCAGCTGTTGTCCCTGCCAAGCGGCTTGTCGTCGCGGATGCAGTAAATGTCGCTGCGGCTCAGCACGGCTTCACCGTCGTGCAGGACGCGGAAGGTGCATTGCGTGTGCAGCGAATATTCCGCGCCGTCCACATCGAAAATCCACCAGACCAAATCCGCCGCGCGCCCGATGGCGGTCAGCGAATGCCCAAGCAGCGTGTCAAGAGAATAGTGCGTGAACATGGTGTTCCTCCATTATTTCAAGTGAACGCAGTCTGTAAAGGCGCTCAGACGCACATCATCCTGCGGTCCGAAGCGCCAGTCCTCGCACACGGGCGGTGCGTCGGCGAAAATTTCGATGCGCAGGTGATTTTCGGCGCAGAGAATCAGGTCATTCGTGTTGGAACACTTGACGCTGACAATTTTCACGGGCAGCAGGGAAGTCAGGCGGACAACGTCGTGGTCGAAGCGGCGGTTGGCATCCGTCAGCGGCCCATCAAAGTCGGTTCGGGTGTAAAGCATCCGCTGGGTCAGGATGGTTTCGCCCTCGTGCGTCACACGGAAGCCGCAGTACGTTTGCAGAATGTACGGCGAAGTCCTCCCACTGAACGTCCAGCGGACGATAAAATCCGGCGTGCGGGCGACGTCGGTCAGGCACTGACCAAGCAGTAAATCAGGACAATAGGCACTGAACACGTCATTCCTCCATTAGGTCAAACGAGGGCAGAGGCGCAAGCTAATTCGCCGCGCTCCTGCCCCCAAAATGGTTATTCGTCGTACTCCACCATACCCTGCGATTCCAAAAACATCTGCTGGGCATCGAGGTAGTCGTCCACCAGCGCGGCGAGCTTGACCGCCTGTTCGGGGTCGAGCGCGTTCTTCGCCGCCAGCGATTCGACAATGTACTCAATTGCTTCGTCGTCCTCGTAGTACGCGTCGCCCGCGTAGCCGTCGTCGTCCAAAACGCCCGCTTCGTGCATGTACGCCATGTCCGCATCAATCATCTGCGGCACGAGCGCGGGAATGTCCTCCGCCAGCTCCGGGTGATCCGCCTTGCGGATGCAGCGGGTGATGAACTCGACTGCCGCATCCTTGTCGTAACCGTGCATCATGGAAAATGAACCTCCTGTTTATACGATTTTTAGCTAAGAATGAGTAAAGATGCGCCGCACATTTTTCGTTCTGGCTAACGGGAATGAAATGCAGCGTAGTGGCACTACGCTAAATGGAATGACCGGACGCCAGAGCGGAAAAGGCGCAAGCAGATTGCTCAGGCGAAGCTAAAAATCGTATTACGCCATTATAACCGCCTTGAACTGCGCCAGCGTGTCCTTGAAAACGCCCAGCGCGCGGCGGATGGGTTCGGGGCTGCTCATGTCGATGCCCGCCAGCTTCAAAGCGTCAATCGGCGGCACGGCGCAGCCCGCGGACAGGAACTTGCGGTAGTCGCGGACGGCGCTTTCGCCTTCGGACAGAATCTTGTCGCTGAGCGAAACCGCCGCGCACAAGCCCGTCGCGTACACATAGACGTAGTAGGAGCGATAGAAGTGCGGGATGCGCATCCACTCGTTGGCGATGTTTTCATCCACCGTGCAGACCGCGCCGTAATACTTCTGGTTTAATTCGTAGTACGCCTTGGACAGGCTCTCGCGGGTCAGCGGCTGCCCCTGCTCCGCCATCGTGTGGGCAATCAGCTCAAACTCCGCGAACATCGTCTGACGGAACACGGTCGTGCGGAACTGCTCCAGGAAGTGGTTCAGCAGGTACGCCAGCGCCTTCTTGTCGTCCGCGAACGTCTTGAGCAGGTGGCGCATCATCGTCGCCTCGTTGCAGGTGGACGCAACTTCCGCTACGAACAGGCTGTAATCGCTCTTGGGCGCAGGCTGGTTGGTGTTGGAGTAGAAGGAGTGCATGGAGTGCCCCAGCTCGTGCGCGATGGTGAACGTATCCGACAAATTGTCGTTGTGGTTCAGCAGCACATAGGGGTGCACGTCGCGCAGGTTGCCGGAGGAGAATGCGCCGGAGGACTTGCCCTTGGAGGGGTACACGTCAATCCAGCCGCCGACGCGGGCTTCGCGCAGCTTGGCCAGATAGTCTTCGCCCATCGGCTTCAGCCCCTCCAGCACAAGGTCAAACGCCTTGTCGTAGCTCAGCTCCATGTGGAAATCCTTGACCATCGGCGTGTAGAGGTCGTACATGTGCAATTCATCCAGCCCCATCAGCGCTTTGCGCAGCGCCAGATACTCATTCAGCACCGGAATCGCCGCGTGCACTTCGCTGATGAGGTTGTCGTAGACGCTCGTGGGGATTTCCAGCGGTTCCATGCGGGCATCGCGGGCGGTGGCGTAATGGCGGGCGCGCGCCTGGAACACGTCGTTCTGCACGCTGCCGTTGTACGTTGCGGCGATGGTGTTACCGAAACTGCCGTAGGTGTTCATGATGCCGTCGAACGCCGATTTGCGCACGTCGCGGTTCTCAGAACGGATAAACTGGGAATATGTGCCTTCAGTCAGCTCAGCAGTCGTGCCGTCGGGCATCTGCACGGGCGGGAAGGACATATCCACGTCGGTCAGCATCCCGAAGATGTGGTTCGGGGCTTGGGCGACCTGCCCCATCATGGCAAGCAGCTTCTCCTGCTCGGCAGGCAGCGTGTGCGGCTTCTGGCGAATCAGGTTGCGCAGGAACGCGTCATAATCCGCCATTGCCGGATCAGCGGCGATTTCCGCCAGCAGCGCATCATCCAGCGAGAGCAGCTCCGGCTCAAAGAAGGACATCGCGGTGGACAGCTGTACGCCCATCTGGGACGCGCGGGCGCGAAGTCCCTGCGCAACCGGGTCGCCGTTGTCCGTTTCGCCGCGCAGGAACGCGTAGGAGAAAACGGGCTCAGCCTGCTGATTCAAGTCGAAATACTCGCGAATGGCCTGACGGGGATTCTCGGCGACTTTGCCCTCCCACGCGGCGAACTTCTTGCCGGACGCAAGCACATCCGCCAAAGCGGCCTCCCACGCGGCATCATCAGGGTAGATATGCGACAAGTCCCATTTGTACTGCGCGGGGATTTCCTCACGCTTGCGGAGCTTTGCAGCCATTGTAAGACCTCTTTCTGCCGGAAAAAAACCGGCGTTTCCATTCCATTTCTTAGAGTGTGTTTCTAAAGTCGCCCGGTCTCATTTTAGAAACACACTCTATTGTACACGCATTAGCGGAAAAAAGCAAGGCGCATCAGCGGTGCTTTTTCTCGTACGTCAGCGGGCGACAGGCGCTGGCGCGATCCGACCCGTTGGGGAAGAAAGAAATCGCGCCGTCCAGCATCGTGATTGCGCCCGTTGAGCCGCGCACAACCTGTTTTTCCAGCAGCAGGCGCAGCAGCTTTTCCGTCAGCATCGGCCCGCCGCCGCGCGTCAGGCAGTCCTTCCAGAGGGTGAAGTGGCAGCCGTCCGCCGCGCGGGAGCAGAAGAACGCCTGCGGGCTTTCCAGCACGCCGCCCTTCCGGCAGACCGGGCAGACGCAGCCGTCAATTTTCGTGCCGCGCGTGACGAACGACTGCGCGCGCTTCTTTCGCCGCCCATCATCCGGGAACACCACGTCGGCGCGGTTATTCCGGGCGAAATTCACCAGAAACGTGGAGAATTTGCGGATGCTGTCCATGAACCTGTCCGCGTCCTGCTTGCCGTCGGTGATTTGGTCGAGTGCCAGTTCCCAGCGCCCGGTCATTTCAGGGGAGGACAGCTCCTGCGGCACAATTTGAATCAGCTGCACGCCCTTGTCCGTCGCCAGAATCGTCTTGCCCTTGCGGATGGCGTACCCGACCTGAATCAGCCGCTCGATGATGGCGGCGCGGGTCGCGGGCGTGCCGATGCCGCTGCCCTTCATCTGCCGCGCGATTTCCTCGTCGGTGGATTCGCGCCCGGCGGTTTCCATCGCGGAGAGCAGGGACGCGTCGTTGTGCTGCGCCGGGGGCTTGGTCTGGTCGCTCTTGACCTCGGCGGCGCGGACGGTGCGCGTGTCGCCGGGGGATAGCGGCGGCAGGGCGGTTTCCTCCTCGGCATCGGCGGATTTTTTCTTCGCGCGCCCGGCTTTCGGCGGATTCGCCAGCGGCGGCACATCCCGCCAGCCGTTTTGCAGCACGACGCGCCCGTTCGTGCGGAATTGGTGCTCACCGACCCCGGTGATGACCTTCGTCGCGTCGTACTCGCATGCGGGATAGAACGCCGTCAGCATCCGCCGGACGACCATATCGTACAGCTGCCGCTCGTCTTCGGGCAGGCTGTCCAGATTGATTCGCTTCGGCGTGGGCAGAATCGCGTGGTGGTCGGTGACCTTCGTTTCGTCAATCGTGCGCTTGCTGACGGGCAGCTTCCCATCCGGCAGCGCGCCCGGCACAAGCGCCTGATAGCTTTCCGGCAGCACCTTCATCGTCTGCACAACGCGCGGAATCATGTCCGGCGGCAGATAGCGGCTGTCCGTGCGCGGGTAGGTGAGGGCTTTGTGCGTTTCGTAGAGCGACTGGGCGAGCTTGAGCGTCTTGTCGGCGGTGAAGCCGAGCAGGCGGTTCGCGTCGCGCTGGAGGCTGGTCAGGTCGTAGAGCTGGGGCGGCAGGTCGCGGCGGCGGGCGGTTTCGGCGCTTATCACTGTGGCGGATTGATTCTTGATTTGCGCGGCGAGGGCTTTCGCGTCGTCGATTTTGGGGATGTGCGTGTCCGGCTCCAAGCCCTCGCGGAAGTACATGCCGCGGTAGTCGCCGAAATCCGCCGTGACGGTCGCGTATTCTTCCGGCTTGAAGTCCTCGATTTCCTTCCGCCGCTTGACCAGAATCGCCAGCGTCGGGGTCTGCACGCGCCCAACGGACAGCAGCGCGTCATAGCGCAGGGTAAAAGCGCGGCTGGCGTTCATGCCCACAAGCCAATCCGCCTGTGAACGGCACTGCGCGCTGCGGTACAAGCCGTCGTAGTCGCTGCCGCTGCGGATGGCGCGGAAGCCCTCCTGAATCGCCTCGTCCGTCATGGAGGAAATCCACAGGCGGTCGAAAGGCTTCTTGCAGCCCGCTTTTTCGTAGATGTAGCGGAAAATCAGCTCACCCTCGCGCCCCGCGTCGGTTGCGCAGATGAGCCGGTCGGTTTCCGGCGCGTTGATGAGATTGCGGACGACGGCAAACTGATCGCGGCTGCTGGCAATGACTTTCAGGGGGATTTCAGCGGGCAGAATCGGCAGCGTATCAAACGACCAGCGCTTGTACTTTTCATCGAGCTCGTCCGGCTCAACCAGCGTCACCAGATGCCCGACCGCCCACGTCACGACCCAGTCGCCGCCCGTCAGGCAGCCGCGCCCGCTGCTCTGGCAGCCAAGCACGCGGGCAATATCGCGCCCCACGCTCGGTTTTTCCGCAATGACTACTGTACGCCCCATAGGTGAGAATCCTCCTGATGATGTATATCCGTTCCCTTTTTATACAGAAATCCGCATGAACAAATTCCATTATACCACATTTGACGGCTTGAAGCAAGCATGGTATAATAGGAGGGAAACCTGTCGGAAGATGGTACGGAGGTCGGCTTGCATGGCGATGTTTTCCTTTGACGAGCAGGCGGCGCTGTTTGACGTAACGCCGCTGCCCAACCAGTTCATCCTTAATTATCTGCCCGAAGCGTCGGGGGACGCGGTGCGCGTGTACCTCTTCGGCTTGGTGGCGTGCTATCATCACGAGGCCATCAGCGATTTGCAGCAAATGGCGCGGGAGCTGAACATGACGGAGGATGATATTCGCGCGGCATACCGCTATTGGGAGCGCAAGGGGCTGGTGCAGCGCGTGGCGGATAATCCGCCGCAGTACCGCTATCAGAACATCTATCAGGTGATGATGACGGGCGCACAGGCGCAGATTGACCCCGCATACGAGCAATTCGCGGAAGCCATCTACGGCGTGTTCGACAACGACCGCCGGCTGCATGGCAAGGACGTCAGCCAATGCTACGAGTGGGTGGAGCAGATGCGCCTGCCGCCGGACGTGGTGATTGCCATGATGCGCCACATGGTGCAGAAGCACGGCAAGAACGTGAGCATGAAAAAAGCCGAACAGATGGCGATGCGGCTGGCGGACGAAAAGGTGCAGACGGTGGAGGAGGCGCAGGAGATTTTCCGGCGCGATCAGAACGTTTGGAGCGGCAGCAAGAAGGTGCTGGAGAAGCTGGGCCTGCGCCGCTACCCGACCGAGCCGGAACAGACGATGTACAGCAAGTGGCTGGTGGACTGGCAGTTCACGCCGGATGCAATCCTGCGCGCGGTGGATGAAACCATCAAGAGCAGCAACCCGTCGTTTGCGTATCTGGACGGGATTTTGAAGCGGCTGCACGAGCAGGGGAATGTGCGCACGGAGCAGGATGTGTCGGGCGATATCGAGGGCAGCCGGAAGGAAAACGAGCCTATCAAGCAATTCCTGCGCGCGCTGGGCAATTACAGCATTACCATCAACGACACGACGAAAGCGACGTACAAGAGCTTCCAGACCATGTACCCTGACCCGGTGATTCTGCTGGCGGCGCAGCAGTGCGCCAAATGGGGCATGACGACGCTGCAGGACGTGATGCAGACGCTGATGGCGTGGCAGAACCGCAGCCTGCGCACGCTGCCGGAAATTGACGCGTACATGCGGCAGATTGACGAGCAGAACGAGTTCCTGATTGTGCTGTATCAGGCGATGCAGCTGGACGAAAAGACGAAGCCGAACGCCGCCGACCGTGCCCTTGTGAAGCAGTGGACGGAAGAGTGGCGGTTCGCGCCGATGTTTGTGCTGGGCTGCGCGCCGTGGGCGGCAGGGAAGAAATCACCGATGGCATACCTCAACAAGATGTTGAAAGTTTTCCGGGAAAAAGGCATCGCGACGATGGAGGCGGCAAAGGTGGAGCGCGAACGCTTCGAGCAGCAGCCGAGCCAATCCACCGCACCCGCCACGCGCGCGCCGAAGGTCGTCGGGGAGCAGCAGTACACCCAGCGCACCTACACGCCGACGCAGGATGCCATGGACGCCATGATGCAGGAGTGGGAGGAAAGCCATGCGTAAGGAAATCATGCAGGCGCTGCAGCAGGAGTACGAGCAGCAGCGCCTCAAAAATTCGCAGGAGGAGCTTCGGCGGCGGCAGGAGGTTATCACCCGCTGCCCGGAGATTGGGCAGTACCTCGCCGAGCGGCAGAACCTGATTTTCGGCGGCGTGCGCGGCATCCTGAACGGCAAAGCGGCGGCGGATGACCTGCCCGCCCGCATGGACGTGATGAACAAGCGCATCGCCGATTTGCTCCGCCAAAGCGGCTTCCCGGCGGATTATCTTGACCCCGTCTACCGCTGCAAGCAGTGCCGCGACACGGGCTACGTCGGCGAGCCGATTCGCGAAATGTGCCCGTGCCTGCGCAGTGCGTTCTATGCGCGGCTGTACCGCGAGGTCGGCTTGGGCGAAAAGGCGGAGCAGTCGTTCGCCGCGTTTGACCCGAATGTGTTCTCCGACCAGCCGCTGCCGGGCAAAAAGTACAGCCAGCGGCAATTGATGGACATGCTGCGCCACCAGTGCGAACAGTACGCCGAAAAGTACCCCAACGCTGCGACGATGGATCTGCTGCTGATGGGGCAGAGCGGTCTGGGCAAAACGTACCTGATGCACGCCATCGCGAAGCGATTGCTGGAGCGCGGCTTCAACGTGATGATGATCAGCGCCTACCGCTTCCTGGACGTCGCTCGCCGCGCGTACTTCTCCGGCAAACAGGAGGAAATGGACACGCTGATGGATACCGACGTGCTGATGATTGACGACATGGGCGTTGAACCGCTGATGGAGAACATCACCATCGTGCAGTGGTTCAACCTCATCAACGAGCGGCAGCTGCGCGGTAAAGGCACGGTCATCAGCACCAATTTGAACGTGGAGGAGCTGCGCCGCCGCTACACCGAGCGCATCACATCCCGCCTGCTGGATGGAAAACAGTGTATGCTGCTGCAATTCTTGGGCGACGACGTAAGGAGGAACAAGGCGTGATTCAGCTTTATATCAGCAAGAAGAATTTCGATGCGCAGAAGGCGGAACGCTTCTTCAAGGAGCGCCGCGTGCAGGTGCAGGTGATGGATTTGAAGAAGCACAAGCTGGGCGAGCGCGAATTGCAGGTGATGGCGAAGGACGTGGGGATGCAGGGGCTTCTTGACCGCGAGGACAAGCGCGCGAAGGAGCATCCCGCGTGCTACTGCAACATTGACAGCGTGATTATGACCGCGATTCAGGAAAACCCGTGGCTGCTGAAATCCCCCATCGTCCGCAGCGGACAAAAATGCACCATCGGCTACCAGCCTGAAATTTGGGAAAGCTGGCTGAAGGCGGACAAATAATCGCTTAAGCGAAGCGCCAAAAAGCTGCACGCGGAAGAAGCATGAAAGCGCGACCAACTCAATCGCGCGAAGGGGTCAAGGGGCAATTGCCCCTTGCAGGGTGCAGGGACAGCGTCCCTGCTGGGGTTTGGGGCAACGCCCCAACTGTTCCTCGTCCAGCCAACTCAAAAGGAAAATTCAAGCGGGGCAGCCTTGGTCGCAGGCAGCGAAGCGTCCCTGCGCAGTAACTTTGCGCGTCCGCAGACGCGCCCCCAAGCTGCTTTTTCCACCAAGATAAAAAAACGCCTGCCCACGCCAATCACCGCATGAGCAGGCTTTCCTTCATTCCAAATAGAGTGCTGATGCCGCCGCGACGCCCGCGTCGTGCGTAATCGTCAGCAGCAGATGCCCCGGATAGCGCAATGCCGCGCCGCCGGATAGCACCGCCGTCGGCTGCCCCTGCGCCGTGTGCGAGATGGCAATCTCCGTCAGCGGAAAGGCAATGCCGCAGCCGAGCGCCTTGACGATGGCTTCCTTCGCCGCGTACAGCCCCGCCAGCGTGTCCGCCGCCGACGCGCCGCGGCTGCGCAGGTACGCGATTTCCTCTTTCGTCAGGATGCGCTGGAGAAAATGCGTGTTGTCAAGCTGCTGTGCCATGCGCGCAATGCCGCAGATATCCAGCCCGATGCCGCGCAGCTCAGACATAGCCCATGACCCCGCGCACAGATACGTCGCCGGACAGCACGCGCTGCAATACGCCGCTTTCGTCGCGCACCAGCAGCGCGCCCGTTTCGTCAATATCCTCCGCCGTGCCGATGAAGTCAATCTCTGTGCCGATGACGTGTACCCGGCTGCCCAGCGTGCAGCAGTGGCGGCGGTACGCTTCCTGTATGCCGGGGAAGCCGTGCTCCTCCAGCAGCGTCATGTTGTCCTCCAGCGCCTTCAGGTAGTGCACGACAATCTCCCGGCGCACGGGCGGATTGGCGAATTCCTCCAAGGCGGCAGCGCGGTCAGACAGCTCCGGCGGATATGCCCCGCGCAGCACGTTCAGCCCCGTGCCGACGACAACGTACTCAATCTGGTCGAGGTCGGCGCTGATTTCCAGCAAAATGCCGCACAGCTTTTTGCCGGAGAACACGAGGTCGTTGGGCCACTTAATCTGCGCGTCAATGCCCGTCACTTCGCGGACGGCGTGCGCCATTGCCATCGCGGTCGCGAGGGTAATCAGCGGCGCGTTTTTCGGCGGGAGCTTCGGCCGCAGGAGGACACTCATCAGGATCGCCTGTCCCGCGGGGGCTGACCATGTGCGCCCCAGCCGCCCTTTGCCCGCTGTCTGGCATTCGCACAGGCACAGGCTGCCGCTCGGCGCGCCCTGCACCGCCATCTGCTTCACCAGCGTGTTGGAGGATGTGATGGTGTGCTCGTAGTGGTTGATGGCACGTCCAAGCGTCTTGGTCGTCAGCTGATTCACCCAGAAAATGGGGTCGAGGCTGTCGCCGGGGATGAGGCGGTAGCCGCGGCGGCCGGCGGCTTCAATCTGCCAGCCCTCTTCGCGCAGCTGGGCAATGCGCTTCCACACGGCGGCGCGGCTGATGCCCAGTTCCTGACTGATTTTTTCGCCGGAGACATAATCGCCGCCGGAGAGGATTGCAAGAATATCATTCATTGGTTTCATCTCCTGAAAAGAGGTGCTTTTGTTGGAATATATGGTTTTGCCGGAGCAGGACGGAATGCGCCTGCGCGATGTACTGCGCCGCGTGATGGGCGTGAGCTACACGGCGATGAAGTCCGCCAAGTGGAACGGCGGCATCACGGTGGACGGCGACGTGACCCCGGTGGATGCGTTTGTGCGCGCCGGGCAGGTGGTGGCAATCCGCTTCCGGGAGAACGCCCCGGTGTACGCGGTCAAGCCGTATGACCTGCCGCTGACCATTGCGCATGAGGATGATTGGCTGTTCGTCATTGACAAACCCGCCCCGCTGGCGAGCCAGTCCAGCGCCCTGCACCCGGACGACACGCTTGAAAACGCGCTGTACGCCCATTTGCGCTGTCCGGCGGATTTCGTCTACCGTCCGGTGAATCGGCTGGATAAGGGCACAAGCGGGCTGATGATTGTCGCCAAGGACGCGCATATTCAGCACCGTTTACAGGCGCTTCTGCATACGCCGGAGTTCATCCGGACGTATCAGGCAGTGGTGGAGGGATGCCCGGATGACGACTGCGGCGTGATTGACGCGCCCATCGGCAAGGAGGACGCTGCCAGCATCCGCCGTATCGTGACCGCATCCGGCAAGCCGTCGGTGACGCACTATCGCGTGCTGAAACGCGGGAAAACGCGCGCGCTGGTGGAATTGGTGCTTGAAACCGGGCGCACGCACCAAATCCGCGTACACATGGCGTCTATCGGCTGTCCGGTCGTCGGGGATTTTCTCTACGGCACGGAAATTCCGCAATTGCCGGGGCGGTTCGCGCTGCACGCCAGCGCCTTGACGCTCCATCACCCGATGACGGGGGATTGGCTGTCGCTTACCTCGCCTTTGCCGGCGTCGCTTGCGACACTGCTTGACTGATGGCGGATTGCAGGAAGTCCAACCCCCGCTGCCGCTGGATGGCAAGCTGCGCGTCCACCACGGAAAAATCCGGATGTGTGGGGTCAGCGACTTGCAGCGTGCGCAGCAGCTGGTCAACGCGGCTGTTGCGGCTTTCGGGGTCGTCCTCGCGGTAGCGGCGGAGAATCGTGCAGGGCGTGTGCAGCAGGAGGGAAAACGCGGCGGCGTGGAAGCTGTCCGTCAGCACCATGCTCGCGCCCGCAATCAGAGAAAGCCACTGCGCGGGGGTCACGCCCTTCGCCAGCGGATACGCGGACTGGAGTGCCGATTCCGTCCGCGGAATGACGCGCACGCCCAGCCCAGTTTTCTGCCGAATCTGCTCCACCTGCGTCCAGTACGCGGGATTGTCCGCCAGGAAGAAGCACAGAATATCATTGCCCATCGGGATGTCGCCGCCGATGAGTTCCAGCCACTTTTCGCGCGGCAGGAGCATCACGGGGTCGGGCATGACGGCGGGCTTTTTGCCGATGAGCGCTTTAAGGAGCGCCGCGCCCTCTTCCTCCCGGACGGAGATGGCGGCGAACCCCCGTATCAATGCGGCGATTTTGCGCCCTTTCGCGCTGTCCGTCATCGTCGATACGCCCAGCGACGGCGCGTAGGCGACTTTCGGCTTCTTCGTGAAATTCAGGAAATACGCCGGATTGAGCCACGTCGGCGACCAAATCTGGTCTGACCCGCAAATCAGCGCGTCGTATGACAGCGCCTGATGCGCCAGCGCACTCTGGTCGCGGCAGACGGGCGACAAAATCATCTGCGTCTGCCGGAACTCATCAAAGCCCTCGTTCAGCCCGCGCGCCGCGCTGCGCTTCTTCATGCCGTCCAAAATCAGGCGGGGCGAATTGCCGCTGCACAGCAGATTCTTCATCTTTTCCGTCTGCGAGGGAACATAGTCGATATGCTCCGCGTCGTACCCCAAGGAACGGACGGCGTTTTGCAGCGCCCACGCTTGAAGAATCGACCCGTAGTTGTCATTGTGCAGGAAGGTCATGATGCCGATTCGTGCCATGCGCTCACCTCTATCGCGAAAGTTCGCTATCATTATAGCATACTTCTTCGCTGGAAGCAAACAAAACCGCGAAATCCGCTGGACAAGCGGCACGAATCGGCGTACAATGGGGTGGGGAATTACGACTGCACGCTTTCCAGCCACTTCTCCAGCGTGACCTCGTCATCGAACCCCAGTCCGGGACGAACCTCCTCCTGCACATCGTCCGGCAAGTCGCTCAGCGGCACGCCGAGTTCGCGCACCAGCGCCAGCGCGTCGCCGTAACGGTTGCGGAAGATGCACAGCTGCCCGCTTTCGTCCGGCATCAGCACAACGTGTTCCGGGCAGTAGAGGGCAAGCGCGCGCTCCATGCTCACCTGCGCGGGCGAAAACGACGTGATGACCCACTGGTCGTACTTCGCGGCGAGTTCGTCCTTCGTCATGCCGGCAAGTTCGGCCGGCAGACGCTGGCGGCGCGTCATTTCGTGCCCACAGGGGGAAAAGGTGACGCGCTGGAGCAGCTCGCACTCGGCGCTCAGGCGGGCGGAGGCGTCGGAGGCGGTCAGTGCGCCGTCCTCGGCGTCGGGCGCGGCGGCGCGGCTGGGCTTCAAGCCGAAGCAGATCAGCAGGGCGAGCGCCGTCAGCATCAGCACCCCGCGCAGCAGGGCGGCACGGTCAACGGTTGCGCGAATGACGGAATCCTTGCGTTTTTTGTCCATGTTCATCGCTCCTTTCTGTCTAACGTGTGTTTCTAAAATGAGACCGGTGCAGTTTCAAGCAGATTTTCTTGCAATTCAAGGATGAAAACCGAAGGTTTACTGGCGGTAAATCGAGGTTTGAAGACGCGGAAGTGCAAGAAAAGATGCTGAAAATGCTGCCGGGCGAATTTAGAAACACACGATAGCATGGCAGCACGGCGCGAAATCCATTCATCCCATAAAGGAGATTTTTTTGATGATTCAGGCGGTTTTGTTTGATTTGGACGGTACGCTGACGAACACGATTGACGACATTGCCACGGCGATGAACCGTGCCTTGCGCCTGCACGGGCTGCCCGGCTGGGAGACGAAGGAATACTGCTACCTCGTCGGCAACGGCGCGAAGATTCTGGCGCAGCGGGCGGTTCGCGACCGGCAGGACTTGGCGGACGCGGTGCAGGCGGAGTATCAGGCGTACTACGAGAAGCATACGCAGGTGAAAACGCAGCCCTACGACGGCATTCCGGAGCTGCTGCACGCCTTGGCGGAGCGCGGCTTGAAGCTGGCGGTGCTCTCCAATAAGCCCGACGCGGATACGAAGAACGTCATCAGCCACTTCTTCCCGGATGTACCGTTCAGCGTCGTGCGCGGGCAGGTGGAGGGCGTGCCAGTGAAGCCGGACAAGGCGGGCGCGCTGCTGGTGGCGGAGCAGCTCGGCATTGCCCCGGCGGATTTCCTCTATCTGGGCGACACGAAGGTGGATATGACCTGTGCGTGCAGCGCGGGCATGAATCCAGTGGGCGTGCTGTGGGGCTTCCGCACGGCGCAGGAGCTGCTGGACAATGGCGCGAAGGTGCTGATCGCCCACCCGATGGAATTGCTGGAGAAGTTCAACTTGTAACAAATGCGTAATAGTTCTTTACAATTGCGTGATTTTCTGATACAATAGCCACAGTACCTGTGGGAATCTCTGATTCATTCGGCAGCCATCTGGCGAATGTCTTTTCCGCCATCTGACTACCTCATTTCATCAGAGCTTCCCGGATTATTTGGAGGGGAATGCTATGAAAAAGAGCATCGTGCGTGTGCTGGCGCTGGTGCTGATGCTGACGCTGGTCATCACAAGCAGCGCGGCAGCCTTGAAGCTGCAGAAGAACGACAAGAGCGACAATGTGCGCCGCTTGCAGCAGGCCTTGACGCAATTGGGCTACTACTCCGGCACGGTGGACGGCAGCTTCGGCAGTGGCACGAAGGCGGCGGTGACCGCGTTCCAGCAGGCGAACAGCCTGACGGTGGACGGTATCGCCGGTTCCGCGACGATTGCTCTGCTGGAAAAGCAGACGGGTATTGACATTGACGGCAATTCGTCGTCCTCCTCTTCGACCGCGACGGGGCTGTTTAAGGGCGATTACAGCAAATTGCAGTACACGTCCAGCGGCTCGCGCGTGCGGGTGCTTCAGCAGGCGCTGAAGGACTTGGGCTTCACCATCTCCAAGGTGGACGGCGTGTTCGGACAGTCCACGTTCGAGGCGGTCATGGCGTTCCAGAAGGCGACCGGGCTGACGGTGGATGGCAAGGCGGGCAAGAACACGCTCGTCAAGCTGGAAAGCTACTTCGACAGCAATGGAAACGTCACCCAGCCGATGATTACGCCCAAGCCCACCGCGGATTTGGACAACATCGCCTACGGCGTCCCGACCCGCACGCTCCGCGAGGGCATGGGCGGGCAGGATGTGCTGTACACGCAGGACCGTCTGGCGGCGCTGGGCTACCTGACCGGCATCTCCGACGGGCAGTACGGCGCGGCGACGAAGGCGGCGGTTCTTGCCTTCCAGAAGAAAAACGGCTTGTCCGCTGACGGCGTGCTGGGCACAAACACCCGCAAGCGCCTCTTCTCCGAAGGCGCAATCGGCGCGAAGGAAACGTCGCAGCCCGACGGTGTGGGCGAACGCAAGCTGACGCTGGGCATGAAGGGCGACGACGTGAAGAGCGTGCAGAAGAAGCTGATTGCGCTGGGCTACCTGACGGGCAAGGCGGACGGCGTGTACGGCACGGCGACGGAAAGCGCGATTCGCCGCTTCCAGACGCGCAACGGGCTTACGTCCGACGGCATCTGCGGCGAGGACACGGTCAAGGCGCTGTACAGCAGCACCGCGATTGACGCGGGCAGCTCCGTCACGCCCTCTCCCAAGCCGGTGGATGAAAGCGCACCCACGCGCATTCTGCGCCCCGGCATGTCCGGCGACGACGTGAAGAGCGTGCAGAGCCGACTGGACAAGTTCGGCTACTACTCCGGCGCACTGGATGGCATCTATGGCGCAGCGACGGTCGCTGCGGTTCAGGCGTTCCAAGCGCGCAACGGCTTGACGGCGGACGGCAAAGTCGGCGCGAACACGGTTAAAATCCTCTATTCGAGCAATGCGGTTGCGGCTGATCCGTCGGCTGCCACGCCCACGCCGACCCCCACGCAGTCCTTCGGCATCGTGCCCACGCGCACCCTCCGCGAAGGTTCGTCCGGCGATGACGTGAAGAGCGTGCAGAGCCGCTTGAAGGCGCTGGGCTACTACACGGGCACGGTGGATGGCAACTACGGCACGGGCACGATGGCGGCGGTTGCGTCGTTCCAGCTGCGCAACAATTTGAGCGCGGACGGCGTGGCGGGCAAGCGCACCTACAAGAAGCTGTATTCTTCGGATGCGCTACCTGCCATCAGCACGCCGACGTCCACCCCGACCACGGGCGTGACGCGTCCGACCCGCCTGCTCTATTCCGGCTGCACGGGCGACGACGTGAAGAGCGTTCAGCAGCGCTTGAAGGATTTGGGCTACCTGACGGACAAGGTGGACGGCAAGTACGGCGCGAACACCGTCGCTGCCATGCGCGCGTTCCAGCTGCGCAACGGCTTGACCGGCTCCGGCAACGGCGATACGGCGACGTACACCATCCTCTACTCCGTCAACGCGATTACGGCGGAGGGCAAGCAGGTCGATTCCACCACGCCGACGGTGTACACCAACCTGAAAGTCGGCGCGACGGGCGACGCGGTGCTGCGCCTCCAGCAGGCGCTGAGCAACCTGCGCTACACCGTGACCATCAACGGCACTTATGACGAGACGACCCGCGCGGCGGTGCTGGCATTCCAGAAGCGCAACGGGCTTGCCCCGGACGGCATCGCGGGCGTGAACACGCAGACGAAGCTGTACACGGGCGACTGCGTGACCGGCGACACTGCGCTGCCGGACGAAAATAAAAACGGCGGCACGGGCAACAGCGGCGCGTCCTTCGGCAATGGCCCGGCAAAGAGCCAAATTAAGCTGCAGATGTGGTACACGGAAATCAAGCCGACCATCAAGAGCGGGCAGACGGTGCTGGTCTATGAGCCGAGCAGCGGTTCCTCCTTCCGCCTGCGCTTCTATTCCTTGGGTCGTCATGCGGACTCTGAGCCGCTGACGGCGCAGGATACCGCGATTATGAAGGCGGCGTGGGGCGGCAAGTTCTCGTGGGACGAGAAGCCGGTGTATGTCCTGCTGCCCAGCGGCACATGGGTGCTGGCCTCCATGCACTGTATGCCCCACCTCTCCGGCAGCATCAAGGATAACGACTTCGACGGGCATTTGTGCGTCCATTTCCCGCGCACGATGGAGGAAACCATTCGGAATGGGGACACGAAGAACGGCGTGCGCCATCAGAAGGATATCCGCAAGGCGTGGAAGGCGCTGACGGGCGAGGATATTACTTGGTAAGCGGATTATCCGCAAAATAGGGCATCCTGCGGTCAGATGGCGAAAAAAGCTGTCTGACCGCGTTTTTGGGTCGTGCAAAAATCCCCCGAAAGGCTTGCTAATCGGGCGGGAATATGGTAGAATGTACATGTCAAAATCGGCAAGTATCACTCGTTTTCGGATGGGCAGAAAGGAGAAGCGCGGTGGCTGCAACGCTGTCTGTGGTCGTTCCGGTATATGGGACGAAGCGGGATTTGCCCGCGTGTCTGGAGTCGCTGCGCACGCAGTCGCTGCGGGACGCGGAGTTCCTGCTGGTGGATGATGCCTCGCCGGATGGCGCGGGCGCGGTGCTGGCGGAGTATGCCCGGCGCGACAGCCGCTTTCGGGTGCTGACGCATTCGCAGAACCGCGGGCTTTTCGCGGCGCGGATGACCGGCGCGGACGCGGCGACGGGCAAGTACCTCGCTTTTCTGGACAGCGACGATTTTGTGTCGGTGGATTTTTACCGTGCCGCCGTCGCGCTGGCGGAAGAAAACGACTTTGACCTCGTGATGGGCGACACGGTCTGGCAGCGCGAAAACGGCGACCGCTTCGTGCGCCCGGTTCATGCGGACTGTGTGCTGGAGGACGAGCTGCGCGGCGATGCGGTGCGGGATGCGTTCTTCCAGCAGGCGATGACGTGTTACAGCTTCCACACCATTTGGAACAAGGTGATTCGGCGCGATTTGTGGCTGCGGTGCGCACCCTACTACGCGCCGCTGGCGAAAAAGCACATTGTGATGACGGAGGACATTGCGTTTTCCGTCGTGCTGTATTTCTTTGCGCAGGGTTTCGGGCGGCACCGCGGCGACGGCGTGTTCTACTGTGAACATTCGTCCTCCTCGACGGGGGCGGCGGGAAATCCGGCGAAATTCCGCAAAAATTACGCCGATATTGCGCAGGTGTTTGCCTTTGCGGATGAATTTCTTCATCAGCAGGGGGCGGATCAAGCGCGTCAGCAGCTGCAAAAGGCGCGAAAGTGGTATGCGCGGATGTGGGCGGAGCAGGCGCGGAAGGCGGCGAATCAGCCGGAAATCAGCCGCTTGACGGCGGCGCTCTGCCCGGATTTTTCGCTGGATGAGGACGCGAATCTGCCGGAAATCTTCTGGTTTGACCAGCCGATGACCCCGTGGCGGGACGGGACGGAGCGCATCAAGCGCGCGATTCTGGGGCTGGACGGCATCGACTGCCCGGTGATTTCGCTGGATGTGTTCGATACGCTGATTCTGCGCCCCTTCCGCACGCCGACTGACCTCTTCCACACGCTGGAAGGCAAATGGCAGCGGGCGGCGCGGCGGAACATGACCTCCTTCGCACAGGCGCGGACGGAGGCGGAAAGCTGCGCGCGCGCGTGGCTGCCCGAAACGCAAGCTGACGTGACGATGTGGAACATTTACAGCGCCATGATGCAGAATCTGGGCGTGTCGGACGACTGCGTGGGGCAAATGACCTACAACGAGCGAGAGGCGGAGGTGCATTTCTGCCGCCCGCGCAAAACCGGCGTGCAGCTGTTCAATCTGGCGAAAGCGGCGGGAAAGCGCGTCGTACTCACGTCGGACATGTACCTTGACGCGGACACGATTCGGCGGATGCTGGAAAAATGCGGCGTCCGCGGCTGGGACGGCTTCTTCCTCTCGAATGAGCAGAACGCGCTGAAATGGAACGGCGCGCTCTACCGGAAGCTGACGGCGCAACTGGGCGTGAAGCCGGATAACGTGCTGCACATCGGCGACAATGCGAAAATCGACGTGGAAGCCGCGAAAAAAGCGGGTTTGCACGCTCTGCTGCTGCCGCGCCCGGCGGATGTTTTCATGGATGCGGACTGCACGCAGATGGCGAATCTGGGACACGGGTGTCTGGCGGGCTTCACGACGGCGGACGCGATGCAGCCGCTGGCGCTCAGGTGCGCACAAGGGCTGGCGGCAAACCGCTTCTTTGATGACGGCTATGCCCCCGCGACGGCGGATTCCGCGTTTGCGGCGTATCCGTCCCGGCTGGGGTACTATGCCGTCGGCACACACCTGCTGGCGCTGGCAAAGTGGCTGCTGTGCCGCTGCCGGGCGGATGGCGTAAAGCGGCTGGTGTTCCTCGCGCGGGATGGCGCGCTGCTGCGGCAGGCAGTCGAGCTGCTGCGCACGGACGCGGATGCTGTCGAAACAGACTACATTCCCGCGTCGCGGCGGTGCTTGCTGCCCGCGCTGATGGCGAATCCGACCGACTGGGCGGCGCTGCCGGTGCGCTGGACGGTCTACACGCCCGAAAAGGCGCTGAAGCTGCTGTCCTTCTGCACGCTTGACGCGCCGGAAAGCGAACTGCGCCATCAGGCGGAGGCGGCGGGTTTCCCATGGCAATCGCCGTTTCAGGAGAAAACGCGCTGGGAATCGTTTCTGCGCTTCTTCCGCGACAAGCTCTACGACGGCTGCCGTCATCAGGCGGCATACAGCGCGGCGCGGGCGTATTATGAGGAAAAGCTGCCGGAAGGCTCAGCGTGCTTTGATATGGGGTACAGCGGGCGCTTGCAGGCGGCGCTCTGCCAGCTGACGCAGCGCGCGGTTCCGGTCTACTACGTCCATGCGGACGGGCGGAACAGCGAGCGTTTGTCTGCCGCCTACGATTTCCCCGTACTCTGCTTCTATCCGATGCCGCCCGTCATGTCCGGCGCGTTCCGCGAGTTCCTGCTGTCCTCCGACGAGCCGCCCTGCGTGGGCTTCGAGCGGCAGAATGCGCGTGTCGTCCCGGTGTACGCGCAGGAGGGGCGCAATGAAGCCGCGCATTTCCTGTCGACATGCGTCCAGCATCACGCGCTGCAATTCGTGCGCGACTTCCACGATACCTTCGCCGGAACGGGCGTGATGCAGTCGCTTGACAATCCCGGCGTGCAGCTGGCGATGTCGCTGCCCTTCGAGGGGGCGCTGCGGCAGCTGCCCGAAGCGGACGCGGAGCTGCTGCGGAATATCCCGTTCGAGGACATGGTGTTCGCGGGGGAGAACGCGCTGGATTTGCGGACGCTGGTGCGCGACCAGTCGGCGGAGGCGGCGCTTGCGGCGCACGAGATGGGCGCGGCGGACGCGCCGAGCCGCATGATTGGCTTCATCCCGGAGCAGACCGGGCTGGTGAAGCGGACGATTGGCTTCCTGCTGTTCGACCGCGAAACGTTTCGGAAGAAGCTGCGCAAGCGGATGAAACGAATGAGCAATTAGCAATGCTCTTCGTTCCTCCAATAAACACGCGGGTAAATTATGCAGTTGTCACCAACTCAATCGCGAGAAGGGGTCAAGGGGCAATTGCCCCTTGTGGAGTCCAGAGGCAAAGCCTCTGGTAGGGTCTGGGGCAACGCCCCAGCGTCTCCCCACGTCACAAGGAAGGAGGAAGCGGATGGCGGTTGGATTGTTTTGGAATGATCGGGTGTCGTTTGAGAAGCATGAGTGGGCAAAACGCTTCTTTTTTCTGGGAAATAATACGGGAAATCTCGTGTTTATCCGGGCGCTGAAGGACATCTTTCACCCCGTGATGATTCCGCTGTGGGATGTTACGTCGGACACGTTCCGCGACCGGGCGGACATCACCCACTACATCACGACCGAGCTGATCTGGCTGACCCCGAATCAGACGTACCCGCACGTTTGGACGATGCTGAAGCGAATCGGCGATAAACCGCTGGTTCCAATCAGCGTGGGCGTGCAGAGCATGGCGCGCAATGTGGACATCACGCTCCACCCGGATACGGTCAAGCTCCTGCGGACGATGGCGGAGCGCGCTGTGCTGGGCGTTCGCGGCGAGTACACCGCGGCGGTGCTGGAGAAGAACGGCATCGTCAACTTCCGCATTATCGGCTGCCCCAGCCTGTATCAGGGAATGAACGAGAAGTTTCGCGTGGAGAAGAAACCGTTCGACCCCGCCATGCGCGCGTGCTGCAACTTCCGCACTTTCTACGGCACGCTGTCCGACCCGGAACGGCAGTTTTTGACCTTCTGCGCGAACCGCGACCTCGGCTTTGTGGAGCAGAACGCATTCCCGCTGACGCTGGAAAACTGCTGCGGCGACGAATACCAGTTCCGCTATTTGCAGGACTGGCTGAAGCGGCAAATGCACGTTTTCTTCCACATTGAGGATTGGCTGGCATGGGTCAGGCAGTACGACTTTTCCCTCGGCAGCCGCTTCCACGGGAACGTGATTGCCATCACGAGCGGCATTCCGGCGCTGACGATGGTGGTGGACAGCCGCATGGACGAAATGACCCGCCTGTTCCGCCTGCCGACGCTGCCGATGGAGGATTTCCGGCTGGAAAAGCCGCTGGAATACTACTACGACTTGGCGGACTACACCGATTTCAACAAGGCGTACCCGGAAAGAATGCGCGTTTTCCGCGATTTTCTTCAGCGGAACGGGCTGGCGGAGGCGGCGGGCGGATGATACACGCGGTTGGCACGGCGCTGGGCGAAATCATCCAAAACCTGCGGCGAACCGTGCGCCTGACGCTCTACGAGAACCGCTCGCGGCGGGCGGGGATGCTGCTGGGGCGCTGGTGGGACTTGCTCAGCCCACTGCTGCAAATCCTCATTTACTGGTTCGTCTTTTCCGTCGGGCTGGGAACGCAGGAAAAAAACGGATTCCCGTATCACCTGTGGCTGATGTGCGGCATGATGCCGTGGCTGGCGCTCAACTCCGCCATTCTCGGCGCGTCCGCGTCCATCCAGCAGGCCGCGTCCATCATCCGCAACGTGCGCATTCCGCTCTCCATCATCCCGATGAAGGCGGTTGTGCGCGCGTACTACGAGCATTTGTGGACGATGGCGATTCTGCTGATTGCGCTGCTCCTTGGCGGCGTGCCGGTGACGTGGCACTATCTGGAACTGGCGTATTACCTCGCGGCTTCGTGGGTGCTGCTGATCGGCGCGGCGCTGCTGACGAGCAGCCTGACGGCGGTCTTTCGCGACTTCGGCGAGCTGCTTCAGCCGCTGATGCGACTGCTGTTCTACGTTTCCAGCGTCGTGTGGGCGATTGACGGGCTGTCGCCGGGCTTGCAGCGCGTGATGCGGCTGAACCCGCTGGTTTACATCATCGAGGGCTACCGCAAGTGCCTGCTGTATGGCGAAGGCTTCTGGTCATCGCCGGGGCAGGGGGCGTACTTCTGGCTGGCGGCGCTGGCGCTGCTGGCGGCGGGCTGCACGATGCATATGCGGCTGCGAAACCGCTTCATCGACCAGCTGTAATCAGCGCCATTTAATAGGAAGAAATCGCGCAGAAAGGGGGCGATGCGCTTGGCGGATGTAATCGTCCGCTGCAGGGAACTGACGAAGGTCTACGACCTGTACGGCGAGGAAAAAGACCGCCTGAAGGCGCTGCTGGGTCTTCGGGCGAACGTGAAGAAATTTCCGGCGCTCTGCGGCGTGACGCAGGACTTCCACCGCGGGGAAATCGTCGGGCTGGCGGGGCTGAACGGCTCCGGCAAATCGACGCTGGCGCGTATCATCGCGGGCATCACCCAGCCGGATTTGGGGCTCTGCGAGGTCAGCGGCACGGTCAGTATGCTGGCGGCGAACATCGGCATGAATGATCAGCTGACTGGGCGCGAAAACATTGCCTATAAGTGTATGCTGATGGGCATGGAGAAGCGCGAAATCGCCCAAATCCAGCAGCAGATCATTGACTTTGCGGATGTTGGCGTGTACATCGACCAGCCTCTGCGGACGTATTCCAGCGGAATGCGCTCCCGGCTGGGATTCGCCATTTCCGCCCACATGAACCCCGAAATCCTGATTGTGGATGAGGCGCTGAGCGTGGGCGACGCGAGCTTCGCGGAGAAGTGCATGGCGCGGATGCGGCATTTCCGGGCGGAGGGCAAGACGATTTTCTTCGTCACCCACGCGCCATGGCAGATGCTGAACTTCTGCGACCGGGTGATGTGGCTGCATCAGGGGCGCGTTGTGGGCTATGACACGGCGGAACGCATGATTCCGGCGTATGTCGCCTTCACGCGCGAGTGGACGCAGCTGGATCATCTTCAGCGTACGCAGCTGCTGCCGGATTACGAGACGTATCGGGCGCAGGTGGAAAATCAGCAGCGCGCCGTGTGGCAGCAGCGCGCAAAGGAAGCGGCGCAAAAATCGCCGTAAGCAGGAGAAACTTTCCTGCGATTCAACTTTTTAGGCTCATCCCGGCGAATAAGAGGAAAGTTGCCCAGATTGCTGGAAACAGAATCGGCAGCTCATTCGTCGTATTTGCTGGAAGGCATATACCATTTCCCCCAACAGATAAAAGGAGTGACGCAGACCATGAAACGACTGGTTTCTGTATTCCTGGTGCTCTGCATGATGCTCTCCTGCGTGGCATTCGGCGAAACGCTGGACGGCGCACAGGGCGAAATCATGAACGAAGTGTCGGATGTGGCGTCGGACGAGGTGCAGACGCCCGACGAACCGACGCAGGCTCCTGTGAACGAGGACGACATCGTTCTGCCGGATATGGATGATGACATCAGCATCCTGCCGTCGGACGACGTGAACGGCCCCGATCCCTACCGCGAGCTGGTGCTGCTCCAGCCGACGGACCTCATCGGCACGACGCTGTCCGAAACGAGCGTGCGCATCGGCTGGGGTTCTGTCGCCTTTGCGACGCAGTACGACGTGTACCGCAAGTTAGGCGGCGAAACCAGCTACACGCTGCTCGGCTCTGTGCCGAACAATCGCCTGTACTATGAGGATACGAACGTGACCCCCGGTCAGGCGGTGTACTACCGCGTGCGCGCGGTGAACGTGTCCTACGACGGCGAGCAGGCGAAGTATGTGTACAGCCCTGATTCGCAGACGCTGTCCTACATGACGCTTGCCAAGCCGAAGCTGGAAGACCCGCGCGGCTTGGGCGCGGATACCATCCGCCTGAACTGGTCGAGCGTCTCCGGCGCGCAGACCTACGAAGTGCAGATGTCCACCAATGCGACGAGCGGCTTCACCACCGTGCGCACTGACCTGACCGGCACGCTGTGCAACGCCACCGGCCTGAAGAAGGCGACGGGCTACTACTTCCGCGTGCGCGCGGTGCGCGTGTTCTCCTCCGGCGAAAAGTTCTACTCTGAATACTCCAACGTCGGCTGCGGCACGCCCATGGATCGCCCGGAACTGACCGTGGTGCAGAGCGGCAACAACGCCCTGCTGTCCTGGCCGGCATCCTCCGGCGCGACGGGGTACATCATCTACCGCAAGACGGGCGCGAGCGGCAGCTACACCCTGCTGGCAAAGACCGGCGCGGTGACTTCCTTCGTGGACGCGAGCATCAACCTGGGTGAAGTGTACTACTACTTCATCTACTCCATGCGCCCCGTGGGCAGCTACAACTGCTTCTCCCTCTCCAGCGAGCGCGTGTACTTCACGGCGCTTGGCTCTGTGAACCTGTGCGCGGTGCGCAACACCGGCAAGCAGGAGCAGACCATTGACTGGGATACCACCGTGCTGGGCGCGAACAAGTACTATGTGTACAGTTCCACCACCATGGACGGCCTGTACACCAAGATTGGCGAAACCGAAGGCACGACCTATGTCGCCAAGAACCTCGTTGCCGGCACGACCTACTACTACAAGGTTCGCCCGGTGCGCGTGTTCTCCAACGGCACCATTTGCTACGGCCCGTGGTCGAACGTCATGTCCCAGCCTGAATCCGGCTCGTTGACGCTGGAGGGCTTAAGCGCGGTGAACCTCTCCGCGGGGCAGGATATTTCCGGCGGCTATGTGGGCGATGTGTTCTCGTGGAGCGCGATCGTCTCCGGCGGCAGCGGCTCGTACACCTTCAAGTACAGCCTCGTCAGCCTGAGCGGCGGCAGCCCCATCGTCCTGAAGGACTTCTCCGACGGCTACACCTCGCTGCCCGCCGGTAAGACCAGCATGACGACCACCTTCACCCTCACCCTGACGGAAAATTACATCAACCTGATTAACTCCCAGAAGTACGCCATGCAGATGGAAGTTCGCGACTCCCTCGGCGCGACGACGGCGATGTACGCTGCCCCCGCGACGCTGAACGAGATGAACTTCGTTGCCCCCGCGCCGGTGAGCAAGGTCGTCAACAAGACCATCCGCGTGGGCGAAAACTTCACGCTTGACCACGGCATCTACACCGAGGCGGGCGACGTGGCGAACATCGAAATCGCCAACACCAACAGCGCGATTTCCCTGCGCGACAACGTGATTACCGGCGTCAACAACGGCTACGCGACGCTGCTGATTACCTCCAAGCGCTATCCCGACATCCTGATCGTCTACAACATCACTGTCGGCTACGCGCCGCTGACGATTGCCAGCGTGCAGCCCAGCGCCTCGAAGCTGAACAACTACGAGACGCTTGCGTGGGATATCACCTTCGCGGGCGGCCGGCCGAACTACAACGTGAACTTCAAGGTCTACCGCGGCACGACGGTGGTTGTCAACAGCAACCGCACGGAAACCGCAACGGGCCGCATCTCCGTCAACTATCAGCCGACGGTGGCGGGCACCTACCTGCTGGAAGTCACTATTACCTCCGCTGATGGGCAGTCCATCACCCAGCGCTCCAGCGCGACGGTGGTGTCGAACTACACGCCTGTGACGGTTGTGCCCAGCACGACGGCGAGCGTGACAAACCGCAACCTGACGTGGACGACTGCCTACAAGGGCACGAGCAGCGTCATCCGCCGCGACTACACCCTGTTCCGCGATGGCTCCGTGGTGGCGACGGAAGTCGGCCTGAATAACCTGACGTTCAACTACACGCCCACTGTCGCGGGCTCCTACATCCTGCGCGTCATCGTGTATGAAGCCAACGGCAACAAGATTGAGGTCACTGCACCGACCATCACGGTTACGCAGGGAGGTTCCGGCACGTCCGGTACGGGCACGGTGACGGGCGTCCGCGTGGCGCTGCGCCGCGGTGCAAGCACCAAGTACGGCATCATCCTCCGTGTGGACAAGGGCGAAACTGTCACCATTCTGGAGCGGTCCGGCAGCTGGTACTACGTCAGCTACAAGGGCACGACGGGCTGGATGATGGCGCAGTACGTCAAGGCAAACTAAACCAAAAGGTAACATAAAAGAGGGGCGCTCCGGGGTGGAGCGTCCCTTTTTGGGTGCAAAAAAGCGCAATGACGAATGCCACTGCGCCGGAAACGAGGTCAATCATTTTGATTATGAGGGGCGTCGAGAGATAAACTGTCCAATTCGCGCATGATTTCGTCAAAAACTTCATCTATCGGATGCACACGACCCGCCTTGACATCCGCCTCGCCCTGCGCTAAATGGGCGTAGAGGCGGCGTCTTGCATCCTCCAGCTCTTCCTCGGTAGGCTCTTCCTCGGTCAGCTCTTCTTCAGTCAATTCTTCCGGAGTCAACTTTTCCGAATCCATGTCCTGCTCACCCCCTGATTGATTCTATGATAGCACAATTTTCCTGCCGCGTCAACGGGAAAACACCCGCATCCCGCACGTCAAAATCCACCGAAAGCATACCATTTTTCCGCTGTAATTCCCTCTTTCTTCCAGATTCGCACACCGCCCACACGCGACGAACGGCACCTGAAATGGGATAAACGCACGAAATTAGGACGAATATGACAGCTTGTGCGAGAATTTCGACAGTTTGTGCGAGACTGCTTGCGCCACCCGAAAAAGTTGCTATAATAAAGTAGGAAAAAAGCGCAGTGGGTGGCTGTGCGAACGCATAAGGATGGAATGACCATGAAACACGGTGATTTGGTTTCCCAAATGACATTGGAAGAAAAGTGCGCCCTGCTTGCCGGCAAAGATGTCTGGCACACGCGCGATATTCCGCGGCTGAATATTCCCGCCATTACCCTCTCCGACGGGCCGAGCGGCTTGCGCAAGCAGGCGGGCGAAGGCGACCATCTGGGCCTCAACGCATCGACGAAGGCGACGTGCATTCCCTCCGCCGCGACGCTGGCGTGCAGCTGGGACGCCACGGTGTCCGAGGCGATGGGCGCGGTCGTTGGGCGCGACGCTGCCAATCAGGGGGTGGATGTGCTGCTTGCGCCGGGGCTGAACACGAAGCGCTCCAGCCTGTGCGGCCGCAGCTTCGAGTATTACTCCGAAGACCCATACCTCTCCGGCAAGCTGGCGGCGGGTTTCATCCGCGGCGCGCAGAAGCAGGGTGTATCCGCCTGCGCAAAGCACTACGCGGCGAACGCACAGGAGCTGCTGCGGATGCACTCCGACAGCGTGATGGACGAGCGGACGCTGCGGGAAATGTACCTGACGAACTTCGAGATTGCCATCAAAGAGGGCAAGCCGGGCTTCGTGATGACGGCATACAACCGCGTCAACGGCGTGTACGCCAACGAAAGCCGCCATCTGCTGGGCGATATTCTGCGCGGCGAGTGGGGCTTTGACGGCGCGGTCGTGACCGACTGGGGCGGCAGCAACAGCATTGTCGAGGGCGTGCGCGAGGGCATGAATCTGGAGATGCCCGCGGCGGGCGACGACAGCCCCTGCCAGCTGGTGAAGGCGGTCAAGGACGGCACAATCGACGAGAAAATCATCGATGAGCGCGTGGATCAGCTGCTGGATTTCGTGCTGGCAGAGCACAAGTCCTCCGGCGAATCGTCGTTTGATGCCGCAAAGCAGCATCAGGCGGCGGAAGCTGCGGCGGAAAAGTGCCTTGTGCTGCTGAAGAACGACGAGCACCTGCTGCCGCTGAAGAAGGACGCGCGCGTGGCGGTTATCGGCGAGTTTGCGGCGCGCTCCCGCTATCAGGGCGCGGGCAGCAGCATGGTCAACGCCGCGCAGGTGGATGACACGCTGCCCCTGCTGGATGAATTTTTCCCGGCGCGGGTCGGCTTCGCGCAGGGCTTTGAGCGCCTCGACATTGCGAACGCCGCGCTGGCGGATGAAGCGGTGCAGCTTGCCAAGACGGCGGATTGCGCGGTGGTGTACCTTGGTCTGCCGGAGTGCTTTGAGACGGAAGGGCTTGACCGCACGCACATGCGCCTGCCGGAGAACCAAATCGCCTTGATGAAAAAGCTGCGCGCCGTGTGCAAGAAAATGGTGGTGGTGCTCTCCTGCGGCAGCGCGGTTGAAACCGACTGGGCGCAGGACTGCGACGCGCTGCTTTACGCGGGTCTGGGCGGCGAAGCGGTGGCGCGCTCTGTGCTGCGGGCGCTGGTGGGCGAGATTACCCCCGGCGGCAAGCTGGCTGAAACGTGGTATCGCCACTATGCGGACGCGCCGGTCAGCCACTACTACCCCGGCACGGAGGCCACAAGCGAATACCGCGAAGGGCTGTACGTCGGCTATCGCTACACCGAGTCGGCGGACGTTGCCCCGGCGTTCGCTTTCGGGCACGGTCTGTCCTACACGACGTTCCGCTACGACAACGTGCAGGCGGATAATGCGGGCGTGTCCTTTGACGTGACGAACACGGGCGACTGTGCGGGCGACGAGGTGGCGCAGCTGTACATCCACAAGCCGAACGCGGAGGTTTTCCGTCCAGCGAAGGAATTGAAGGGCTTTCAGCGCGTGCACCTGGAGAAGGGCGAGACGAAGCGCGTCACGATTCCCTTCGACGGTTATACGTTCCGCTACTTCAACGTCCGCACGAACCGCTTCGAGGTGGAGGGCGGCGAATATGAGCTGCTGATTGGCGCATCCTGCCGCGACATCCGCCTGACGGCAAAGCACACCGAGCAGGGGACGAACGCGCCCAATCCGTATGCTCAGCTGACGGTGCAGAGCTACCGCACGGCGCGCGTGACGGACGTGAGCGACGCGGAGTTTGCGGCGCTGCTGGGCCACGCGATTCCGCCGCATCTCTGGGACAAGACGCAGCCGCTGACACTCAATGACACGGTGACGCAGCTCCGCTACGCCAAGAACCCGCTGGCACGGCTGATCTACCGGATGCTCACGCGCATGAAGAACAAGGCGACTGCCGCCGGCAAGCCGGATTTGAACCTGCTGTTTATCTACAACATCCCGTTCCGCGGCATGGCGAAGATGATGAACGGCATGGTGTCGATGGCAATGGCGGAGGATATGCTGCTGATGGTCAATGGACATTTCTTCCGCGGGTGCGGACGGCTGATTCACCACTTCTGCCACCGCCCGAAGCTGAACCTCAACCCGGATAAAAAGAAGAAGTAATTGCGGAAAGCAATTATATAAAATGGGAAGCAACTCACAACAAGGAAAGGAAGCATGTCCCCCATGAAACAATCCTTCTGGCAGTCCCCCCTGACGCGCTCCAGCGTCCCGAAGGACAAGGTGACAACCCCCGAAACCCTGCTTGGCTACCTGATTGGCCCGTTCGGCGCGCTGCTGTCCTCTGGCATCTTCACCAGTTACCTTCAGGTTTATCTCGGCAAGGCACTGGAATTGAGCAGCGCCTACCTGTCCATCCTCCAGCTGGTTTCCACCTTCCTGATTGTGGCGGCGAACCTCATCGTCGGTCAGCTGATTGAACGCACGCGCACCATGGCGGGCAAGGCGCGCCCGTGGCTGCTGCTCTCCGCGCTGACGCTTTCCGTTGCCAGCGTGCTGATGTTCATCATGCCCTTTGAAGGCACGGCGCGCTATGTGTGGATTGCCATTGCCTACAACCTCTACTACGCCGTCGCGTACCCGATTTACAACACCGCGAACGCGACGATGGTGCCCGTGTCCACCCGCGACAGCGAGAAGCGCAGCGTCTTGGCGTCGATGAGCAACTTCGCGGGTCTGGGCGTGATGGGCGCAGGCTCGATGGTGTTCCCGGTGCTGATGACGATGTTCCTCTCCACCACGAATGAGGCGGGCGAAACGGTTTACACCGGCTTCGGCACGCAGTGGTTCGTCATCATGCTGGCGGTCGCCATCTTCACGGCGCTGACCGTCCTCCTCCAGTTCAAGTTCACCCGTGAGCGCGTGACCGAAGAGCTGATGGAAAGCAACGCGAAGGAAGAAAAGAAGCAGAGCGTCTCCATGGGTCAGCAGCTGAAGGCTGTCACCAGCGAAAAGTGGTGGTGGGTCATCATCGTGTTCTATCTGCTGTTCCAGTGGGCGGGCGCGGTGAAAAACGGCTCGATGGCGTACTTCTGCTCTGATGTGCTCGGCGCGGACTGGTACATGTCCATCCTGTCCATCCTCGGCGCGGTGCCGATGGCGATTGCGGCGGCGTTCGTGGTGCCGCTGGCGAACAAGTTCTCCAAGCAGAAGCTGACGCTGGCGGGTCTGGCGCTGGGCGTTGTCGGCGGCGTGATTGCGGGGCTGGGCGGCAATAACCTCGTGGTGGTCGGCATTGGCATCGCGCTCAAGTGCCTCGGTTCGTCCCCGGCGTGCTACCTGATTCTGGCGATGCTGGCGGACGTTATCGACCATGTGGAGTACAAGCACGGCATCCGCACCGACGGCCTGACGATGAGCATCTACTCCTCCCTGATGGTCGCGGCGACCCCCATCGGCGGCGCGATTATTCAGGCGCTCAACGGCATGCTGGATGCGGGCACGGCGGCGTCGGTCAACTACATCTGGATTGAAACGATTGCTTACGCGGTTTGCGCGGTGCTGATGATTTTCTTCGGCGTGGAGCGCAATCTGAAGGCGGAGCAGCAGGAAATTGCCAATCGCGTGTCGAAATAAGACAGTAGATTGGTGAAAAGGGCAGCGCCTGCAAGGGACGGCGGCATCCTCACCGATGCACGACCTTGCAAGCGCTGCTTTTTCTATATAGAAAGGATGAAACCAATGAAACTCTTGTCGATTGCTATTCCCTGCTATAATTCGCAGGATTATATGCGCCATGCCATCGAAACGCTGCTTGCCGGCGGCGAGGACGTGGAAATCCTCGTCGTCAACGACGGCTCAAAGGACAAAACCGCGGATATTGCGGCGGAATATCAGCAGAAGTACCCGACCATCGTTCGCGCCATCAACAAGGAGAACGGCGGTCATGGCGATGCGGTGATGACCGGCCTCAAAAACGCGACGGGGCTGTACTTCAAGGTCGTCGATTCGGACGACTGGGTGGACGAAGAGTGCCTGAAGCGCGTGCTGGCGCAGCTGCGCGCGTTCACGGAGCAAAAGGAAGAAATTGACATGCTGATTTGCAACTACGTCTACGATAAAGTAGGCGTGAAGCACAAGCACGTCATGCAGTACCGCCACGCCGTGCCGCAGAACCGCGTGTTCGACTGGAATGAAACGCGCTTCAAAATCGGCGAGTATCTGCTGATGCACTCGGTCATCTACCGCACGGCGCTGCTGAACAAGTGTGGGCTGAACCTGCCGAAGCACACGTGCTATGTGGATGAACTCTACGTTTATCAGCCGCTGCCGATGGTAAAGAAAATGTACTATATGGATGAAGACCTGTACCACTACTTCATCGGGCGCGAAGACCAGTCCGTGCAGGAGAACGTGATGATCCGCCGCATTGATCAGGCGCTGCTGGTCAACCGGATGCTGGTGACGGAGGTGGATTTGAGCAAGGTGACGAACAAGCGCAAGCAGGCGTACATGCGGCGCTATCTGGAAATTGTGACGACGGTTTCGTCGATTCTGCTGCTCAAGAGCGGTACGGCGGAGAACAAGCAGAAGAAGGACGAGCTGTGGAAGTTCATTCGCGAAGAAAACCCGTATGTTTACAAGAAGCTGCGCCGCGGGCTGATGGGGCATGTGCTGCACCTGCCCGGAAAAGGCGGACGGCGGATTGCGCTGGCGGGGTATAAGGTGACGCGGAAAATTTATGGGTTTAACTGATTGTTAATGAGCAATGGCGGGGGAACGACCTCATCCGCCGCTGCGTGCAGACTGCAATCCAGCAACGCCAAAATCAGGAAAGAAAGCAAAGCTGGGGTATCGGCGAATTGCGAATTACCTGAAAGTATCATCCACAAGGAGAATGAGAATATGAAGTATGATTATCTCGTCGTCGGGGCAGGGCTGTTCGGCGCGGCGTTCGCGCAGATGGCGAAGGAAAAGGGCAAGCGCGTGCTTGTAATCGACAAGCGGAGCCACATCGCGGGCAACATCTACACCGAGGACGTCGGCGGCATTGCCGTCCACCGCTACGGCGCGCACATCTTCCACACCGACGACGAGGAGGTTTGGCAGTACACCAACCGCTTCGCCACGTTCAACCGCTTCACAAACGCGCCGCTGGCAAAATACCAAGATCGCTTGTACCACATGCCGTTCAACATGAACACGTTTTATGCCATGTGGGGCGTGACGAAGCCGAATGAGGCGCGCGAAATCATTGAGCGGCAGCGCAAGGAAATCACGGGCGAACCGCAGAGTCTGGAAGAACAGGCAATTTCGCTCGTCGGACGCGACATCTACGAAGCCCTCGTGCGCGGATACAGCGAGAAGCAGTGGGGGCGCCCCTGCCGCGAGCTGCCCGCCTTCATCATCCGCCGTCTGCCCGTGCGCTTCACCTATGACAACAACTACTTCAACGACCGCTACCAGGGCATCCCGGACGCGGGCTACACGGCGATGGTGGCGAAGATGCTGGATGGCATCGAAGTGCGGCTGAATGTCGATTTCCTCCAGCATCGGGCGGAACTGACGGAAATTGCGGACAAAATTGTCTACACCGGACCGATCGACCAGTATTACGACCAGTGCTTCGGCGCGCTGAATTACCGTTCCCTGCGGTTCGAGACGCAGGATTTGCCGGTGCAGGACTATCAGGGCAACGCCGTCATCAACGACACGAACGCCGACGTGCCCTACACGCGCGTGATTGAGCACAAGCATTTCGCCTATGGTCAGGCGGATGTGCTGAATCTGCCGCACACGGTGGTGACATACGAATATCCGGCGGACTGGAAGCAGGGCGACGAGCCGTACTATCCGGTGAACGACGCGAAGAACGGCGCGCTGTACGAGCAGTATCGGCAGAAGGCGGCGGGGGAGCGGAACGTCATTTTCGGCGGCAGGCTGGGGCAGTACCGCTATCTGGACATGGACGACACGCTGCGCGCCGCCATCGACTGTGCCCGGAAGGAACTGCAATAAGGGGGAGTAACGGTGCGGCTTGCCATCGTGGAGGACGACGACAAGGTGCGGCAGCAGCTGCAAACCTATGTGCTGCAATATTTTCAGGGACGCGAGAACGACGTGGAAATCCGCCTGTTTGCCGACGGCGATGAGATACTGGAAGACTACGCGGCGGACTACGACCTGATTTTCCTCGACATCCAAATGAAGCGCCTGGACGGCTTGGCGACGGCGGAACGCATCCGCGAACGTGACGAGGACGTGTATCTGGTGTTCATCACGAATTTGGCGAATTATGCCATCCACGGATACGCCGTCCACGCGCTGGACTTCATCCTCAAACCGGTGAATTTCCTCATGCTGCGGCAGGTGCTGATGAGCGTGGAGCGGCTGCTTGACCAGAAGCCGAAACGCTACATCACCCTGCCGACGGACACGGGGCTGACCCGCCTTGATGTGAGCCAAATAACCTACGTCGAGACGGACGGCCACGCCGTGAGCATCTACACGGAAAAGGGGGTGTATCGCCTGCGGCAGAGTATGCGCGGGATGGAGGAGCTGCTTGGCAAATACGGATTTTTCCGCTGCAACAGCTGTTATTTGGTGAATCTGCGGCATGTGGAGCGCGTGGAGAATGGCGGCGCCATCGTCGGCGGGCAGGCGCTGACCATCTCACGCCCGCGCCATAAGGCGTTTATGGAGGCGTTGACGAAATATCTGGGAGGGGCGAAAGTCTAAATGGCAGCGTTCCTCGAAGTCGGATTCTTTCCGCGCGTCCATACGGCGATTGCCGAATGGCTGGCGTGTATGCTCTTCATCCTGCCGCAGAAAAAGCGCTTCGGCGAAAGTAGCTGGCAGCAAATCGGCTGCTGCATTGGCTTTCTGGCGCTCCTGCTGGGGCTGAACCTGCTGAATCAGGAACAGAGCGGGCTGACATGGATGCTGCTGATGACGGCGTGCATGGGTACAATGCTGGCAATGATTGTCTGCTGCTGCAAGCTGAAGCTGATGAAAGCAGGCTACATTTGGGCGCATGCCTTCATCACGGCGGAGTTCGCCGCGTCGCTGGAGTGGCAGATTAACTATTATCTGCTGATGGCGGATTCGGTGGATTCGCGGGGCACTTGGCTGGTGATGGCGGGGACGTACATCATCGTGTTTTCCGCGATTTACCTGCTGAACCAGAAGCACCATATCCTGCGCAGTGGCACAAGCGTCACGCGGCAGGAGCTTATCAGCGGCAGCGCGATTGCCCTCGCGGCGTTTTGCCTGAGCAATTTCAACTTTGCGTTTACGAACAACGTGTTTACCGAAACACTGGGGACAGGCATCATCTATTCCCGCACACTGGTGGATTTCGGCGGCGTCATCATGCTGTTCGCGTATGACATGGCGCGGTCGGAGCTGTACCTCAGCCACGAGCTGGAGGCGATGGAGAACCTGCTGAATCGGCAGTATGAGCAGTACCGGCAGTTCGACGCGAACAACAAGGCGATGCACCAGATTTACCACGACCTGAAGCACCAAATCGACTTCATCCGCAACGAAAAAAGCGCCAGCAAGCGCGAATCGTATCTGGCAGAGATGGAAAAAGTGGTCACGCTGCGCGACGCGGAGATGAACACGGGCAACGCGATTCTGGACACGGTTTTAACGAGCAAGAGCCTGCGCTGCGCCGAGGAAGGCATCGTGATGACGTGCTTTGCCGACGCGCACGACATGGGCTTCATCGACATGATGGATATTTGCTCCATTTTCGGCAACGCGATTGATAACGCCATCGAGTGCGTGGAGAAAATTGCCGACCAGAACATGCGGCTCATCAAGCTGACCGTGCGCACGCAGAACCGCTTTCTGCTGATTCGCGTGGAGAACTGCACGGATAAGGCGATTGACCTGAACGGCGGTCAGCCCGCGACGACGAAAGAAAACAAGGAGAGCCACGGCTACGGCATCAAGAGCATCCGCAAAGCCGCGGAGAAATACGGCGGCTGCATGACGCTGGAGCAGCAGGACGGCTGGTTTATCATGACGGTGCTGATTCCGCTGGCGGAGGAGAATAAGTGAATCAAAAAACCCGGCTGGTCAAGCGGCGCAATTCCGCTTCCAGCCGGGGATTTTTATGGTTCTTCACGGAAAGTTGGGGGAGCAAACAAAGGCTTAGGCGTAGCAACAAAAAGCTGCACGCGGAAGGAGCATGAAAGCGCGACCAACTCAATCGCGAAAAG
>ERZ773210.81-NODE-81-length-112108-cov-11.715349_pt1 | contig 112108 bp, 95 predicted proteins | sample MGYA00580528_ERZ773210 | MGnify/ENA primary metagenome ERZ773210 (study PRJEB29015, sample SAMEA2737769) | human gut metagenome | biome: human gut; feature: human-associated habitat; material: faeces | place: China | collected 2012 ...
TTGAAACCGGTGTTGCACTCACCATAAACCCTGATGTTGATTACAAACTGTAATCCGCTAAACATATTGAATTACTTCCGCCGCAGACATTAAATGTGTCTGCGGTGTCTTATCCTACCTAAAAAATTGGTCTTTTATTCATCCGTTTCAATGTCAGTATTCATGGACCGGAACACCATATATTAGATGGTGCAAGTTTGCTTGTAGCCTACAAAAACGCAGGTGGAGAGATAGACTTAGAACAAGCGTTGGAAAGGCTGATGGCAGAGGGCCTTAGGATGCCGGGGGCAATGTGCGGTTTATGGGGAATATGCGGAGCAATCACATCTATAGGTGCTGCACTAGCAATCATCGACGGAACAGGTCCGCTTTCAACGGATGGAACATGGGGAAATCATATGCAGTTTACCTCGAAAGCAATTGGAGAATTAGGAACCATAAACGGACCAAGATGCTGCAAGAGAGATGCAATGATAGCATTTAAGAATGGTATAGATTATGTAAATGCTCATTATGGAGTAACATTGCAATACGAACAAATGCAATGCGGATTCACAGATTTTAATGAGCAATGTATAAAGGAGAGGTGTCCATTTTATGAGTAAGATAAAAGTAGCTTTTATTTGTGTCCATAATTCCTGCCGAAGTCAGATTGCTGAGGCTTTTGGAAGACATCTGGCATCAGATGTGTTTCAAAGTTATTCGGCGGGGACAGAAACAAAACCACAGATTAATCAGGATGCCGTCCGTATTATGAAGGAATTATATAATATAGATATGGAAGCAGAAGGACAGTTCAGTAAGCTGGTTAGTGATATTCCAGATCCGGATATTGCAATATCAATGGGATGTAATGTAGGGTGTCCATTTATAGGCAGACCATTTGATGATAATTGGGGACTTGAAGATCCAACTGGGAAAAGCGATGAGGAATTTAAGATAGTCATTGAACAAATCAGAAAAGATATTTTGAAATTAAAAAATGGATTGGATAAGAGGTAGAGAGCATCAGATTTCAATTTGTCCGTTTCACAAACAACTTAAGTTATACAGGAACCACAGTCTGCGTGTCGGATTGGACGTTAAAGCGGTGAAAAAGCATGTGGAAGTCCAAAAAGGAAGCCACAGTCTGCCAGATTGGACGTTAGAGCGGCGGGAGGCATGCAGGAAGTCCAAAAGGGAAGTCTCAATCTGCCAGATTGGACGTTGAAGCGGTGGGAAAGCATGTGGAAGTCCAAAAGGGAAGCCATAGTCTGTCAGATTGGACGTTAAAGCAGTGGAAAAGCATGTGGAAGTCCAAAAGGGAAGCCATAGTCTGTCAGATTGGACGTTAGAGCAGTGGAAAAGCCTGTGGAAGTCCAAAAGGGAAGTCACAGTCTGCCAGATTGGACGTTAGAGCAGTGGAAAAGCATGTGGAAGTCCAAAAGGGAAGCCACAGTCTGCCAGATTGGACGTTAAAGTGGCGGTAGACATGCAGGAAGTCCAAAAGGGAAGCCACAGTCCGCCAGATTGGACGTTAAAGTGGCGGTAGACATGCAGGAAGTCCAAAAGGGAAGTCACAGTCTGCCAGATTGGACGTTAGAGCAGTGGAAAAGCATGTGGAAGTCCAAAAGGGAAGTCACAGTCTGTCAGATTGGACGTTAAAGCAGTGGAAAAGCATGTGGAAGTCCAAAAGGGAAGCCACAGTCTGTCAGATTGGACGTTAAAGTGGCGGTAGACATGCAGGAAGTCCAAAAGGGAAGCCACAGTCCGCCAGATTGGACGTTAGAGCGGCGGGAGGCATGCAGGAAGTCCAAAATCGGAATGACAAACCACAAAATTGGACTTCCACCGTGCCATACCCTACGAAAACGTCCTATCCACAAGTAATTCGTACATCATGCTGGATTCCCAAGATACCCCCGTGATGATAAATAACACCCTACCAACACAATCCCAAAACAATAATTACAAAACAATTGACATACCTCAATAAAAGTGATATTAATATATTAAAAGAATTGCACGCGCAAATCTTTTATCTTAAGCAATGCACACGAATATACAATTGTTCAATATATGTTCAATGTGCATTGCCTATCAGGACTGAATATTCATTCAGACTACCCCATAAGACACAATTAAATAAAGCAGACTTGTATTAGATATCTGTAAATGCTAATATACTATACATAGAGACACAATAAATAGATGTGTGCATGGATATCAGCCTGCGAGCGAGAAAGAGGAGGATATCTATGGCAGAGAAAAGAGACAATGTAGCAGTTAAATACAAGGATAATGTATTCTGCATGCTTTACAGGGAAAAGGAAAACTTGCTTGACCTGTATAATGCACTGAGAGGTTCCAATTATACCAATGTAGATGATCTGCAGGTTACAACACTAAACGGTGGTTCATATATGAAGTACAAGAATGATGCATCATTCGTACTGAATATGAGCCTGTATATGTTCGAACAGCAATCGAGTAAGAATGAAAATATGCCGTTGCGCTTCCTACACTATCTGTCAGATGTGTATAGAGAAATGTTCAGCAATGATGTGCTTCATAGAAGAAGCATGATAAAGATTCCAGTTCCATATTTTGTGACATTTTATAATGGCCTGGAAAAATGGATTGAAGAAGAGGAAGAAATAAAACTCTCAGATATGTATGAAATGCCGGTTGATAATTCGCAGCTGGAATTAAAAGTGCAAGTCATTAATATTAACAAAGATGCAGATATTCTTAGTAAATGCGAAACTCTTCGAGGTTATATGACATTTGTGAATAAAGCACGATGCAAAACTCAAGTCGAAAAGAAAGATGTTAAGCAGGCAGTGTTAGAGGCAATAGATGAATGTATGGAAGAGAATATACTTGTCGATTTCTTTGAGAAGCACAGGGAGGAGGTCGTAGAAGTGAGTATATATGATTATGATGAAGAGAAGGTAAGAAAGACATTGGCTGATGAAGCTCGTGAGGAGGGAGTTGCAGAGGGAATAAAAGAAGGAATCGAGAAAGGTGAAACATTAACCAAAATTATTCAGATTATCAAGAAGGTGAGAAAATCCAAATCTCTCCCAACAATAGCATCCGAGCTAGAGGAAGAAGAGGCAGATATCAAGCCAATCTATGATGCAGTAGTAGCATCAGCACCGGATTACGATATAGAAGAGATTAAGGCTAAATTAAATATGTAAGATACAGAGCAATGCTGGTAATAAAATACTGGCGTTGCTCTTATTCTTTTGTGCGTTGGAGAAGCGAGAGCATCTGGGGAGATAATGAAAAGTTACAATAAAATGTCTATACACCAGAGAAAATCATACAAAATGCATATACCTGATTCAAAAAAGTGTACATATGTGAAAAATGCACAAAAAAAATAAAAAAACATGTGCACTTGTTGCAAATTGCACAAAAGACAATTGACGGTATATGTTTAAAATAGTAATATAAGTAAGGACGTTGAGATACCGCAAAAAGTAACACAATTATCAGCGTTTGACACAATGATAAAATAATTTTAGGAGGGAAAATTATGAAAAAAAGATTATTTGCAGGAGCACTAGCTCTTCTTATGATAATAGGACTCCTGCCAGTTAGCAGTATGTTGAAAAAGCCAGTTGAGGCACAGGCGGCTGGAACAACAAAAGTGTATCAGGTAACAGATTATTCAAACAAGGTTAGTAAGGATAAATATATTGCAGATAATCAAAAGAGTACTTTTTTTAAAGCAGGAGTAAGCACTATAACGACAGGAAAAGTTAATTCTATTCAGAGCTTAAAACTTAATGGTGGATCTGATATTTTGTTTGAAGTAAAAGGATTAGCTACTGTTGAAGTGACTTGGAGTGTAGCTAAGAGCTCTGAATCAGAGCGTTTTTATATAATCGATGGAAATGGAACTGCGTGCTATAAACAAAGTAATAGTGGGAAAGATAATAATACAGTTAAATATACCTTTACTAAAGGTGGTATATATAAGATTAAGAATGTAAGTGAAGATACAATCGGTATAAGTAGTTTAAAAGTAACTGTTCCTACATATACAATTAATATAAAAGATGGAGAAAATACACCAGTTAGTACTGTACTTGAAGATGGCGAAGAATTTAAATTAAATGCAACAGGTGATAACTTTCTCTATTGGGAGACTTCTTCTGGAAAAATTATTTCAAGAACAAATGTAAAGTCATTAAATGCATATTATGATGAAACATATACAGCTGTATATGGTTCAGATATTACAGTATATTATATGACAGAATATGGTCATGTATATAAGCGTATAGCAGCTAAAGATTTTAAGGAAGATGCTGTACCAGATGTGCCAATTCGTTATGGATATAAAGTTACTGGCTGGTCAATAGATGTGGATGCTATAAAAACTGCAATTGCAGAAGGAACTAAGGCAATATATGTAGATCCTGTTTATTCAGAAGATACAACTACTACATATAAGATTACAGTTGATACAACTGCAGTAGGTGGTAACAAAGCAGATTCAGTAGAAAAATCTATTAATTCTGTATATACAGTATCTACTAACTCAAGTGAGTTTAAATGTTGGAAGGATGCAGATACTGGTGTGGTTTTGAGTTATAATTCAACATATTCGTTCTTTGTTAACAAAGATATCAATATAGTTGCAGAAGCTGGTATAGCTACACCAGAAGGAGTTATTTCACTTGTTTTGAAAGATGATGGAAAGGCTGATAATAAAGATAGTGTAGTTGTATTCGAGTATACTGTTCCGGCTGGTAGTACAGTTACATTCGCAGGAGTATATGCTTCTCCAGATAAGGACAACTTAACAGAGGGAAAAGCATTATATGTTGATGGTGGTTCATTTAGTAGTGATCAGACATATAAATACACAATTACAAAGAGAAAAGGTATGGCTACATGGTATGTAAAGGCAGTACTTGAGTATACAGATAGTACAGGCACACATACAATAGTTTCAGATCCAGTTGAATTTTAAATAATGGAGGATAATTAAATGAAAGAAAATTATGAAAGCATTACATGTGAGGTAGTAATGTTTGATACAAAGGATATTATTGTTACCAGTAATACTCAAGTTTCTGATGGAATTTCAGGAAATGGTACAGTAACAAATAGACCTTAATGAAGTCAAGGCGGGAAATTTTCCCGCCTTTCTTTTTATACATTATCTAATAAGTAAAGAGAGTGAACAATGAAAAAGTTATTTAAATATATATTAATATTAATGGTTATGGTTCTGACAATTATATCAGGAATAACTTATGTTAAAGCAGATAATGCAATTGAAGAATATAATGGTGTTAAGTATAGAATTAATTCAGCAGAGAGATGGGCTGCTGTGTGTGGGTATACAGGAACAGAGACTGATGTTGAGATACCATCAATTATTGGAAGAGGAATAATTGTATCAGAGATAGATGATCGTGCTTTTGATGGATGTAACTCAATTCAGATACTTACAATTCCAGACACAATTATGAAAGCCGGAGATATGTCATTTATAGGAATGAATAATCTTAAGGCTGTTATATCTAAAACTCAGGGAATTAATATTATTGTAAAAGATAATGTTAAGATTGTTTCAGATAGAAGTCAGTTAACTGATGAAGATATTAACAAGGATGATAACAATTCATCTGATAATAAGTCAGATAATATTACATCTAATGATTCTAAGCCAAGTACAAGTGGAGAATCTTCTAATGGTAATTCATATGATAACGGCAAGGTATCAGAGGGAATGGGTGTTATAGATTCTAATACTGGAAATAATAGATCAGATTCTTCTAACACAACTTTAACAGAAGGTAATGCTGAGAACAAGGTATCAGAAGGTGGCGCGACTATATCAGGCTCTGACAACAAAAAGGACAACAATAAGTCAACACAGGCTTCTGACAGTAAGAAAGAGACTGGTTCTAAGATTGCCAAGAAATCCTCAGCACCTAAGATTATCGCATACATAATATGCGTAATCGTAATTATTTGTCTTGCGGCTGGTGCGATTATATTTATTAAGAAAAAGAGAAGATAAGCTATGTTTACAATACGGGTTGCAGATACATTTATTCAGATTAATGAAAGATACCAATATATAAAGCAATATTGCAGGAATTACATAGTTGATGATGTTACACCTGAGATGGTTATTGAAGTGAGTGATGAAGAGATTAATGCTGAACAGAGTGACGAGTATGTATGCTCTCAGGATTATCTAGAGACGCTTGCTGTATATAGAAAGATATGTGAACATCTTGTTGATAAAGGAATTATTCTCGTACATTCATCTGTGCTTATGGTTGATGGGGAGGCTGTTATGTTCCTTGCTCCGAGTGGAACGGGAAAGTCAACTCACACAAGATTGTGGCGTCAGGTGTATGGAGACAGGGTGACAATGATTAATGATGACAAGCCGCTTGTCAGTGTAAGAACGGATGACAGTGGAGTGCATGTTAATGTATACGGAACACCATGGTGTGGCAAGCATGGAATTGAGAATAATATATCTGCGCCGGTTAAGGCATTATTCCTGCTTAAGAGAAATGAGACTAATGTAGCGAGAAAACTTACTATACATGAAGCATTTCCATATGTGTTCAATCAGACGTATCGTCCGGATAATGCGGAGCTTATGAGAAAGACACTTATATTATCAAGAACAATGGCTGAGAATGTCGGCTTGTTTGAACTTGGATGTAACATGCAGGAAGAAGCTGCACATGTAGCTTACAGGGCAGCATATGGAGAAGAAGGAGAGAATTGACCATGAAACTGAAATCAGGAATTGTTATGGAAAAGACTGGTGATGAGTATATTGTAGTTGCCACAGGAGAGGCAGCCAAGTCTTTTAATGGAATTATAAGAAATAATAAGACAGCTAATTTCGTATTTGAACAGTTGAAGGAAGATAAGACAGAGGAAGAACTGGTTGATGCACTTCTTGAGCGATATGATGTGAGCAGGGAAAAGGCACAGGCAGATGTTAAGGCTTTAGTTGCTAAGATAAGAGAGGCTGGACTTATTGATGGATAGGGAAAAGCTCAAACCACTGTTCAAAGACGGACATTATTATAGTGTGCCAAGAGGCGTGAGCATGTGGCCGTTGATTAAGACACCGGATTGCGTGGTTCACATTGTTCCAGTTGACAGGAAACTGAAAAGATATGATGTTGCGTTATATCACAGAGAAAGCACAGATCAGTATGTTCTTCATCGTATTCTTAAAGTAGAGGATGATTACTACATTTTTTATGGAGATAACTGCTGGCGTAAGGAGATTATTCCTAAGGATACGGTTGTCGGCGTAGCTACTAAGTATTACCGCAAAGGTCGATGGATTGATGCTGATGATATACGTCTTAAGATATATGCACATATATGGTGCGATGTGCTGCCGGTGCGTCGTGCAATTCTGAGATTGAGAGATGAAGCTAAGAAAGTATTAAGAAGAGTTAGAAAATTATGGACAAAGAACAGAAGCTCCAATTAAAGAAGATAGTTAAGAATCCAGCCATGAGCTGGATTTTTGGCGTGTCAGGGAAGTTAAAGCTGGGAGTGCTGCTTCTTGTACTGCTTAATTCAGCAATATCAATAAGTGCGGTGGCATTTGCACTTGTGCTGAGGGAAGCAATCGACGGGGTAGTTTCTGGCAATAAGATGGTATTCCTCAAGTTCGTTATAATACTTGGACTTATTATGGTTGGACAGATTGCTGCGAGAGGGGTAATAAGATTCTTAGATGAGTATGTACGTTCAGGCATGGAAAATGTTATTAAAACACGACTCTATGAAACTATTCTGTCAAGAAAATACAGTGCTATTACTGCATTTCACACAGGGGAACTTCTGAACAGAATTACTAATGATGCGGTTGTTGTGGCGGATGGGTTCGTGCAGATTATTCCGGGAATTATTGCAATGCTTGTTAAGCTGGTCGGCGCGGCGGCAGTGCTTTTCGTGCTGGATTACAGGTTTTCGGTTATATTCTTCGCGGGCGGAGGGATTGTGCTTGTATTTACAACTTTATTCCGTCGTGTCATGAAGAGACTTCATAAAGATGTTCAGGCGGCTGATGGTGTGCTTCGCTCTTATCTGTCTGAGAATCTTGGAAGCCTTATGGTTCTTAAGACATTTGGCGCAGAAAGAAAAAGCATAGATACTTCTAAACAGTACATGGATAAGCACAGATTCATGCGTATGAAGAGAAATAAATTCTCTAATATATGTAATGTCGGTTTCGGACTTGTTATGAATGGCGGCTATATATTCGGTCTGTGCTGGTGCAGCTTCGGAATTCTGCATGGAAGTATTACTTACGGAACGCTGTCGGCAGTACTTCAGCTTGTTGACCAGTTGTGGGCGCCGCTTGCTAATATGACCGGTTATCTGCCAAAGTTCTATGGTATGCTCTCAAGTGCGGAGCGCTGCATGGAGCTTGAGACTCTTGAGGAAGAGCACGTTGAGAGCCAGTTTAGCAGGGATTATTGCAGAGAGCTTTATAAAGACATGACAGCGATTGAATGTAAGAATATTACTTTCAGATATGAGGACGACATTATTCTTGAAAATGCTGATATATCTATTGGCAAGGGTGAGCTCATAACGATTATGGGTAACTCCGGCGCGGGCAAGAGTACGCTTCTTAAGCTCCTTCTTGCTATATATGAGCCTGAAAAGGGGACACTTGAGATTAAGACTGAAAAGGAAAGTTATGCACTGACCGAAAAATACCGCAAGATGTTCGCATATGTGCCGCAGGGCAATTTCCTTATGTCCGGCAATGTTACGAGTGCTATAGCTTCTCTTGATGATACCAGTGCAGATGTTGATATGGACAAGGTGAAGGCAGTTGCGCATATTGCATGTGCAGACACATTTGTAGAAAAATTAGAGCATGGATATGACACGCTTATCGGTGAGCGTGGAATGGGTATCTCTGAGGGACAGGCACAGCGTCTTGCTATTGCGAGGGCTTTGTATACGGATGCGCCTGTGTTGCTGCTTGACGAGGCAACTTCGGCTCTTGATGAGCAGATTGAGAAGAAGGTGCTTAAGAATATAAGGGAACTTACGGACAAGACGGTTATTATTGTATCGCACAGAAAAGCTGTGCTTGAGGTATGTGACCGCTGCGTGGTATTGGAGGATAAACATTTTGAATAATGGAGAGTATCTTATCGGGCTTCTTGCAAATGTTGTGGCTGGCAAGCCGGTGCCTGAGCCTGACGATAATATTGACCTGTTAAAGGTGTATGAGATTGCTGAAAAACACAGTGTGCAGACAACAGCTTATTATGGTATTAAGAAGCTACAATGCGCGATTCCTTCTGAGATTTTAAGTAAATGGGAAGAAGCGCACCTGCGCGGGTTGTCTGTAAGCATACGTTTTAAGGCAGAGCTGAATAATGTGTGTGATGTATTCACTAAGGAGAAGCTTGTGCATATGCCGCTTAAGGGCAGCATAATTAAGAATATGTATCCATCGACTGATATGAGAAGCATGTCGGATATGGATATTCTTATTAAGCGTGAGGACGCGAAGAAGGTGCATGATATTCTTATCGGGATGGGGTATACATGCGATATGTATGATATAAGCCATCAGGATGTGTATTTCAAAGACCCTATATATAATATTGAGATTCATACAAGTCTGTTTGATGATGGCGACGGGGTGACTTTCTACCGTGAATATGATAATATTCTGGATAGGACGGTTACTGTGGATAATGAGTACGCACGCCTGATGACGGATGAGGACTTCTATGTGTATAATGTTGCACATTTTGCAAAGCATTTTCAGCTCGGCGGCTCAGGGATCCGCTCGGTTATGGATATGTATATTATGAAGAAGTCGCTGACTGGTATGGATATGGGTTACGTTAATGCGGAATTCTCAAAGCTTGGACTTACTGAGTTCTATACTAAGGCATCGAAGCTGGTTGACTACTGGTTCGGAGATGGAGAACTTACCGCTGATGTTAAGGATATGGCGGATTATATTCTTTCAAGTGGAACTTATGGCAATCTGTATAATGCATATACGAATCAGCTTGAGAAAAAGGGCAGATTCAGAATGTTCATGTACAACGCATTTCCACCGCTTAATAAGATGCTGTATACATTTCCATTTCTGAAGAAAGTACCGTGGCTGCTACCATTCTGCTGGATTGCAAGGTGGTTTTATGCGATATTTACTAAGCCGAAGAATGTTGTTACTAAGGTGAAGATGTTCGCGAGGGTTAGTAAGGATGTTGAATAAGAGAAAGGGGAACTTATGAAGTATTCTAATGTTGTTGTTGCCGGAGGCGGAGTGCTGGGGAGTCAGATTGCTTTTCAGGCAGCATATTGTGGGTTTAATGTAACTATATGGTTAAGAAGCGAGGGTTCTATCGGAAGAACCCAGCCTAAGATTGACCATCTTAAGCAGACTTATATTGATGCTATTGAGAAGATGGCAGAGGATAAGAATGCATGGTGTGCAGGACTTGCAGATGAAGATACATTTGACAAGGAAGAGTGCCTTAAGAAGGTTGAGAATGCATACGCTAATCTCAAGCTTGAACTTGATATGGCTAAGGCTGTTGCTGATGCAGACCTTGTGATTGAGTCTATGGCTGAGAATGAGAAGGATAAGATTGCTTTCTATGAGAAGCTTGCACCACTCCTTCCAGAAAAGACTGTTATTGTAACTAATTCATCAACACTTCTTCCATCAATGTTTGCAAAATATACTGGCAGACCAGACAAATATCTGTCATTACATTTTGCTAATTCTATATGGAAGAATAATACTGCTGAGGTCATGACTCAGGCTCAGACTGATGAAAAATATTTTAACGAAGTTATGCAGTTTGCTAACGATATACGAATGATTGGACTTCCTGTAAGAAAGGAAAAGAGTGGATATCTGCTTAATTCTATGCTGGTTCCGTTCCTTCTTAGTGGTCTTGACCTGTATGCAGCAGGTGTGTCTGATCCTGAAAGCATTGACATTGCATGGACAAGAGGAACAGGCGCTCCTAAGGGACCTTTCCAGATATTTGATACAGTAGGACTTAATACTGCATACAATATTGTTCACCAGTATCAGAGTGTTCCGGGAATATTCTCACCGCTTCTTAAGAAGATGATGATGCCATATAATTTCAAGAAGATGGAAGCTATTCTCAAGAAGTATATTGATGAAGGTAAGCTTGGTATGTCTACAGGGGAAGGTTTCTACAAATATAATTAAGCTTATATTAACAAATGTTATGAAGGACTGGTAATAACATGACGACTAGGGAAGAAGCACTTGCATATGGACTTTCTTTTCCAGATACTTATCAGGAAGCACCTTTTCATGATGAGAACTGGCAGCTTGTAAGAGTTAAAGGATGTAAGAAAGTATTTTTATGGACATACGAGCGTAATGGATATATTAATCTTAATGTGAAGGTTTCACCTGAGTGGCGCGACCTATGGAGAAGTACATATGATTCTGTGATTGCGGGATGGCATCAGAATAAAGAACACTGGAATACTATTATTCTTGATGGAACTATTCCTGATGAAGATATCAGACGCATGATTGCAGAAAGTTATGACCTTGTATCTGACAGTCCGACAAAGAGGATATACGAAGCTGTCAGGAAGATTCCGAGAGGACAGGTTGCAACTTATGGACAGATTGCGCAGCTTGCAGGTGATAAGAAGATGGCGCGCGCAGTTGGCAATGCTCTTCACAAGAATCCAGACCCGTCAGGAATTCCATGTTACAGGGTAGTCAATTCCAAAGGGGAACTTGCCGGTGAATTCGCATTTGGCGGAGCCGGAAAGCAGGCAGAGCTGCTTATGGCGGATGGAATAGAGGTTGTTAATGGCAGGGTTAATCTGGATAAGTATGGAATGAAGATATGATTAAAATAGTTTGGTATCTGTCATATATTGAAGATACCAAACTATTTTTATGTAGATTATTTAATTATCAGAACTCTATCTGTATCACTGGTAAATACAGCAACACGGTCGTGCTTCTCTTTCTGTCCTGATATAAGTGTGGCGGAATGGACTTGGAAGTGGTGTGAGACACGGAGAAAGTCCAAACGGAGCGCTAAAGTGTGGCGGATTGGACCTTGAAGCGGAGTAGAGGCAGGCGGAAGTCCAAACGAAGTGTAAAAGTGTGGTGGATTGGACTTTGAAGTGGTCAGACAGTGGGAAAAAGTCCAAACGGAGTGAGGGAAAGTGGTGGATTGGACCTTGAAGCTGCGGGAAGGCAAGTAGAAGTCCAAACAGAGCAATGCTGGTAGCAACATACCGGCATTGCTTTTTAGTTTGTAGATTTAGTTTGTAAACCATAACTGTATAGCATATTTTACCCAAATGTTTTATAATAAAAATAATTATCAGAAACGGAGATTATTATGTGGAAGATAAAACAGATATTTGATGGGGATTATGGGTGTGAAGAGCTGGCAGAAGGTCAGTCACCTAAGGTTTCTGTTACACTTGTTAATGAGAGTGGACAGAAGAAGTATGTCTATGTAGAAGATAAGTGGCTTGTAGACAGCGGGCTTGATGAAGGTTCTGTATGGCCGGAGGATATAGATGAGTAAAGTGACAAGAATCATATCAGTAAGCATGATGTTAACTGTATTATCAGCCATTATACTGGTGGGGTGTGGCAACAGACATTCTGATAAAACAGGATTGAATAAATCGGACATTACAGAGTCTTTAAGCCAGACATCGGAATCAAAGAAAGGTTCACAGATGGATTCTCTAAGTGAAGATAATACTGATACAGAGACAACAGATACAGAAGCAGAAGATTCTGGACAAGCAGACAGTGAAGATGGCAGTCAGGAAGAAACGAGCAATCCATATATAGCAGCAAGAGAGCCATATACAGGAGTTCCGGTATATGAAGATATGGAACACATTTATATGAATACAACATGGGAATATGCGGACCATTCGGCGATAAGCGATGGTTATGCTGTTCTATATAAAGCAGCAGGTGAAAGAAAGAATATTATAGTTGGAATCAATGCAGGGCATGGGACGGCAGGTGGTTCATCAGTGAGAACATTGTGCCATCCGGACGGCTCACCTAAGAGTACCGGTGGAAGTACGGCGGCGGGGGCAACAACAGCGACTGCTGTATCAGGAGGCATGACATTCTATGATGGAACACCAGAAAGTGAAGTTACATTTAGAATGGCGCAGATTCTAAGAGACAGGCTTCTTTCACAGGGGTATGATGTGCTGATGGTAAGGGACAATGCAGATGTACAGCTTGATAATGTAGCAAGGACTGTGATATGCAACAATGTTGCGGACTGCCATATATCACTGCATTGGGATGGAGACGGACTTAGTTATGACAAAGGCTGTTTCTATATCGCGGTTCCTGATGCGATTAAAGATATGGAGCCGGTTGCCACATACTGGCAGCAGCACAATGCACTTGGAGCATCGCTTGTTAATGGGCTTGGTGATGTGGGTATGAAGATACATGGTTCAGGAAGTATGGCAATAGATCTTACGCAGACATCATATAGCACAATTCCATCTGTAGATATGGAGCTTGGAAATGCAAGCTCAGATCATAGTGATGAGACACTCGAAAATATAGCGGATGGCCTGATGGCGGGAATCAATGCGTATTACGGGTATTGAGAAACCACTAAAGGGATGAGCTGACGTGGCGGAATGGACGTTGAAGCGGCGGAAAGACAGGCCAAAGTCCAAAAGGGATTCGTAAGAACGGCAGATTGGACGTTAAAGCGGTGGGAAGGCAAGCCAAAGTCCAAAAGGGGTGAGCACAGAGCCGAGATTGGACGTTGAAGCGGCGGGAAGGCACGAGGAAGTCCAAAAAGAGCGAGCCAGAGCCGCGGATTGGACGTTGAAGCGGCGGGAAGGCACGAGGAAGTCCAAAAAGAGCGAGCCAGAGCCGCGGATTGGACGTTAAAGCGGCGGGAAGACACGAAGAAGTCCAAAAAGAGTGAGCCAGAGCCGAGAATTGGACGTCAAAGCGGCGGGAAGCACGGAGGAAGTCCAAAAGGAGTGAGAAAGAGCGGCGGAATGGACGTTGAAGCGGCGGAAAGACAGGCCAAAGTCCAAAAAGAGCAAGTCAGGAAAAGTTAATATAACAAAACCACATAAAGAGAACAATAATGGATAAGGAGAACAATAATGGATAAGAAAACACAGATTATAGCAGTGGCAGGAAAGGGCGGAGTCGGTAAGACTTCTTTAGCGGGAGTTATTGTAAAGCTTCTTGTTGAGGCACACCCAGATAAGAAGATACTCGCGATTGACGCTGACCCTGCGGTCGGACTTTCTACAGTGCTTAATGTTGAAGTGGAAAAGACTATAGATGATATAAGAAAAGAAGTAATCAAGAATGTTGAAGACGGAGATACCAAGACTGCTGTGGAGTTACTTGGAGAAGCCAAGTATGAGATAATGGATGCAGTTGTTGAACAGGACGGATATGCATTTATCGCAATAGGAAGACCTGAGACAGCAGGCTGTTACTGCAAGATTAATTCATATCTTAAAGAAGTTATTACAATGCTTTCAGATAAGTTTGATTATGTTGTAATTGATGGCGAAGCAGGAATAGAGCAGATTAACAGAAGAGTTATGGAGAAGGTTACACATCTGCTGCTTGTTACTGATGCAAGTAAGAAGGGATGCCAGGTTGTGCAGACAATCAAGAAGGTAGCAGATGAACTTGTAATGTATGACAGAATCGGAGTTATCGCTAACAGAATACCGGATATGGAGGTTGCGAAGCTTATGGATATCGGCGACCTTGAACTGCTTTCAGTAATACAGAGCGATTCCAAACTTGCGCAGGCAGATGTGCTTGGTGAAAACGTATTCAATCTTCCTGATGATGCAATTATTGTTGAGGGTGCAAAGAAAGCCCTTGTTAATATGGGAATATTGTAAGAGGAGGCAAATGTGAAGGATTTAGCTAATCTGTATTATTTTGAGAAGCTGTTGGAGGAAGTTAATAACGATCTTGTAAGGCAGGCACAGGCTAAAGGTGATATTGCAATCGGTGCAGTCTGTTTTCAGATACCGGAGCCGCTTATTAATCTGCCGGGTAGCTTTTCGGTAAGGCTGCGTGCACCCCGTACAGGTTCTATTGAGATGGGTACATATTACATGAGCAGCATGCTATGCGAGGGATGTCGTGCGATATTAGAGAGAGCAATTGAGGGTGGATTTAACTTTCTTGACTGTATAATTGCGCCAGATGCATGTGCGCAGATGAACAGGTGCGTAGAGAATATTGAGAGACAGCACCTTATAGAGAAGGAAAAATTCTTTGTGGAATATTCAGATGTTCCGATGAAGAATGATGAGACGGCGTTAAGACATTTTGTTAAGCAGATGAGACTTCATGTGCTTGAACCGCTTAATAATACATATGAAATAGACATATCAGATGATGCACTTAGAAAGTCAGTAGAATTGCAGAATAAGATAAGCCGGCTTATAAGAAGCATCGGTGATTACAGAAAAGAAGATAATCCAAGAATTACCGGGTATGAATTCGCGGTTCTGTGTCTTGCAACATACTGCTGCCCGAAAGAGGCACTTATAGAAAAGCTCGAAGAAACACTTGAGGAGCTTAAGACACGTGAACCTGATAAAAAATGTAATTACAGGGCAAGGGTCGTAATGGTTGGTTCAGAGATTGATAACCCTGAGCTTATAAAGCTTGCTGAGGAGGCAGGTGCACTGGTTGTGGCTGACAGATTCTGTTTTGGTTCACTTCCGGGAAGAGATGAGATTATTCTTAACGATACAGAGGATGTTCTTACACAGATATGCAGACAGTATATGAATTGGGGACAGTGTCCAAGATTCATGAATACAGAAAAGATTATCGAGAGACAGGAGTATGTTGATGCGATAGCTAAGGAGTATAAGGCAGACGGTCTTATATATGAGCAGATTAAATTCTGTGATTACTGGGGTTATGAGAGGGCTTCGGCATTCCATGTCATGAAAGAAAAATACGGTTATCCGGTGCTTTCAATCGACAGACCTTATGCTGTTGGAACTTCAGGACAGTTAAGAACAAGAATACAGGCATTTGTCGAGAGCCTTGAGATTAAGCGTATCAATGCAGGAAGGAAATTATAAATATGTCTAAGAATATAGGAAGCGAGCCACTCGGCAGATTCTATACAGGCAAAAAGCCAAAGAGAAGAAGAGAATGGCGCGGATTGAAAGATACATGGTACGACTATGTAAGGTGGCTTGGATACTGGAAGACTTTAATTACATTTATAATAAAACCTAATAACATGAAGGGATTCTTCAGATACCGCTGGATGATTAATTATCTTGCACTGCCTGATTTTATGGACAGGCATACAGAGGGCATGAGAGGAACTCAGCTTAGAATGGCGCATCAGGCACTGGGACTTATCGTTACTGATATATGCGGGATGCTTGGACAGATATTTAAGGCAGACCCGGCTATCGGCAATGATAAGAAGCTAAACAGCAAGATTGTCCTTTTTGATGAAAATATGATGAGTACCCTGATGGGAGGTTTTCCTAACCTTACATGGTTATCAGTGGAAGTCCCTGCCGTGTATACAAGCTCAATGATGTCACAGGATGGAGTGAGCTATTATGTTGATGTTACACACCAGTATGGTGTTCCGTCAGATGTCTGTCCTATGCCGGCGGCTGAGCTTGGTGTTGCACTGGCTGATGATTTCCCGCTTATAGGCTGTTGTGCGGTGCAGTGTAATACGACATGTGACGGAAGTCTTATGGGTAACGGTATTGAAGCAAGGTCATTTAAAATTCCTACATTTCAGCTTGCTGTGCCAATAAGACACAGACAGGAAAGTGTACAGGAGTATGCGGCAGAAGAGGTTGTCAATGCAATTCATTTCATAGAGGAACAGACTGGAGAGAAGTTCGACTGGGATGCATTCTTTAAGAGTATGAAGCGGTTTAATGCAGAGACAGAGGAATTCTTAGAGTGGATGGAGATTTCCAAGACAGATTATCCGCAGGTTATGGGCGTAACGCTTGCACTCTACAGATATGGTGTATATCAGGCTGCCGGTGGAAGAAATCAGGCATTCCTTGATATGGATAAAAAGCTTACTAAGATGGCACTTGATGCATATAAGAATAAAGAGATGGCGGCGAAGGAGTACCGCCACAGAGCCATGACATGGGGCGTTCAGGCTGCATATTATACGGCACTCCCAATCTGGCTTCTTAACTGCTGGGGTGTTGTTACTATTGCAGATATGTTAAGTATGGTGTCTACAGAGATGGTCAACACAGAGGATAAGCACCAGGCAATGTTAGACCTTGCATATCTGTATGAGAACATGATTATGAGAAACCGCTCTAACGGCGGTTATGAGACAGGTGTAGAGGCACTCTGGCGTTTCTGCGAAATGTTTAATATTGATATAGTAATCATGTATGTTCATATGGGCTGCAAATCAATGTCAGGATATCATGGTCTATTTGAGGAAGAAGCGAGAAAACATGGAATTCATTTAATATGGGTAACGCACAATCTTATGTGTCCTGAGGATGGAACAAGAAGAGACATGAGAACGGAGATTAACAGATACATGAGAACTGTTTTCAGGGAAGAGCCGCTTGACCCGTCACTTGAGGATTTTGACGATTCTAAGAGCTGGTAAGAAGTGTGTATGCTGCATACGTGGCAGGAAAGGATAGCAGAATGAAATATTTCGGTGGTTGTGACGCAGGAAGTACATATACCAAATGCGTAATTATAGATGAGAATGGAAAAATCGCATCTGCGGTTACTAAGAGAAGCAGGATTAATCCTGTGCTTAGTGCAAAGGATGCGCTTGACGAGGCTGTAAGCCAGGTTGACGGTTTAAACAGCGCAGAGGAGCTTACATATCTGATTGGTACGGGTTACGGAAGAAATAAAGTACCGTTTGCAGATGAGAATATATCAGAGATAAGCTGTCATGCTATGGGAGTTCATGTGACTGACCCATCGGTTAAGGCGATTATTGATATCGGCGGTCAGGATGTTAAGGGAATTGCGATTGACACTGATGGAACTGTGCTTAATTTTGCGATGAATGACAAATGTGCAGCAGGAACGGGAAGATTTTTTGAATCAATGGCAAGAGCATTTGAGATGTCTTTAGATGAATTTTCTAATCTGTCTCTTACAGCGAAGAACGTGATTCCAATAACAGCACAGTGCGCGGTATTTGCAGAGAGTGAGGTTATTTCGTTAGTAGGTGAGGGTAAGCCTATGGAGGAGATAGCGGCAGGAATACAGTTATCGGTTGCTAAGAGATGCTTTGTCATGGCTAAGAAAGCAGGTGCGGCTGACAGCGTTACACTTACAGGTGGATGTGCCAAGAATGAAGGCTTGAAGAAAGCAATAGAAAAGGTGCTTAAGATTAATGTAGTTGACCTTCCGACAGACCCACAGCTTATGGGAGCATTAGGTGCTGCAGAATATGCAAGACAGAAGGGAAGTAACGTATGATAGTATTAAAAGTGCTGGCTATTATTGCAATCGTGCTCGTTGCATTGTTTCTTCTGACTCTTGTTATATATTTCTTTAATCTGGATATGAAATTTGCAGCAGCATTAATCAAGCCGCTTACTGCGTATTATAACTGGTCAAAGAACAGGCGTGAGACAAAGAAAAAGAAAGAACAGGATACACATAAAGAATAACAGGAAGGGCAGAAACAGCCGATGGATATATATGATGGTGAGATAAGAAAGCTTATATCAATGCTTGAAAGCCATGGAGTAAAGAGACTTCCATCACAGAAAGAATGGGAGATGACTGAGAAGGAAAATCTTATCCTTAAAAGCGAGACGGCTTATGAGCTTGGCGGTGGAAGCAGTCAGGCAGTAAGTGCCATTGCATTTACACAGGATAAAGAGCTTGTGCCGGAGGATGCAGTGTATCTCGTTGGAGATGACCTGTGTAATATCAGGAATGATATCTCATATGCAAGAATTACTGTAATCAGGTTGGACAGTGAATATATTAAGAATCATGATGACAATGCGCTGTATGCTTCAATGAGAGCGACTGATTATGTAAGATACCATGCATTTCCTAAAGGATATATGATGAGAATATCAGCTGTCAGGGAAAGAGAACCAGTGAGAGTGAGTAAAGAAGCGGTTTCACATGGGATTAACTTTGCAGCAGTAGGGCTGGGACTTATCAATGCCTACAGGAAGCGCCCGGAGGTTGAGGCTGTAAGCATATATTTTGTTACTGGGCAGGATATTGATTACACATTTTTAAAAAGTGAAGCACACAGATGTGAACAGATAACAGATTCGCTGAATCACATATTTAATGGTCTTACAATGGATTGTTCAACTTGCTCAAGCAGGGAATTGTGCGATGAAATAGATGGACTCAGGGAGCTGCATAAGAAGCAGTTGTAGCTGGCTCTGTCGAAATATGACAAAAAGAAAAGCGGAGAGATTAAGAAGTCTCTCCGCTTTTATGATGTTTTATCTGAAAAGTGATTTAACCATATCAGCATTATAAGAAATGCTTGTTGCATGTTCTACTTCAATCAGGTATAAAGCGTGTGCAGCGAGGTGTTCGGCGGCCTGTTCAAGATCTCTGATACCTGTGGTATCTTTGCAGTAATCAAGAACGGCTTCAAGTCCGTCATCAAGCACTAAGCACTCATCCTCGTGAAGTCCGATTCTTTTAAGAACCTTAGGGAGTGAATATTTAAGGAATATTGTCTTCTTTTCTTCTCTTGTGTAATCAGGAATATCAATTACTGCAAATCTTGAAAGAAGCGGTGCACTTATCTTATCCTTATCATTAGCTGTGGCGATAGGATATACGCCTGAGGTTGGGATAAGACACTCCATATAATTGTCTGTGAATCCAAGGTTATCAAGGAGTGTAAGGAGTACGTCAGCAGGGTTGGCGTTACCATTGCTTGAAGTAGCCTTATCAAGCTCGTTGATGATGAATACAAGATTAGATTCACCAGCCATGTTAAATGATTCCATAATAATACCAGGTTTGGCATTAGAGTATATTCTTGAGCTTCCTGTAAGCTGTTCAGCATCATTAATTGAACTCATATCAAGAGTTGTCCAAGGCATCTTAAGAATCTTGGCAACAAGGTAGGCAATCTGCGATTTACCTGTTCCGGCAGGACCTACAAGAAGGATACCATATGCAGGAAGAGTGTGAGTTCTGTTAATCTGAATAACAGTCTCGATAATTCTCTGCTTAACACTCTCCATACCGAAAAGCTCTTCATCAAGAATTCTTCTTGCTTCCACAGGGTCAATTGATTCGAAGTAATTGCTCTTCCATTTAATATTAAGCATGATAGAAAGTGCTCTCTGTGCATGTCTTTTCTCTTCAGGAGTTACCTCGCTTGAACGGGCAACAACAAGATTGCGTCTTGCCCATAAGCGGATATTCTCAGGGAGCGTGCTTCCTGCACAGTTAAGAAAATCTGATATGCTTGTAAGGCTTGTAAGCTTCATATCATCAGCAGATTCATCAGGTTCTTCACTATTTTCATCTGCAATGGCGCTGCTCTCTAATAATCTCTCAATCATAAACTGAAGGAAACCGTCTTCAGCGGATAACTTGTTACCATTGCCAAATGCAACCTCCTGAATCCTGAATACATTATATCCTTCAGATGAGTTAGCACCTGTAAGCTTTACTTTAACTCTGTTTTCGCCAAGCCATTTGATAAGGCTTGTAAATCTTGAATCAATCTTTAAGATGTTACTTGTGAAAGATTCACCATCAATCTGGAAATCAAATGCAGTCTTTTTATAAGGGTTAGTGAATAAACCATAAGAAGTCTCATCCCACTGCTTTTCTGCATTATCAAGAACAAGAATAGGATTCTCAGGGGAAGCTACAGGGTTGTCAGATTTAAAAGTTGTATAGGTACACTCAAAACCGGCAGGGCTGCCAGAATTGGCATTAGCGTCATAAACTAACATATATTCCTCTTTCTGTGCATAAAGCACTTGTAATAATCTATCCTATAATAACATATTCTGTGAAGTTGGCAAGGAGAGGATTGAAGGTTTAATTACAAATGTTTACTTAATTAACAGCTCTTATCGCGCCATCAGTAATAAGTGGGTATCGAACCAGCTTATCACCGTCAAGGTTCTCCTTATGCATATCAACAGCGCATATCTGATGGTTGTCATATGATGTGTAATAATATATGCCTTTAGTTGTATTGCAGCAGCAGGTATATATTGTTATCTCGTATTTGTTATCGTCTAGCTGGCAGCAGCCACGCTGCTGGTCTACGCTGCCTAATATATGAAAGAACTGGCTTACGCTTGATTTCTCATCGTCACCTGAAACAGAATTCATCTTAGTAAAAGCAACTTTTACGAATCTTGACTGAGATGACAGATCCCCAGGAAGTCCGATAGCACCCATACCACGGCTGTATCTGTTGAATTCAAGCCTGTCAGAGAAATTGCTCTCAGGCTGTTTTGCAGATAATCCCATGTAATTGTTAAGATTAAACATCTGTATGTTAAATGGCGGATTATTAGTAAGCACTCCTACAGGATTATCATATATATGAAGTCCGTCTGACATGGATTCAACAGTTATGCAGTTTTCCTTATCAGCAATAATCCAGTGAAGATTAGCACATGGAAACATATCATTAAACTGAGTGTTGGTAAGATTAATAAACTGGAGTCTTTCTTTGGCTTCGTCAACTGTTGCACACTGCGATAATATCCACGGAATGAATTCGAAAACGGCAACATTTTCAATATTACTCTCTCCGTTAAGGCCTCTTAGGTCCGGTTCGTTGTAAGCTGCATTGCCAACAAAATTAAGTCCAGCCATGCCAAGACCTCTTTCGTTAAATGCTTCATAATATAAAGGATAATCGTCAGCGACATGTGCCATTCCAATCATCGCAAAGTGGTTATTCCTGACACCCATGAATCTGAAATTAATAGGATAATTTCTAGGTGTGACAGTTACCTCATCACCATAAGAAAATTCATAATCTAGTGTTCTTCCCATATAGAAATCTTTAGTTTTATAAGTAGCTGCTGTACACATAAGCCCTCCTGTATGTCTTGGATTATAGTAATATTCTGATTATTTATTAAGAAATAATACATTACAGTTCTTTTTTTTACAATACAATTTCATGAAAACACTGTAGTATCCATATCATAAACTTAATAAATCAAAGACAAAGGCGTCGTACATCTGATGTGCGGCGCCTTTATTGTTTATTTTGTTAATAATTAATCATACAAAAAGGAAGGGAGCTGGTTTTATGAAGAAAAAGTTAGGATTAGGAAGTGGCGTGGCAATATGCGTAGGACTTATTGTTGCCACAAGCTGTCTTGTTTCTTTGGGAACAGGAATGGGTTCGATAGGCCGATGGTTTATCATTCCGCTATTTGCAGTAATGGTGCTGAACTGGTTTATTGGAATATCATTTGCAGAACTGAATGGACTTATGCCAAGAGTTCAGGGAGGTACAGGACAGTATCTTCTGGCTGGTATGGGACCACTTCCATCATTAATTGGTAATCTGTCAGCCTATGTAATTACAGAAATATTAAGCATGACAGCAGAGATTACACTTTGCGGACTTGTTTTAAAAGGTCTGTTTCTGCCACATGTAGATAACAGGATAATATCAATTATAATAATGGCATTATTTCTTGTGATTAATCTTTTTGGTGTAGATATATTTTCAAAGGTACAGAACATAGTAGTATTCCTTCTTATCGGTTCAATGGTTCTTATTGGATTAATAGGTGTATGTAAATTAGGAATAAGCTCAAATATTGTTGATTATGCAGCAAATGCACCAACATTTGAACAGATAGGCGGATTTAAGGGACTTTGCTCATATGCCGCACTTGCATTCTGGCTGTTTATAGGTGTTGAGTTTATTATTCCGGTAGCAAAGGATTTGAAGAATCCAAGAAGAGATGTACTTCTTTCTATGACAATAGGTCTGGTTTTACTGTTTTTTGTACAGAGCATTCTTGGTATAGGAATGACTAACTATGTAAGCCTTGATATTCTTGCCAATGACCCTGCAGGTACTCCTCATATGACATACGCTACTAACCTTTTAGGCAATGCAGGACGTATATGGATGGGAATTATAACCATACTTGCAGCAGCTTCGACAATTAATACGGTATATGCTTCTGTTTCAAGAATTGTACAGGGTATGGGCGAGGAAGGCATGATGCCATCAGTATTTGCTAAGACAAACAAGAGAGGTGCAGCATGGGTCGGACTTGTAGTGCTATTTGTATTCGTTGCAGGAATAATCGCTTCAGGACTTGGGGCAACAGAGGGTGTAAGTTTCCTGTTATTGTCAGGTTCATGCTTCTGGTTATTAACATACTGCCTTGTACATGTAACAGTGCTTATACTCAGGAAGAGAAATCCTGAATATCCAAGAAAAAAGTGGCTTACATTAGGCGGAATACCTCAGATAATAGGTATTCTTGGAAATGTATACATGATATGGAATATATCAACAGGAGAAACCAGAATTAAGATATTTGAATTGTGTGGAGTGTTATTTGCCGGACTTGTAGTCTATTCAATAATCTGGGTATGTGGAGTTATGAAAGCAAGCCCATTCCAGCCGGTACCGGTTGAAGTGATAAATGATGCTTCTGTCAAGTTCAATGAACTTGTAAAGAAGGAAAATGAAGAAAAGGCACTTGCAGGTGCAGAAGGAGAGGTAAACTAAATGGCAGAGAAGAGAGTAAATTATTCATCAGGAGCTCCATTAGAAGAAAAAGTAGGATATAGCAGAATGGTAAAGGTTGGTGACCATATATATGTTGGTGGAACAACGTCGGTACAGCCGGATGGTACGGTATATGGAGAAAATGCCTATGAGCAGACCAGATATGTACTTGAGAAGCAGGTAAAGCTTATTGAACAGGCTGGTGCAGGTGTTGGAGATGTTATTAAAGTAGATGTGTTTGCTGTAGATATGAAAATGTGTGCAGATATATCAAGGGCATATTCAGAGATATTTCATGATATTAGACCATTATGCACAGTGGTTGGAACACCTGCACTTAACAGACCGACACAGTTCGTGGAGATAATGATGGAAGCAGTCATAGGCTGCGGATTATAGAGGAGGAATTATTATGTATCCAGAAGTTGATTTTTTATATCTTAATGAACAGGAAATGATAAAGGCTGGCGTAAAGAACATGCCTAAATGTATAGATACAATGGAAGATGTTCTTAAATGCCTTACAAAGGGTGATTTCGTAATGGGAGGTGAAAACCATAATTCTCATGGCTGTATGGTAACATTCCCGAATGAATCTCCTTTTCCGAATATGCCAAAGAATGTAGGAGAAGATAGAAGATTTATGGCAATGCCGGCATATATAGGAGGACCATTTGATATGGCTGGTATGAAATGGTATGGTTCTAATACAGCTAATAAGGAAATAGGTCTGCCAAGGTCAATACTTATGGTTATGCTTAATGACAAGACAACCGGTGCACCGGTGTGTCTGATGAGCGGTAATCTTCTGAGCGCTTACAGGACTGGTGCAATTCCTGGTGTAGGGTTAAGACATCTTGCACCAAAGGGTGCTAAGACGGGAGCAATATATGGTCCTGGTGTAATGGGAAAAACAAGCCTTGATGCATTTATGGCAACATGCCCAGAGCTTGATACACTTAAGGTAAAAGGCAGAGGAAAGAAATCATTAGACAGTTTCCTTGAATATGTCAAAGCTACATATCCACAGCTTACAACTGTAACAGTGGTAGATGATATAGAAACTCTGGTAAGAGACAGTGATGTTATATCATTTGCAGCCACAGCAGGAACAGATCCGTCAAAATATGCATATGTCAAAGGTGAATGGATAAAGCCGGGAGCGCTTATTGTTGCTCCAAGTGCATTTGATATGGAGACAGATTTTCTCAAAGAAAAATGTAAGATGGTAGTTGATAATATAAAGCTTTACGAGGCATGGGCAGAGGAATATCCATATCCGACATTTGGTTCAATTAACATAATAGGTGCAAAGTTTACAGATATGTGCCATGATGGAATTATAAGTAAAAGTGATATTACTGATATGGGAGATATATTGCTTGGCAATGCATCAGGAAGAGACAGTGATGATCAGATAATTGTATATTCTGTTGGAGGAATGCCTGTAGAAGATGTTGCCTGGGGTAAGGTGTGTTATGAAAATGCTGTGAAAATGGGACTCGGAACGAAGCTTAACCTATGGAACAAGCCTGATATGTGTTAAAAGAATATAAAATACATGTATATACTGTAAATATAAAAAGACCTGTATGGCTGCAAATAGCACATTCCATGCAGGTTTTTTATTGATTTCTCCTCCTATTCGACATAATTCGACATGCACACGTTGTATTATCTGTATAAAGCACAAGGGTAAAGTCTTTTTGGAGGATAGAATGAAACGGATAATATGTGTTTTACTGGTAACGGTATTATTTGAAAGTATATTGTTGTCATGTAGTATACCATTAAGAAACAGTGGAGAAGAAAAACAGAGAATAGTTGTACAGCTTGACCAGGATTACTGGCTTGCAAGTGTAGGAAAAATGTTGAAAGAACATTTTCCGGATGTTGAATTCGATTTTGTCATAAGCAGGGGAGGAGCACAGTATCTTAATGATGCGGCGCTTAATGATGATCTTGCGGATATAATAATAGATGCATCATCATGGACACAGACGTCTTCTATGGATGATAACAATGATATTAATCCCAGGGATTATCTATATGATTTTTCATGTACAGATATTACAAACATGTTTTATAAGGTTTATCTTGATGGATTTACCAATGAAGATGGTTCAGTGAACTGGCTTCCGGGTGCAGCAAGCGTGGAGGGGATACTTGCCAATACAGCACTTTTTGAGGAATATGGAATAGAACTGCCTCATGATTATGTAACATTTGTTGAAGCATGTGATAAGTTCAGTGAATATGGGATAAGAGGGTTTGCAACAGATTATAAATATGATTATACAGATTCATATATGTTACAGGCGTGGTCAATTCCTTTGTTACAAAGTACAGAAGGGCGTACCTGGCGTTATGAAGCAATGGATGGAAATATAGATTATATACCGGATGAGCTGGGTGAGAAGTTGTTCTCGAGACTTGGACAGGTTTTGAAAGATACTGATGCACAGGCAGATGACACAAAAAGAGGATATTCAAGTATATTCCAGGATTTTGTGTCCGGGAAGATTGCAATGATACGCCAGAGCACTAATATTGCAGAGTATCAGGATGAAGGAATGAATAATCTCATTCTTTTGCCATATTTTGGGGAGACAGATAACGATAACTGGTATTTCAGTACACCCGGATATTCAATAGCTATGAATGGAAAATTAAAAGGAGCAGGAAAAAAAGAAGAGCTGGCACTGGATATAGTAAGATATATGTTTGGCAGTGATGTAATGAATGCAATGGCAGACAGGATACAGTCCGTTGTTGTGTATAATAAAGATGTAAATGTAGATGTGCAGGACATATTTGCGAACCTGATTCCTTATATTGAAAGTAATCATATGTATACATATATAAGGAATGACAGTGTATGCCGGGCAAGCTGCGCAGCAGTACAGAAAATGCTGGCAGGAGATGTGGATGCCTTGCAGGCGGTGGAAGTGTTTAACAATAACTACAATGCGGTAAAAGAAAAATCACCGGTTATTACCACATTTGACAGGGAATATCAGTGGCGGGTATCAGATACAGGAAGTGAGGCGTTTTCAGTGAGAGTTAATACACTCCGGGAAATATGTAATGTGGATATGCTGATTGCACCTGCTGCCATGAATGCCGGAGACATCTATAAGGGAAGTTATACATCAGCACAATTACAGGCACTTATAATGGGAGGAGGAGTGAAATTTTATACGAAGGATGCAACAGGAGCTGAGATTAAAGATGTTGTGCGGTGCCTTGTGGAAGGCTGTGGACGGGATGACGACCCGATATCATGGGATACGCTGCCGGCATCAAGCGGATTTACAATGAAGATATCAAGAGACGATAAGGGTAATATGCATCTTGAGGATATTATGACAGATGGAAAGTCAGTAGAAGACGAAAAAATATATTCTTTCTGTTATGTTGACGTTTCTGGTCATACTTTGTTGGAATGTGCATATAATTATGATATGTCAGAGCATGACGGAGTGCATATGTATAAGGCTGAGGCAGACATCAAAGAAGGCGAAAAATATGACGGATATATAGCTCATACAACAAATGTAGCACAACAATGGATAAAGTATTTTTCTGATGGTGGCAGACTGGATGCACCAGAAGTTTATATACAGAAGAGCTGATTATCTTGGGAAAGGAAACAGGTCAATTGAAGAAGAATGAGTATAGCAAATATTTCTTTGCTGCAGTAGGTGTGGCAATAGTTGTATTTGTGTGTGTGGGCGTAATAATGCTTAATTATTCCATTACGGTCAAAAGAGAACTGTATGAGACAAGCTCGAAGAATCTTAATGAAGTGTATACGCAGGTCAGTGAAAAATTCATGCAGATAACTGGGCAGCAGTGGAACCTGCTTGGAATGACAGGCGATTATATAGATGAGGCTGGTGAAAATATAGACAGTATCAGTAAATTTCTTGCTGAATGGAAGAATGAATGGCATTACACAGAATTTTATTTTATAGATGATGCCTGTAATTATTTGTCATCGTCAGGTAAAAAGGGGTATCTTGAACTTGGAAATACATGGAAAAGTCTTGTGATAGACAGAAAAAATGTTGTAGTGGACGGATCGCTTCCGGGAAGTGATGAGGTAATGTTTTTTGCAATACCAGTTCAGCCTGCAGATGTTAATGGTTTTAAATATAGTTCAATTGCAGTTTCATACAATACAGAAGCTATTAATAAAGAACTGGGTGTCAAAGCATTTTCAAAGGACACAAGCAGTTATGTAATATATGATAATGGTGATATTGTATTAAAGTCTGAAGGCAGCATGGATATAGGTGGTAATATATTTTATCATCTGAAAAATGCAGATATATCTGGTAAGTCACTGGATGGTTTTATAAAAAGTGTAAAGAATTCAGATGCAGAAGAAATGGTGTTCCAGCTTGATGAAACCCAGTATTGTCTTGTTTATGTTCCTATTGGATTTGATAACTGGGGGCTGATATCAATGGTTCCTATAAGCGTCGCCAATTCAAGCTCTCTGGCGGTTCAGCATAGAACTGTTATAATGGCAGTACAGATAGGCATACTGCTTCTTATGGTTGCATGTGCAGTACTATATACATATTACAAAAGATATGTAAGTGAGAAGAATCATGAAATTGCAAGACGGGATATATTATTTTCAATTATGGCTAAGAATCTGGATGATGTGTATATTATGCTTTCATGGGGAGACTGGAGAAAATTGTATGTAAGCAGAAATATTGAGAGGGTTCTTGGGATAAGGAGCAGCGAATATGATGGTCTCCTTAAAAGTTTTGGAGAACTGGAAAAGAGAGGAGGAGTTCCTGAATGGAATGATATTGTGAAACTGGAAAAAGGAGAATCTGCGGTTAATGAATACTGGATAAAACCAGCAGATTCAAGTGAATACAGACTTTTTAACCAGGCATGTTATCACATGGATAAAGACGGAGATGATGTTCTTGTAATAATTCTGTCAGACAGAACTTACGAGCAGCAGATAAGAAATCATATGGAAGATGCACTTCACACAGCAGAGGCAGCAAATCGTGCAAAAAGCCAGTTTCTGTCTAATATGAGTCATGATATAAGAACTCCCATGAATGCAATTGTAGGATTTTCACAGCTTATATTAAGACATTATAATAATCCGGATAAAGTCAGAAACTATGCAGAAAAGATAGTCGTTTCAAGCCAGCATCTGCTGAGTCTTATTAATGATGTCCTTGATATGAGTAAAATTGAGTCGGGGAAAACTACTCTTAATCTTTGTGATGTGAATCTTGCTGACATCGTAAAGGAGACAGACAATATAATCAGACCACAGGCAAAGAAGAAGAACCAGACATTTGCCGTTAAATCAGATGATATTGAGTATTGCTGTATTACTGCAGATAAATTAAGACTAAGCCAGATACTTATTAATATATTGTCTAATGCGGTTAAATATACAGGAGAAGGCGGTAACATAACATTTGAAATAAAAGAAATAAAAGTTACCAATCCACAGATTGCAAAATACAAATTTATTATATCTGATAATGGAATAGGAATGAGTGAAGAATATTTAAAAGAAGTATTCAAACCGTTTACTAGAGAAGAGACAAGTCTTACGGGTGCAGTCCAGGGAACAGGACTTGGTATGGCAATAACCAAGAATCTGATTGACCTCATGGGTGGAACTATAAAGGTATTCAGCACACAGGGGGTGGGAACAACTTACGAGGTAACTATGGAATTCAGAATAGCAGATATTAATACTAACAAAGATCTCTGGAACAGATATAACCTACCAGTACATGAGATTGAACAAGATCATGTACTGGCAGGTAAGAATTTTCTGATAGCAGAAGATAATGGTATTAACTCAGATATGCTTAAAGAGCTTCTTAAGGAACAAGGTGCAACATGCGACTGTGCAAGAGATGGAATGGCAGCAGTAAACATATTTAAACATTCCAAGAAAGGTCAGTATGACATGATATTCATGGATGTGCAGATGCCTAATATGGATGGCTACGAGGCAACAAGAACAATAAGAAAGACAAAGCATCCTGATGCAAAGGATATACCGATTGTTGCCATGACTGCCAATGCATTTGCCAGTGATGTGCGAGCAGCTTTCGAGAGTGGAATGGATGCACATCTTGCAAAACCTATAGATTTAGACCGCATAAAGAACATAGTTGAAAATTTTACATAGATTTTACATAATGTACATAATACATTTTACAATGCTCATTTAGAATACACATGATATGTGAAAAAGTCGTTCAAAAAGGAGCTTATGTAAAATGAATATTTTTGGTGTACTTACGATGGCAGGCGGATTGGCTTTGTTCTTATATGGAATGAATGTCATGGGAGATTCCTTAGCAAAGCTGTCCGGAGGTAAATTAGAACAGATACTTGAAAAACTTACTTCTAAAAGAATTATGGCAGTATTGCTTGGCATGGCTGTGACAGCAGTTATACAGTCATCATCTGCAACTACGGTAATGGTTGTAGGCTTTGTTAATTCGGGTATTATGCAGCTTTCACAGGCTGTAGGTATTATTATGGGTGCCAATATTGGTACGACAGTGACTTCATGGATGTTATCACTTACAGGTATAAGTGGAGCAGGATGGATTAATCTTTTAAAGCCATCATCCTTCTCGCCAGTGCTTGCTGTTATTGGTATAATTATGACAATGACCTGCAAGGATAATTCTAAGAAAAAGGATATAGGTAATATTCTTCTTGGATTTGCAATTCTTATGTTCGGTATGGAAACTATGAGTGGCGCAGTTGCACCGCTGGCTGACAATGAGAAGTTTACGGGTATGCTTACACTGTTTTCTAATCCGTTATTCGGACTTCTTGCAGGTACAGTGCTTACGGCAGTTATCCAGTCATCATCAGCGTCGGTTGGTATACTGCAGGCATTATGTGTAACAGGTGCGGTTAACTATGCGACAGCAATTCCTATTATTATGGGACAGAATATAGGTACATGTGTAACAGCACTTATATCTTCTGTAGGTGCAAAGAAGAATGCCAAGAGAGCATCAATGATACACCTTTATTTTAATATGATTGGTACAGTTATATTTATGGTTATATTTTATAGCCTGAATATGTTTGTTCATTTTGAATTCTTATCAACATCGGCAAATGCAGCAGGAATAGCAGTGATTCACAGTCTCTTTAATATCGGATGTGTAATTATACTTTTCCCATTTTCTAATCTGCTTGTGAAGCTGGCAACTCTTTCTATTCCTGATGGAAAACATGAGGAAGTTATTCAGACAGGTGTGGCAGCAGATCTTGCAGCACTTGATGAAAGATTCTTAGATACACCGGCAGTTGCGATGGAGTTATGCAGGAATACGGCTGTGAAGATGGCACATCTGTCACAGAAAGCGTTAAATAAGGCACTTGACATTATTAATAATTATTCAGATGCTGCATATGATGAGGTTGTGGCAATGGAAGAAGATGTCGATAAGTATGAGGATAAGCTGGGTTCATATCTTGTAAAGGTTGGTAACTGCGATCTATCAAGGCATGATAATCATACATTTTCAATACTTCTTCACTGCATGAGTGATTTTGAAAGAATATCTGACCATGCGATTAATATTGCAAAATCTGCAAAAGAGATGAACAGCAAGGAGTCATCTTTTTCACAGAATGCAAGAAAAGAACTTGAAACATTTGCAAAAGCGGTACATGATATAGTTAGTAACACAGTACAGGTTTTTGAAAATCAGGATATTGAGGCAGCAAAGCATATTGAGCCGTTAGAACAGGTTATTGACGGTCTGAACTTAGAAATTAAGCAGCGTCATATCAACAGATTAAGAAAAGGCAGATGTACAATTGAGACAGGACTTATACTCGAAGATATTATGACGAATTTTGAGAGAGTATCAGACCATTGCTCTAATATTGCTGTATGTATGATTGAAGTAAGAGATAATGGTTTTGAAACACATGGATATCTGGAGCATCTTACAAATGAGGATAATCCTCAGTTTGCAAAAGAATGCAGACAGTATTATAAACAGTATCAGCTTCCGGAATTAAAGAAGGCTGACTAGAACAGGAGATGAGAAAATGGCTCTTATATATATAGTTGAGGATGATGAAAGCATAAGGGAAATAGAGACAATTGCACTTAAGAACAGTGGACATATGGTAGGTGCATTTGGAAGTTCCAAAGAGTTCTTTAAGAAGCTTGATGAGATTCTTCCGGACCTTGTGCTGCTTGATGTGATGCTTCCTGACGAAAGTGGTTATGACATCATTAAAAAGTTAAGATTGAATTCTGCAACTAAGAGACTGCCGGTTATTATGGTAACGGCAAAGTCTACAGAGCTTGATATGATAAAGGGACTTGAGGATGGTGCTGACGATTATATTAAGAAGCCGTTTTCTGTAATGGAGCTTATTACGAGAGTTAAAGCACTTCTTAGAAGAACAGAAACAGACGAGGCAGGCGTGCTGGATGTAGGAGAGATTGAACTTAATCATGAAAGGCATGCGGTTACGGTTTCAGGAAAGCAGGTTGAGCTTACATATAAAGAATATGAATTGTTAAGATATCTTATGGCTAACAAAAATATAGTGCTTTCAAGAGATTCTATTGTACTTAAGGTGTGGGGAACAGAATTTGAAGGTGAGTCAAGAACTGTGGATATGCATATTAAGACTTTAAGACAGAAGTTAGGTGATGCAGGCTCGCGTATAAGAACCGTGCGTAATGTAGGATATGTTATTGAGTAGCCTGGTATAATTAACAGACAGAACAGGTGGGATATATGAAGCAGAAGATTAATTTAAGGCTTATTGGAATAGCAGTTATAGCAGTTCTTGCTACAGCTATCGGAATAACTTTTATATATTATGGCTTGTTTAAGAAACAGGTCCAGACCGGATTGAGAACTAATGCAGAAGTGCTCATGGAAACCGGAGTTTTTGAAAAGTCATCGCAATATGCAGATGTAAAGCTTCCAATTAATAATCTCAGGGTTACATGGATAGATTCAGATGGTGTGGTGCTTTTTGATAATGATAATGATATTAATGTAATGCCTAATCACAAAGACAGACCTGAGGTACAGGATGCATTTCATACCGGACATGGCCAGTGCGTAAGAAATTCTGACACGATGGATATGAATACCTTTTATTATGCTTTAAAACAGAGGGATGGAACTGTTATAAGGGTATCCTGTGATGCAAGCAGTATGTTAAGTGTGTTTGGCAATGTGTTTCCGGCTGTAACAGGAATACTTGCAGTAATTATAGTAGTGTGTATCGTTCTTTCACAATTACTTACAAGGACACTTATTGAGCCTATTGAAAGAATGGCTAAGAATATAGATTCCGTACAGGAGAAGCCTGTATATAAAGAAATAGCACCTTTTGCAGAGAAAATCAGGACACAGCATGAGAATATTCTTGCTGCTGCAAGAAGCAGACAGGATTTTACTGCAAATGTATCACATGAACTAAAGACTCCTCTTACCGCAATTTCAGGCTATGCCGAGCTTATTGAGAATGAGATGGTAAACCATGAACAGGGGATACATTTTGCACATGAGATTAAGCGTAATTCAGAAAGATTATTATCATTAATTAATGATATTATAAGGCTTTCAGAATTAGACCACAGCGAAATGCCAAGGCAGTATGAGAATTTTGATTTGTATGAGTTTGTTAAGGATTGTGCAGAGTCTCTGCAGGTTAATGCGCAGAAACAGGGAATACGTTTTTCATATAGAGGTTCAGCATGCATGATTCGTGGCAATAAGGATATGATAAGGGAGCTTATTGATAATCTTGTACAGAATGCAATAAGATATAATAAAGAAGGCGGACATGTGGAAGTGTTTGCAGGAATGGTAGATGGCAAGCCAAGGTTAGAAGTGACTGATGATGGAATAGGAATTCCTAAGGATCAGCAGGACAGAGTATTTGAAAGATTTTACAGAGTTGATAAGAGCCGTTCAAAGGAAACTGGTGGAACAGGGCTTGGCCTTGCTATTGTAAAGCATATTGTAGAACTTCATGATGCAAGAATATATTTAGAAAGTGAAGTTGACAAGGGGACACAGATACGCATCGAATTCTAGAATGATTAAGAGTGGAAGTTTTTATGTCTTTCACTCTTTTTTCTTTTTATAACAGAGTGATTGTGTTATATTATATAAAAAGAGAAAAACAGATATAATCTGCAAAAACAAGGAATATAATATATATTGAGTATTAACTGTTACAGGTGGCGGACACTCTCAAATTATAATATACAATTAGGTAAAAATATGTTATATTTAAACATATGCAGGTTAAACTTGTTTAATGAGGTGAATGAATTGCTTAATGAGAATAAAATCAAAATGATGACCAAGATGGCAATATATGAAAAGAATGAAGGAAAAAGCATGTTGAAAACTGCCAAGTATTTTAAGGGTGATTACATCGCTTTTGGAGTATTAAAGACAGTGATTGCCACTACATTTGCAGGAGTAATTCTTCTGGCGATGTATTTCCTGTGTAACGCAGAAGGAATGATAAGAGATATCAATAATCTGGATTATATAGGACTTGCCAAGAAATTTGCATTGTATTATGTACTTATGCTTATTGTATTCTGTGCAATTGCCGGGTTCGTATACTATTTCAGGTATGAGAATACCAGAAAAGGTATCAAAAAGTATTTTTCAAGGCTTAATAAGCTGGAAAGATTCTATACAGGGCAGAAGAAGAAATAATTATTTGGAGGCATAGATGGCGTTTTTATTGGAATTAAAGGAAAGTTTTAAGAAATTTTACAACAGATATAATACATATATAGTACCAGCATCAAAGTTTATTATTGCATTGATATGTTTTATTATGATTAATACAAGTATTGGTTACATGGACAAGTTGAAGAATCCGGTGTTTGCACTGTTACTTTCTGTTATATGTGCATTTCTTCCAGGTGGGTTTACACTGATAGTTCTTTCAGCGTTTATTCTTATACAGTTGTATGTAATAGCTCCAGAATTTGCATTGCTGGTATTGTGTATAATGCTTCTGATGTATCTTCTGTATTTCAGATTTGCACCTAAAACAGCTTATATACTTATTATCACAGCCATGTTCTGCTGGGTGAAGATACCATTTGCACTTCCAGTAGCGGTTGGTCTGTGCTCGTCAGTGGCGGCAGTTATTCCGGTGAGCTTTGGCATAATTATGTACTATATAATCAGAACTGCAAGTGATTATGAGGCTGCTATTTCTGATGATTCTTTGTCGGAGAGTATGAAACAGATATCTTTTCTTATAGAAAGCCTTTTAAAGAACAGACAGATGCTGGTGCTTATTATAGCAGTTGCAGTTACTATTATTGTTGTATACATTATCAGAAGACAGAAAATCGATCATTCATGGAAAATAGCTATTATTGTGGGCAGTATAATACAGTTCCTTATTCTTGTTGTTGGACAGATAGCTTTGAAATCAGATTTTAATATTGCTCTTATAATTACTGGAGTTATACTTGGGGTTGCAGCTGCATATATCTGCAATATTGTTTTCTTTGCACTTGATTATAAGAGAACAGAGTATGTACAGTATGAGGATGATGAATATTATTATTATGTAAAGGCTGTACCAAAGATTAACGTTGCAAATGCTGATGTAAGAATTAAGCATATTAATGCTAAAAAGACGAAGAAGACATCTGATATAAGACAGATGAGAGCAGGAGATACAGTTAAAGATAATGGATATGCAGTATCTAACGAGGAAGAAGATGATATTTTATTCTATGATGATGATAAGTAATTATCAGAATACATTTTGTTAGTTTTATGTAGGAGATTATAAGAAGAACGGAGGCGATAATACAGTGAATAATTTCATAAGGGATTATCTTGTTAAATTATATATTCCGCGTATAACATGGACCGATATTATTGAGATTGTGATTATTGCTTTTGTTATATATAATGTCATGGTATGGATTAAGAATACCAAGGCATGGGTATTGCTTAAGGGAATTATTATTGTTGTTATATTTGCACTGATTGCATATATTCTTAATCTTAAGACTATTCTGTGGATTGCAGGTAAGACAATCAGTGTTGGTATTATTGCACTTGTTATCATATTCCAGCCGGAGCTAAGAAGAGCATTAGAGCAGCTTGGACGAAAGAAGATTCTGTTTGGACTTTTCAGGTTTAATGACGGAAGAGAAAAGGGTGAAAGATTTAGCAGTAAGACAGCTGAAGAGATAGTAAGGGCATGCTTTGATATGGGAGCTGCTTATACAGGAGCACTTATAGTTATTGAACAGGATATGGTTCTGGAAGAATATGAGAAAACAGGAATTGCTGTTGATGGCCTGGTTACAAGCCAGCTGCTTATCAATATATTTGAGCATAATACGCCGCTTCACGATGGTGCTGTTATTATAAGGGGAGACAGGATTGTTGCTGCAACATGTTATCTTCCTCTTTCAGATAATAACAGTCTTAATAAGGCTCTTGGTACAAGGCACAGAGCAGGCGTTGGTATCAGTGAAGTGACAGATAGTATGACTATTATAGTATCTGAAGAAACCGGTAGGGTTTCAGTGGCTGTTGGTGGAGAACTTATTCATGATATTGATGCGGATTCTCTTAGAAACAAGCTGGAATATCTTCGCAGAAGAACTATTGATGTGAAGTCGTTCAAGATATGGAGAGGAAGGTTAAAGCATGAAGGAAAAGATGTTTAAGAACCTGAGCCTTAAGATTCTGTCGGCTATATTTGCAGTCGTTTTGTGGACGGTTATAGTTAATGTATATGACCCAACCACGAGTTATACATTCAGTAATGTGACAGTACAGCTTATTAATACCGAGAGTCTGACTGATAAGAATTACAGTTATGAGATTGTAGAGGGTGGCAAGATATCAGTATATGTAAGCGGTCCAAAGAGTATTGTTACTAATATCAAAGCAAGTGATATTGTTGCAACTGCGGATCTTAGTAAGATAAGCGCATTTGCTGATTATGTTGATATTCATGTATCAGTTGTTAAAGATGGACAGGTTCTTAATAATGTTGAAGCTACACCTAAAACATCTGCTGTAAGATTAAGCATAGAAAACAGAGATACTAAGACTGTAAATGTCGTTTCAGACATTACCGGTTCAGCGGCAGATGGCTATGCAGTGGTAAGAAGAGTGCTTAATCCAACATCTGTTAAGGTTACAGGACCTTCGTCTGTTATCGATAATATAGACCATGCAGGGATATCTTTTGATGTGACAGGAGCGACTGCAGATGTGACGGGAACAGCAGATATTCATTTGTATGATTCTGATAATAATGAAATTAATGATTCTTCTGTTGAACTTACACAGACAAGTGTGGGCTATACTGCACAGGTTGTAAGGACTAAGACTGTAAGTATAGAAGTTAAGACGTCAGGAAAGCCGGCAGATGGATACAGAGTTTCAGGAGTGACGCTTAATCGTGATAGTGTTGTTGTATATGGTGATACCAATATGCTTAACAGTCTTGATAAGATTGTTATTCCGGCAAGTAATATTAATGTAGATGGTTTGACTGAAAATAAAGTGTACAAGTTTGGCCTTACGGATTACATAGATAAATCGCTTACAATTCTTGATAATGCAAGAATTGAGGTTACAGTAAGAATTGAGAGTACAGGTAATAAGACAATAACACTTAATACATCAGATATTAAGGTTAGTGGACTTGAAACCGGAATGAGTTACAGCTTCGAGGATAGAACATTTTCAATAGATGTTGAAGGCTCAGAGGCTGCAATTGCTGCATTAGATGCATCTGCTATAACGATGACAGCAGATTTGTCTACATATACTACATCAGGAATACAAAGCATTACATTGTCGGTTAAACTTCCGGATGGAGTTACATTAAAGAAAGCAGCATCTGTTAATGTATTGTTTGATAAAATACAGGAGACAGAAACTAATCAGTCGACTCAGGAAACAACATCAGTGACGACTAGAAATTGAGAGGTGATTCATATGGTAAGTGAGAAGATACTAGTTGGAAGTGCATTGGGAATACATCTTCGACCAGCAGGAGCAATGTGTGACACTGCTGTCAAATTTGATTCACATATAACATTTACATTTGGGAATAAGACTGTTAATGCAAAGAGTGTTATATCAATTCTTGCATCAGGCGTCGGCTGTGGCGATGAGATTACGCTTATGGCTGAAGGACCAGATGAAGAAGAGGCATTGAAAGCAGTTTCTGAGAGCTTTAGAAAAGCTTTACAGGACTAATATATAAAGAAAAGAGGTAAAGGGTATGGGTTATATGGATACTTACAAAGCGTGGTGTGAGAATGAATATTTTGATGAAGCCACACGCGCAGAACTCAAATCAATCGCAGGAGATGAGAAAGAGATTGAAGACAGATTCTACAAGGATCTTGAGTTTGGAACAGGAGGACTTAGAGGTGTTATCGGCAATGGTACTAACAGAATGAATGTGTACATTGTAAGAAAAGCAACACAGGGTCTTGCTAACTTTATTATCAAAGAGGGAACACAGGATAAGGGTGTTGCAATTTCTCATGATAACAGAAGAATGTCAAGAGAATTTGCACAGGAAGCGGCTCTTTGTCTTGCTGCTAATGGTATTAAGGTGTATATTTTCCCATCATTAAGACCAACTCCAGAACTTTCTTTTGCTGTAAGAGAACTTCACTGCACAGCAGGTATAATGGTTACAGCAAGCCATAATCCACCAGAATACAATGGATATAAGGTATACTGGGATGACGGATGCCAGATAACAGCACCTAAGGATACACAGATTATCAACGAAGTTAAGGCCGTTACAGACTTTAATGATGTTAAGACTATTGATGAAGAAGAGGCAAGAGTAAGAGGTCTTTATAATATTATCGGATATGATATGGATGATGCATTTATTGCAGCATTAAAGAAGCAGAGTCTTAATGGAGATATTATTAAGCAGGTTGCTGATGATATTAAGATTGTATACTCTCCATTCAATGGTACAGGTAATGTTCCTGTAAGAAGAATTTTAAGAGAGTTAGGTTTCAAGAATGTATATGTTGTTCCAGAACAGGAGAAACCAGATCCTGACTTTACAACACTTGAGTACCCTAATCCGGAAGATCCTAAGGCATTCACATATGCATTAAGACTTGCTAAGGAAGTTGATGCGGATATTATTCTTGCAACTGACCCTGATGCAGACAGACTTGGAGTATATTCTAAGGATACTAAGTCTGGCGAATATAAGTCATTCACAGGTAATATGTCTGGTATGCTTATTGCTGAATACCTTCTTTCACAGAGAAAGGAAAAGGGACTTCTTCATGAGAATGGAGCATTTGTAAAGACTATAGTATCTACTAATTTAGCAGATCTTATTGCTAAAGAATATAACTTAAAGCTTATTGAGGTTCTTACAGGATTTAAGTATATTGGTGAGCAGATTAAGTTCTTTGAGCAGAATAATACATATGAATATGAATTCGGTTTTGAAGAGAGTTATGGCTGCTTAGTTGGAACTCATGCAAGAGATAAGGATGCCATCGTAGCTGTTATGGCATTATGTGAAGCAGCAGCTTACTATAAGTCTAAGGGCATTACTTTATGGGATCAGATGATTAACATCTTTGATAAGTATGGTTACTTCAAGGAAGGACAGAAGGCTGTAACTATGAAGGGTGCGGAAGGTGCTGTTCAGATCGCTAAGATGATGGATGATTTAAGAAATAATCCACCTAAGAAGTTCGGAGCATGGGATGTTGTAGAGTTCAGGGATTATAAGAAAGATGAGTGTACAGTCATTGCTACAGGAGAGAAGAAACCAACAGGTCTTCCAGAGTCTAATGTACTTTACTTCGAGCTTAATGACCACGCATGGTGCTGTGCAAGACCTTCAGGAACAGAGCCTAAGATTAAGTTCTATATGGGTGTTAAGGGTACAGGTCTTGAAGATGCTGATAAGAAGTTAAAAGAACTTACTGATGCAGTATCAGAAATTGTTGGTTTATAATCAGTTCAAATTTAATTAACAACTAAAACACAATATGAACACATTTCGTTGTTATATTACATGTATTGACAGTGAGATGTGTTCATTTGTTATGTATGGAATCTTCACTGTGATAATACAATGGTAAAAGGAGAGAATGATTATGTATAATGACAATAATGAGAATGATTCACAGTACCGTTACAGTGGCAGTGATATACCATATAACAATACTAATAATAGCAGTACAGCCAATAATAACACAGCATTTTCAAGCGCACCTTATGAAGCTAAGAAGCACAGGAAACACAAAGGCGGATTTGCAAGGAAAGCAGCATGCTTTGTTCTTTCAGCAGTACTTTTTGGCGCAATAGCAGGTTCGGTTATGTTTGGTGTTAATTATGCAGGCGGAAAGATTGCTGGCAGTAATAAGTCTGATGCTACAGGTGTTAATATACCAACAGTAAGTAATAATATTTCTAATGTTGCTAAGACAGATTCTTCGCTTACAGAAGATACTAATCTTTCAGCATCAGATAAGATGGATGTAGAGGCAGTTGCTACAGCAGCCCTTCCTGCAATGGTTCAGCTTAATGGTACAACAACAGTTAATAGTTCAAGTTATTTTGGATATGGACAGAGTTATGAGGCAACATCAAGTGGTACAGGTATTATTGTAGGAAAGAGTGATACTGAATTACTTATTGTAACTAATGCACACGTTGTTGATAATATTGATAATCTTAAATGTGTATTCTCTGATGGTACAAGTGCAAGCTGTTCTGTTAAGGGTTCTAAGTCAGATCAGGATATTGCAGTAGCCGCAGTATCATTAAGTGATATTTCATCTGATACAGCGTCTAATATTGCAATTGCAGAACTTGAAGATTCATCAGATATTAAAGTTGGACAGCAGGTTGTTGCCATTGGTAATGCATTAGGTGAAGGCCAGTCAGTTACAACTGGTATAATTAGCGCAAAGGACCGTTCAATTACAGTCAACAATGTAACATTTACAGGACTTCTTATGACAGATGCAGCGATTAACTCTGGTAACAGTGGAGGAGCTCTTCTTAATTCTGAAGGAAAGGTTATTGCTATTAACTTTGCAAAGACCAGCAGTGATGGTGTAGAAGGTATGGCTTATTCAATCCCTGTTTCTAATGTTAAGGATATTATTGATTCATTAATGACTAAGCAGACAAGAAACAAGGTTTCGTCAGATAAGGCAGCATACCTTGGAATTGCAGCAGTAGATATTACAAGTAATTATGCATCATATTATGGATATCCTGTAGGTATTCTTATAAGAACTGTAGCCGATGATTCAGCAGCAGACAAGGCAGGATTAGAGACATATGACATAATTGTCGGATTTGATGACCAGACAGTTACTACTATGTCAGGACTTACTAACATGCTTCAGTATTATGAGGCAGGTGAAAAAGTAACTATAGATTATTATCATATGGAAGGAAGCGAGTATGTTCTTAAGAGCACGGAGGTAACGCTTGGTTCTAAGAAGGCATCTTAAGGATATATTCCAAGTAGATATTTATGGATAATACCAATGAGAATATGACAGAAGATAAGAATATTAATAAGAATAACAATGGGAATTCCGATGATTATGAGAAGATATGTTTTGTGTGCAGAAGACCAGAATCAAGAGCTGGTAAGATGATTGTTATGCCTAACAACATATACATCTGTCAGGATTGTATGCAAAGAACATTCGATTCAATTAACAGCAGCGGGATGAATTATGAAGATATGATGAAGATGTCAAACATGCCTGGAATGGGCATGTTTGGCAATTTTGGCGTTATGGATTCAGACCCGGTTCCAGAAAAGCAGAAGCTTAAGAAAAAGAAAGAGGATAAGAAGGAGTTACCAGCGCTTGACGTTTCTAAGCTGCCTGCACCACATGAGATTAAGAGAAAGTTAGATGAGTATGTTATAGGTCAGGATTATGCCAAGAAGGTAATGTCGGTGGCTGTATATAATCATTATAAAAGAGTTTCAGCAGATGCTAAGATTCTGGGTGACGTTGAGATTGAGAAGTCTAATATGCTTATGATTGGACCTACAGGAAGCGGTAAGACATATCTTGTTAAGACGCTTGCAAGAATATTACAGGTGCCACTTGCTATTACAGATGCAACAACACTTACAGAGGCAGGATATATCGGAGATGATATAGAGTCAGTTGTTTCTAAGCTTTTACTGGCAGCAGACAATGATGTAGAAAAAGCTGAACATGGAATTATATTTATTGATGAGATAGACAAGATTGCCAAGAAGAAAGAGACCAGAAGCAGAGATGTAAGTGGTGAGTCTGTACAGCAGGGAATGTTAAAGCTGTTAGAAGGCAGTGAGATAGAAGTTCCTGTTGGTGCGACAAGTAAGAATGCAATGGTTCCACAGGTGACTGTTAACACGAAGGATATTCTGTTTATATGTGGTGGTGCATTTCCGGATCTTGAGGATATTATCAAGACAAGGCTTAATAAGTCATCCTCAATGGGATTTAATGCTGACCTTAAAGATAAATATGATGATGAGAAGAACATCATGTCTTATGTGACGGTTGATGATCTTAGAGAATACGGAATGATTCCTGAGTTTTTAGGAAGACTGCCTATCATATATTCACTTGACAGACTGGATGAGGATATGCTTGTCAATATTCTGAAAGAGCCTAAGAATGCAATTCTCAAGCAGTATCAGAAGCTGTTAGAGCTTGATGAGGTGAAGCTTGAGTTTACAGATGATGCATTAAGAAGCATAGCAAGAAAGGCAATGGAAAAAGATACAGGTGCAAGAGCACTCCGTTCTATTATTGAGGATTTTATGCTTGATATAATGTATGAGATACCGAAAGACAGCAATATAGGTTCAGTTACAATAACAGAAGATGTTGTTGAAAAGAAAGGTGCTCCGGTAATAACTATGAGAGCATAATAGTTATAGCAGAATAATACAATACATTTCTGAATACATATAGCATGTACAGTGATTGCTTTATGTTAAGGAGATGTTATGGCATGTGATTTTGATATAACCAAAGAGAATATATATGATTACATAATAGAAGATACCCCAGGGGCTGATGAAGCTATTAAGGCATTGTCAGGGATATGTTCGCAGAGAGCTGATTCGCAATGGATTATAGCTCATGGAGAACTGCCTGATAACCGCCAGCTTAATATAAGCTCTCTGGGGTATTTTACTATTCCAAAGTTATATGGACTCATGGAAGGCGATGCGGATATAAGTGCACTTGATGAAATAGGTGCTTTACGTGTACTTGGACAGGATAATCTGCAGGCAGACGGGAGTAATGTTCTCATAGGGTATGTGGATACCGGAATAGATTATCTTAATGATGTTTTCAAGGACAGACTTGGAAATACAAGAATTCAGGCTATATGGGATCAGACAGATAGAACAGAGACTGATGTTGCAAATACGTATGCACATTTTGGCAGAGTATATGAAAAGGATGAAATAGACAGGGCAATAGAGGCTGACAATAACGGAGAAAATCCATATTCTTATGTTGCACAAAGAGACACGTCAGGACATGGAACGCTGCTTGCTTCAATATCAGCAGGTTCATATACAGACGGATATGTTGGCGTTGCACCAGGAGCAGAACTTTTAGTGGTTAAATTAAAACAAAGTAAACAGTATCTGAGAGATTTTTTTCTGATAAAGGATGACGTTCCAGCTTTTGAGGAAAGTGATATTATGCTGGCTTTAAGATTTCTTGAAGATTACGCTATACGTCTTGGAAAACCATTGATAATAATATTTGGTCTGGGAAGTGCTAATGGTTCAAGAACAGGCGCATCTCCTCTGGCAGAAATGATGGAGAATCTTACTAAAAAACCCAATATATCAGTTATAACATGTATGGGCAATGAAGCTAATAATAAATGTCATTATAAAGGGGCAGTAATGTCAGCCCTGGTACCTGATGTTATGGAAATTAATGTTGATGGAACAGGAAAGGGTTTTACGATGGAAATATGGGCGGATAGTCTTGATATATTATCCGTGTCGATTGAATCACCGTCAGGGGAATATGTTCCAAGAATACCTGCAAGAATGGGTGCAAGTATGGAGTATACATTTCTTTATGAGGGAAGTACGGTTACGGTAGATTATCAGATAACTGAAAATGTGGCTGGAATGGAGGTTATATTCGTAAGACTTAAGACACCAGTTGAGGGTACATGGAAATTCTATATATATAGTCTCACTAATATAAAAGGAAGTTATAATGCATGGCTTCCATTAAAGCAGTTTTCCGGACAGGATATATATTTTTTAAAATCCGACCCGGATACAACACTTACAGTTCCAGCGGCAGCTGATGGTGTTATAAGTGTAGGAGCATATAATCATTATACAGGGGCTGCTTATTATGAAAGTGGGCGTGGATATAGCGCTGACGGAAGGATTAAACCTGATTTTGTTGCACCGGGTGCGGGGGTATATGGAATTGCTCCATCTGGAGGCGTTAAGGTTACTGGAACAAGCTATGCAGCGGCTTATGCCGGGGGCTGTGTTGCGCTTTTATATTCATATCAGGTAAATGTAAAGAATAGTCAGATGATTAATCATAACGATATTAAAGCACAGCTTATAAGAGGTGCAGTACGCTCAGAATATATGGTATATCCTAACCCTGTAGCTGGTTATGGAAAACTGAATATATATACAACATTTAACATGATGAGAATATCTTAGGTTGAAATCACTGGTGTTATATGCTAAATTGTTCATACATGACGAAAAGAGGAGATAGAGAAGTATGAAATATAAGGCATTGGCACTGGATTTGGACGGAACATTAACTAATAGAGAGAAGAAAGTGCCAGCAGGTAATAAAGAAGCGATTGAGAAAGCGATAGATGCAGGTGTTAAGGTTATTCTTGCATCAGGAAGACCGCTTTTTGGAATAACACCAATAGCCAGAGAGCTTGAGCTTGACAAAAAAGGTGGTTATATACTGGCATATAATGGCGGCTGTATAGTTGACTGCAAGATAGGGAAGCAGATGTCTGCGACAATAATGCCACAGGATTGTATAGCAGATATATGCAGTCTTGCAAGAGCCAACGGTGTGTATGCTCTGACATATGCTGATACGCAGATAGCTGCTGAGAGTGATTCTGATGAATATGTAAAGAAAGAAGCAATATGCAACAGCACTACAATCAAGAAAGTAGATGATTTGTGCAAATTTGTGGATTATCCTGTAGAGAAATTTCTGGTTGTAGGAGAGCATGAAAAGCTTATTCCGGTACAGAAAGCCCTGTTAGATAAGCATGAGGGAGTAATCAATGCATTTTTTTCAGAGAGCTATTTCTTAGAGGTAGTACCTGCAGGAGTTGCAAAGGATGCATCTTTGGATAAGCTGCTCACAATGCTTGATATAACAAGTGAGGAACTCGTTGCATGCGGCGATGGAATGAATGATATTCCAATGTTAAAGTATGCAGGTCTTGCAGCGGTTATGGAGAATGCATATCCTGAAGTTAAGAAATATGCAGATGTCAACGTACCATCTAATGATAACTGTGGTGTGGCATATGTTATAGATAATTATATATTGTAATGATGGATTATAAAAATATAACCCCGGCGGTCTTATGGACTGCCGGGGTTATGTTTTATTGATTAATTAGAATTGTTGTTAAGGCTGTCAACATATTCATCTACATCGAATATATCGCCGTTCTGAATCTTACTCATAAGCTGGATAGCAGTATTGATACTATCCGCATAAGGATATACAACAGAAGCACCTCTAAGGCCGGTTATCTCGAGATAAGCAGGACCCTGTCCAGCAGGTGGCTGGGTTGATCCTTCGATACTATATGTCTGGATATTCCATGCTGTGCTGTCACTTAACTGAAGCTTAACCAGATCAGATATTGTATTTGTTGGTATATTAGTAAGGAACATATCACTGACAGCATCAAGTACGGCTGAGTACTTGGTAAGTATTGCAGGAGAAGTAGCTTTCTGTAAGATACCCTTTATAGCTGCTGTCTGGTTACGTCCACGCTGGAAGTCTCCGGCGGCAAATGCACGTCTTTCTCTTGAGAATGCAACTGCCATCTCGCCATCACATTCATTAGGTCCTTTGACAAAATGATATGGAATAGGAGAAGCATCTTCGCCACAGGTAAATTCTACTTCTGAGTCAATTGTGATTCCACCAAGTGCATCTACAACAGAGACACAGCCTGTGAAATTAATCTTTACATAATAATCAATGTCAATGCCATACAGATTCTGGAGAGTGTCCATAGAAGCTTCTACACCATAGTTTCCAGCATGTGTAAGTTTATCATAACCTTTTCTTCCATCAGGCCCGGTAATCTTGATGTAAGAATCTCTTGGGGTTGTAACAAGAAGAATCTGCTTGGTTTCAGGATTAATAACGGCAACTATATTGACATCACTAAGTGCATTATTAGAGAGTGCTGAATCGGCACCATCTTCACTTGAAATACCGGAAACATATATTATAAATGGTTCTTTCTTTACATTAACATTGGATTTTTGGACAGTAACAAGCTTCTTATATTCGTATTGCTTAATAATCTTAACCTTGGTATCAAAGTCTTCATACTGTGAGGCAACAACCTTAAGCATGGAATCATTCATAACAATTGCCTGAACCTCTGTATTATCATAAAAGGCAGTTACAAGGTCATCCCATGATTTGTATTCTGCAAGTTCCAGACTGCTCTTGTTAAGCTCTGATTTAACAGAATCAAATGCTGTCTTGACATTAGCGTTGCTTGCAGTTGAATTATAAGCAAACTTGTAATTGGCAAGATCATTTAAAGAGGAAGCCTTGTCATCTGCCAGTACAACTACATCAACGATGTCAGTGTTAATCTCAGGAAGATTAAGTTTATTAAGGACAGAATCAAGCTTAGATGATACAAGGTATATGAAAACAATCACTCCTGACATAAGTACTGCAAGAATCTTACCTATAATATGTGCCTTCGTAAACTGTGATGTGAAATCATACAGGAATATCAGCAGTAAAAATGCGTTGACCGCAATTAAATACTTCAATGGAAGAATATCTAACTTAAATATATTAAATAAAAGTAATCCCGATACAATAAGCTGTATCAGAACTAATATAAGACCAATAAGTGTACCCCAGCCACGCCTTTTTCTTTTTCGTTCTTTCTTAGAAAGCTCTTCTTTATTCTTAAATAAATATTTCATATCGTCTTTACTTCTTGTAAAAAAATTAGACATAATTCACTCCTTAATTACACTAGGATAATAAAAAATAACGAATACATTCTACCATGATTTTATCAAAAAGTAAAACTTAATTATCTTAAGCAAGAAAAACAACATACATTAGATGTAGGCTTATTTTAATTAATATTATTACAAATAACTTAAAGTTAATAGGTAAACGCTATAAAAAACTTGCGGAAATTAACCAGAACAGATATAATAACGCTAGAATTGATGTGCAGTAATGTACAATCTTAAATAATAATTTAAAGGAGTGTTTTAAGGTTATGGGGTATGTTGATGAAGTATTAGACATCGTGTCTAAGAAGAATGCAGATCAGCCTGAATTTTTACAGGCAGTAACAGAGGTTCTTGAGTCTTTAAGACCAGTTGTTGAGGCTAACGAGGAAGTTTACAGAAAGAACGCTATTCTTGAAAGAATTACAGAGCCAGATCGTCAGATCATGTTCAGAGTTCCTTGGGTAGATGACAAGGGACAGGTACAGGTAAACAGAGGTTTCCGTGTACAGTTCAATAACGCTATTGGACCATACAAGGGTGGTTTAAGATTACATCCTTCAGTAAACTTAGGCATCATCAAGTTCTTAGGTTTCGAACAGGTATTCAAGAACTCACTTACAACTCTTCCAATCGGTGGTGGTAAGGGTGGTTCTGATTTTGATCCTAAGGGTAAGTCAGACAGAGAAATCATGGCATTCTGCCAGAGCTTTATGACAGAACTTTGCAAATATATCGGTGCTGATGTCGATGTTCCAGCTGGTGATATCGGAACAGGCGCAAGAGAAATCGGATTCATGTTCGGTCAGTATAAGAGAATCCGTGGAATGTTCGAAGGTGTACTTACAGGTAAGGGACTTACATACGGTGGATCACTTGCAAGAACAGAAGCTACAGGTTATGGTTTATTATACCTTACTAATGCTTTATGGAAAGATAATGGAATGTCACTTGAGGGCAAGACAGCAGCTGTATCTGGTTCAGGTAATGTTGCTATCTACGCTATCCAGAAGGCACAGCAGTTAGGTGTTAAGGTTGTTACATGCTCAGACTCAACAGGTTGGATTTATGATCCAGAAGGAATTGATGTTGCACTTCTTAAGGAAGTTAAGGAAGTTAAGAGAGCACGTCTTACAGAATATGCTGCTGCTAAGCCATCAGCTCAGTACTTTGCTAAGCAGAATGGTGAACATGGAGTATGGCAGTACAAGGTAGATCTTGCTCTTCCATGTGCTACACAGAATGAGTTAGACATCGAGGATGCTAAGATGCTTGTTGCTAACGGTGTTGTATCTGTAACAGAAGGTGCTAATATGCCTACAACATTAGAAGCTACTAAGTATCTCCAGGAGAATGGTGTTCTCTTCGTAGGTGGTAAGGCTGCTAACGCTGGTGGTGTTGCTACATCTGCTCTTGAGATGAGCCAGAACTCAGAGAGACTTTCATGGACATTCGAAGAAGTTGATGGAAAGCTTAAGGGAATCATGGAAACAATCTACGCTAACATTTCAGATGCTGCTAAGAGATATGATATGACAGTTGGTGGAAAGACAGACTATGTTGCTGGTGCTAATATCGCTGGTTTCGAGAAGGTTGTTGACGCTATGCTTGCTCAGGGAGTTTGCTAATTATAGGCTTTAATGTAATAATTGTCTTATAATATGATTTAATTGTAAGGTTCTGCAGACAATATGTCTGTAGAACCTTTTTTTTACTTGGCAGATTGCGAAAAATGATTTATATTATATGGTTGTAGAAGTATAAAATGTGGAGGTCTGTATGAGAAAGAATATAGCAAGAGTATTGCTGTACGCAGCATGTGCAGTACTTGTTGTTTTTTATATATTAGTATTATGGTGGGGAAAGAATCCTAAGGTTGGAACAGAATACAGAATGTACTATCTGACACATGAGCTTACAGACTGGCCGGGTTATGGTAATCTGAAATATACATTTGGAACGAAAGAGATATGTACAGAACATAAAGACCGTAATGGTAAAGAACAAAGCAATGTCTGCAGCCGTAAAGGTCAGGGCTGGCAGAAATCTAAGAGATACGAAGGAACGAAGAATACAGACAAAGATTCATATATATACTATATTCCGGAGGAATCATCTGATAATATATATCTTGTATGTGATATTACGGAATATTATACAGCAGCCTCTGGTGATAAAGGAATTGAAGTATATGTGAATGATAAGCTGATTGGAAATATAGACAGCAAGGGAACAACGAAGCTAAAGGTAGGATATGTCAGCAGTGATGAGCTTCTTACAGTGAAGTTTCATGCTGACAATGCAGAATATACTCTTTACAGTATAAGCCTTGATAAAGGTCAGGCTGAAACTTAAATCCAAAGATGACAGAATATGTGTAAATGTATAGAAAGGTAGAATTATATGAAGAAATCGGGATTTAAATCATTATTAAAAAAAATCAGGCCATACGCAGTACCTGGTATAATAACAGGTCTGGTTATGATTGTAATACTTATACTTAAAGGTATATGGCCTTTTGGAAGCAGCAGAATAGATTATTTTGACAATATGCAGCAGGTAGCACCGCTTTATGCACATCTGTGGGATTTCATGCATGGTAAGGCATCAATATGGTTTGACTGGTATACAGGTCTTGGAACAAATGTGTCAATGAGTATATCAGCATTTTCAATGATTACACCGTTTAATCTTTTATTATATTTTGTTCCAAGAAGTTACATATTAGAGAGCATATCAATAATTACACTTGTTAAGATGATATTCATGTCAGTTGCAATGTATGCGCTTATTAATAAGAAATATAACAAGCTTGTATACGGATTAAAGGTTACATTTTCATGCATGTATGCCTTTTGCGGTTATGTAATTCTCTATGGCTCGTGCTTTACACCGTGGATGGATATAGTTGCATTTTTCCCTCTTCTTATAATGGCATATGACAGAATGCTTGAGACAGGAAAGAAAATGTTCTATATATGCATGATTGCGTTGTGTTTCATAATTAATTATTACTTAAGTGCAATGTCACTTATATACATATTCCTTATCTGCGGAATAAGAATGGTAGTTATGCAGGAGAGAAAGCAGTGGAAAGAAACTGCATGGAATGTCGGTATAGGTACGATTGCAGGTATCGGACTTTCAGCATTCGTGCTTGTTCCTGTATTTGCACAGCTTTCTTCATCACAGAGAGGTGGTGCGTCTAAGGGGCTTTTATCACAGTATGCAGGCTGGATAACAAGTTCAATAGTTACAGATGGTGCAATGGCAGCACTGCAGCGCTGGATGATGCTTTATGGACTTGCATTCGTTATAGCAGTAATTATCATGGGAATAAAAATATATAAGTCAGACAGAAGACAGCTTATATATACTATAGCCATGCTTGTTGTTGCATTAGGTCCGGTGCTTATGGAGGCTACTAACCTTATGTGGCATTTTGGTTCATACAACGGATATACATTAAGAAACGGATATCTGATATCGTTCACACTTATCTGCGTTGCTGCAGGAATGGCTGAGAAGATGTTTGCAGATATACCATTAAAGGGTGCGTTTTATCGCAGGCAGACAGCGGTAGTAGCGGTAATTGGTGCAGTATATGTTATGGTTTATAACATATTACCAATAAACAACGAAATGCTTGCAATGGCATTTTTTATAATGATATTTGCAGTAATGTTTGCAGTGTATATGTTTATGCTCATAAGAAAGAAAGAATTTAACTGCAAATCAGTTATTCTTGTTATTGCACTTGAATTGTTTATCGGTGCATATGCTCTTATAGGACCTCCTAAGTTTTATACATATGAGGATTACCAGATTGGTGATTATGTACAATATGCCAATGATGCGGCAGACAGCCTTGATATAGAAGAGTCTGCTACAGACAGAATAGTAAATCCTGATATCAGTCTTAATGCCAATTATCCTCTTATATTGAGAAGAGGAGCGTTATCAAGCTTTACAGCAGCTTTAGAGGACGATACACAAAGTTATGCCAAGAGATGGGGATATTCTAAGTATTTCCTGTGGCTGTTAGATTCAGGTGGAACAGTATTCAGTAATGCAGTGCTGCATGTTACACAGGCTGTTAATATCAATGAACTTGACAGTGCTTTATATACATTAGAGAAGAAGGAAGGCGATTACAGCCTTTACAACACTAATTATAACCTGCCATTTGGATTCTGTGTTGACAGCAGCTTCAGCAAGCTTGATATGACTAATGTTGACTGGATTACATACCATAACAGAATGTATAAAGCAATGACTGGAGATAAAGAAACATTTGTAACAAGAATATATCCACAGGCAGAGACTGCTGGCAATATTAAGTCAATGACTATTAATGTCGGAAGCAGAAGTGCTATATATATGAATATTGCAGATGTGAAGAAGCCTAATGCGGATGCTAATGCATCTAAGCTTGAGAGCAGCATACATGTATATGTGAATGGTGAGGCAGTTGTTGTACCTACACTTGGGGATGTTAATAATACAGCATATTTTACGGATTATAATAATAATCTTCTTTATCTTGGCATATTTGAAGATGAAGATGTTCAGATTAAGATTGAATATGATAAGCCTAAATATATGAACCAGAGTAAGATGACTATCGGACTTCTTAATATGGAGAAGATGGATAAGCTCTGTGATGATTTCGTAGATAAGCAGACAGATGTTTCATATACTAATAATACGCTTACAGTTAAGATAAACAGTGATGGAACTAAGGATTATGCCCTGATACCGGTTATTAAGAGTGCTAACTGGACCGTGACACTTGATGGAAAGACAGTTAAGACTAAAGAGATAGCAGGGCTGTTTACAGGTGTACAGGTTCACGAAGGCGAGAATACATTAGTGTTTACATTTGTGCCAAAGGGCAGAAATGCAGGACTGCTTATTACACTTGTGACATTGTTAATAACTGTGTTATGCCTTGTGATTAATTATAAGAGAACTATAAATGTTCCTGTATGGGCTAAGTATTGTGCACAGTATATATATATTGGATTGTTTGCAATAGTTGTGGCTGCAATGTTTGTAGTACCTGTAATAAGTACAATCCCGGCAGCTATATATCATATAATCCGTATATTATTGAAATGAGGCATTAGATGAACAGATTAAAAAATAATGAGAATTGTAGGATTCTGTTAAAGATATTGATTATATTTGCGATATCAAGACTGATTATGCTTATCATGGTTCCTGTGTATAATGGAATTATGGGGACACACAGATCATTTCTGTTTCTTATGAACGAGTGGGATGCAAAGAAATATGCCTATATAATCAATCATGGCTATACACACCCTACGGATATTGATCCTCAGGCTAACTGGGCGTTTTTCCCATTATATGTTATCGTGTGTGCAGCATTAAAGGCAGTGACAGGCGGGCTTATTAACACTTATGTTATTGGAATGACAGTATCTAATATATGCATAATTATTGCAGCATTCTTTGCTGTTAAAGGGCTTAAGAAGCAGACTTCTATTAAAGAAGAATATACTATGATTATGATAGTGCTTTTATTTATGGCACCTTACACCTTCTATTGCAGTTCTGTATATACGGAAGCGATGTTTATAATGTTCATTGTACTTTTTTTCTATTTCCTCTTTGAGAAGAAATACATGGCAGCAGGAATTATGGCAGCATGCTCAAGTGGAACAAGAATTGTAGGCTGTATACTTGTATTTGCACTGGTTGTACAGCTATATATTGACATGGAAGGAACTAAGATAAGCTTTGGCAGGGTTAAGACATTTGTAATGGATATGCTTAAAGCACCTAAGAAGATACTGTCAGTGCTTGTGTGCCCGCTCGGTGCATTTGCATATATGACATTTCTTAATTTCTTCTGTGGTGATGCATGGGCATATAAGAATGTTCAGATTGCATGGAGAGAGGATGAGTATTTCCCAATTATAGGCGTGTTGTGGAAGGCATGTACAGGACAGATTGAGCCAAGATATACATATATGGGGTGGTTCTGTATTGCAATACTGATACTTTATGGATATATGTTTTACAGAAAATATTACTCAATGGCAGTGTTCGGAATTATATCACTTCTTGTGCCATTGACATCACATGTTATGAGTACATGTAGATTTACGGCAGGAACATATGTTGCATTTGTCGGTCTGTATGATATACTTTCAAGGTGGAATAAGGTTGCAAGATGGATTCTTATGGCAGTTCTGATTGCCTTAGAAATATATCTTTTGTTCTTATGGTACAATTCAGACTGCTGGCTTATGTAGTATAATGAATGCAATATAAGCATAAAAATATATAAACGGGCATAAGATATAACAATGCATTTTAATGCAGTATAAGGAAGGAAGAGACGAGGAATGTACGACGAGATTGTAGACAGGCTTAACAGGATAAGCCAGTTTGCACCATCTACCGGAGTAGAAAGGGGCAGACGGGTATTACGAAATTGTGGCAATCCAGAGAAAGATTTGAAGATAATACATGTTGCCGGAACGAATGGCAAAGGCTCTACGTGTGCATATATTGCACAGATTCTGCAGAGTAATGGTTACAAAACAGGACTTTTTACGTCGCCTCATCTTGTGGATATCAGAGAGCGTATTAAAATTAATGGACAGATGATATCCAAGAGTGATTTTGAAGAGGCATATAATGCTGTTGAGAACTGCAGAACGCATGAACTTGCGTATTTTGATTACATGCTTGTTATGGCAATGTACTATTTTAAGAAACAGAACGTTGATTATGTAGTTATGGAAACTGGTCTTGGTGGAAGGCTTGATGCAACTAATGCCATTGAGAATCCGGTAATATCAGTAATAACAACGATTTCTCTTGAACATGCTGCAATTCTTGGTGATACTGTAGAGAAGATTGCAGCTGAGAAGGCTGGAATTATAAAGCTGGGAATTCCGGTTGTATGCAGTGGTGTTGTCAAAGAGGCAGCAAGGGTGATAAAGTCACGTGCAGAAGAGATGGAAAGTGACTGTTGTGTAGTTGATGAGAATACATTTGAACTGGTACAAAATACATATGGTTATATTGATTTTTTAATTCATAATGAGTATTATAAGAATGATTGTTTCAGACTGGCTACGAATGCATTGTACCAGATGGAGAATGCAAGTATTGCATTGACAGCATGTGCCGTTCTTGCCAGTAAGGGAGAACTTATACTTAACGAGGAACTTGTTAGAAAAGCAGTTCTTGAAACACACTGGTCAGGAAGAATGGAATTGGTAAGGAATAATCTGTATGTTGATGGAGCACATAATCCACAGGGAATACAGAGCTTTATTGAATCAGTGAACAGTCTTTATGAAAACAATCCGGCAGAGGATGCAACATTGTTGTTCTCTGTTGTGAGTGATAAGAATTATGACCAGATGATTAAGATACTATGCGGCTGTAAGCATTTCAGAAAAGTCTATGTTACTATGGCAGGCGGACTGAGGAAGCTTTCAGCCAATATAATAAAGCAGGCATTTGAAGCATATACGACAGGAATTGATATTGTTGTATTCAAGAGTGTGGATGATGCTCTGAACAGATGGGATAACAGACTGATGTTTGCAACGGGCTCTTTATATTTAGTTGGTGATGTAGTCCGTGCATTGGAAAGAAAGGAAAATAATCATGATTAATTTTGATGAAGAAATACAGAAGTTCCAGCCAAGTCTTGAGGTTGAGGATGCAGAGGATGCTATATACAACAATGATGTTCCAGATATAACAGATTTGATAACACAGATACTTAATGGTAAGAATTCGGATAAGTAGTGAGGGGTGGACATATGAGATGTTTTAAATGTGGAAGCTTCCTTACAGATGGTGATACATGTCCACAATGTGGTGAATACGTAGGAATCTATAAGAAAACAGCAAGAGTATCAGATGCATATTATAATGCCGGTCTGTATAAGGCAAGAGTAAGAGATTTAACAGGTGCAGTTGAAAGTCTTAAGATAAGCCTTATGATTAACAAGTACAATATTAATGCAAGAAATCTTCTGGGTCTTGTGTATTGTGAGATGGGGGATGTTGTTGAGGCATTAAGCCAGTGGGTTGTAAGTAAGAATTTTACACCGGAGGGCAATATAGCAGGAACTTATATCAAGAAAATCCAGACTAACCAGAACAGATTTGAGATGGTTACAGGTACAATCAGAAAATATAACCTTTCACTCAATTATGCCAAGGAAGGTAATACTGATATGGCAATCATCCAGTTAAAGAAGGTAGTTGCCAACAATCCTCAGCTTATCAAAGCACATCTGCTGCTTGCACTTATATATATTAAGCAGGACGAGCTTTCTAGAGCCAGGAAGCTGCTCAATGCAGTGCTTGCAATAGATAAGAACAACACTCTTGCTCATATGTATATGGAAGAGATAGAGAAGAAAATTGCAGCAAAGAAGGCAGAGACATCAGGATCATTCCTCCCTAAAAGAAAAGAAAAGGAGATAGACAAGAAGCCGCTTAGTGGTAATGATGTTATTCTTCCTAAATCTTCATATAAAGAGCCAAGCAATGGTGCAATAACAATAATTAATGTTCTTGTTGGTGTTGTGATAGGTGCAGCACTTATATGGTTCCTGATTATTCCGGCAAAGAATAAAGGCCTTACTCAGGATTATAAGAAGAATCTTCAGGAATACAGCGAGCAGTTATCTTCAAGTAATGTAGAACTTAATTCTATGCAGAAAGAACTTGAGGATGTGAAAGCACAGAAAGATGCACTTGAGCAGCAGCTCGGTGTTGTTAGTGGAACAGGTGGAAACAACAAGCTGTTAGTATCAGTAATAGAGGCGGCAAATGATTATATTGCCAATAAGCCTGATGAAGCTGCCAATAAGCTTGTTGATATAGATGTCAGTGCACTTCCGAGTGAGTCAGCCAAGACATTGTATAATACAATAGCTACAGCTACACTTCCGGCAGCAGCACAGAATTTCTATGACACAGGAATGACAGAGTATTATAAGTCCAACTATGAAGTTGCGGCAGAGAATCTTGTCAAAGCATACAAATGTAATAACAGCGTGGATTCAGCTTACTATGCGGCTAAGTCATATGTAGCCCTTACAAAGACTGATGAAGCTAAGAAATACTATCAGTATATTGTGGATGATTATTCGACAAGCGGATATTACAAAGAAGCCAGCGATTATGTTAATTCACATTGATGAGGTACTAAAAGATAAGCCCCCGGCAAAGATAATTCTTTGCCGGGGGCTTTGTTGCAGAATTAGTGAAGTGTAAAAGTAGAGAGGAAAGAGGAGATTATTATGTCAGAACAGGTTAATACAGCTGATGGGCAGGATGAAATCCAGCATATGGATTATATATACATGGTTAATGATAACAAGCTTATAATACGTATGAATGCAGAACTTGACCATCATCTGGCAGAAGAAATGCGTCAGGTTATAGATGATGTAATAGATAAGAGAGGCGTAACTCATATAGTATTTGATTTTACTAAAGTGGATTTCATGGACAGTGCAGGAATAGGACTTATTATGGGGCGTTACAAGAAGGTTATGGATAAAGGTGACATAACAATCGTGGGAGTCCGTGAAAGTGTTAAGAGAATACTTCTTATATCAGGACTTCATAAGATAGTTAACATATATGAGCTTAAAGGACAGGAGGCATAAGTATGATAGAGAATAACAATGTCGAATTATTATTTGAAGCCAGGTCGGAAAATGAAGCATTTGCAAGGGTTGTTGCAGCAGCCTTTGTTACATATTTAGATCCAACAATCGAAGAATTACAGGACATAAAGACAGCGGTTTCCGAGGCAGTAACTAACGCAATAGTCCACGGTTATGACAATGGTCCGGGAAAGGTGAGAATGAGACTTAAAGGCATACAGAATCAGGTAATAATAGAAGTACATGATGATGGTCTTGGCATAGAGAATGTGGCAAAAGCAATGGAACCATTGTATACAACCAAACCGGAACAGGAACGCTCAGGAATGGGATTTTCGTTCATGGAGGCATTCATGGACGATTTAAGGGTGGCGTCAGCACCAGGCAAAGGAACAACAGTGCTTATGAGAAAGAAAATAGGGGAGTAATTGATAGGATGTGATGCTATGGATCAGACTAAGGATTGTACCAGGGAATTGATCGCTAAAGCACACAATAATGACAAAGAAGCCAGAGAGAAGTTGGTAACAGATAATCTGGGGCTTATATGGAACATAATTAAAAGATTTAAGGGGAGAGGAACAGAACAGGAGGATCTGTTTCAGATAGGCTGTATAGGGCTTATAAAGGCAATTGATAATTTCAATCTGGATATGGATGTTGCATTTTCAACATATGCAGTTCCCATGATAACAGGTGAGATAAGAAGATTCCTGCGTGATGACGGAATGGTAAAGGTCAGCCGTTCCATAAAAGAAAATGCGGTAAAAAGCATGAGAATGGCGGGACAGCTCCGTGATACATTGGGCTGTGAGCCGACAGTAGAACAGATAGCAGCTGCCTGTGAGCTGTCAGTTGAAGATATAACACTGTCAATGTCAGCTTCCATGGAGGTCGAATCAATATATAAGACAATCTATCAGGGGGATGGAAGCGAAGTAATGCTTATGGACAAGTTAGAAGATAAGGCAGACATTGGGGAAACCGCATCAAGCAAAGTTGCGCTTGCACAGCTTATGGAAACACTTTCACAGCGTGAAAAAGAACTTATCAGGATGCGTTATTATGATGATTACACACAGATGCAGGTTGCTAAGGAGTTTGGAATATCGCAGGTGCAGGTGTCGCGGATGGAGAAGAAGATTTTAAGTGGCATGCGCAAGCGGCTGTTTGCGTGATAGGGTTCATTCGGTATATGGCAGCCCCGCCGCTGTGTCCGTCTATGGCATATGCCCTCAGGATTTCTTCATCTAGTGGGAGTAAATGTCGCCATCTGTATAGTTTATTACGGTGCGGATAAACAAACGCGCTTCGCTTGAACGAGTTTATCCACACCGCCCTTTTACATCTGGCGGCATTAACTCCCACACGATTCGAAATATTCGGGCGTATACCATAGACAGACACAGCGGCGTAGTGTTTATGCTGAATGAACACAGTGCTGGGACAGTTTTGTGCATGTCTGGAGTGCGATGGGCGAGGGCAGGCTGTTAAATAAATGAAGCCTTATGAATAAATTTTTGGGCATGTACAATACTAATACTAGCAACGGAGGGTTTGTTATGTCAGAGAAGATTTATTTGAAGATTGACCAGCAGAGGTGTGTTAAGAAGCCTAGGGTCACTATTGGGGATGTGATGACTGTTTATTGCAGTGATAAGGATATGATTGAAAAAATCGGACATATAACACTTGTGGAGTTTACGCTGGGCAAGTATGACAGGAAGGTGCTTGATGCACTTGATGTTGTGGGCATTATTCAGAAGGAGTATCCGGATGCAGATATTGAATGTCTTGGGGAATGTGATTTCGTTGTTGAGTACAAGAAGCCGGAGAAGGAAGGCACAGTGCATTGGATTAAGGTTGCTGTTATATGTTTTATAACAATGGTTGGAAGCGGATATGGAATTATTGCTTACAACAATGACGTAAGTACGACGGATATATTTGACCGGGTGTACGAACTTCTTGGAGCTTCTGCATATAAGGCAACGAATGCAATGGAGATTGCCTATGCTGTGGGATTGTTTATTGGAATTGTTATATTTTATGACCATTTTGCGGGACAAAAGCTGTCAAAAGCGCCAACACCGCTTGAGGTGGAAATGGATAAATATGACAAAGATGTATTAGAATCTGTTATTGACAGGGAAGGTGGAAAATGATAGCGGTTATTATTCTTATAGGGGCTATGTCGGGAGTGTTTACTGCTGCAGGACTTTTTGCACTTATAACCAGTGTTGGTGTTATTAACAGATATGCTGATGTCAGCGGGACGAGCAGACATGTGTCTCTGTATGAGGAATGTATAATAATCGGTGCAACGGCAGCTAATGCTGTATATGTTCTTGGAATCACGGTTAGAATAGGAATGACGGGCTGTATTATATTCGGGTTGATATCCGGGATATTTATAGGCACATTTTTAATAAGCCTTGCAGAGACAGTTAAAGCATTGCCTATATTTGTTCACAGGGCAAAGGCGGGCACCGGTCTTGGTTTTATTGTGGCGGCGACAGCGGCAGGAAAAGCACTAGGACAGCTTGTATATTACTTATATATGTATTGATTTTGCATTGCAAAAAGGGAGGATTTATGCACGATATTAATTCTGAAAGCGGTACCAAAGCTGATATTGAAAAAAGAAATGAAAGCTATAATGCTTATGTAAAAAATGTTACGCCTAAAGGAAGCTGTGTGGCAAAATGCTTTAAGGCATTCATTGTTGGTGGCTGTATATGTGTTGCAGGACAGATTATTTTAAATGTATGCAAGTGGATGAAAGTGCCTGACACGGATGCAGCATCTTACACAACACTGATACTGGTATTTTTAAGTGTAATTCTTACTGGACTTAATATTTATCCGTCTATAACCACATTTGGCGGAGCAGGAAGTCTTGTTCCAATTACAGGATTTGCAAACAGCGTTGCTGCACCTGCGATTGAGTATAAGAAGGAGGGACGGGTGTTCGGTATTGGCTGTAAGATATTCACGATTGCCGGTCCTGTTATTCTATATGGAATATTTTTTAGCTGGTGTGTAGGACTTATATATCTGGCTTTAAAGCTTATACATGTACTGTGATTCTTGATTAAGAAACATCTGTATGGTAGAATCATAGGAACTGTTTTAAAGAAATGCGCAGGATACGAGGATAATATGGGAACTTTTTTAGAAGATTATTATAATAAATTTAATGAAGAAAAAAGACTGACTTCAAGACACGGACAGATTGAATTCCGTACATCGATTCATTATATACACGAGTGTATTGAAGAATTAAAGAGAGAAGGGAGAGAAAATATAAAGATTATGGATATAGGTGCCGGGACAGGCAGATACAGCGTTGCACTGGCTGAGGAAGGCTTTGATGTAACTGCAGTTGAACTGGTAAAGCACAATCTTGGAATATTGAAATCTAAGAATTCATCAGTTAAGGCTTATCAGGGCAATGCACTTAAGTTAAAGCGTTTCGAGGATGAAACATTTGACATAACCCTGCTGTTCGGGCCGATGTATCATCTGTTCGGACAGGAGGATAAGGTTAAGGCATTAAAGGAGGCGGCCCGTATTACAAGGAAAGGTGGCTTTATTCTTGTCGCTTATGTTATGAACGAGTATGGTGTTATTACATATGCATTTAAGGAAAGACATATTAAGGAGTGTATGGAACAGGGCAGGCTGACAGAGGATTTCCACACGATATCTTCAGAGCAGGATTTGTATGATTATGTGCGTCTTGAAGATATTACAAAAGTTAATGAAGCAGCAGAATGTGAACGTGTGAAGATTGTGACACCGGATGGACCAGCTAATTACATAAGACAGTTTGTGAATCAGCTTGACGAGGAGGAATACGAGATGTTTTACAGGTATCATCTTGCAACCTGTGAAAGAGCTGATCTGCTTGGTGCTGCTGCACATACGCTTGACATAATACGAAAATAATACATAATTAATACATTTTTGGACAGACTACTTATAAAGACTAATGGCACATGAGTATGTGCGGAAACGAGGATTATGACTGGAAAACAGAGTCTGTTATTTGACAAAGATGTATATGTTAGATGTGCTGCAACAGTGGTTGGAAAGAAAGAGGCTGATGGTCCGCTTGGTGAAATGTTTGATGTGGCAGTAGAAGATGATATGTTTGGCAAGAAAAGCTGGGAAGAGGCTGAGAGCCACATTCAGGAGATGGCGGTTGACAAGCTGCTTATTAAAAGCGGTATGGCTGCGTCAGACATAGATTATATCTATGCCGGAGACCTTCTTGGACAACTTATAGCAACATCTTTCGGTCTTATGAGATATGAAATACCGATGTTTGGTCTGTACGGAGCATGTTCAACGATGGGCGAGGCATTATCACTTGGTGCAATGTGTGTTAATGCCGGATATGCGCAAAATGTAATTGCCATCGCGTCAAGCCATTTTGCAAGTGCTGAAAAGCAGTTCCGTTATCCGCTCGAGTATGGAAACCAGAGACCAGTTGCATCTACATGGACAGTTACAGGAGCAGGGGCGTATATCGTCGGCGATAAGCCTCTGGATAAGAAAAAATGTGTTCTCATAAAGGGTATTACAACGGGAAAGATTGTTGATTACGGCGTTAAGGATTCAATGAATATGGGAGCATGTATGGCTCCAGCAGCAGCAGAGCTTATAGAAGCTAATTTCAAAGACCTTGATGTTGATAAGGACTATTATGATGCAATATTTACAGGCGACTTAGGAGAGATTGGCAACAGGATATTGTCTGAGCTTCTAAAAGAAAAAGGCATTGATATTGCTGATAAGCTGTATGACTGTGGAATGCTTATATACGAAGGGGAAACTAAGTGTTCAGGAGGAAGCGGCTGTGGCTGCAGTGCAGTTGTTCTTGGAAGCTGTATTATGGACAGGCTTATAAGAGGAGAATATAAAAGGGTTCTTTTTGTTCCTACAGGAGCTTTGTTATCTACCGTAAGTTACAATGAAGGAAAAAGTGTGCCGGGCATAGCCCATGGTGTAATTCTTGAAGGAAAGGAGAGTTAAAGCCATGGATTTTGTTAAAGCATTTGTATGTGGGGGGTTAATATGTGTTCTTACACAGATTCTTATGGAAAAGACAAAGCTTATGCCGGGAAGGATAATGGTTATTCTTGTAACAACAGGAGTTGTACTTGGAGCAGTTGGGATATACGAGCCGTTTGTTAAATTTGCAGGAGCGGGAGCAACAGTTCCTCTTACGGGATTTGGCAATGTCTTATGGAAGGGTATGAAGAAAGCAATAGATGAGCAGGGATTTTTAGGATTGTTTACAGGTGGATTTACTTCATGTGCAGTCGGAGTATCAGCAGCACTTATATTTGGATTTATTGCATCACTTATATTTGAACCTAAGATGAAGAAAGAATAAAATAAAAGGATAGTGGTTCGTTCAAATTGAACCACTATCCTTTTTTAATGATTAAGGCCGTTTGTCAGATGAATTAGTTTTATCAGATGTCTCTGTTGAGGCAGCTGTTGATTCTTTAGAATTGTTCTTGTTGCTGCCTGTTCCGGGTGTAACCTTGGAAGGCTTGGTTGTTGCACTGTGAATAGTGCATAACTTAGATAACTCAGTATCTGTAATTGAGATATCAGCATCCCATGTCTTAAACTCAGAACCGTCTTTATCCTCGCCAAGCTTATCAGCAGAAGATTTCTTTCTCATAATCTTAGTTGTAACACTTGGACAACCGGAAGTAGCAATATCTCCGGATTCATTACATATTGAAACCTTAACATGTGTTGTACAGTATTCAGTAGGAACTGTGTCTTCAGTGAAATATTCTGTTATAACACAGTTTCCTTCAGGGTCCTGGTCACATAAGCCCTCAACAGGAAGAAGCCCTGACTTAGAGCATACAGCCGCCTCTACAATACCAGATGGCTGTTCATAACTTCCAGTTGGAAGATTAAGATTTTCATGAATTGTCTGCATAATTGTACGCCATATAACATTGTGGTTGACAACATTTCCAAGCTCTTTGGAGTTATCATCATAGCCTGCCCATATTACGGCTGTGTAATATGGAGTGAAGCCACAGAACCATCTGTCGCTGTCGAACTGTGTTGTACCTGTCTTACCTGCTACAGGCTGGCTTGAAAAGTTAGCTGTACGTGCAGTACCGTCAGTAGCAACAGAGCGTAATCCCTGAATAAGAAGCCAGTCAGAATTCTCATTAAGTACCTTATGCGTTTCAGGTACAGAATTATCGATAATAATGTTGCCTTCTGAATCAAGCACTTTTGTGTAGTAAATAGGCTTTGTGTAAGTTCCTTTATTAGCAATGGCTGCATAAGCGGCACACATGTCAATATTGGAAACACCTCGTGTCATACCGCCAAGTGCAAGTGATTGTACAACGTCGTGTGCACCGTTGATTGCATTTTTAGGAGAAACCAGCGTTGTAATACCGAATTTCTCAAGGTAATTATAACCAACCTGGGGCGTAAGCTTTGAAAGAATCTTAACAGCAGGTACATTCTGTGAAACAGTAAGAGCTTCTCTTAATGTCATCAGACCTCTGTATTCACCTTTTGTAAAGTTAGTAACAAGCTTTGCATCAGTTCCTGAATAATAATAAGGAGCATCATCAATGGCAGATGCCAGAGAATATGTCCCTGTATCAAGGGCGGGACCGTATACAGCAAGTGGCTTAATACTTGAACCCGGCTGTCTTGCAATATCATTAGAAGCACGGTTTAAGCTTCGGTTAAGAGTTTTATCACCGCGTCCGCCAACCATAACTTTAACATGTCCGTTGGTCTGATCCATTACAGTAAATGATATCTGGGGCTGTATTGTAAATGTAAGTGTCTCAGCATATATTTCACCACCCTCTTTAAGGAGCTCCTGCTTATATGCTTCAACATAACTTCTTGCAGCATCTTCATCGGTCATCGTAAGACTGAAGCGGGTATCTCCAAGAGTCTTTGTGTACCAGTTAGCCATTGAATTGTGTGAATAATATGAAAATGATCCATCAGTCTGCTTTATTGTTAAAGCATAATTGATAGAAAAATGTGTATTATCATTGTAGTTGCCAGGATTATTGATAACATCGTCAGCAACCTGCTGCATCATTGTGTCCTGAGTTGAATAAACCTGAAGTCCGCCACGATATATAAGGCTTGTAGCCTGTGCTTCTGTATATCCCTTCTGTGACATAAGGTCAGAAGTAAGCTGATTGATAAGTTCATCAACAAAATATGAATAAGTTGTAGTTGATGTTCCGGCAAGTTCAATCCCTTCAAGTCTTGCATAGACATCATCGGAAACCGCTTCATCATATTCTTCCTGGGATATATATCCCTGCTCTTTCATATTGAGAAGGACCTGACTCTGCCGGTCTTTGTTTCTGTCGGCGTGCCTTATTGGATTAAGACCGGTAGGACTTTTAGTGATGGATGCAATTACAGCACATTCACTGATAGAAAGCTCTGATACATCCTTGTTAAAATATCCTCTGGCAGCAGACTGTACACCATAATATCCGTTACCAAGGTTAATGGTATTAAGATAATTCTCAAGAATGGCATCTTTAGACATTACTGTCTCAAGCTTTATAGCCAGATATTGTTCCTGAACCTTTCGCTTAATCTTTTCAATTGTAGATTCGTTAAAAGCATTAAAAACATTATTCTTTAGAAGCTGCTGTGTTATTGTACTTGCACCCTGTGACATCTCACCTGATGAAAGTGTAATTGAAGCAGCTCGTAAGATACCTCTCATATCGATACCATTATGCTCATAGAAACGCTCATCTTCTATAGCTATAAATGCATGTTGCAAATCTTTAGGAATCTGGTCAAGTGTTACATATGTCCTGTTAGCTCCGGCAGAAGAAAGTGTCTGTATTTCATTCTCATCTGAATCATATATCTTAGTTGCAAAGCCTTCAGGCGAAACATTAATAGAAGCTATATCAGGAGCATTTTCTATAATTCCCTGAAATGAACCGAATACAAGGCATGAACCTGCTACAACTAATGCTATTATTCCGACCAGAGCCAGCTTTATAAAAAATATACCTAATTTGGTGCCAAGCTTGGTAGTAGCTGAATTGAGCAGCTTTTTCTTTTGTTTTATGCCTTTATCACCATAATTCATATATTGTCCTCCTTAATAAAGTCATGATATTATATCATAAAAAGAAGGCACAGGCAAATAATTGGAGTTGTGCCGAGTGATTTGGAAAAGGAAAAAATATGAAAAAAATAATTAAAAACGGACAGGGAGAATATATAGAGAAAAAATCAAAATTTATAGCGCATATTTTTAATGTTGAAAGCGAACAACAGGCAGCAGCCATAATAGCAGAAGTAAAAAAGAAATACTGGGATGCCAGACATAACTGTTATGCCTATATACTTGGGAATAAAGGGGAGATACAGAGGTTTTCAGATGATGGAGAGCCGTCTGGAACAGCAGGAAAACCAATACTGGAAGTATTATCGGGCAATGAATGCAGCAATTGCCTGTGCATTGTAACAAGATATTTTGGAGGAGTATTGCTTGGTACAGGCGGACTTATAAGGGCGTATACAAGTGCATCAAAGGAGGCACTGGATGATTGTCTGACAGGAGAGCTTGTTGAAGGAGTACATGCATATCTTGATGCTGATTATAACTATGTAGGGAAAATACAGCATTTATGTATACAGCATGACATTACAGTTGTTAGTACAGAATATTCAGATAATGTAATATTTGAATTGATGATGGAAAAGCAGGTGCTTCAGAAGTTTGAAAAAACACTGACAGAAATGTCATCTGGCAGGATAGGATTAAGAGAAATTAAGGAAGTTAAAATGTACAGAGATGGCAGAGGAATATTGAGTCTGTAAAATATGAATAAAAAATTAACAGTAGTAAAAAATAACAATACAATGGTCAGCTTTTATGAATCTAAGAGAATAATATGTAAAAGTGATGTAAAAAAACATAAAAAATGCGAGTTCGCTAGTGCATTTTTTACATAAAAATATGATAGTTATTGAAAGAAAAAGTATTCTTACGAAATAATTCAGACAATAAATTAAGAAAAATTAAAAAAATGTGAACATGGAAAGCCGCATAAATACTAGGGTTTCACAGAAAACACAAAAAAAATACAATATTTATTAAAATTAGTCTTGTTAAAATAGTACAAAAATGATAATATATCAATGTCTAAAAAACGAAATGGGGGTCAAGCCCCGAAAACCAAATAAGGAGGGTTTTAAGGTTTATGAAAAAGACATTAAAGAAGTTTGCTGCTGTAGGTTTAACACTTACATCAGTAGTAGGACTTGTTGCTTGTGGTTCTAAGAACAACACTACAGACAACAAAAAGGAAACAGTTGACTGGGCTTCAGTTGAAAAGCCAGGTAAGTTTACAGTTATGGTAGACGGAACTGTTGTTAAGGAAACTAACGGAGCTGCTAAGTTCTATGAGTATTATAAGGAACTTACAGGACTTGACATTGAGTGGATTCGTCCAGATCATTCAAGCTACGCTGACTCTGTAAAGAACACATTTGCATCAGGTGATCTTCCAGATGTAGTTCTTCTTAACTCAGATTATCTTGCAAACTTCGCATCAAACGGATATCTTTGGGATATGACAGATGCTTGGGAGCAGTCAGCTACTAAGAATTCAGGAAGACTTACTGATATGGCTGATACTGTTATGGCAGGTAATGTACTTGCTGGTCCAGACGGAACAAAGGCTCTTTACGGTTTCTCACCAACACGTGGTAACGGATGCTGTACATATGTAAAGGCTTCTGCATTAAAGGCAGCTGGATTAGAGCCAGATAAGGTTGCTAATGAGACAATGACATATGATCAGTACTATGATATGCTTAAGAAGATTCAGGCAGCATCATCTAACAAGAACTATGTAATCTCTACATCAGGTTTTGTTGCTGGTGGTAACAAGCCAGAAGCTCCATATACTAACTACCTTCCAGAATTCTATCAGGATGCTCAGTTCACATTCTATCTTAAGGATGGAAAGTATGTAGATGGATTCTCAGAAGAAGCAATGAAGAAGGCTATGGACAGACTTAAGACAGCAATTGATGATAAGATTCTTGATCCAGCTACACAGAATGCTTCAACAAAGGAAGCTCGTAACAAGTTTACTAATAAGGACGCTAACCTTGCATCTTCAGTATTTACATACTGGGCTGGTACATGGGATAAGAACCTTACTAAATTACTTCCAGATCAGACAGACAGCCTTGTACCTATCAAGCCTATCAAGGAAGTTGGCAAGTATATAGAGCGTCTTGCTCCAGCTTGGGCTATTACATATAAGGCATATGAGAATGGAAAGGCTGAGGGAATCTTTAAGTACTTCATCGATACAATGCTTGACGGTGGAGATATCCAGGTAGCTTGGGAATACGGCGCTAAGGGAACACACTGGGATGATAAGGCAGAGACATATACAGTAGCTGGTAAGGATGGAAAAGAAGGTAAGACTTATACAGCAGCAGAAGGAGAATTCCATAATCTTCCATCTCCAGAAACACCATCAACACTTACAACTAAGAACCATATTGATCCAGATCTTGCAATTGCTGGATTTGGAGATAAGGAAGATCCAGGTCACAAGGCTCAAGATCCAATTATTACTGAATGCTACAAGATGTTCAATGCTAACTGCGAAATGGTTGAAGTTCTTCCTACAACAGACGTACTTAGTAACAATATCACAGATATCAATACTAAGAGAGTAGAAGTTCTTTCACAGGTAGTTCTTGGAACTAAGACATATGACGAAGCTATGGCTGATTACAATAACCAGGTTGGTGCTAAGGTTACAGCTGTTATCGAGTCATTAAATGCGACAATTAAGTAATTTAACTTAAATGTTAAGAATTTAAGATGCGGATGCATCAGATGTTCAATATGGCGGCGCAGAGAAATCCGCGCCGCTTATATTGAGAAAAGATTTGCTTATGAAATTTGTATTTTTTGTATTTATTTGGTAGGCATACGATAAATTATTAGGAAAGAAGGTAAAAAAATGCAGTGTCCATCTTGTAACACAGAGCTTCCTAAGAAAGCAAAGGTTTGCCCTAAGTGTGGTACAGCAATAGGAAAACCAAAGGGAAACTTAAGAGTAATGGCTATCATTGGATTTGTTGTAATGCTTGTTGCAAGTCTTTTACCAATGGTACAGTCAGGCGAGAAGATTAAACTGGGATTATATCCTAAAGCTTATGCTTTCGGCTACATGAATATCAGTATGCCGGTTATGTGGTATTTATTTATTGCATGTATAGTTGTTGCAATTATTCTTGTAGTAGCAAGAAAAGAAATTCTGTCTATTATTCCGGTAGCAGTTTCAGTTGTTATTACAATTGTTTCATTCCTTGCATTCGACTTTAACAGTGTTGAAGGAAAAGTAATGGGTGGTGGTCTTAAATTTGTCCCTCATTCACTTACAGATCTTCTCAGCAATGGTTATAATGGTAATTCATATCATATCGGATGTGGATTAATTGTTCTTGCAATTGGTGTTGTTATTGCAATTGCAGGTTGCTTCATTGATATTATGAAGCCATTTAAGAAAGATCTTCATGTTGATACTAAGTATCTTTCTAATTCATTAAATCAGAGCCTTTCTAATAAAATCTATTATTATAGAGGTTTCTACCTTATGTTCTTACCAGTATTTGTAATGATTATGTTGTTCAACTACTGGCCAATGCTTGGATGCCGTTATGCATTTACATCTTATATCATTGGTAACCCTTATTATATGGGACTTTACCATTTTGTAACAATGTTTACTAACGATGTATATTTCTGGCAGGCATTTAGAAATACATTAATTTTGTCAATTATTAAGTTGTTCTTAAATACAGGCGCAGCTGTTATAATTTCACTTCTTTTGAACGAAATTACAAATATGATTTTCAAGAAGACAGTACAGACAATTATTTACCTTCCACATTTCATGTCATGGGTAGTTGTTGCTTCAGTTTTCAAGATGATGCTTGCACCATATGATATCGCTCCAGTAAACTCAATTCTTATGAACATGGGCCTTATTGATACACCTATTGATTTCATGAATTCTGCTCAGTACTGGCGTGGAACATTCTATGTAATGAATGTTTGGAAAGATACAGGATGGGGAACAATCTTATTCTTAGCTACATTATCAGGTATCAGCCCAGACCTTTATGAGGCTGCACAGATTGATGGTGCTAATAGATTTAAGAGACTGATATATATTACATTACCAGCTCTTGCTAATACTATTATTACAGTATTTATTCTTAACCTTGCCAAGGTTATGAACCTGTTTGAGTCAGTATTCGTATTACAGTCACCTATTACTTATACTAAGTCACAGGTATTACAGACATATGTATATGTTAAGACATTCGGTGGTGGTAATTCAGATTATGGTTATACAACTGCTGTAGGTTTATTTAAGTCGTTCGTTGGTATGATCTTAGTTCTCGGTTGTAACTGGGCAAGTAAGAAAGTACGTGGACGTGGTATTGTATAGGAGGGAATAAATAATGAGTGATAGTACAACATTAGTTTACAAAAAGAAAAAGAAAAAATTTAAAATATTCCCATTAGTTAATGCAATATTCTTTATTATTGTTGCATGCTTGATTATGATACCAATTTATCGAGTAATTATCAGTTCTCTTGATGCTAATACTTCATACAACTTTGTATGGTTACCATCTAAGTTTACATGGGGTGGATATACAGCCGTATTAACCAGATCAAGCTTATATACACCATTCTTGATTTCAGTTGTTACAACAGTTATCGGTACATTTGTTGGACTTTTAGTTGTAACACTTGGTGGTTATGTATTAATTCAGTGGGAGATGCCAGGAAGAAACTTCTTCGCTTATATGCTTCTCTTCACAATGATTTTCGATGGTGGTATGATTCCTAAGTACCTTGTTATCAAGCAGTTGGGATTAATGAATACACTATGGGCAGTTATTTTACCAATGTCAATCAATGTATATAACTTAGTTCTTATGAGAAACTTCTTTGAAGGTATCCCAGAGTCTCTTTTTGAGGCAGCTCAGATTGATGGATGCTCTCCAATGGGAATTTTCTTTAAGATTGTTCTTCCTCTTTCAAAGGCAGCTCTTGCATCAATTGGTTTGATGTTCGCAGTTAGTTTCTGGAATGATTATACAAACTTCAAGTTATATATTACTAAGAATAAGCTGTTCAACTTCCAGATTCAGTTAAGAAACATGGTTATTGATAGTGATATTCCGGTTGATGACGCAGTTAATCAGGAAACAATTGGTAATGCAGCTACAATCATTGCTATTCTTCCTTTCATGGTTATCTATCCATTCTGTCAGAAGTACTTTGTACAGGGTGTTAACGTAGGTGCCGTTAAGGAGTAATGTTAATATTTTGAATTTATTTAAGGCGGGTCCATATGGACTCGCCTTTTTGCGCGAGTAGCGATGAGAATATACAAAGCAATAAAACTGTATTTTTATTCGTCATTACCAGTCAAATAGTGGAATAATACTGTTTAACATGATACAATAAAACAAATATTGGTTAGGAGGAAAAAGGCTTGGATAAAAGTTTTGAAATTAAAGGATACATTAATAATGTATTAAAAGAAACCGGGCTTGAAGGAGCAGATGCATTTGATAAGGCGCTTCTTCTTAATGCTTTAGGTAAATTTGAAGCGGCAGAGCATAGTGATAAATATAAGGATGTTATTACAGGTGAATTAGATAAGCTTATACAGGATAATACTATTAATATAGGCGAGAATGACCTTGTTAATTACATGTATGGTAATGCATGCTACAGTGTTGGAAAGAATGATATTGCTGTTAATATTGCCAAGCAGACAGAGAGACAGCAAAGAACAGAATCAGGATATTTTACAGGAGCTGAAGGTAGCAGATGCTTATGCACTGCATTTAAGGCATTGAGTTTCTATATGAATTATGAAACCAAAGATGGTGGGAAAGAACATTATAATGATATAATCGCGCAGTATAATGCAATATATACAGAATGCTTTGAGAACGCAGGAAAGGCAGCACATGATGGTGATGCTAAGGCTGTAAAAGCACTTGCTTTATTTGCAGCAGGAGCAGTTGATACACTTGAAGTTATGGATCAGGCATTGTATGAGATATTTGCAAGAATAAGAGAAATGTATAAAGCAGCAGTTTCAGTTCTTAATGATACAATTGATAATACAGATTCATGGTTTGTAAAGCTTATGTATGCATATGCAGTATTGAAAGGTTGCCGTATGAAGCTTATACAGACAGAAAAATATGCATCCAAGGCTGAGGAAATCTTTGAAAAAGCTACTGATAAGCATGTTGCGGATAAGAACAGTATATCTGTATCAGCGGCGTATATAACAGCTTACAGTGAGTATATAAGAAACAGGGATTATCAGGATTACGGACGCAGCAATGGAGGTGTATTATGGAGTTAAAGTTAGTTATCAAGACAGGAAGAAGTGCAGTAGTAGAATTTGATGACGGTGGAAAGTATTATTCTAAGGAAGAATACACACTCTTGATTAATGGAGAAGAATATGGCAAGACAGAAAAGGTTGTTACAACAATATATGGTCTTAAGCCAGATACAGAATATAAGATTACAGCAGTGTATGCAGGAAAAGAATACGGACCTGTTGAATTTAAGACGGATTATGAATATGTAACACTTAATGTCAGAGAATTTGGTGCGTATGGTGATGGAGAGCATGATGATACTAATGCAATCCAGTGTGCAATTATGGCAGCTCCTAAGGAATCCAGAGTATTAGTTCCAGAGGGTGTTTATAAGATATCAAGTATATTCTTAAAAGATAATCTTAATCTTGAGCTTGCTAAAGGAGCAGTACTTTCAGCATTTACAGAAAGAGATAAGTTCCCTATATTACCGGGACAGATTGAGACATACGATGAGAAAGATTATTACAACCTTGGTACATGGGAAGGCAATCCTCTGGATATGTTTTCAGCAATTGTATGTGGTATCAACTGTTCAAATGTCACAATTACAGGTGAAGGAACTATTGATGGATGCACAACTCACGATAACTGGTGGAAGAATTGTAAGATAAGAAATACTGCGTGGAGACCAAGATTATTCTTTATCAATAACTGTAGTAATGTTACTATGCATGGAATTACAGTCCAGAATTCACCATCATGGACAATCCACCCATATTTTAGTAAACATCTTAAGTTTATTGATGTTAAGATTCTTAATCCTGCTAATTCACACAACACAGATGGTCTTGACCCGGAAAGCTGTCAGGATGTTCTTGTGCTTGGAACATACATTTCAGTTGGTGATGACTGTATAGCAATCAAGTCAGGCAAGATATATATGGCTCAGAAGGAAAAGACTCCTACAGAGGATATGACAGTACGCCAGTGCTGTATGAGAGACGGACATGGTGCAGTAACAGTAGGAAGCGAGATAGCCGCGGGAGTTAAAGATGTTCATATCAGAGACTGTATGTTCATGAATACAGACAGAGGTTTAAGAGTTAAGACAAGAAGAGGCCGTGGTAAATTATCTGTACTTGATGATATTTCATTTGAGAATATTGATATGGATAACGTTATGACACCATTTGTTGTTAACAGCTTCTATTTCTGTGATCCAGATGGAAAGACAGAATATGTTGGTTCTAGGAAGCCACTTCCTGTTGATGACAGAACACCTTCAATCAAGAGCCTTACATTTAAGGATATCAATGCGAAAAACTGCCATGTTGCAGGTGCATATATATTTGGTCTGCCAGAGAGTAAAGTTGAGAAGCTTACATTTGAGAATATTAACTTCAGCTATGCTAAAGATGCAAAGCCGGGGGTAGCAGCAATGATGCTTGGCTGTGATGAAGCAAGCAGACAGGGACTTATTGTAAGTAATGTAGAAAAACTTATATTAAAGAATGTCAATATTGAGGGCTGCGATGGAGAAGCAATTGTGGCAGATAATGTTGATAAGATTGAAAGAGATTAGTATAAATATATGGAAAATGAGGAACAATCATGAATTTACATGCACCAAAGGGAATTGATGTTGAGAATTGGTTCATTGAGTGCTATAGGAAGTATAAGGGGCATCCGTTAAAGATACTTATAGGGCTTTATAAGGGAAATTATAATAAGTTCTTTCTTGCAGTATTATTTTTCTTTATAAAGCATGCCCCTGTGTGGGTGCTGCCAATTGTTACGGCTAATATTATCAATGATATTACAAGTGGTTCGCCAGAAACTGTACAGAATATTATTATTCAGGCAATAATTATGGTTGCATTAGTTGTTCTTAATGTGCCAATGAATTATCTGTATACAAGATATAAATCATTAGCAACAAGGTATGCAGAAACAGGACTTAGAAAAGCACTTGTAAGGAAACTGCAGCAGCTTTCAATTTCGTACCACAAAGAGACACAGTCAGGCAGGCTGCAATCAAAGATAATGCGAGATGTAGAAGCGGTTGAGACGCTATCAACACAGATGTTTTTAAGCATATTAAATATTGCACTTAATATTGGAGTTGCACTTTTTGTTACGATATCAAAGAGCCTTATAGTGTTCTTATTCTTTCTTCTCACTACACCTCTTGCAGCGGCAACTATGGTATTTTTCAGAAATATTATGAAGAAGAGAAATACCGAGTTCCGTAAGGAGATGGAAGAGACATCTGCAAGGGTTATGGAGATGGTTGAGCTTATTCCGGTTACAAGGGCACATGCACTTGAAGAGGAGGAAGTAACCAAGATGAGCGGACAGCTTTTCGCAGTTGCGGAGAAAGGCTATAAGCTTGATGTTATACAGGCATTATTTGGCTCGGTTGGATGGGCAATATTCCAGGTTTTTCAGGTTGTGTGTCTGGGATTCACAGGATTTCTTGCTTTAAAGGGAAGTGTTGGTCCGGGAGACATTACACTTTACCAGAGTTATTTTGCAACAATAGTAAGTCAGGTATCATCACTTATGTCGCTTATACCAGTTATTGCCAAGGGAGTTGAGTCTGTTAATTCTATTGGAGAAGTACTTCTTGAAGAAGATATTGAATGCAATGACGGGAAAGAAGCACTTGATAGTATAGAAGGTGAGTTTGATTTTAAAAATGTCAGGTTTGCCTATAATAATACAGACAAACCAGTACTTCATGAGCTTAATCTTCATGTCAATAAGGGTGAGACGATTGCACTTGTCGGAGAATCAGGAGCTGGTAAATCTACAATTCTTAACCTTGTTATAGGCTTTAATTTTGCCACAGACGGAGTTGTTACGATTGATGGACATGATATGAGAGATATTGATCTTAGAAGTTATAGAAAGCATCTGGCAGTTGTACCGCAGACATCAATATTATTCTCAGGAACTATAAGAGATAATATAACATATGGAATAGATGATTTCGATGAAGAAGCCCTTAATAAAGTTGTGGACGCAGCTAATTTAAGAGATCTTATAGATTCACTTCCGGATGGATTAGATACAGTTGTGGGAGAGCATGGTGGAAAGCTTTCAGGCGGACAGAGGCAGCGTGTATCGATTGCAAGAGCACTTATGAGAAATCCTGAAGTAATAGTTCTTGATGAGGCAACATCAGCATTAGACAGTATATCTGAGAAGCTTATTCAGGAGGCACTTAATAATCTTACTAAAGACAGGACAACATTTATAGTTGCACACAGATTATCGACTATAAAGGGTGCAGACAGAATAGCGGTAATAGCAGATGGTCACTGCGTTGAATATGGAACATATGATGAGCTTATGGAACTTAAAGGCGAATTCTATCAGATGAAATCAATACAGAGCTAAAAAATAATAGGAGGCGGGAAAATAACCCGTCTCCTTATTTATATGCCTGCCGGTTTTAATTACTTATTATCAGCAAACCAGATTCTGAGTGTTGAGATAAGCTTCTCTTTAGAATCAACATCTAACTTCTGTACAATCTGCATGATTTCGTTGTCAAGAGCTGTGTTCTGGTATGACTTGTCAACGCTTCCTGCAAGGTAATCAAGAGAAACACCTGTAAGCTCTGCATAATATGAAAGCATTCTTAATGTCATAAGATTACGTCCGTTTTCTACGTTACTTATGTAACCAGGTGTAACCTCTAATGCTTTAGCAACGTCTTCCTGTGTAAGACCGTGTGCAATTCTTAACTTCTTAACTTTAGCTCCTAAATCGCTATCCATAATTGAAACCTCCTTAAATAAATTACTTCTTGTTAGCTCTGTATCTTGCTGTGTGGTCAAGAATCTTTTTGCGGATTCTAAGACTCTTAGGTGTTACTTCAAGTAATTCGTCTGTGTCGATATAATCCAGTGCCTGCTCCAAGCTAAGAATTTTAGGTGGAACAAGACGGAGAGCCTCATCAGCACTTGAAGAACGAGTGTTGGTAAGATGCTTTGTCTTGCATACATTAACCTCAATATCCTCAGTACGAGGATTTTCGCCAACGATCATTCCGGCATATACCTTCTCACCAGGTCCGATGAAGAGAGTACCTCTCTCCTGAGCGTTGAAAAGACCATAAGTGATAGCATCACCGCTTTCGTAAGCAATAAGAGAACCATTCTTTCTGTAAGAAATGTCTCCTTTGTATTCTTCATATCCTTCAAAAGAAGAATTGATAATACCGTTACCCTTAGTATCAGTAAGGAATTCACCTCTGTATCCGATAAGACCTCTTGAAGGGATAGAGAACTGAAGTCTTGTGTATCCACCGTTAATTGGTGACATACCAAGGAGTTCGCCCTTTCTCTGGCTTAACTTCTGGATAACAGATCCTGTGCAGTCATCTGGAACATCGATATAAGCAAGTTCCATAGGCTCAAGCTTCTTACCTCTCTCATCTGTGTGGTAGAGTACCTCGGCTTTACTTACTGCAAATTCATAACCTTCTCTTCTCATATTCTCAATAAGAACTGAAAGATGAAGCTCACCACGTCCTGAAACCTTAAATGAGTTCTCAACGCCAGGTGTTTCCTCAACTCTTAAACTAACATCTGTATTAAGTTCCTTGAAAAGTCTGTCTCTTAAATGTCTTGAAGTAACGAATTTACCTTCTTTACCTGCAAGAGGACTGTCATTAACCATGAAGTCCATAGAAAGAGTAGGCTCTGAAATCTTCTGGAAAGGAATAGCAACAGGGTTGTTAAGTGAACAGATTGTATCACCGATATGAATATCAGCAATACCTGATACAGCAACAATTTCACCGATACCTGCTTCATTAACTTCTACCTTATTAAGTCCGTTAAATGTATAAAGCTTAGTAATTCTTACACGCTTCTTAACGCTTGGATCATGGTGGTTAACAATCATAACCTCCTGATTAACCTTAAGGCTTCCATTATCAATCTTACCTACGCCAATTCTACCAACGAATTCGTTGTAGTCAATAGTAGAGATAAGCATCTGTGTATCTGCATCAGGGTCACCCTCTGGTGCAGGAATGTTATTGACGATACAGTCAAAGAGTGGCTGCATGTCTTTCTTTTCATCATTAAGGTCAGCCATAGCATAGCCTGACTTAGCTGAAGCAAAGATGAATGGACAGTCAAGCTGATCTTCATTAGCATCAAGGTCAATGAAAAGCTCTAAGATCTCGTCAATAACTTCTTCAGGTCTTGCTTCTGGTCTGTCTATCTTGTTAATACATACTATAACAGAAAGATTCATATCAAGGGCTTTCTGTAATACGAACTTAGTCTGAGGCATAACACCTTCGAATGCGTCAACAACAAGAATAACGCCGTTAACCATCTTAAGTACTCGCTCAACCTCGCCACCGAAATCAGCATGGCCAGGAGTATCAATAATGTTAATCTTAGTATCCTTATATGTGATAGCTGTATTCTTAGAAAGAATAGTGATTCCTCTTTCTCTTTCGATATCATTGGAATCCATAACTCGTTCAGCGACTTCCTGATTAGCTCTGAAAGTTCCGCTCTGCTTTAACAGCTCATCAACAAGGGTTGTCTTACCATGATCAACGTGGGCAATAATTGCAATATTACGAATGTCTTCACGTTTTGTTTTCATTAATAGTATCCTTCCTGATTTAACTCAAAATATCTTCTATGATTAGCAACTTTTATATTCTATCACAATATTCTTAAAAAACAATACTAAATATATAAAAATTTTTTTATTTTTTGAACACATATTATTCAAAAAGTTTTTGTAATATTTGCGAAAACGACATCATATACATATTAGAGAAAACAAAGCACATGCCATAACACATAATAAAGTGGCAAAGAAGGGAGAAATACATAATGCTTGATAAAGTAATTGAAAACAACAGAGTGTGTATCATTGGAGAGATTGTCTCAGAGTTCACTTTCAGTCATGAAGTTTTTGGAGAGGGCTTCTATATTGCTAATGTGTCAGTGAACAGATTAAGTGATATGGTGGATGTTATACCACTTATGATATCTGAGAGGCTTATTGATGTAACTAAGGATTATAGAGGAATGAAAATCGAAGTGGCTGGTCAGTTCCGTTCTTATAACAGACATGAAGGAACTAAGAATAAGCTTGTGCTCTCAATATTTGTAAGAGAATTAAGATTCATAGAAGAAGATGAGATGCCAGAGGAGCAGTCTAAGTCTAACCAGATATTCCTTGATGGTTTCGTATGCAAACCACCAATTTATAGAAAGACTCCATTGGGAAGAGAGATTGCAGATGTATTAGTTGCAGTTAACAGACCATATGGTAAGTCAGATTATATTCCATGTATTGCATGGGGAAGAAATGCAAGATTTGCAGGTGGCCTTGAGGTTGGCTCACATCTTCAGGTAAGCGGACGTGTACAGAGCAGAGAGTACACTAAGAAGATAGGAGAGGATGAGGTCGAGAGAAGAGTGGCGTATGAAGTATCAGTAAGCAAAATAGACCTTGTTGAAGACGAAGAATAACTGATATATACCCTCATATTAAATATGGTTAAAGTATTGACATAACATTATCAGAGTGATATAGTCACATTAACTGTAAGGGTTTCCCCTGCAGCAGGTAGAGGTCGCACGATTCAAGAGTAATTATCCTGATGTCCCGGAAGACATATGAAGGATAGTAAAAGGGGAAAGTGCCGAAGAGGATTGTTTCCGGAGCAGTCTTACTGGGCGTAGGATTAATAGTTTTACGACTGTCATCGAATAGATGGAGAGCTACTTAAAGGACTATTACTATGATTTCTTTAAGAGCCAGTCTGTTTGAGCAGATTGGCTCTTCTATGTTGTTGAGCTACTCACATGGGTAGCGATGAGAATAGACAGGAATCATGTACATAATAATAGCTGTTAACAGCGGAAAGAAGGATGGTATGTCAGTATTTACCGGAGCCGGTGTAGCGATTATTACACCAATGAAAGCTAATGGAGAAGTTAATTACGATAAGCTTGGAGAATTCCTTGATTACCAGATTAATAACTCAACAGATGCAATTATTATCTGTGGAACAACAGGAGAGGCATCAACACTTACACATGAGGAGCATGTAGAAACAATCAGATTTGCTGCTGATTATGTGAAGAAAAGAGTTCCTGTTATTGCAGGAACAGGTTCTAACTGCACAGAAACAGCTGTATGGCTTTCACAGGAAGCACAGAAGGCAGGAGTTGATGGATGTCTCGTAGTTACACCATATTATAATAAAGCAACACAGAAGGGTCTTATCCAGCACTATACAGCAGTTGCGAAGTCAGTAGACCTTCCTATCATTATGTATAATGTTCCAGGAAGAACAGGCTGCAATATCCAGCCAGAGACAGCAGCTAAGCTTGCTAAGGATGTTGACAATATCGTTGCTATTAAAGCTGCAACAGGTAATCTTGCACAGGAGAGCAAGACAATGGCATTAGCTGAGGGAAGACTTGATATGTACTCAGGTGAAGACGGACTTATTGTTCCTCTTATGTCAATTGGAGCAAAGGGTGTAATTTCAGTATTATCTAATGTTGCTCCTAAGCAGACACATGATATCTGCGCTACATTTGCAGCTGGAGATGTTGCTAAGGCTGCACAGTTACAGTTTAAGGCATTAGAGCTTGTAGATGCATTATTCTGTGAGGTTAATCCAATTCCTGTTAAGCATGCACTTAACCTTATGGGATGGGATATGGGACCACTCAGAAGCCCATTATGCGAGATGGAAGAGGCTAACCTTGAGAGATTAAAGAAAGCAATGGTTAACTACGGAATACTTTAATTGACAGGAGAATGAACATGACAAGAATAATTATGCATGGCTGTAACGGCCATATGGGACAGGTCATTACAGGAATAGTTGCTAACGATGCTAATGCACAGATAGTAGCAGGAATTGACCTTCGCGATGACGGACATAACTTATATCCGGTATTTGCTTCATTAGAAGAATGTAATGTTGAAGCAGATGTTATTATTGATTTCGCATCAGCTAAGGCAGAGGATACACTTGTTGACTATATTAAGAAAACTAAGATTCCTGCTGTAATATGTACAACAGGATTAAGCGATGAGCAGATTGCATCAATCAATGAAGCATCAAAGAGTGTTGCAATATTACGTTCAGCTAATATGTCACTTGGAATCAATACATTATTCAAGCTTTTACAGGATGCTGCCAAAGTGTTTGCGTCAGCAGGCTTTGATATTGAGATAGTTGAAAAGCACCACAACCAGAAGCTTGATGCGCCAAGTGGAACAGCTCTTGCACTTGCAGATTCAATGAAGGAAGTGCTTGATGATGATTATTTCTACAGATATGACAGAAGCCAGTTAAGACAGAAGCGTGATCCTAAGGAAATCGGAATCAGTGCCGTAAGAGGCGGAACTATTGTTGGAGAGCACGAAGTAATCTTTGCTGGAGAAGACGAGGTTATAGAGTTCAAGCATACCGCACATTCTAAGGCTGTATTTGCAAAGGGTGCAGTTGAGGCTGCCAAGTTCCTTGCAGGAAAGCCGGCTGGAATGTACGATATGAGAGATGTTATTGCAGCTAAGAACTAGTTGTCAGAACAGTTAATATAATGATATTCAATGCGGCTTGCTTCGGCGAAGCCGCATTTTTTATATAATGCCACAGCTGCCCTGTTATTGCTTGTTACATTAAGTACGAGTGGAAGTGAAGCAATGTTAAAGTAGTCTTTAAGAAAATGCTTCATAAGGCATGTACCAATGCCTTTCCCACGAAGCTTCTCATCAACGAATACGCCGTATACATTGACAAATGTGTTCTGTGTATCAAGATAAAGAAGTGCCACAGGTTCTTTATATTCCGGCAGATACATAAGATAATCATCACCCTCAAGATAGTATTCGGCATTGTCAGGCTCTGCAGCTTGTATTGATTTTAAGTTAAAATGTGCTTTATCAAGCCGGTACAGATATTCGTAGAAACATACATCACCACATAAAGAACAGTTAAGAAGTTCTCCACTTATAGGCGCAATAAGCTCTAAATTGCCAGCAGAGCTGCTTTTAAGCTTTCTGTAACAGATGGATAGCATATTACGAAAATGTCCTCTATGGCGAAAATCAGGTGCTACAAGACCTGAAACTTCAACATATCCGCATTCATCATTGATAAGCAGTCCAACAAAGCCATACATTACAGGTGAATCTGTGCTGTCATCAACAAGCGCACACTGGATAAAGCTGTCGTTATGGGAATCGCAGTAATAAGGCTCGTAGCCGTCACATTTGTTAATAAGTTCTTCAAGAGCATTCATTAAAATGCTGTCCAGATAGTCAATCTCAATATATTTCATAGTTGTTCTCCAATAAAAGTTTATAAAAATATTACTTTGAAATAAGAAACATTTGTTTACAAAAGTGTCAAAATGCCTTACTATATAAAGGTATATACATCAGTATAACAAAATAATTGATTTACCAGCAATAGGTTATTGGGAGGATTTACATGGGTAAAGTTGCCATACTTACAGACAGTAACAGTGGAATTACACAGGCTCAGTCTAAGGAGCTTGGAGTTAAAGTTATACCAATGCCGTTCTTTATAGATGGAGAACAGTATTTTGAAGATATTAATCTTACACAGGAAGAGTTTTACGAGAAGTTAAAGCAGGATGCTGATATATCTACTTCACAGCCTTCTATTGGTGAGATGCAGGACGCATTTGATGAGCTTCTTAAGGAATATGATGAACTTGTATATATTCCTATGTCAAGCGGGCTCAGCGGAACATGCCAGACAGCTACTATGGTTGCTGATGATTATGATGGAAAGGTTCAGGTTGTCAATAACCAGAGAATTTCTGTAACCATGAGACAGTCTGTTCTTGATGCCAAGGAGCTTGCACAGAGGGGTAAGTCTGCGGCAGAGATTAAGGAGATTCTTGAGAAGCATAAGATGGAATCAAGCATATATATTACACTTGATACTCTTAAGTACTTAAAGAAGGGTGGAAGAATAACTCCTGCGGCAGCTGCTATTGGAACTATGTTAAAGCTTAATCCTGTGCTTCAGATTCAGGGTGAGAAGTTAGATGCATTTGCCAAGGCAAGAGGTAAGGCTTCTGCGAAGAAGATTATGCTTAAGGCAATGCAGGATGATTTAGATACAAGATTTGCAGAGTTTGCAAAGGATGGAAAGATGCATATGGAGGTTGCCTATTCAGGTAATCCTGAGGAGGCAGAGGAATGGGCTGCATTAGTTAAAGAGACTTTTCCGCAGTTTGATTTCCACATGGATCCGCTTTCACTTTCAGTTGCCTGCCACATAGGACATGGTGCACTTGCGATAGCGACATCTGCTTATCTGCCAGAACTTGATTAATACGAATGATAAGCCTGTGACAGCGCATGAGTTGTTGCAGGCTTTTGTTATAGATACGGATATTCCCGTAATTTAATATAAATGGAGGATTGTTATGCCAGCAAGAAGTGAGATTGATGATAAGTTTAAATGGGCTGTGAATGATTTATACAGCTCTGATGAAGCATGGGAGAAGGATTATAACAGTATACTTGAAATGACTGGCCAGCCAAGTGAGCTTAAGGGCAGGATGGGTGAGTCTGCCGGCATGCTTTACAAGGCACTTAAGGAGTATGAACAGGTAGAATACATTACTGAAAGAGTGTATGTGTATGCATTTATGAAATATTATGAGAATACAGGCAATTCAAAGTATCAGGAAATGTCTGGGAAAGCCCAGATGGCGGCGATGAAGGTGTCAGAGAAGTACGCATTTCTAGAGCCTGAGCTTATATCAATAGACACAGATGTGCTTGATAAATATATCAGCGAGGATGAAAGACTTGGAATGTATAAACATTTTATAGATGACTGCCTGGCAGGGAAAGAGCATACGCTTTCTGAGAAGGAGGAAGCACTGCTTGCAAAGGCATCACAGATGTCAACTGTGCCTGATGAGGTGTTCTCTAAGTTTAACAATGCTGATGTTAAGTTTGGCAAGGTAAAAAGAGAGAATGGACAGGAAGATGAGCTGACTAACGGCAATTTTGCCACATTTATGGAAAGTCAGGACAGAGCTGTAAGAAAGGCGGCATTTGAGGCGTTGTATAAGCAGTATGGGGCGTATATCAACACGATTGCTGCAGCGTTTTATGGCAATGTCAAGCAGGCAATGTTCTATGCAGACGCAAGGGGTTACAAGTCAACACTGAACATGTATCTTGATGGTTCATTTATTCCGGAAAATGTATATAAGAATCTTATTAAGACTGTCAATGACAATCTTGACAAAATGTACTGCTATGTTGATATAAGAAAGAAGGCACTTGGTGTTGACGAGCTGCATTTTTATGATATATATGCACCGATGGTAGAGGATATTGACTGGAAGATAAGCTATGATGAGGCTAAGGACATTGTTGTGAAGGCACTTGCACCAATGGGTGAGGAATATGTTTCACACATTAAAGAAGGCTTCAATAATGGCTGGGTAGATGTGTATGAGAATACCGGAAAGCGTTCAGGAGCATTTTCATGGGGCGCTTATGGCACACACCCATATGTATTTCTTAATTACTCAGATACACTCAATGATGTATTTACGGTTATTCATGAGATGGGGCATGCAATGCATACTTATTATTCCAACGCAAACCAGCCTTATATCTATGCAGGATATAAGATCTTTGTTGCGGAGGTTGCGTCAACCTGTAATGAAGCACTTCTTATGCAGTATATGTTAAAGAATACTGATGATGAGAAGAAGAAAAGATATCTGCTCAATCATTTCTTTGAGCAGTTTAAGGGAACTCTTTACAGACAGACGATGTTTGCAGAGTTTGAGATGGAAGCGCATGCAAAGGCTGAACAGGGTGAGGTTTTATCAGCAGAGAGCCTTTGTGCCATGTACAAGAAACTGAATGAGAAGTATTTCGGCCCGGATATGGTTATTGATGATGAGATAGCACTTGAGTGGGCAAGGATACCACATTTTTACACACCATTCTATGTATACCAGTATGCAACAGGCTATTCCGCTGCAATTGCAATATCAACTAAGATACTTGCAGGTGATGAGCATGTTATAGCAGGTTACAGGAAGTTCTTGTCAGGTGGCTCGTCAATGCATCCTATTGAGCTTCTTAAGCTGTGCGGAATAGATATGACAAAACCGGATGTTGTGCAGGAAGCACTGGATGTGTTTGGGGAATTACTAAAACAGTGGTAATGCTTAATGTGTTGTGAATATAAAGATGATTCTGGGAGATAATGCGTCTTCCAGAATTTTTTTATGGGATAAATGTAACTATTGCCGGAATAATCCGTCTCTAATTATGAAAGGGTTAACACTTTTAAAAAACAGGGAGTACAGACAGTAATGGATGATAAACAGATAATCAATTTATTTTTTCAAAGGGATGAAGATGCAATTAATGCAGTTAATCAAAAATATGGTTCTAAGTTAAATGCACTGGCAGCCAATATACTGCAATCAAGAGAGGACGGGCTGGAATGTGTCAATGACACGTATATGAAAGCATGGAATAGCATACCGCCTGCAAGACCAGAGTATTTATTCGCATTTCTGGCAGCATCTGCAAGAAATATTGCGATTGATATGATAAGAAAAAACAATGCGGGAAAGAGACAGGCCAAAGTTGTTGAATTGACAAAAGAACTGGAAGAATGCATAGGTGATGGCGGATTGCAGACACATCTGGACAAGGAAGATATTGGAGAGATGTTATCGCATTTTCTTGAAACAGTTGATAAAAATAAAAGAATTATATTTCTCAGGCGGTACTGGTACTCGGATTCAATTAAAGATATTTCAGAAAGGATGCAGATGAGCGAATCAGCAGTGAAAGTTACTCTTCACAGAACGAGAAAAGAATTAAGAAGATATCTGGAAAGCGAGGGTTTATATCTATGAAAAAATCAGAGGCAATGGATTTATATGAAGGACTTAATGAAATTAGTCCGCAAATGATTGAAGAAGCGGGAAATTACAAGAAAACTGCCAGTGTGGATATCAGGTATAAAAAGAGCAATAATGTAAAGAAGATAATTGCAGCAGGTCTTGTGGCAGCGGCGGCTGTTACTGCTGTATTGGGAGTCAGAGGACTGAAGCCTTCTGTGACAAGAAACGGAAACCAGAGCAGTAATCAGCCAGCATCAGAGCAGGCTGGATTTAAAATTGCTCATGTAATGAATGTGTATGCCGCCGGGCTTGATGACACATCAGAATGTATTTTTTCTAATGATGAGAAAAATGCTGGTGTATCAGGAGTTGTGGCTGGAATTTCAAGACAGGTTGGAGATTCATCTGTGATGGGACAGGTTATGGCTGGTATAAATGTAACGGGCGAAGATATCTCAAAGATTAAGTATTCTATAATGGAAAATGATTCAGATGTGACATATAATCTGGCGAGAATGAAAGAGGTTGACAAGGACAGTCCTGAATATCAGACATCTTCTGAAAAATTCAGAAAACAGACGGAGAACGGCTATGCTTATTACATTATTGAAGATATCGGGGAAGAGTATGAGGAGAACGGCGACAGTCAGAGCGAGGGCATACAGGTTGTAAAGTTTTCAAAGCAGTTAGAAAAAGAATCTTTGTATCAGGAACGTCAGGTATACAATGAGATGGTTAAAAATATGTATGAAGGACTTACGTTAAGTATAACTGTGACATATGGAGACGGAACAACAGAGATTGTTGATGTGGGATTCAAAGAAGTCGGTGGTGGCGACAATTCAGGAAAAGTATCAGATAAAGTGGCTGTTTATGTGAAGTGATGAGTGACAGCGTATTATTAGCGGATCTTAAACGAAGAGAAAGACATGGTGCCGGGTGGAGCCATGTCTTTTTGCATAAATAAAGGAAGCCAGATAAATACTGACTTCCTTACAAAATAAAAGAGCGCGAGACGGGGATCGAACCCGCGACCCCCTCCTTGGCAAGGAGGTGCTCCACCACTGAGCCACTCGCGCATAATTAATGTTCTTTAATTAACTTATCTTGTGAACACAAACAAGATAATACACATAAAACTTTAATCTGTCAAGTGTAAAATTAAAAAAGTTGAATCTATAATGCTATAGATGAGGGGAAACCGACTAAGACTGCTAATTATGATGAAATGGTAGGTTTATCAAGAGGAAATTCTGAGGAGAATTAACGAGAATAAAGAAATTGCCTACTAAACAAAAAAGAGGAAGTCAGTATCTACTGGCTTCCTCTTAAAAATAAAAGAGCGCGAGACGGGGATCGAACCCGCGACCCCCTCCTTGGCAAGGAGGTGCTCCACCACTGAGCCACTCGCGCAAACACAACTAGGATGATAATAGAAAAATAACATTTTGTCAACACTTTTTTAGGAAAAATATTTTAAATTATAATTTCTGAAAAATTAATATATGGGAAAGGACGTCAGGGATTTCTATTTTTTTGATAATATGGTATACTTTGCATGCTGAGTAGCAGAATTAGAAAGAATGGAGATTATTATGAATCCAGCATCGATTATGAAGCTTATGAGTGCCAGGAACAAGTTTCAGAAGAATCATCCGAAATTCGTGGCATTTCTTAACAGATGTTTTGCAGGAGGTCTTAAGGAAGGAACTATAATTGAGATTACAGTTACTAATCCTGGAGAGGCGCCTATAACATCTAATATAAAGGTACAGCAGTCTGACTTAGAGCTGATTGAAGAATTAAAAGAAATGGGTAGATAGTTTGCTTCGCAAAACAATGCGAAATAACAAGGAGGATTGGAATGTTTGGGAATGACAAGTCCAGAAAGAACGGACTTAATATTATAGTTGTAGGTGGCGGTAAGGTTGGTGCCACTCTTGTCGAGAGACTCAGCAGGGAGAACCATGATGTTACTCTTATTGATAAGAACAGGGTTAAGCTTGATGCCATAACAGGTGCATATGATGTTATGGGAGTTGAGGGCAATGGTGCAAGTTTTACTGTTCAGAAAGAAGCAGGTATTGATTCAGCTGACCTTCTTATATCGGTAACTGATTCTGATGAGCTGAATCTTTTATGCTGTACACTTGCAAAGAGGGCTGGCAGATGTGAGGCAATTGCAAGAGTAAGAACACCTGAATACAGTCAGGAGGCTGCATTTTTAAGAGACAGATTAGGTCTGGCAATGATTATTAATCCGGAATTTGAGGCTGCAAGTGAGATAGCACGTTTGCTTTACATGCCGACAGCACTTGAGATTGGAACATTCGCACATGGACAGGCAGAGATGATTAAGATAAAAGTCCCTGAGGGTAACCAGATGTGTGGCCATACTCTGGCGGAGATATCTAAGGCTTCATCATCTAAGGTTCTTATATGTGCAGTTGAGAGGGATGGAGAGGTGTTCATTCCATCAGGACATTTTATTATAAGGGCAGATGATAAGTTATCTTTCATTGCATCAAGAAAGAATGCAAGGACATTTCTTGCAAGTGTAGGTTTTCAGACACATCAGGTAAAGAGTACCATGATTGTCGGAGGCGGAAGAGTTGCATATTATCTTGCAAAACAGCTCCTTAACATGGGAATTGATGTAAAGATTATTGAGAATGACAAGGAACGCGCGTTAAAGTTAAGCGAGGAGCTTCCGGGAGCCGTCATTATCAATGGGGATGGTACTGACGAGAGCCTTTTAAGAGAAGAGGGGATTGAGTATGTGGAGAGCTTTGTTCCTCTTACAGGTATTGATGAAGAGAATGTAATGCTTACTCTGTATGCAAGAAAAGTATCTGAAGCCAAATGTATCACTAAGATTACAAGAATGGGATTCAGTAGTGTTATTGACAGCCTTGATTTAGGAAGTGTTATATATCCAAGGTATATAACCTCAGAAGCAATTATTGCATATGTAAGAGCTAAGAAGGAGTCTATGGGAAGCAATAACATACAGACATTGTATCATTTATTTGACCAGAAAGCAGAAGCTATAGAGTTTAATATTGATAAAGAATCAGGAGTTACGGGTAAGCAGTTTATGGAACTTAAGCTGAAAGATAATCTGCTTATAGCACTTATTAACCGTAATGGTAAGATTATTATTCCAAGTGGTACTGACAGTCTCATGGTTGGAGATACTGTGGTTATTGTAACAACTCACACAGGATTTGATGCGATAACTGATATTCTTGGATAGGAAAGGCTGGAATATTGATATGAACAGTTCTATAGTTAGATATATTCTTGGACATGTTTTAAAGATAGAAGCAGCACTTATGGTCATTCCTGTGGTTGTTGGCATTATATACAGAGAACAGGCAACATCTGCATTCTTGATAACAATTGCATTATGTGCTGTATGTGGAATTCTTATGACAATTAAAAAGCCTGCCAATACAGTTTTTTATCTGAAGGAGGGATGTGTTACAACTGCACTCAGCTGGATTCTTATGAGTATATTTGGCTGTCTGCCTTTTTTTATAAGCAGGGAAATTCCTTCATTTACAGATGCACTTTTTGAGACAATATCAGGATTTACAACAACAGGAGCAAGTATATTAAGTGAAGTTGAAGGGCTGTCTCAGAGCATTATGTTTTGGAGATGCTTTACTCACTGGATTGGTGGTATGGGAGTTCTGGTATTTCTGCTTGCAGTAATACCTCTTACAGGTGGCTCTAATATCAATCTTATGAAAGCAGAGAGTCCGGGACCATCAGTGGGAAAACTTGTCCCTAAGATCAGATATACAGCAAGAATACTGTATATTATATATTTTGGGATGACTGTACTTCAGACGATTCTTCTTCTTTTTGGAGGAATGACATTCCTTGATGCACTTAATACAGCAATGGGAACAGCCGGAACAGGTGGATTTGGTATCAGGAATGACAGCTTTACAAGCTTTTCACCTTATATCCAGTGGGTTGTAACCATATTTATGATATTGTTTGGAGTTAATTTCAACGCATATTATCTTATTGTTCTAAGACAGTTTAAGAAGGCTGTTAAAGTAGAAGAAGTGAGATGTTATTTCGGAATTATCCTTGCGGCAACAGCAATTATATTTGTTAATATATACAGAAGTGTAGGTGCTGTTGAACTCACACTGAGACAGTCAATGTTTCAGGTTGCATCTATTATAACGACAACCGGATTTTCATCAGTAGATTTCGATATGTGGCCGTCACTGTCCAAGTCGGTGCTTGTTGTGCTGATGTTTGTGGGAGCATGTGCCGGAAGTACAGGTGGCGGAATTAAGGTTTCAAGGTTTATAATAGGGGTAAAGACAATATTCAGAGAGATTCAGTCATATATTCATCCTAAGAGTGTTAAGGTGATTAAGACAGAAGGAAAGCCTGTTGATAGTGAAACGTGCAGGTCTGTGAGTATATATTTCATAACATTTATGATGATATTCACAGCATCCTTACTGCTTATATCTATTGAAGGCAAGGATATTGTGACTAATTTCACAGCAGTAGCCGCGACTATTAATAATATAGGTCCGGGTCTTTCGGCTGTCGGACCGACACAGAATTTTGGAAGTTATTCTGATTTCAGCAAATATGTACTGATGTTTGATATGCTTGCCGGTCGACTGGAGTTATTTCCACTGATAATTCTGTTTACACCTTCAATATGGAAGGATCTTGTAACCAAGAAGGTTTCTGAAAGGAAAATGCGTAGAATAAGAAGGGGTTAAATATGAGTAATGTATCTGATTATTTGAAATGGAGAGGTGACCTTGATTTTAGCCAGGCACCATTTAATGACGTGGACAATTTAATACTTGCGCAGATTGCATATGTTGATTTTACTGATATTGTACCGGCACCGGGAAGTATTGAGACTATTACAATTGCGGAAGCGGCAGACACATTTTTTGATACCCATGATGAGAAGGAGATTAAGAAATGCAAATCTTTCATAGGAAAGGCTCCGTATCTTTTAAGGGAGGCAGCAGCAACAAAAAGATTTGGCTCACTTATACTTACTAATTATGTTGATTATGTCGATGGCGGCAAAGAAGAACAGTTTGCGGCATTTCATGTAAGAATTGATAACAGACTTACGTATATTGCTTTCAGGGGAACTGATGATACACTTGTAGGCTGGAAAGAGGATTTTAACATGAGCTTCCTATCACCTGTTCCATCGCAGAAGGATGCAGTAAGATATATTGACACAACCGTGCAGCGTTCAGAAGGAAAGCTGATTCTTGGAGGACATTCCAAAGGTGGTAATCTGGCGGTATATGCATCAGTCTTTGCAAGACCATCAGTTAAGAAAAGAATTATTACTGTTTATAATAATGATGGTCCGGGATTTGACAGTAATTTTGTAAAGCATCCGGATTATCTGGCAATTCTGCCAAGGATTAAGAGTATTGTTCCTTATTGTTCAGTTGTTGGAATGCTTCTTAATCACGATGGAGATTATGAGGTTGTAAAGAGCAGTCAGTCAGGTCTCATGCAGCATGATTCTATGTCATGGCAGGTTATAGGACCAGATTTTGAGACTGAGCAGGATTTAAGCCCTAAGAGTAAAAGGTTAAATACAGCATTGAGTGCATGGATAGACGGACTTACAAGAGAACAGAGAGCAGAATTCGTAGATACATTATTTTCACTGGTAACTGCAAGTGGTGCAAAGAACCTTTCAGAGATAAGTACAGTCAGGTTTAAGAATATTAATGCGGTTCTTAAGTCTTTCAGGGAACTTGACAAATCAGAACGTGCGATGATACTTAAGATATTTGCTTCGCTTACAGGTGAGATTGGAAAAGCCTATAAGAACAACTAGTAAGGAGATAAAGAATGGGACAGGTTATATCGGCAGGAATATTGTTAGTTGTGGTTGTTGCCATATACATTGCAGTTTCATATAAGCATGAAAAAAGCGGTCTTGGGAAGGGCTGTGATGGTAATTGTGGTTCATGCGGACTTAGAAGCTGTAAGACAGATAAGAAATAGTACTTTACGGAGGATTGAATGAGCAATACTTGTGACAGGCTGAAGCAATGCCGTGTTAAGAGAGGATTATCAAGGGTAGAAGTAGCAGAAATGTTACATATAAGTCCTGATTATCTTGCCCGAGTTGAAACAGGAACTCAGCCGGTTACATACAGGATGATAGAAAGAATAAACAGATATACAGACTGGAATTCAGATTACATCCTGCACGAAATTGACAATACCAATCCTTTTCTGGATATGTATATGACATGCCCGGATAAGAGAAAGAAAGTTTTTATAAGAAATGCTCTCTGTCTGTTTGACAGTATGCTTCAATTTGGGTATAAAGATGAAAGAAAAGTGGGATATTACCACAGAATGATACTTGAAATTGTCAATGGTATGGAATTGGATGTACCTGACAATGTACGTATAGGATATACGCTTACAGAGTTAAGACGGATTCTTGATATGGACAAGCATATGATGGCTCAGGCTGTTGGTATGACAGACAGAAGTTTCTGCTCATTAGAGAACGGATTATCAAAGCCGGATGTCGGGGTACTGCAGATAATATATACGATATACGGCTTTAATATAAAATATTTTATAAGCCGTAATCCGCTTGAATGTGAAGCTATAAGCAATATATACAGGGGCTTTGATGAGCTTTTAAGAGATTTTATTATGAGACGCATCAGGGACGATTATGATGAAATAATAATTATGAGAGGCCGGACGTATGGTAGAGATATATAGAACAGACCAACAGGTTTTAAGTACGCTGGATGATATTCAGGAAGGCTGTTGGATTAATATGGTTGATCCAACTAACAAGGAAATTGAGCAGATAGCAAAACGCTTCGAGATAGAGCCGGAAGATATAGCATCCGCACTGGATGAAGAAGAAAGTTCACGTATTAGTCTTGAGGATGGATATACTGTTATACTTGTGGATATTCCTACACCTGAGGTAAGACATGAAAAGAAAATGTATACAACAATTCCTCTTGGTATAATCCTTAAAAGTGAAGCAATAATTACAGTGTGTAAGATTGACACACCAATTATTAATTATTTTGTAAGGAATAAGGTAAAAGAATTCAGTACTAAGAAAAAAATGCGTTTTATATATCAGATGCTTTTCCGTTCAGCATTTGTATATCAGGCTAATCTTCGTCTTATTGATAAGAAGAGAATAGAGATAGAAGAACGTGTTGATGGAGACACATCAGATACAGATCTTATTGAGCTTCATGAGCTGGAATCTACGCTAGTCTATTTTGCAACATCTCTTCGAGCTAACAGTATTGTGTTAGAAAGACTCAGAAGATATAAAAGACTTGAGCAGTATCCGGAGGATATGGAGCTTCTGGAAGATGTAATGGTCGAGTATCAGCAGGCTATAGAAATGACAACGATATACAGGGATGTCATTGATGGTACAAGGGAACTGATGTCATCAGTAATTGACAGTAAGCTGAATAATGTAATGAAATATCTTACTTCAATTACAATTGTAATGGCTATTCCGACAATAATATCAGGCATATATGGAATGAATGTCGGGGAAGAATGGATGCCGTTTGCAAAGACCCCATTTGGTTTCGAGATAATAAGTGGCATAATGCTTATTATATGCATCATAGTACTGTGGGTATTAAGAAAAAAGAAGATGCTATAAAAATGCAGTGTCTGTATTGAATCTGGTGATTACCAGTTCTGTATACAGACACTGCATTTTTTGGATGATTATTTGTAAATTTCCTGCCAGCGCGATACCATCTCTAAAGCTTCATTCTCAGATGATACCTTTGTAACTATAACCCCATCAAGATAAATTTCGTACACAGGAAACTTCTTGGCCATATTGCCATGATTGACCTCAACTCTGTTATACTTTACGCGTTCCATTAGAAAACCTCCTCATATTTAATAATAGTGCTTCAAGCTAAAATCAACAATATGTTGTATTATATCACGATGTACAACAAAATGAAATACTATATTTGGTATTAGTACTAAAGTACCAAAAAATTAAGAGGAGTGCTTCAGAATACTTGTAAAATTGTAATATATATAATATAATTTTACTATTGAAATCCGGAATTAGTTATCGATAATTAATAATAAATAGCATGAGGTACCAACATGGATGATAAAGTGACAGAAAAAGAAAGATATGAAATTATACACAAAATGAGCAGGAGAGTCGCATCTGTTGACAAATATTGTGTAGTAAGTGTTTCTAACAAAGCTTTTGAAGAATATTTCGGACATATTGTAGATACGCTTCTTGAAGTGGTAGCACCACAGGATAAAGAAAGGCTGATAAATTTTATAGACAATTATGATGGTACCGCTAAGAGTGGAATGTTTAAGTTTATTAATGCACGGGGAGAGGAAAGATATAATCATCTTTTTGTATATCAGCAGCGCGGTGCTGGCAATGAACATATGAGAGATATTGAACTTGTAGATGTTGAGTCAATTGAGGAGACCAATAAAAGCCTCAGGGATGATGTAGCAAAGCATAAGATGCTTCTTGGATTAGACCGTGAATACACATTTACATATAACAGGGATAATAATATTTTCAGTATGTACAGGTATGATGTTGATTCAAGGGATATTATATATAAGGCTGACATTGATGACTGGAAGAAGCGGATGCTTTCAGAAGGATATATAGAGAAAAGTGATAAGGAAATGTTCACTAACTTTATATCTGAGGTGCGTTCATACACACAGACATTCTCAACAAAGTTTAAGACCAGCATGCGTACATATAACAAGGTTATGGAAACGTTGAGATTCATTGGAACTGTTATGACTAAGAGCGATGGAGGAAAGATTGTTGTTGGCAGGGTCATTCCAGAGGCAGATAATCGTAGTTATAACCAGATTTCAGATATGATAGAGGAGTTACAGTTTGATTCTCTCACGCATGTATATAATAAAAAAACAATAACTGCTTATGCTGAAAAGTGTCTTAAAGAAGAAAAGAATAACAGGGTCACAATAGCTATTCTTGATGTTGATCATTTTAAGAAGGTCAATGATGTGTATGGTCATATGTATGGAGATAAGATTCTTGCCAGAGTAGGACGAAAGCTTAAGGAAGTGGTTGGTGAGGATGGAGTTGTCGGAAGAATAGGCGGCGATGAATTTATCATTGTGTTTAATGGCATTAATGATGAACATGCATTAAGAGGAATGCTAAGAGCGATAAGAACACAGATTAAATGGGAATTTGTTGATGATTTTGAAGACCTGACTATAACATGTTCTATTGGAGCATCATATAGTCCAAATAATGGCACAGAATATGAAGAACTTTTCAAAAAAGCAGATTATTGCTTGTATGTTGCTAAGGAAAAGGGAAGAGACAGATATGTATTTTTCAGGGATGATCTTCATAAGGAATCATATGAGAATTCGCTTAATGTTAAGGATAAGAATGTTAATGATGGCAGAGAGATGAAGGAACTTTGTTTTCTGTCAGGAATAATGGAAGAATTTGCACAGGATAGAAGAAAAGCTGTTGATGAACTGCTTCATCATATGTATGATTCTTTTAAGCTTGACAGTATTAATCTGTATTGGGGACATAACCTTAGCAGGACATATTATATCGGAGTAGAACTGGGCGGTTCAATGAGTGCAGGCTATGTTAATACAGAAGAATTCAGGAAGCTTCTTGGTGGAAAGAATCATGTTGCTGTTGGATTTGTTGGAAGACAGACAGATATTGCACCGGAATTTGGGATGGCAATGAGAGAAAAGAGGGTTTTTTCTACCGTACAATGCATAGTTGGAACACAGAACAATGTTAAGGGAATATTTACAATCGATCGTTGTAAGGAATCGTCACAGTGGGCTGAGTATGAAATAGAAATGGCGGTAGTAGCGGCTTCTCTTATTAATATTATTGCTGAATCTGAAAATAATTAATTAATATATTTTATTACAAGATATTGTGTTTTTGATTGACTTACAAGCCTATATGTTGTATAATCAAATCTGCTTGGGAAACCGCATGAATACTGGGTTCCCGGCAGATTTTTTTTCATGTGTATGATTACACATGGTGTTATTAATGATTATTCATGGGGACATGAAAGTATTTATGTGAGGGTTTGAAGTATGAAAATTATTAAAAGAAGTGGGTCAGAGGTTACATTTGATATAAGTAAAATCATGGCCGCCGTATCAAAAGCCAATATGGAAGTTGTCCATAGCGAAAGACTGTCAGAAGAACAGATTGAAACAATATCTAATAATGTTGAGAGCATCTGTAAAGAAATGAACCGTTCATTAAGTGTTGAGGAAATTCAGGATCTTGTGGAAAACCAGATTATGAATTTAAGAGCATTTGCAGTTGCAAGAAAGTATATTACATATCGTTATAAGAGAGCACTTGTGCGTAAATCTAATTCAACAGATGAGCAGATATTGAGCCTTCTTGAGTGTAATAATGAGGAAGTAAAGCAGGAAAATTCTAATAAAAACCCTACTGTTAACAGTGTACAGAGAGATTATATGGCAGGAGAGGTAAGTAAGGATATTACTAAAAGACTTCTTCTTCCAGCAGATATTGTTGATGCACATGAGCAGGGACTTATACATTTCCACGATGCAGATTACTTTGCTCAGCATATGCATAACTGCTGTCTTGTTAATCTTGAGGATATGTTACAGAATGGAACTGTAATAAGTGAGACTATGATTGAGAAGCCACATAGCTTCTCTACAGCATGTAATATCGCAACTCAGGCAATTGCACAGATTGCAAGTTCACAGTATGGTGGACAGAGTATATCACTTGCACATCTTGCTCCGTTTGTTCAGGTGAGCCGTGAGAAATTTATTGGTCAGGTAAGGGATGAATTTGAGAGAACAGGAATAGAAGCATCAGAAGAGAAGATTAAAGAGGTCGCTGAACTTCGTGTGAGAGATGAGATTAAGCGTGGTGTCCAGATGATTCAGTATCAGGTTATTACACTTATGACAACAAATGGTCAGGCTCCATTTGTTACTGTATTCATGTATCTTGATGAAGTTCCAGAAGGAAGAACAAGAGAAGATCTTGCTCTTGTTACAGAGGAAGTTCTTAAACAGAGAATGCAGGGGGTTAAGAATGAAAAGGGTGTATGGATTACACCAGCTTTCCCTAAGCTTATATATGTTCTTGAGGAGGACAATATAAGAGAAGGCAGCAAGTATTGGGAACTTACAAAGCTGGCAGCAGAATGTACAGCTAAGAGAATGGTTCCTGATTATATATCTGAAAAGAAGATGAAGGAATTAAAGGTTGATGCCAATGGCAATGGACAGTGTTTCCCATGTATGGGATGCAGAAGCTTCCTTACACCATATATTGATCCGGAAACAGGAAAGCCAAAGTATTATGGCAGATTTAATCAGGGTGTTGTAACTCTTAACCTTGTTGATGTTGCATGTTCATCAGGCAAGGATATGGATAAGTTCTGGAGTATCCTTGATGAGAGACTGGAACTCTGTAAGAGAGCACTTATGTGCAGACATTACAGACTTAAAGGAACACCTTCAGATGTTGCTCCAATTCTCTGGCAGAATGGTGCACTTGCAAGACTTAAGAAGGGTGAAACAATTGATAAGCTTCTTTATGGCGGATATTCAACAATTTCTCTTGGATATGCAGGACTTTGTGAGTGTACATATTATATGAAGGGGGTTACACATACTAAGTCAGAAGGCACAGAATTTGCACTTGAGGTAATGAAACATCTTAACAATATATGTAAAAAATGGGCGGCAGAGACTAATATTGATTTCTCTCTTTATGGTACACCACTTGAATCAACAACTTATAAGTTTGCTAAGTGTTTACAGAAGAGATTCGGTAAGATTGCCGGCGTAACAGATAAGAATTATATAACTAACAGTTATCATGTTCATGTAACAGAGAATATCAACGCATTTGACAAGCTGAAATTTGAATCACAGTTCCAGGAATTATCACCAGGTGGTGCTATCAGCTATGTTGAAGTTCCTGATATGCAGAATAACATTCCTGCAGTACTTAAGGTTATGCAGTACATTTATGATAATATTATGTATGCGGAGCTTAATACTAAGAGTGATTACTGTCAGGAATGTGGCTACACAGGGCAGATTCAGATTATTACAGATGATGACGGAAAGCTTATATGGGAGTGCCCTAACTGCGGAAACCGTAATCAGGATAAGATGAATGTTGCAAGAAGAACTTGCGGATATATCGGAACACAGTTCTGGAATCAGGGAAGAACTCAGGAGATTAAAGAGAGAGTGCTTCATCTGTAATATTAAATATAATATGGCAGGACATGGATTAATACCGTGTCCTGCCATTATTTTTTAATATTCGGAAAAATATTCATTATAATAGACAAAAAGCGACTATAAAAAATGTTAATTAAAAACTTTTATAAAATAACTTTATAAAAGTACTGGAAATTCTTATTTAACTGTTGTAATATGATAGCAGAGAAATATCTGCATAAGCAGAAATAAATTATTGAGCCGTAAACTGGCAGAAAGAGGTCATATATGTGGACAGCAGATTTAGGAAATGGACGATACAAGAATCCAATACTTTACGCTGATTATTCAGATCCGGATGCAATCCGTGTCGGTGATGATTATTTTATGATATCATCAAGCTTTTCTAATGCTCCGGCTATGCCGTTGCTTCATTCTAAGGACCTTGTAAACTGGAAGGTTGTTAACTACATTTTGCCTGAAGTTCCAGAATTCAGATACAGAAATCCAATTCATGGATGCGGAGTGTGGGCACCTGCCATAAGATATCATGAGGGTACATATTATGTGTGTTTTCCGATGCCGGATGAAGGAATATATATGACTACAGCAACAGACCCTTATGGTGAGTGGAGTAAGCCAGTGAACATAAGACCAGGTGCAGGCTGGATTGACCCATGCCCATTCTGGGATGAGGACGGAAAGGCATATCTTGTTGCAGGAGTTGCCAAGAGCCGTATCGGATACAAGAGTGTGCTTCATATGGTAGAGATGCAGCCAGATGGAATGGGGCTTATTGGTGAGGAAAAGATTATATTTGACGGTAACTTAAATGACCAGATTACAATAGAAGGTCCTAAGATGTATAAGCGAAACGGATGGTATTATATATTTGCACCGGCTGGCGGTGTTAAGACAGGCTGGCAGACAGTGTTAAGGTCGAAAAATGTGTTTGGACCATATGAGTATAAAGTGGTTATGAGACAGGGAGATTCGCCTGTCAATGGACCTCATCAGGGTGCATGGGTTGACACAGTTACAGGACAGGACTGGTTCATACATTTTCAGGATGTGTATGCAGCTGGCAGAATAACACATCTGCAGCCAATGAGCTGGGAAAATGACTGGCCTGTTATTGGAGTTAAGAAAGATGGCAATGATTACGGCGAGCCTGTGATGGAGTACGAAAAACCTGATGTCGGTGCTGTTTATGAGATATGCGAGCCAGATACTACAGATGAATTCACAGAAGACAGCCTGGGACTGCAGTGGCAGTGGAATGCCAATCCTGATAGTGACTGGGCGCAGTTTGGCACTGATGAAAGTGGAAATGTGTCTGATGACGGTTCTTATATAAAGCTTAATGCGGTTGGCAGGGCATCAAACAGACCAATTGGCGATTACAGAAATCTTCTCCTGCAGAAGTGGCCGGCACCGGAATTTAGCTGTATTACTAAGATGAATATCAGCGGAATGGCTGATGGTGATAATGCCGGATTCATTCATATGGGAATGGATTATCTGGCAGCAGATGTGACTGTTAAAGGCGGTAAGATGGAAGTGTATGCAGTAAAAGGTGTGCAGCAGTTTGACTGTGACCAGGCTTATACTAAAGAGACTAAAGAATTGCTTGCTTCATACGATAATCTTAAGGAAATATATTTCAGATACACAGTTAAAAAGACAGGAACTAAAGATTATGTCGAGGGTGGACTTCCTGTTAAGGAAGCACCTGTTGAGACAGTAACGATAGAGATAAGCACAGACGGAAAAGAATACACCAACCCTGTTTCCGTTATTGCCAAAGCTGGAAGATGGGTTGGTGTAAAGAGCGGTGTATATGTATCACATGATAATTCTGCCAATAGTGAAAACAAAGGCTTTGTTACGGTAGATTATGTAAGATACAGCCGTTAAATATTCTTAATGTTTTTCTTAGCCCACAATTCAAGGGCTTTCGCATTATTGGAAATAAGGTCGAGGGATTCAAGTATCTGCTTGAATTCCTCCTGTTCTCCAATATCAACCTGACCATCAGCAGAGATATTGATAATAGAAGCTCGTAGGTTTTCGATATCATTCAAAGAACCAAGCATTTTTAATGATAATCTGTCAAATGAATTAATCTCGACTTCCTTCATTGTAAGCCTTCCAATCGGACATTCGCTTGAGCAGTAATTGTAGCAGAGTTCAGGAGCGTTGTAGCATTTTGACATAGATACAACCTCATCTGCATAAGGTGTTACATTGCCAAGTTCAATTCTTGCAAGTCTTGTTCTGTCTATACCTACGACATCTGAAGCTGCTTCGCGGCTTTCAAAGTCAGCATTTTTCTGTGCAGCAGAAAATCTTGCCTGATAATATCTGTTATCAGATGCTTTAGTTGCTTTCTTCATGGTTAATAATTCTCCCTTTAGTATATTTAATGAGTTAGTAAAATACATGATCTCCGATAACGGTTCCGCCCACATCGACAGAACTGTCATATACATGAAAATATAGTGCGTTAATATTGATATAACCATTAAGCACATCAATGGCTGCCTGGGTGCAGGCTGCATTCGCCCCTCTTGCAAGTACTATTGCAAATCGTCCGCTGGCAACAGGTGAAAACTGGTAAGGTGCATATATTACGCCACTTATGCTGTTGGCAAAGCGAGGGTCAGCAACTCTGTTGATAACAACACTTCCTACAGCACATTTGCCCTCATATGACTGGTTGCCGGCTTCACATTCGATAATGGCTGCCAGCATGGCAACATCTTCAGCAGTGTGATTCTTAAGAACGTTGTTAAGAGCGTTCTGGTCAACCATAGCAGAACCGGAAGATGAATTACCGCCTGTGTTGCTGGAATTGCCAGAGTTATTGGCTTTGTCAGCCTCTTCCTGTGCTTTTCTTGCAGCTTCAAGAGCTTCCATTTCACGGCGCTGACGCTCTAACATTTCCTGTTCAATCTGTTTTTCGTATTCGAGTGCAAGTGCTTCTGCATCAGTAATGCTGTCACTTGTAGTGTCAAGCTCTGTCTGACACTGTGAGAGAAGCGCAGCAAAATTATCAGCTTCGCGGGAGGCATCATCTTTAAGAGTGACAAGTTCAGCCATTTCTTGTTCAAGCTTTGCCTGAGTTTCTTTAAGAGAAGCCAGAAGGTCACTTAATTCCTGCATCTTCTGGTGGTCATAATTAGAAATCTGCTGGATATATTCTGACTTGGATAAAAGGTCAGAAAGGCTTTCAGCTGACAGAAGCGTTGACAGAATAGTAGCATTATTATTCTCATACATGAACTGGATTCGGAGCTTCATGGCGGCATACTGCTGGTCAATCTCTGCCTGCATATCAGCAACCTGGATATTGGTAGCATCAATCTCTGACTGTTTAGCATTAACTGCATCCTCAATAGAAGAAAGCTTCTCTCCGGAAGCAGACAGCTTCTCGTTAAGCTCTCCGTAAGATGCATTGAGTTCGCTCTGTTTATTCCTTAATTCTTCAAGCTGTTTATTAACAGCATCGAGGTCATCCTGTGTATCAGCCATCAACTGGTCAGGATAAGAAAAAAATGGAACAGCAAATGTAGCTGCCATTATAAATGTAAGACCAGCGGCCGTTAATTTCCGTAATTTTAATCTGATAAAATGTTTCACATAGACTCCTAGTAATCATTATATTTTTATAAACAAAAAACAATATTAGTATAAAATGTGCTGGAATAAATTGCAAGCCAAGCTTTCCATGGTGTATATTAATTGAGGACTGCGGATTGGGAATTGGTCTGCGTCTTAAATGTTGTGTATATCAGTTGCGGTGTCTGACTATAGCATACGCTTGAATAATCCGAGCTGTGTGTAACTTAATGTCGCTATATACATTAGGGCGGTGCGTCAAATCTCGTTCAAGCGAAGCGCGTTTGATTTGATACACCGTAATAAACTCTGTAGATAGCGGCATTTAGTTACACTAAGCGCAGGATTCCTGAAAGCGTATGCTATAGTCAGACGCCACAACGTCATGTACGCAAGTCGAAGGATACAGACAAGTTCCCAATCCGCAGACCGCAATAAAATAAAAGGAGTATCCGATGCTTGAATTAAATGATATAAAGAAAGACTATGTGTCCGGTTCGACTACTGTGAGTGCACTTAAGGGCATTAATCTTAGGTTCAGGGATTGCGAGTTCGTGTCGATTCTTGGACAGTCCGGCTGTGGTAAGACTACTATGCTTAACATTATAGGCGGACTTGATAAGTATACGAGTGGTGACCTTAAGATAAATGGAGTGTCAACTAAGAATTATAAGGACAGAGACTGGGATTTTTACAGAAATAATTCTATTGGTTTTGTGTTTCAGAGTTACAATCTGATTCCGCACCAGACAGTTTTATCTAATGTGGAGCTTGCACTTACGCTTTCAGGTGTATCTAAGGCAGAGAGAAAGAAAAGAGCTATAGAGGCACTTGAGAAGGTTGGACTTGGTGAACAGATTCACAAGAAGCCTAATCAGATGTCAGGTGGACAGATGCAGAGGGTTGCCATTGCAAGAGCACTTGTAAATAATCCTGATATCCTGCTTGCTGATGAGCCCACAGGAGCACTTGATACAGAGACAAGTATCCAGATTATGGAGCTTTTAAAGGAGATATCAAAGGACAGACTTATAATCATGGTAACTCACAATCCTGAGCTTGCAAAAGATTATTCTACAAGGATAGTCAGATTGTTAGATGGTGTGATAACTGATGACTCTGATCCATATTCGTTAGAAGATATGGAAGCTGATATCAGGGCTAAAGAGGCTGCTAAGGCTAAGACATCAGAAAAGAAGATTAAAAAGTCAGGAAAGAAGCAGAAAACATCTATGTCATTCTTTACAGCGCTTTCACTTTCCTTTAATAACCTTATGACTAAGAAAACAAGAACGATTCTTACTGCATTTGCAGGAAGCATAGGAATTATCGGTATTGCAATGATTCTTTCTATCTCAAATGGTATCCAGTTATACATTGACAGGGTTCAGAGAGATACGCTTTCGAGCTATCCTATAACGCTTCAGGCAGAGTCGATTGATATAAGCAGTATGGTTACAAGCATGACGGGCAATTCTGATTCAGCAGAGCATGAAGACAAGACTAAGATATATTCTAACGATATCATGGGTGATATGATTAATACCATGGTAAAGGAGGTTAAGAGCAATAACCTTTCAGAGTTTAAGAAATACATTGAAAACGGCGGCTCTGACATTAAGTCATATGTAAGTGATATCCAGTATTCATATGATGTTCCTCTTAACATTTATATGAAGGATACTTCTAACGGTGTTGAGCAGTTAAATCCAAGCACAATGTTTGATTCGATATATGGTGAGGGTGCAACAAGTACATCTTCCGCAATGTCATCAGGTATGGGTATGGGAATGTTTTCTAACAGCAGTGTGTGGAACCAGCTTTTAGGAAACCAGCAGGTTCTTGATGAGCAGTATGATGTCCTCGCAGGACACTGGCCAGAGAATTTCAACGAGGTTGTGCTTGTTACAGATAAGAATAACGAGGTTGATGATTATACACTTTACTCATTAGGACTTAAAGACCCTGAGGAAGTAAGAACACTCTTTAAGAAAATGATGGTTGGTGAATCATACGAAACAGAAAAGGATATAAGCTATACATTTGACGAGATACTTGATACAGAGTTTAAGCTTGTTATGCCTACGGACATGTATAAGTACAATGATGTGACCGGTACATGGGACGATTACAGCAAAGATGATAAGTATATGACAAATGTTGTAAATAACGGAACTGATATTAAAGTATGTGGAATAATCAGACCTAATGATGACGCAGTCAGCACTTCAATTTCAAGTGGAATCGGTTATACAGCAAAGCTTACTGAATACATTATCGAAGAAGTAAAGAATAGTGAGATTGCCAAGGCACAGCTTGCTGATACAAGCGTTGATGTATTTACAGGAGTTCCATTTGACAATGACAGGAATACAGAGATTACAATGGACGATGTAAATGCATATATGGCAACACTTTCACCAGAGGAAAGCGCCCAGATGCAGGCAATGACAAGTGGAATGAGCGATGACCAGATACTACAGCTTTTCTCAGCGTCACTAAAGGCTAGAACAACAGATGCGACATTAGACAGCAATAAGTCAAAGCTTGGAATTACAGACCTTGATACACCTTCACAGATAGATATATATGCAACTGATTTTGATTCTAAGGAGAAGGTTCAGGATATTATTAAGGACTATAATAAGTCACAGCAGGACGATGGCAAAGAAGAAAATGTTATTAACTACACAGATTATGTTGGAATAATGATGTCTTCAGTGAGCACAATTATTAATGCAATCTCTTATGTATTAATAGCATTTGTTGCAATATCACTTATAGTTTCTTCGATAATGATAGGTATTATCACATACATTTCAGTACTTGAAAGAACTAAGGAAATTGGTGTATTAAGAAGTATTGGTGCTTCTAAGAAAGATGTTTCAAGAATATTCAATGCAGAGACACTTATTGAAGGTTTTGTCTCAGGCGCACTTGGCATTGTTGTAACTTTATTGCTGTGCATACCTGCAAATGCGTTGATTAAGCACCTTACAGACATTTCTAATGTTGCACAGCTTCCGGTTGCAGGAGGAGTAATACTTATAATAATAAGTATGTTCCTTACATTTATTGCCGGACTTATCCCGGCAAAGCTTGCAGCTAAAAAAGACCCTGTTGTGGCATTAAGAAGTGAATAATGTCTTTACTTTAAAACTTCACTGTGTTAAAATTTAAAAGTAATAAGCCAATGTTATTTTGGAAAACCGGGGTGGACAATTATGAATAATAAGTTAAAGACACAGGCTGTTGAGCAGCTTTTTCAGGCAATATTAAGTCTTAAGGATTTAGATGAAGCATACGATTTCTTTGAGGATGTATGTACAATTAACGAGATTTTATCCTTATCCCAGAGATTTGAGGTTGCCAAGATGTTAAGAGAACACAGAACATATCTTGATATTGCAGAGAAGACAGGTGCGTCTACTGCGACAATCAGCAGGGTAAACCGTTCGCTTAATTATGGTAATGACGGGTATGACAGAGTATTTGAAAGACTTGGCATGCTTGAGAAAGAGTCAGAAGATAATAAGTAATCAATATGAAGCAATGTAAAAGGGAACTGTCAGTACTGGCAGTTCCCTTGATTTATATGGATTATTTCTTTTTGTCTGTTTTATCAGACTTCTCAGGCTGCTTTGGCGCATGCTTGGCAGAGTAATCATCAATCAGACTTTCAATCATGTTCTTCTTCATGTATACATCAAAGCTTAAAAGACATACAAGACTGAAGAACTGTAAGAATTCTCTGTCATCATCATCCTTTACATCTGTAAATGCATTGCTTGCCTGTTCAGACTTTGCAAATATATCTTTAGATAAGGGCCTTGCAAGAGAGGATTCCATTGAAAAAATCTCTTTATATATATAATCCAGATCCGGCTTGGAACCTTCATCAAAGAATTTCTCAGTGAGAGGATTGAGCATTTTCTGTATATCACTTATTGAGAGAATGTTCTTAAAGTAATAGATAAATGTAAGGATATATATATGCTCCTTAGAGTACTTTTTCTTAACTGGTGATGGCAGCAGATTGTTCTTGGCATAGTTGTTAATCATTGTTTTGGTTAATACTTTATCATCCGTGGTACGCTTTGTATCGTGAAGATGTTCATACATAAATGTTGTAACCTGATCCATGTACAGGTTGATGTTAGGTACATCACCAGGTTTTATATAGTTAAGAGCGGACATATCCTTAAGAATACCGCTCATAAGCTCTTTAATATCGTTGTTCATATGTTCCTCATTTCTTTAAAAATGCGTATTCATGAGAGAATACATTTATATTAATGTTTAAGCTATATTATATAGTTTTTAAAACCACATTTCAAGTAGGAATAATATAATGAACTTTAGCATAGTGTATTGTGCATATTATGATATTTTAATATTTATTACAACGATATAAAATATGCTTCATAGGAGCAAATATTCGTGACTTTTTACTCCTGATATATTATAATTAAAAAGGTTTTTAGAATTCTGGGAGACAGAATTCAGATGCACCAGAGGGTGATATGTGCCGGAAAGCGGCACAGGAATGGAGGATTATTATGGGTATTTTAACAAGATTCAAGGACATTATGAGCGCTAACATCAATGCACTTCTCGATAAGTGTGAAGATCCAGAGAAGATGATTGACCAGTACATGAGAAATCTTGAGAGCGACCTTGGAAAGGTTAAGGCAGAGACAGCTTCAGTTATGGCTGAGGAGACAAGATGTAAAAGAGAGCTTGATGAATGCACAGCAGATGTTGCCAAGTATCAGTCATATGCAGAAAAGGCTCTTCAGGCTGGCAACGAGGCAGATGCAAGAACATTCCTTGAGAAGAAGCAGCAGTTAGTTTCTAAGCAGGCTACATTACAGCAGACATATAATATTGCAGCAGACAATGCAGCTAAGATGCGTCAGATGCATGATAAGCTCTGCAAGGATATCCAGTCTCTTGAAGCAAGAAGAGATGCAGTTAAGGCTAAGGTTGCAGCAGCTAAGGCTCAGGAGAGAATCAACAAGGTTGGTTCAAGTGTTAACAGTGTTGGAACAAGCATGGATGCATTCGGTAAGATGGAAGCTAAGGCTAATAAGATGCTTGACGAGGCTAATGCAATGGCAGAGCTTAACCAGACACAGCTTGAGGCAGATGTTGATAGTCTTGCAGCTAAGTATGATGCAGAGCCGGCTAACACAGCAGTTGATGATGAATTAGCAGCACTTAAGGCTCAGATGGGCTTATAATTCAGAAGCACATTTATAATGATACATAGATAAGGAGAGGGAACATGGGATTATTCAAAGGGCAGTTTGCCAACGTAGTTGAATGGGAAGAGTACAGAGATGATATAATCTTCTGGAAATGGACCAACAGAGAAATCAAGAAAGGCAGTAAGCTGATTATCCGCGCCGGCCAGGATGCAATCTTTATGTACAATGGTAAGATTGAAGGTATTTTTAAGGACGAGGGAAGCTTTGATATTGAATCACAGATTATTCCATTCTTATCAACACTTAAAGGCTTTAAGTTCGGCTTCAACAGTGGAGTAAGAGCAGAAGTTTTATTTGTTAATACTAAGGAATTCACAGAGAAGTGGGGAACTAAGAATCCTATTCTTATTCCAACACAGGCACTTCCAGGTGGCATGCCAATAAGAGCTTTCGGTAACTTCTCATTTTCAGTATCTGATTACATTACGCTTATAGACAAGGTAGCAGGTGTAAAGCAGATGTACACTGTTGCAGATGTTAAGGAAAGAATATCAGCAGTTCTTGACCAGCTTCTTATGAAGTGGATTTCTAAAGAAGGCAAGGATATGTTTAATCTTCAGGCTAATGCTTATGATATCTCAGCGGGTATTAAGACAGACCTTGATATGGAGATGAGCAAGTTAGGAATCACAATAACAAGCTTTACTATTTCAAGCTTCTCTTATCCGGAAGAAGTACAGAAGATGACTAATAAGGCAGCTTCTCAGGCAATGGTTGGAGATATGAACAGATATACACAGATGGCTATGGCTGATAGTATCGGCAATTCAAGAGGCGGTTCGAATATTGCCAGTGATATGATGCAGCTCCAGATGGGAATGCAGGTTGGACAGCAGATGATGAATAACATGAATACTGCAATGAATAATAATGCAAATGTGTCAGGTGGCACAGCACCTAAGTTCTGTCCTAACTGTGGAACACCAACTAATGGCGCTAAGTTCTGTTCTAACTGTGGAACAAAGCTTGCATAAGCTGACAATTAGTAATATGTGAATTTAATAAATAACAATCAGGGATGTTGTCATATTGGCTTGGCAACATCCCGTTGTTTTTGTATAATGTGGTAGTTGGCAGAAATAAGGTGGATATAGATTTCACATTTGCATGAAGGTGGATATATGAGATTAGAAGATTTGAATGACAGCCAGAAAAGGGCAGTTAAATATACAGATGGCGCGCTGCTTATTATTGCCGGGGCAGGCTCTGGAAAGACGCGTGTGCTTACGAACAGAATTGCATATTTAATAGAAGAATGCGGAGTAGACCCATATAATATTATGGCAATTACATTTACTAATAAAGCTGCAAGAGAGATGAAAGAACGAGTTGAGACTACTGTGGCACAGGGTGCAGGGGCTGTATGGGTAAGTACATTCCACTCAACATGCGTGAGAATTTTAAGAAGATACATAGACAGAATTGGATACGATAATAACTTTACGATATATGATACGGACGACCAGAAGTCTGTAATCAAGGATATATGTAAGAAGATGAATATAGATACGAAGATGCTTAAAGAGCGTGCAATTATGAGTAAGATTTCATCTGCTAAAGATGAGTTAAAGACTCCTGATGAGTTCGAGCTTGAGGCAGGCAACGACTATAATCTTAGAAGAATTGCGGGCGTATACAGAGAATATCAGAAGACGCTTAAGCTTAACAATGCGCTTGATTTTGATGACCTGATATTCAAGACGGTTGAGCTGTTCCAGAGTGATGCAGAGGTACTTGAGCATTATCAGGACAGATTCAGATATATAATGGTTGATGAGTATCAGGATACTAATACATCACAGTTTAAGCTTGTTGCAATGCTTGCGGCAAAGTATGGCAATATATGTGTGGTTGGTGATGATGACCAGTCTATATATAAGTTCCGTGGAGCAAACATTTATAATATTCTTAACTTTGAAAATGTGTTCACAGGCGCTAAGGTTATAAAGCTTGAGCAGAATTACCGTTCGACGCAGACTATTCTTAATGCTGCAAATGCTGTGATAAGTAATAATATTGGCAGAAAGAGCAAGTCACTATGGACTGATAACGGAGAGGGCGAGAAGGTCAATTATACTCTGTATGAGAACGGATATGATGAGGCAGAAGGTGTTGCGAGTGGTATTGCAGAGTATGTAAGGGATGGCTGGAATTATAATGATGTTGCCATTCTTTACAGAACTAATGCACAGTCAAGAGCACTCGAAGAAAAGCTGATGATTCACAATATTCCATATAAGATATATGGCGGACAGAATTTCTATCAGCGAAAGGAAATCAAGGATATTCTTGCTTATCTAAAAACTATTGATAATGGTCTTGATGGTCAGGCGGTTAAGCGAATTATAAATGTTCCGAAGAGGGGAATTGGTAATACAACGATTGACAGATTGCAGGAATATGCAGATTTTAATGATATTACCTTTTGGGAAGCACTTGTCAATGCAAAGGATATTGACACAATAAAGAATGCGGCACTTTCCAAGTTAGAGCCATTTGTTGACCTTATTGGAAGAATGCGTGCCAAGGAAGAATTCATGTCATTAAAGGAGCTTGCTGAGGCTGTAATTGAGGATACAGGATATATCGAGAGCCTTTCACAGAATGAAACGGTGGAAGAGGTTGAGGCAAGACGCGAGAATCTGGATGAATTCATTAATAAGGTAGTAAGCTATGAGGAGGGCTGTAAGGAAGCAGGCGAAGAGCCTACACTTTCAGGACTTCTTGAAGAAGTTGCCTTAATAGCAGATATTGATAATCTTGATGAGTCAGAGCCTCATGTAATGCTTATGACACTTCATAGCGCAAAGGGTCTGGAATTCCCAATTGTGTATATGACAGGAATGGAGGACGGACTTTTCCCAAGCTATATGACAATTGTGTCAGATGATTCAACTGAGATTGAGGAAGAGAGAAGACTGTGTTATGTAGGAATAACAAGAGCAGAGAAAATACTTAATCTTACAAGTGCCAAGTCGCGTATGGTGCGTGGTGAAACACAGATGAATAAGGTTTCAAGATTCATTAATGAAATTCCTAAGGAATATATGCACATAGAAAACAATTCCAGTGGGTATGCTAAAGGCAGGATTGCATATGGCGGGACATCAGATGAGCCAGATACAACAGGCATTAACATGCGTGCAACAGCCAGATCAATTCTTAGCAGCTACGGAAGCGGCACACCAGGCGGAAGGGCAGCAGGAACATATAGTTCAAGAAAGGTTAAGATAAATGGTGGTTCTAATCCGGGATTTGGAAAAGACCCTATGGAATTATTTGATCTTAAGAAACCAGAAAAGAGAAAGACTCCGGCAGATTCTGTAAGAAGTGCTTATGCAGGAATGCCTACACGAAGCGGCTTATCTTCAAGAAATGTAATAGGTGCTGCAAGAGGTGCAGATATAAGTGCAAAATCTTCAGGTGGACTTGGCTACAGTGTCGGTGATATGGTGAGCCATGTGAAATTCGGTGAAGGAAAGGTACTTGCTATAGAGGATTCAGCAAGAGACTATATGGTAACAGTTGAGTTTGCAGAGTACGGACAGAAGAAAATGCTGGCAGGATTTGCCAGACTTAAAAAACTATAATGACAAATGTTTAACGCTATGCTATAATACATTTATTAAATCCGTGGTATGAAAGGAGATATTGTTATGAGTAAAGAAAAATTAGATGAGCTTATCGCAGCTACTAAATTAGGAGAACTTATTAGCAAGAAGGAAGATGAAGATAAGAAATGCTGCAAGAAGTGCAGCACAATTATCATAGCTGTTCTTGCTATCGTTGGTGCAGTTGCAGCAGTTGCTGGTATCGCTTATGCTGTATACAGATATTTTACACCAGATTATTTAGATGACTTCGATGATGAAGATTTCGAAGACGAAGATTTTGACGATGATTTCGAGGATGAAGACATCGAGAAGTAATGTAATAAGTGCGATATGATTGAAAGCCACAGCCGGCTTGATATGTCCATTAGGATATGTCAGCGGTTGTGGCTTTTTTATTGCATAATATTTAATTATTTCTTAATTGACATAGGGGTGTAATCAGTGTTATATTACTCAACCCTGTCATTAAGCAAAATTTAAGGGGAGGAAAGGAAAGCAGGAATTTATGACATTTTATCAGGAGTTACAGTTAAGCTCGGCTGGTTCAAAACAGCTTATCAAGAACACACAGGATTCTAAAGAGAAAAGAAGACATATTCTTATATATAATTTTAAGGTGTATCTTGTTATGATATTCTGCGTCGCAGTAGTTACAGTATTCAGTAAGCTGCTGGGGAATAATAACAGTGTTGTCGGAGTTACAGTGCTTCTTGCGGTGCTGGTATTAAGACAGGCGGATTTTGGAATTAAGACATCACATGGTTTGATTTCGATAATGGGAATATATGCGATATTGATAGCAGGACCGAGGGTTTCCAATATGGTACCGCCAGTTGCTGCATTTGTAATAAATGTTGTGTGTATTATGCTTCTTATGATAATGGGATGTCACAATGTAATTATGTATAATCATTCAACATTTGTTCTTGGGTATCTTTTGCTACAGGGATATGATGTCACAGGTCATGAATATATGATGAGAGTTGTGGGACTGCTTGCCGGGATGTTAGTATGCATGATTATTTTCTATAAGAATCAGAGAAACAGACCATATAGAAGAACATTTTGGGATTTGTTTAAGGAATTTAATATTAATTCAGCAAGGACAAGATGGTACATTAAGCTTACATTTATCGTATCAAGCGCTATGCTGATTGTTTCACTGATGGGACTGCCTAGGGCAATGTGGATTGGAATTGCGTGCATGTCAGTGTGTCTGCCGTTTTCTAAAGATGTTGATAAGAGAATTGGAAACAGGGCATTGTTTAATGTTGTTGGATGTGCGATTTTTGCAGTGATGTATATAGTTCTGCCAGAATCAATGTATCCATATATAGGCATGATAGGTGGTATCGGAGTCGGATATTCCGCTGGTTATGCATGGCAGACGGCTTTTAATACATTTGGCGCATTATCAATTGCGGCGGGACTTTTTGGAATGCCTTATGCAGTTGCATTACGTATAGGAATGAATGCTGCCGGGGCTGTTTATACATGGCTGTGTGACAAGGTACTTGAAAGAATACATTCTGCAGTGCAGGCAAAGAATGCCAGCGTGGTGGAGTAAATGTGACTACTATACTTTAGCACATTTTTCTGATAAAATTATATAAGGTATGCCGTTATGTGAATAAGTGCTGCCAGAAACTATTAATATGTTAATAACAGGCACAATTCATGTGCGGAATGGAGTATAGATTGAAAAAAGGAAGCGTATACGAAGGTAAAGTTGAAAAGGTTGATTTCCCTAACAAGGCGACAGTGTGGGTGACAGATGAGGACGGACAGAAGGAAAAGGCAATCGTCAAGAACGCAATTCCTGGACAGACTGTCAGATTCTGCGTGAATAAGAAAAGAAAAGGACACTGCGAAGGCAGACTTATGGAAGTTGTTGAGAAGAGTCCGCTTGAAACCAACCCGGCATGTCCACATTTTGGCAAATGCGGTGGCTGCACTTACCAGACAGTAGCTTACGAGGAACAGTTAAAGATTAAGAGCACACAGGTGGAAAAGCTTCTTAGAGAAGTTGTTTCGGGTGAGCTTCCATTTGAGGGGATAATCGGAAGTCCAGTCACAGAAGAATACCGTAATAAGATGGAATTTTCATTTGGCGATGAGTACAAGGACGGACCTCTTGCACTCGGACTTCACAAACGAAACAGCATGTATGATATTGTTCCGGTTACAGAATGTAAGATTATTGATGAGGATTACAGAAAGATTCTTACATGTGTTCAGGATTATGCAATCGAGAAGGAGCTTCCTTTCCAGCACAAGTTAAGCCACGAGGGGTATCTGCGTCATCTTCTTGTAAGAAAGTCTGTAAAGACAGGGCAGATTCTTGTTGATATCGTTACAACAACTCAGATTGAGCATGATTTCACAGAGCTTATAAACCGCCTGACATCAATTGAATATAAGGGCACTCTTACAGGTGTTCTCCATACATTTAACGACAGCCTTGCAGATGCAGTAATTAACGAGAAAACTGAGCTTCTGTATGGTCAGGATTATATTGAGGAGGAACTTCTGGGCTTACGTTTCAAGATAACTCCGTTCTCATTCTTCCAGACTAATTCTCTTGGAGCGGAAGTGCTTTACTCTAAGGCACGTGAGTATGTGCTTTCTGGCGGATTTGGAGATGTGGCTGGCAGCAAACCGGTTATATATGACCTGTATACAGGTACTGGTACGATTGCGCAGATGTTATCGCCTGTTGCCAGCAAGGTTATCGGTGTTGAGATTGTTGCGGAAGCTGTTGAGGCTGCCAAGAAGAATGCAGCCCAGAACGGTCTTACTAACTGTGAGTTTATTGCAGATGATGTCTTAAAGGCACTTGATAATATTGAGATTAAGCCAGATTTCATCGTACTTGACCCACCTCGTGACGGAATTCACCCTAAGGCGCTTGAGAAGATTATTGACTACGGTGTTGACAGAATGGTGTACATATCATGTAAGCCTACTTCGCTTGCAAGAGACCTTGTTACTCTGCAGGAGAGAGGATATAAGGTAGAGAAGTGCTGTTGTGTTGATATGTTTCCTAATACGGGGCATGTGGAGACGGTTGTTCTTTTGTCCCAACAAAAACCAGATGACACGATAGAG